>Ga0209564_1000604_pt1 | contig 56098 bp, 53 predicted proteins | sample AraplaCol_mMF_r2_FD_184272 | JGI IMG/M metagenome (GOLD analysis project Ga0209564, IMG submission 184272) | Arabidopsis root microbial communities from North Carolina, USA - plate scrape MF_Col_mMF_r2 (SPAdes) (version 3) | ecosystem: Host-associated > Plants > Roots > Endosphere | place: USA...
CATCCTGGGGCGCTGAATGTGCGGGCTATCGCATACGGGCAACCGATATGTCGCGCATTCAATACAATGCCATCATGTGAAAAGGGGTTAGCGGAGCCACCATGCAATTGCGCATCAAGAATTTATCAAAGACCTATGCCAATGGGGTCGTCGCGCTCGACAATGTCACGCTGACCATTCCCTCCGGCATGTTCGGCTTGCTGGGCCCGAATGGCGCCGGCAAGTCGACCCTGATGCGTACCCTGGCCACCCTGCAGGAATGCGATTCGGGCTCGGTCTTTTTCGGCGACCTCGATGTGCTGGATGAAAAGGACGAAATCCGCCGCCTGCTCGGCTACCTGCCGCAGGACTTTGGCGTCTATCCGAAGGTCACCGCCTACGAAATGCTGGACCATTTCGCGATCCTGAAAGGCTTGTCGAACCGAGCCCGCCGCCGCGAAGTTGTCGATGGCCTGCTGCAGCAAACCAACCTGTTCGAAGTGCGCAACCAGCGCCTGGGCGGCTTCTCCGGCGGCATGCGCCAGCGCTTCGGCATCGCGCAAGCCCTGCTCGGGGATCCGAAACTGATCATCGTCGACGAGCCGACCGCCGGCCTCGACCCGCAGGAGCGGGTGCGCTTTCACAACCTGCTGTCCGATATCGGCGAAGACCGCACCGTCATCCTGTCGACCCACATCGTCTCCGACGTGGCCGACCTGTGCGCAAACATGGCAATTATCAACAAGGGGAAACTGCTGGTGGCTGGCGCCACCCAGCAACTGATCGACGAGGTGAGCTGCAAGATCTGGGCACGCTTCATCGATAAGAAGGAGCTGTCCTATTTCCAGCAGCGCCATGCCGTGATCTCGACTCGCCTGATGTCCGGCCGCACCCTGATTCACGTCTACAACGACGACGACCCGGGTGACGGCTTCGAGGAAGCACTTGGCGACCTGGAAGACCTGTACTTCGCGACCATCCTCGGCCGCCACGACGTCAGCAAAGCCTGCGACTGACCGGGGCCGCCATGTTTGCCATCGCCCTCTTTGAAGCGAAGCAGCGCCTGAAGCTGTTCTCGACCTGGGTCTACTTCGGCATGTTCCTGCTGCTGGCCATCTTCTGGATGGCTGCTGCCGGCGGCGTGTTCAAGGAAGCCATCGTCAGTTTCGGCGGCCGCGTGTTCATCAACGCGCCGCGCTCGATCATGCTGACCTCGTCCTTCCTCGGCTGCATGGGCGTGATCATCGTCGCCGCCATGATGGGGCGCGCGGTGCAGCAGGACTTCGAGTACGAGACCCACCATTTCTTCTTCTCCGCCCCGATCCACAAATTCCAGTACATGCTGGGCCGCTTCCTTGGCGCCTGGCTGGTGCTGTGCGTCGTGTTTGCGTCCATCCCGCTTGGCGTCTGGCTCGGGACGCAGGTGCCGGGCATCGATCCCGAGCGCCTTGGCCCGTTCAACCTGCTGCACTACCTGCTGCCGTATGCGCTGTCGCTGCTGCCCAACCTGTTCATCTTCGGCGCCATCTTCTTCGTGCTGGCGGCGCTGACGCGGCGCATGCTCCCGGTCTACGTGTCGAGTGTAGTCATGCTGGTCGGCTACATCGTGGCGCCAGGCCTGGCGCGCGACCTGGACTACAAGACGCTGGCGGCCCTGATCGATCCTTTCGGCACCACCGCCGTCATCCGCCTCACCGAATACTGGCCGATCGCCGAGCGCAATGTGCGCCTGGTTCTGCCGGAAGGCGTATTCCTGCTGAACCGCGTGATCTGGTCGTCCTTCGCCCTGGTGGCGCTGCTGCTTGGCTACTGGCGCTTCCATTTCGTCAGCACCGTCGACAGCGGCGCTGCGGCGCGCACCGATAGCGAGTTGCCGGCCAACCTGACCCAGGCAGCCACATCGACCAGCGAGAAGCCGGACTTCAAGGCCCGCAACCTTGGCCTGCTGCTGATGCGCTTCAGCTACCTGAACCTGCGCGAAACCACCAAGAACATCTACTTCTTCGTCATCGTGCTGGCCGGCGTATTGACCATGTATGCCGGTTCGCTCGACATGGGCTCCATGTACGGCACCGGCACCTATCCGGTGACCTACCTGGTGCTGGAAATGGTGACCAACACCTTCTCCCTGTTCATGCTGGTGGTAACCACCTTCTACGCCGGTGAAATGGTGTGGCGTGAGCGCGAGCACCGCATGTCGCAAATGCTGGATGCGCTGCCGGTGCCAAGCTGGCTGCCCATCCTGTCCAAGCTGTTTGGCCTGATCGGCGTGCAGGCGCTGCTGCTGTTCATCGTCATGCTGGTTGGCATGTCGATCCAGCTGTTCCGCGGTTACTTCAACCTGCAGCCCGGCCTGTATTTCGAATGGCTGTTTACCGTGCAGCTTCCGGCCTGCGCCCTGATCGCCGTGCTGGCAATTACCACCCAGGTGCTGGTGAACCACAAATACGTGGCCTACTTTGTGATGATCGTCTACTACGTGGCCACCATCACCTTCGCCACCCTTGGCCTCGACCATCCGCTGTTGATGTACGGCGTAACGCCGGAACTCCCCTACTCCGACATGAACGGCTTCGGCCACTTCATGGTGCGCGAACGCTGGTTCGAACTGTACTGGGCGGGCGCCGCCGTCATGCTGATGGTGCTGACTGTGGTGTTCTGGCCGCGCGGCACGAATGAAGAATGGAAGCAGCGCGTCAGCCTGGCGCGCCACGGCTTGACGCTGCCGGTGTTGGGCGCCTTCGGCGTTGGCCTGACACTGTTCCTCGGCGCTGGCGGAGTACTGGCATACAATCTGTGCGTCAGCAACTTCAAAACACAGTTCGGCCGTGATGCGCTGCGTGCCGACTATGAGCGCAAGTACAAGCAGGTGCTGGAAACAGCGCAGCCACGCATCACCGACGTGCGCCTCGGCCTGGACATGTTCCCCGAACAGCGCACGCTGAAAGTGAAAGGCTGGTACCAGCTCGAGAACAAGACCCAGCAGCCGATCAACACCATCTACGTGCAGCAGGATACCGACGCCGACCTGCAGCCCTTGCAATTCGGCCGCAAGGCATACCGCGTATTGAACGACAAGGAGCTGGGCTTCTACAGCTATCGGCTGGAACAGCCGCTGCAACCGGGCCAAAAGATTACGCTGGACTTTGTACTGAGCTACGAACCTAAAGGCATCTTCAACCTCGGCAAGACCACGCCGGTGATGAACAACGGCACCTTCTTCAACAACACGGTACTGCCGCACATCGGCTACCAGCGCCACGCCGAACTGACCGACCCGCGCGACCGCAAGAAGCACGGCCTGCCGGCACAGGAACGCAAGCTGCCACGCGATGACCCGAAAGGCCTGGCCAGCAACTACATCGGTGCGGATGCCGACTGGGTTGGCTTCGAAGCGACGCTGGGCACCTCGGGCGACCAGACCGCCGTGGCGCCGGGCGCATTGGTGAAGGAGTGGCGCAAGAACGGCCGCCGCTACTTCCATTACAAGATGGAGCAGCCGATCCTGAACTTCTACGCCTTCCAGTCAGCACGCTATGCGGTCAAGCACGACTGGTGGCAGGACGTTGGCATCGAGATCTACTACCACCCCGGCCATGAGTACAACCTGGACCGCATGGTCAAGGGCGTAAAGGATTCGCTCGATTACTACACGCGCAATTTCAGCCCCTACCAGCACAAGATCGTGCGCATCGTGGAATTCCCGCGCTATGCGCGCTACGCGCAATCGTTCCCGAACACCATCCCCTATTCGGAAGCGGTGGGCTTCATCGCCCGCGTGGATGACAAGAACCCGAAAGACATCGATTACCCGACCTACGTCACCGCGCACGAAGTCGCGCACCAGTGGTGGGCGCACCAGCTCATAGGCGGCAACACGCGCGGCGCCACGGTGCTGAGCGAAACCCTGGCCGAATACTCGGCGCTGATGGTGATGAAGAAAAGCTTCGGCCCGCAGCGCATGCGCCGCTTCCTGCGCTATGACCTGAACAAATACCTGTTCGGCCGCGCCACGGAAAACAAGAAGGAACTGCCGCTGGCCGATAACGAAGACCAGGGCTACATCCACTACCACAAGGGCAGCCTGGCCATGTATCTCCTGGCCGATATCGTGGGCGAGGCCAAGGTGAATGAACTGCTGGCGGAACTGCTGCGCAAGTATTCCTACCACGGCGATCCGTATCCAAGCGTGACGGTGCTGGTGGACGGCTTGCGCCGCATCGTGCCGCCGGAACAGGCCTACCTGGTGGATGACCTGTTCAATTCCATCGTGCTGTTCGATAACCGCATGATTGCCGCCAACGCCGAGAAACGCGCGGACGGCAAGTACGAAGTAACGCTGACTGTACATGCCGCCAAGCTGCGCTCCGATGAACTGGGCGCGGAAAAGGAAATTCCGTTGCACGACCTGATCGAGATCGGCGTCGACGACAAGGACGGCAATTCCCTGCTGCGTGAACGCAAGCTGATCGACCGCAACGAATCGACCTTCAAGCTGGTCGTCAACGGCCGCCCGGCCAAGGCAGGCATTGATCCGGACAATAAACTGATTGACCGCAAGCCTGACGATAACCTGGGGAATGTGGAAATCACGTCCCGCTAAGGTGCGCTAACGGTTAGGCAACGCACTTTGCGTCCCGCCCATGCTTGCTAAGCTTTCCCCAACTGAAAGCGAGGCAAACATGGGCATCCTGAGCAAGATTTTCCACAAGATTTTCCCGTCGTCGCACCAAGAGGCCGCCCCAACACCGGCCTCTGGTGCGCCCTCAACCGCAGCAAGCGGCCCCGCCGCAACGCCGGCCCCCATTCCGACCCAGCCTGCTCCCGCGCCTGCGGCAAAGGAGCCGGTCGACGTCGAAGCGATCCTCAACGCCAAAGCCGCCCAGGCAGGCCAGCCGCTGAACTGGCGTACCTCGATTGTCGACCTGCTCAAACTGCTGGATATCGACTCCAGCCTGCAGGCCCGCAAGGAGCTGGCGCAGGAACTGCACTACACCGGTGACACCGGCGACTCCGCAGCCATGAACATCTGGCTGCACAAGCAAGTGATGCACAAACTGGAGGAAAACGGCGGCAAGGTGCCCGCTGAGCTGAAGGGGTAAAATGGCCGGATGAACCCGATCCGACGCGCGCTTGCCGGCGCCTTACTGGCAACCTGCATCCTGCCGCTGCTGCCCGCGCACGCAGCGGACCAGACCTACGGCACCCACGGCATGGCGCTGTTCGGCGGGCAGGAAGGCTTGTATGCCTCCCACCTGCCGATGTTCCACGCGCCCCACGACTACCAGGTCATCCTGCAAGTCCATATCGCCGATCCTTCGACCGACGCCGCACTGCGCAAACGCCTCGATGGCAAGGACGCCCTTTGGACCATCGACCCTGAGAAATTCGAACTGAGCACCCTGGCGCCGGAGGCCAAAAACCCGCGCAAGGAGTTCAAGGCCGACCTGGTCGAGGGCCATTTCGAACGCGGTGGCAGCACCCAGTACAAGGCTGCCAGGGTAGTTATCGACAAGGTACTGGTCTTCCGCCAGCTGGACGCCAAGCCGGGCGGCGCCAGCATGTCACGCTATATGCAGATTGGCAGCGGCACCCAGCGCTTCCTCGTCAAGGAAATCGATAGCCGCCCGGACTTCGACCACATCGTTTCATACCGCGCTGCGCCCGGCGCACCAACCGCTCCGGTCCAGGTGCGCAAATGGGGCATCAAGGCGGCCGGCAACGACGCCCTGGCCATGGCGCTGAAAACCAATATTGCTGCCATCGGCAGCACCATCTACTTCGAAACCGAAGACCTCAAATGAGCGTACCGCAGGCATACGAAGGATTGTGGCGCCGCAAGGGCATCTGGCGCGCCAACGGCAGCAGCGACCTGGTAACGCCGGTCTGGTGGTTCCAGGCCGCCGATTTCCACATCGACCTGCGCATACCTGTTGACCGCAAAGCCATGACCGGGTTTGCAGGAACTACCGTCGTTGACGGCGAGCGCTGCGAATGGCGCCCGGAAATCGCCTACCCTTTCGTCAGCCCCGAACTGGACGCTGGCTTCATGCGCTTCGACAGCGAGGATGCGCTGCACGAGGCGGGCGTGGATGGCAGCTACAAGGAAGACTGGTGGCGCGAAGCCGGCGGCCCGGTAACAGCCAGCCGCGTGGTGCTGGAAGACGGCCGCATTCAGTACGAAATCGCCTGCGGTGAATTCCTGGCTCGTGCGACGGGCAAGCCGCACAAGGCGGCCGACATTACCATATGGCGCCAGGCGCCAGGCGGGCCATGGCGCATCATCGCATCCACCACGGCCGCACGCGAAAACGTGATTGTCGAAACGCCTTAAAGGCTTAGCAGGCTGCCGCTGCGGAAAGGCTTGTCGCCCGCGATCTTGGCCACGTTCATGCCGCGGATGATGTAGCGGTGCGACAGGCGGGTGAACAGCACGCCGTCCACTTCAGCCTTCAAATGCGTAGTATCGCCGCTGACCGGGTCGATCAGGTCCGCGATCACGTCGCCGGCGCGCACGGCGTCGCCGACTTCTTTCAGGTAGACCAGCATGCCGGCATGCGGCGCATCGAGGCGTTGGGTGCCTTCCAGTGGGGTCGGCGCGCAGCCCTGCTCCGGCACCGTCACTTTGCCCGCATCGACGATGCCGCGCACGTGGAGGTAGCCGATGATGGCTTCCGCATCGCGCGCGGCCAGCTCGTAGCTGACCGCTACTTCGCCGCGCAGTTCGACCGTCGCCGCCATGCACGCCGATGGAATCGGGTAGTCCGGGCCAAAGTGTTCGGCCAGGTCCCACCACAAGCGGCTGCAGGCTTCATCGAATGGTTCGCCGCCGGCGCCAGGCGTGTGCAGCACGGCGCAGGCGCCCATCAGGTTGGCCAGCGGCTGCGCTACCTCGCACAGCGAAGTGCCAACGTACAGGTGCAGCTCCCCCTCGTTCTCGCAATGCAGGTCGAGCACGATGTCGGCATCGATCGCCATTTCAAGCAGCGACTTCTTGAGGGTGGTGGCATCCGAATTCGGCTGCCATTGCCCGACCAGTTCGCGCAAGTGGCGGCGGATGGTGCGCACATTGGCGCCGGCATCGCGGCCAAGCTGGCCTTGCAACCTGGTCTTGAGCTGCTCGAAGTAATGCGGGTAGCCGCGGTTGAAGTTGATGCCGTTGCTCAGGTCAAAGCGGCCGAACGGGCGCTCGTTGATGACTTGCGCCAGCCCGATCGGGTTAGCCGCCGGCACGAGGATCACTTCACCCTTCACTTTTCCCGCCGCATCCAGCGCCTGCAGCCGCTTGCACAGTTCCTGCGCCACCAGCATGGCCGGCACCTCGTCGGCATGCAGCGCTGCCTGGATGTAGGCCTTGGGGCCGCCCGGCTTACCGAAGTGGTAGCTGGTCAGTTCGTAATACGCCGTGCCGTAGGGCGCGGAGAGCGCGTGTTTGATGGTTTCCATGTCTGCCATCCTACCAGTTCATGAGGCAAGGCGGCACCAGCAACACCAGCGCCAGGACGAGGTAAATCAGCTGCAACGGCACCATCCAGCGCGCCCAGGTCAGCCAGGGAATGCGCGCCAGCGCCAGCACACCCACCGTAATACCCGAAGTCGGGATCATCGGGGTGGTGAATTCGCCGAACTGGAAGGCCAGGATCGCGGTCTGGCGCGATACGCCGACCAGGTCGGCCAGCGGCGCCATGATCGGCATGGTCAGCGCCGCCTGGCCGCTACCGGAATGAATGAAGAAGTTGATCACCGACTGGATCAGGAACATCTTTTGCGCCGAGAAGATCGGCGAGGACGATGCCACCAGCGGCATCAGGCCATGCAGCATGGTGTCGATGATGTGGGCATCGCGTGCCAGCACCATGGTGCCGCGGGCCAGGGCGATCACCAGGCCGGTGCCGACCAGGTCTTTCGCGCCTTGTACGAAAGCGGCCACCGCCTCATCGGAATCGAGGCGGCCGATCAGCGCCACGACAATGGTCATGGCCAGGAACAGCGCGCCGATCTCCTCGATGAACCAGCCGAATTTGACCACGCCGAACACCATTCCGCCCAGCGAAGCAGCAAAGACCCACAACACCAGGCGGTGGCGAGCAGTCATGCCTTCGAAACCGCCAAAGTCGACCACGCCTTCTGCGCGCTTTTCGATGTCCAGCAAATAGGTCGGGCTCTTTTCCGGGTAGCGCTTGATGCGCGCGGCGTACCACATCAGGAAGGCGATGGTGACAACGGTGGCGATCAGCCACACGATCACGCGATAACCGATGCCGGAGAACAGCGGCACGCCTGCAATGCCCTGCGCAATCCCGACGTTGAACGGGTTCAGGAAAGCGGCACAGAAGCCAACCTGCGAGCCGAGGAAGGGAATCGATACGCCGGTGATGGTGTCATACCCGAGCGCCAGTGCCAGCGGCACGAAGATCAGGATGAAGGGGATCGCTTCCTCGTTCATCCCGAAAGTGGCGCCGCCAATCGAGAACAGCGTGACGAATACCGGAATCAGCGCCACGCGCACCACACTCGAACGCGAATGCGCCTTGGCGATGGACTTGATCATGGCGTCGATGGCCTGGGTCTTGTGCAGCACGTTGAAAGCGCCGCCGGTCAGCATGACGAAGCCGATGATCAGGCCTGCTTCCGCAAATCCCTTGATCGGCGCCATCAACAGAGCCGCCAAGCCCTGCGGCTTGCTTTCGATGTAGTGGAAAGTGTCCGGGTCGACCAGTTGCTTGCCGTTGACGAGATGGGTTTCGTATTTGCCGCCCGGGACCAGCCAGGTAGCCAGCGCGATCAGCGCCAGGATCATGAACAGCAGTACGAAGGTATTGGGGAGTTTGAGCTTCTTCATTGATTGGAATACAGGTAATTGCAGCTTTGGTCGGCCGGGTCGCGGGCCAGGATGCGGTCATACAGGGCGGCGCGTTCGGCGACGGTGCGCTCGACGTCTTCCTGCAGCAGCAGGCGCGCTGCGACCTGGCGGGCGGCAGCAGCGCGGGTGGCGGCGATGAAGGCGTCGCGATTGGCGTAGCGGGCCTGCAGGCTTGGGCGTGGATCGTTGCCGGCTTTGCGTTCCGCTTCAGTGCGGGCGAAGGGAACGAAACTGCCGTCGTAGCGCGAGGTGGCCCAGGCGAAGCCGGTCTCCGGGGCACGCAGGTTCCAGCCAGTGTGGGTGCCAAGCGGTGCCTGCATTTCGACCAGGCGTACGCCGCCGCGGTCGTTGCCGTCGGCGTCCGGCGCAGGGACGCGGGTCTCGAACGCCATCTTCTGCGTCGGCGGCACTATGTCTGCAATGCCTTGCGACAGGAAGCGCGCACCATGGTCCAGGCGCGGCTCGTGCAGGTTCTGCTCCGGCGGGGACAGGCCCGGCACTGCGGGGAAAGCCTTGCGGTAGGCCTCGACCGAGACCAGGGTGCCATCTTCCAGGCGCGGATAGGCGCTGGCTGGCGGCGGCGTGCCTTTGCTGGTCCAGCCGTCCAGCGCCAGCATCAGGGCACGCAACGGCAGGTAATAGTTAGTGGTGGAGACGCAGGCAGTAAATGGCGCGCGGGTGTGCGAACGGCCAACGTAATGCTGGGCGCCCATCAGGCCGTACACGCGTACATTGGCAGCCGGGGCGGCATCGCCTACGCCGTCCGGCGCAGTGGTCAGCAGTGATGCGCCGCGGTTCCAGTATTCCGCCGAGGTGTTGGCAATCAGGAGTTTCGGCGCGCGGCCGTACTTGTCCTTTGCGTGGTCCAGCGTGGAAGCAACGCGGCCTGTCACCGGATCGCGCGTGGGCGTGCTGGTGAACGGGAAGGAGTCGCTCGGGTAGTCATGTTCTTCCAGCATCGAAGGGTGGCGCGTGACCTGGACGAAACGGCTGTTGAAGCCGCCCGATCCGCCTGCGCCAGGCACTTCCAGCAAGGCGCCGTCGAACACCATGCGGCCCTGCTCGTCGAGATTCAGGCCGTCGTGCAGCATGCGGCCGATCAGGCGCGCCGACTGGCTGTAGCCAAACATCAGCACGTTCTTTGGCAGCGAAGCGCCTTCCACCTGATTGTCGCGGAAGTACGCCAGCAGGTCGCGGATGCCGGCCAGGCCGGCGCCGGTCACGCGCGGGTCCTTTGCTTCGTAGCGCACCTCGTAAATCGTGCCGGGCTGGAAGCCGCCCTGCAGCTTGATGCGGCCCGGGCCGCCCGGCTGCTCCGGCGCCACGAACTCCCAGCGGTTACGGTCGATCGGCCGACGGATATCGCCCTGGCGCGTGCGTTCGGTAAGCACGGCTTCCGGATCGTTCGGCGTGGCAGGCTCGTTGCCGATGCCGCGCAGGCCGGCGTAGCTGGCCACTTCGGTTGGCGCATCGACGATGAATTCATTGGCCGTCATGCCGCGCGGGCCTTTCACCACGGGCGCCTTGAAGACCAGCGGCTTCACACCGGCGGGCGATGGCGCCACGTCCCAGGTCCAGGCCGAAAACAGCATGCTGAAACCGTGGCGCATCATGAAGCCGTCGCCGGCATCTTCCGCCGTGGTGGGGTCGTTGTTCTTGGGCGCCTTGCCATTGAGCTGGCCCAGGATGACGATGTTGCCGCGGTTGTTGACGTCGTACACCAGCGTGCCGGTCTTGCCGCTCACGGGGCGCAGCAGCACGAACTCGCTGGAGAAACGCACCATGCCGCGCTTGTCCCGCGGCGCGCGTTTCAGGTCGACGATGGGCAGGTTGGCGGTGGCCTTGGGATTCAGCGAGAAGTATGCGATGCCGCGCAGCTTTTCATACTCGCCGGCCTCGCCGAACTTGACGCCCGGCGCAAAGGCCACGCGCTCCGTGATCTCTATACGCTCGACAGCAGCCTGCGACGCGCCTGCTGCAAACATAGTGGCAGCAATCGCCGCCCAGCGGGATTTCTTCATGGTGTCGAACAAAGTAAAACGGGACCGCGCGGGTCCCGTTGGTTTATTCCGCTGCTGCGGTTTTCTTGGCGGCTGCTTTTTTCGCTGCGGGCTTTTTGGCTGCAGCTTTTTTGGCTGGAGCCTTTTTCGCCGCGGCTTTCTTGGCAGCTGGCTTGGCGGCTGGTGCTGCCTCGGCCGCGCCTTCAGCGCCCTCGCCCTTCGCTGCCGTTTTCTTGGCCGCTGCCGGCTTGCCCTTGCGCTCTTCGAACTCGAAGCTGATCTTGCCGTCCTTGCCGCGCACCAGGAACGCCTTGAACGGCCGGCGGGTACGTTGCGAGATAAAGCCCGGCAGCAGGTCGGTCTTGCCTTCGTTGAGCAGCTTGGCCATCTGCTCCGGCAGGATCTCCTGTTGCAGGATGATGCGGCTGGAACGGAAGTCGCAAGTCTTTGGCTTGGCTACCTGGTTCTCGCAGGTATAGGCCAGGCCCATCTCGTACACGCCGCCGGCGCATTTCGGGCAAGGGCCGAGCGGCGTCTGGCCGGTGAAGTCGACGCCTTCGCCGTCTTCGCCTTCCTCGTCGTTCTGGCCGAAGTCGAACTCCAGCTTGAAGTTCTTGATTTCTTCATCCTTCACGATGCGCAGGATTGCCGCGAACGGACGGCCCATCTTGGAGCGGAAGCCCTGCAGCGGGCCGATGGTTCGGTCGCGCAGCAGCTGTTCCACTTCCTCGATTTCGAACTGGCGGCCGCCAGGCACCTTGGTCATCGAGAATTCGCACTTGGTGCAGGCGAAACGGCGATAGTTTTCCTTGACCACGCCGCCGCAGTTCGGGCACGGCGTCTTCAACGTTGCGTAATCGCCCGGAATGGTGTCGTTGTCGTATTCCTTGGCGCGCTTGACGATGATCTGGGTCATCTGGGCGATTTCGCGCATGAATTCTTCACGCGAGATCTTGCCCTTCTCCATCTGCGACAGCTTGTATTCCCATTCGCCGGTCAGTTCCGGCGCGGTCAGTTCGCTCACGCCCAGGCCGCGCAGCAGCGTCATGAGCTGGAACGCCTTGGCGGTCGGCATCAGTTCGCGGCCTTCGCGCAGCAGGTATTTCTCGCCCAGCAGGCCTTCGATGATGGCCGCGCGCGTTGCTGGCGTGCCCAGGCCCTTGCCGGCCATGGCATCGCGCAGTTCGTCCGAGTCGACCAGCTTGCCCGCGCCTTCCATTGCCGACAACAGCGTCGCTTCGGTATAGCGTGCGGGCGGCTTGGTCACCAGGCCGTTCGGCGTGACTTTTTCGGTCAGGACTTTCTCGCCCTTGGCCACAGGCACCAGGTTGCCGCCGCCGCCTTCCTTGTCGTCGTCGCCGGCTGCGTCCTTGCCGTAGATCGCCATCCAGCCCGGATTGGTCATCACCTTGCCTTCGGTCTTGAACTGGTGGCCAGCCACTTCGGTGAAGCGGGTGGTGACCAGGAATTCCGCGGCCGGGAAGAACACCGCCATGAAGCGGCGGGTCACCAGGTCGTACAGTTTCTGTTCCGGCTCCGACAGGCCCTTGGGCTGGATGCCGGTCGGGATGATCGCGAAGTGGTCGCTGATCTTGGTGTTGTCGAAGATGCGCTTGTTCGGCTTGACCCAGCCCTTGTCCAGGATCTGCTTGGCGAACTGGTTGTAGTTGTGGTTGTCCTTCAGGACTTCCAGCGTGTCCTTGACGGTCGGCAGGTAATCTTCCGGCAGGTGGCGCGAATCGGTACGCGGGTAGGTCAGCACCTTGTGCTTCTCGTACAACGCCTGCGCCAGGCCCAGGGTATTCTTGGCCGAGAAACCGAAACGCGAGTTGGCTTCGCGCTGCAGCGAAGTCAGGTCGAACAGGCCGGGCGACATCGAGGTGGTCGGCTTGGACTCCTCGGTGACGTTGCCTTGCTTGCCCTTGCAAGCCAGCGCGATCGAATCGGCGGCTGCCTTGCTCCACAGGCGTTCGGCCTTCTTTTCCGGATCGTTCTCGTCCTTCTTGAAGCTGGTGTCCAGCCAGCGGCCTTCATAGATGCCGGCGGCGCACACGAACTCGGCGCGCACTTCCCAGTAATCGCGGGAGACGAAATTCTTGATCTTCTCTTCGCGCTCGACCACGATCGACAGGGTCGGCGTCTGCACGCGGCCCACGGTGGTCAGGTAGAAGCCGCCCTCTTTCGAGTTGAAGGCGGTCATGGCGCGCGTGCCGTTGATGCCGATCAGCCAGTCCGCTTCCGAGCGGCAGCGCGCGGCATCGGCCAGCGGCAGCATTTCGTCGTCGCTGCGCAGGTGGGTGAAGCCGTCGCGGATCGCGGTCGGCGTCATCGACTGCAGCCACAGGCGCTTGACCGGCTGCTTGGCTTTCGCATTCTGCGCGATCAGGCGGAAGATCAGTTCACCTTCGCGGCCCGCGTCGCATGCGTTAATCAGGGTGGTGACGTCCTTGCGCTTGATCAGCTTGTTCAGCACCTTGAGCCGCGATTCGGTCTTGGCGATCGGGTTCAGCGCAAAGTACGGCGGGATCATCGGCAAATGGGTGAAGGTCCATTTGCCGCGCTTGACGTCGTGCTCTTCTGGCACGGCGATTTCCAGCAGGTGACCCACTGCGGAAGACAGCACGTAGTCGTCGGATTCGAAATACTCATCGTGCTTGCTGAAGCCGCCAAGGGCTTTCGCGATGTCGTTCGCGACAGAAGGTTTCTCAGCGATGATGAGGGCTTTACTCATATTTATAGTTCTCGTCGGTGTATGCGGCAGCGCGCATAATACAACATTCGCAAGTAAGCGCTGGCTTGCGGCTTCATATGAAAGCCACAATGCTGCAAATATTATTACGGAAACGGCCGGCGTTGGGCAACGCCGGCAAGAGTGTGCTTAGTGCAACAGGCGCGGCGCCTGCTCTTCTTCGGCGCCAAACAGGTCGTCGAACATCAGGGCGTCCGGCTCCTTGCCCTGGCTCCACAGCAGCATCAGCACGATAATCTTCAGCTTGCCCAGCGACACCGGGGCCTCGTCCAACGCCAGGGCGCGTTCGATGACGATTTCGCGTTGCAGCGGGGACAGCAGGCCGGCGCTCTCCAGGAACTGGATAAAGCCGACGGCGGGCGTACCCAGTACGTCGAGCTCCTGGCGCACGTAGAAGCGCGTGCCAGAAGATGCGGCCGTCAGCGACTGCTCGACGCCAGCCATGGCGGCGAGGTCATTCAGCCAGACCAGCGCCTCGGAAATCTCTACATCGTCAAAACCGACTGCGGAGAGTTTCTTTGCCAATGCTGCGGGTTCAGGGCAGGCATCAGGGCGGTAATAGGTCTCGTACAGGTAAACCAGGATGTCAAACATGGCGCTACTTTAGCAGCATCTGCGAGCCGGGCACAAGCATAACGGTGGTTCAGGGGCCTTTCACCCGCTGGAAAGCACCGCCGGGCAGCCTTTCCACCACACCGGCCAGCTCCAAAGCAAGCAAGCTTGCCTGCATGTCACTTGGCGGAAGTTGCAACCTTGTTGCAAGCTCATCGGCGCCGATCGGATCATGGCCAAGGGCGGCCAACAGCCAGCCCGATGCCTGGTCGATTTGCACTGCCGCGGCGCCCGGCAGCGGCAGGCCGAGGTCTTCCAGCAAATGTTCGGGCGTGGCGACCAGGCGCGCGCCCTCTCTTATTAGTGCATGGCAGCCGACCGACTGCGGCGATAGCACCGAACCGGGCAGCACGAAGACTTCGCGCCCGGCATTGATGGCCGCATGCGCGGTGATCAGCGAGCCGGAGCGGGCGGCAGCCTCGATCACCAGGGTGGCGCGGGTCATGCCGGCGATGATGCGGTTGCGGATCGGGAAGTGCTGCGACTGCGCCACGGTGCCCAGTGCGAATTCGCTCACCAGGCAGCCTTCCTGCGCGATGCGGTGGGCCAGGCCGGCGTTGCGGCGCGGGTAAATGCGGTCGATGCCGGTGCCGATGACTGCCAGCGTGCTGCCGGGCCCTGCCAAGCCGCCTTCATGCGCAGCGGCATCGATGCCAAGCGCCAGCCCGGACACCACCAGCATGCCGGCGTCGGACAGCACGTTGGCGAAACGGCGCGCATTGGCCTTGCCCTGCATGGTGGCGTTGCGAGCGCCCACTACCGCCACGGCTTCGCGCCGGAGCAGGTCCAGGTTTCCTTTGGCATACAGCAGCAGCGGCGGGTCGGCGATGTGCTGCACGGTTGGCGGATATGCCGGGTCGCCGAACAGGACCAGGTGGTTGCCGGGTTGCGCAGCCCATTCCAGCGAAGCTTGCGCCAGGGCGTGTATCCGCTCAGGCATGGGACCGGCAAGGCAGCGCGCTGCCTCCAGCGAGATCTCGCCTTCGTCTTCGCCCGCCGGCGGACGACCTGGCTGCGCGCGCCCTGGCCGCGCAATATCGGCATCGGAGCGCGCCAGCGCGCGCAATGGCAACGGAGACGCGTCATCCTGCGCTGGCGGCGCAAGGAGGCGGGCATCGGCGGCGGAGAAAACTGCTTGGGGAGTGTGGTAATGCTGGAGCAGCTTGAAGGCTCCGAGGCGGCCGACGCCTGGCGTGTTCGCCAGGCGCAGCCACATCGCCAGGCTCTCGAAGTCCTGGCGGGCGGGGTTTGGGGCATCCGTGACTTGCACGGCCATGGGATTTACTCCGCTGTCTTGGCGATATCCCCCACTACGACAGGTTCAGTCACCTGCATGATCAAGCCATACGATACGTGCTTGAACACGCGGAAGATAAACAAGCTGCCCACGCGCTCATCCGGCAACTTGACCATCGGCTTGCGCAGATTGAGCGCACCTTTCGATGCACCTGGATCCGGCACCAAGTCACCCTTATGGTAAAGCTGCAGCACGGATCCGATATCGAGTCCGTCAAGCTTTCCGCGATTAATGCTGACAACCTGGTTCTGGCCGGCGTGCGTGACGCCGCCATAGACGGCCAGCACCTGGGCATCGACGTCCACTTCCGGAGGATGCGGAACATAGTTCTGCATCGGCATCGGTGGCATTGCCATCAGCAAGTCGCCCTTGCCCATTTCTTCCTTGGCGCTGGCGACGATGAAGGTATGCACGTCGCTGCCTGCCTCGGCCGGGGCTTCCAGCTTCAGGGTGCCGAGGTAGAACGCTTCCAGCGCGATAGTCTTCTTGGTGACCGGGTCTTTCAGCGGTTTACCCGGACGGAACACCTGGAACGAGGTATTGCCCTTCAGGTCACCGCGGACATAGGCCTTGTCGTCCTTGCCGATGAAGACGCGGGCGCCACGCGTCGCGATGATGCGCGGGGCATTTTTGAGTTCATCTTCTTCGATGATCAGCGGCTGGCTGAGGAAAGGCTCGATGACGCCAGACGGGATCGACTGGACTGCGTCCTTGCCCAGGCCTTCGGTGCGCAATTGCGGGCCGAGGCGCATATCGCCGGTGGTGCCATCGCCGCCGACCTTGTTGCCAAGGCGCAGGCGGCCGGCCTCACGGTCGAACCAGACGATCTGCCCTGGATAGATCCAGTGCGGATTGGCGATTTCTTCTTTATTCATGCCCCAGACCTGCGGCCAGCACCAAGGCTTGTCGAGGAAGGTTCCGGAGATACCCCACAGGGTATCGCCTTTGACGACGGTATGGCTATCCGGTGCGTTCGGCTTGAATTCACAGACGATGGTCTTGGCGTGGGCCGAAACGGCCGTCACACCGCAAAACAGGGCTGCGGCCAACAGGCGGCTGCTGCTTGTGCTAAAATTTTTCATTGATATATCCGTTAGGTGCGGCAATGACGGAAGGCCACAAAGGCTTGCCTCACTGAAATCAAATTCTGCCCATATTACCCTGATCAAGCAAGGAATTCGTGTCACAGAAGCAATCGTGCACGCATAATATGCGCCGTTTACCGCACAATCATTGTCGTTTAACTAAGATTCTCCCGTGAAACTGAATATTCTCCGCTACCCAGACCCTCGCCTGCACAAAGTTGCGAAACCCGTTGCCGTGTTCGACGAGCGCCTGGCCAAACTGGTGGAAGACATGGCAGAAACCATGTACGACGCGCCGGGCATCGGCCTGGCCGCCACCCAGGTGGACGTGCATGAGCAAGTTGTCATCATTGACGTTACCGAAGACAAAACCGGCCTGACTGCCTTCATCAACCCGGAAATCCTGTGGTCGAGCGAAGAAAAGCAGGTTTACGACGAAGGCTGCCTGTCCGTGCCAGGCATCTACGACGGCGTCGAGCGCCCGTCCGCAGTCAAGGTGCGTGCATACAACGTCAAAGGCGAACCGTTCGAGATCGACGCCGACGGCCTGCTGGCAGTCTGCATCCAGCACGAAATGGACCACCTGAAAGGCAAAGTATTCGTTGAGTACCTGTCTCCCTTGAAACGCAATCGTATCAAGACCAAACTGCAGAAAGAAGAACGTGGCATGCAGCGCGAAGAAGCGCTGCGCGCTTCGGGTCGCCGTTACTGATACCTGCGGGGGAAGCATGAAAGTGATCTTCGCGGGCACGCCTGAATTTGCGGCCGTTGCCCTCCAGGCCCTGCATGAAGCAGGTTTCGAGATTCCCCTGGTACTGACCCAGCCCGACCGCCCGGCCGGCCGCGGCATGCAGCTGCAGCCGTCGGCGGTCAAGCAATATGCCGTCAAGCATGGCATCGAAGTGCTGCAGCCGCTGTCGCTGCGCATGGACGCCAAGGATCCGCAGCGCGCCGCGGAAGCAAAGGCCGCCCACGAGCGCCTGCTTGCCACCGATTACGACGTCATGGTGGTGGCCGCTTACGGCCTGATCCTGCCGCGCTCCACCCTCGACATCAAGCCTTGCCTGAACATCCACGGCTCCCTGCTGCCACGCTGGCGCGGCGCCGCCCCGATCCATCGCGCGATCGAGTCGGGCGATGCGGAGACCGGCGTCACCATCATGCAAATGGAAGAAGGCCTGGACACCGGTCCTATGCTGCTGATCGAGCGCACCCCGATCACGCCGCAAGACACCACCGCGACCCTGCACGACAAACTGGCTGCCATGGGCGCCCAGATGATGGTCAAGGTGCTGCGCAAGATGGAACACGGCGTGGTGGAGGCCGTGCCGCAGCCGGAGCAAGGCGTCACCTACGCCAACAAGATCCTCAAGGAAGAAGCCGCGCTGGACTTCACCCAGCCTGCGCGTGAAATCAGCCGCAAGATCCGCGCTTTCAATCCCTTCCCCGGCGCACATGGCGACGTGAATGGCACTGTGATCAAGCTGTGGGGAGCCGAAGTGCTGGACGAAGGCAGCAGCGCCGCTCCAGGCCAGGTGGTTGCCGCCGACGCGCAGCACGGCATCATCGTCGCCTGTGGTGAAGGCGCGCTGCGGCTGACGCAGTTGCAGAAACCCGGCGGCAAGCGCCTGCCGGCCGCTGAATTCATCAAAGGCTTCCCGCTCGACGGGCAGCGCTTCCAGTAAATGGACCAACTCGCGGCGCTGCGCGCGCTCCGCCGCGTTGTTGAACTGGGCAGCTTTACTGCCGCCGCCGATGCCCTCGGCATTTCCCACACCATCGTTTCACGCCAGGTGCGCCAGCTCGAAGAGCACCTCGGCGCCCAGCTCCTGAACCGCACCACACGCCGCTTCGCGCTGACCGATGCAGGGCGCGACTACTACGAATCCACCCGCGAAGTGCTGGACCTGCTGGACGATGCCGATCGCAACGTCGGCCGCCACCAGGCCGAACCCACCGGCACCCTGCGCATCAACGCACCGATGGCCTTCGGCACCATCGAGGTGGCGCAATGGCTGCCCGGCTTCATGGCCCGCTATCCCGGCGTGCAGGTCGACCTGGTCTGCAATGACCGCATGGTGGATTTGATCGAAGATGGTTTCGACGTTGCGTTGCGCCTTGCGCGCGACCTGCCGGATTCGACGCTGGTGGCACGCCGCCTTGCGACCAGCAAGGTTCTGCTGGTCGCCAGCCCCGAGTACTTGCGCACGCATGGCGCGCCCTCAGTTCCTGGCGACCTCGCGCAGCACAACTGCCTGGTCTACACCGCAGCGACACGCGCCAACGAATGGGTGCTGGTGGGGGAGGATGGTTCGGATCATGCGGTCGCGGTACGCGGTTCGCTGCAGGCAAACACTAACGTCGCCCTGAAAGCGGCGGCTGCGGCAGGCGTCGGCATCGCCAACGCCGCCGCCTTCATCGTGCGCGAAGAACTGCAGCGCGGCGCGCTGGTGGAAGTCCTGCCTGGCTTTACGCCCAAGCCGCGCGAGCTATACGCCCTATACCCGCAGAACCGCCACCTCTCGCCCAAGGTGCGCGCCTTTGTCGATTACGCAGCCGGCGTTTACATCAACATCTTCTGAACCGCACGGAACTGCTGCGTGAGCCCGCCCCAGCCCCAGGCGGCCGGGCGCGCATCGTCGATGTGGATGTAGCTCACTTCGTGCAGCTCGCCGAGCAGCTCCTGCAAGTCCTTGTAGACCGCAGCGATATAGGCCGACTTCTCGTTGGCGGTATTGGTCTCGTCGGTGACCTTGATGTCGAAGAAGAAGCTAGCCTTGCCCAGGTCTGCCAGCGATTCGCCGCCAACAAACCACTGCTCGCGCGGCGTGTAATGCACGGCGATGGCGGTGAGCGCTGGGGCCTTGTGCAGGATTTCGCCAGTGTGCTTCATCAGGATATTGGTAACTTTTTTGGCTGGCACTTGTTCCGGGGTGCCGCTGACGGTGATGTTCAGGATGGGCATTTGAATCTCCTTCAAAGTGGTTGGTTGATGGAGTCATCTTAGGCGGGGTGGCAGTGCTTTGGTAGCAGTCTGACAACACATGATTTGTGCGAATCCAGCACAAATCACGCTAGAATTACCAGAAAAGCAATTCCATTCAAGCACAATGCGCCACCTTCTTTTGCTGACATGCCTGTTAGCCTGCCTGCCCTGCCTCGCCAAGCCAGGCGTATCGCTCGCGCGCTTCGACAATCCCGCAGTGGAGCAGGCGGTACGTGAAGCAGCCGCGGAGAAACCGGCGCCGCCACCAGGCGGCGCCGGTTTCAGCGGCGGGGATGAAGCCCGGCGCCTCGACCTCGCATTCAAGGACGCCGAAGTGCCGGATTGCCTGCATTCCGAAGGCTTGAAACGCCAGCCGCCGGTAATACTTTTCGTCCCTTTGAGCGGGGTCCTTGCCTTGCCGTTCGTCGGCATCGCCAAACTGCGCGGCAAGTGCAAGTAATCCGCTGGCTTAGCGCTGCGAGTCGAGCGGTGGTGGTCCGCGACCGTTCGGGCCTTGTGGGGTGCTCATGGTAAGTCTCCTCTCAGTGCTGGCCAAAACGGCCCTGGTTAAAATCGTTAATCGCTTCCACAATTTCCTGCTCGGTGTTCATCACAAACGGGCCGTGGCCGACGATTGGCTCGTCGATCGGCTGCCCCGCCAGCAGCAGCACCGTGGCGTCCGAATTCGCTTCGACCACGGCGTTCTGCCCCTCCGAATCAAGCACCACGAGCTGCGCTTCGCGGGCGATGCTTTCGCCATTGACCAGCACCGTGCCGCGCAACACCACCAGCATCGAGTTCCAGCCAGCCGGTAACAGCAACTGTGTAGTGCCGCCCTGCTTCAGGCGCATATCCCACACATGCATCTGGCTGTGCGTATGCGCAGGCCCCCACTGGTCGTCGTACTCCCCGGCGATCACGCGCACTTGCCCGGCGCCGCCCGGCAGTTCCACGGTAGGAATGGTGTCGGCGGTGATGGCCTGGTAGCCGGGCCGCGTCATCTTGTCGCGGGCAGGCAGGTTGACCCACAGCTGCACCATTTCCAGCACGCCGCCTTTGCGGGTGAATTCAGGCGAATGGAATTCATCGTGCAGGATTCCGGAGCCGGCCGTCATCCACTGCACATCGCCCGGGCCGATCAAGCCACCTTCGCCGGTCGAATCGCGGTGCGCGACCTCGCCCTGGTAGACGATGGTCACGGTCTCGAAGCCGCGGTGCGGGTGCGAGCCGACGCCGCGAGGCTGGGCCGCAGGTTCGAACGTGGCTGGACCGGCATAGTCCAGCATCAGGAATGGGCTGGCCTGCTTGCCGTGGCTGCGATACGAAAACATGGACCGCACAGGGAAACCATCGCCCACCCAATGAGGGGCTTGTGCGCCGTAGATGCCGAGGACTCGTTTCATTGCCATCTCCTTCGTTAGTTGATGGAGACAGCTTAATTTCAGGACGAAGGTACCGGTAGTCTGCTAAATTACAATGCACAGTCCTATTTTTAGAACGATGGAAGACCTCAACGACCTGTATTACTTTGCCCAGGCAGTCGAATTTGGCGGGTTCGCGCCAGCCGGCCGCGCACTCGGCATGCCGAAGTCAAAGCTCAGCCGCCGCATCGCCCTGCTGGAAGAGCGCCTCGGCGTGCGCCTGGTGCACCGGACTACCCGCCAGTTCACCGTGACCGAGGTTGGCCAGACCTTTTACGAGCATTGCAAGGCCATGCTGGTAGAAGCGGAAGCGGCGCAAGATGCCATCGTCGCCTTGCGCAGCGAGCCAACCGGCACCGTACGGCTTACCTGCCCGGTGGCGCTGCTGCACGTGAACGTAAGCGAAATGCTGGCCGGTTTCATGGTCGCTTACCCCAAGGTGCAGGTACTGCTGGAAGCAAGCAACCGGCGCGTGGACCTGGTGGCGGAAGGCATTGACGTCGCAATCCGCGTGCGCCCGCTGCCGCTGGAAGACAGCGAGTTAATCGTGCGGCAACTGGCCGACCGCGCCATCTGCCTGGCCGCCAGCCCGGCGCTGGTCGAGCGCATGGGGATACCGGCCGCTCCCGCCGCGCTGAACGGCTGGCCCAGTCTCGGCCTCGGCCAGCCGCAGCAAACCCATAGCTGGGAGCTGTTCGGCCCCGGCGGCGCCCACGCCACAGTGTTCCACCAGCCCCGCTTCATCACCACCGACATGATGGCCTTGCGCAATGCCGCGGTGGCCGGAGTCGGCGTGGTCCAGTTGCCGCTATTGATGGTGAAAGACCAATTGGCCGCCGGCACCCTGGTCCGCCTGCTGCCCGAGTGGGCGCCACGGCGTGAGGTGATCCACGCCGTTTACCCCTCCCGGCGCGGCATGCTGCCCTCCGTACGCGCCCTGCTCGACTACCTCGCCGAGCGCTACGCCGCCATTTCCGAAGAATGAAATCGGAATAAGCAAATGCCGAATTTGTATCGGCCACCGGGGGCGGTGGCCGGGGGAAAATGCTGCTTTGCCGTATAATTTCAGGTCCACGTTGCCCAACCAGCGATATCAAAATGACTAACACGACCCGTCCAAACTCCAAGACCGAAGCCCAGCTGCGCGAGATCCTCGCGAAGCGCATCATGTTCCTGGACGGCGCGATGGGCACCATCATCCAGCAATACAAGCTCGATGAAAAAGCATATCGCGGCGAACGCTTCGCCGATTTCGCCGCGCCGGAAGGCAGCGGGCACCGCGAACTGTTCGTCAAAGGGAACAACGAGCTGCTGACGCTGACCCAGCCCCAGGTGATCCAGGAAATCCACGAACGTTACCTGGCTGCGGGCGCGGACCTGATCGAAACCAATACCTTCGGCGCTACGTCCATCGCGCAGGACGACTATTTCATGGCCCACCTGGCCTATGAAATGAACGTGGAAGCAGCCAAGCTGGCCAAGGCGGCCACCGCCAAGTATTCAACCGCAGACAAGCCGCGCTTCGTCTGCGGTGCCCTCGGCCCGACCCCGAAGACCGCCTCGATTTCGCCGGACGTGAACGACCCGGCTGCGCGTAACGTCACCTTCGACCAACTGGTCGCTGCCTACTACGAGCAGGTGCGTGGCCTGGTGGATGGCGGCGTCGACGTGCTGCTGGTCGAAACCATCTTCGACACCCTCAACTGCAAGGCCGCACTGTTTGCGATCGACCAGTACTTCGACGAGCATCCTGAACTCGAGCGCCTGCCGCTGATGATTTCCGGCACCGTGACCGACGCTTCCGGCCGCATCCTGTCTGGCCAGACCGTGCCGGCCTTCTGGAACTCGGTGCGCCACGCCAAGCCGTTGACCATTGGCCTGAACTGCGCGCTTGGTGCGACCCTGATGCGTCCATACGCCGAAGAGTTGTCGCAGATCGCCGATACCTTCGTCTGTATCTACCCGAATGCCGGCCTGCCTAACCCGATGAGCGACACCGGCTTCGACGAACTGCCGGAAGACACTTCACGCCTGCTGCGCGAGTTCGCCGATGCGGGCTTCATCAACGTGGCCGGCGGCTGCTGCGGCACCACGCCAGACCACATCGCCGCCGTCGCCAAGCTGCTGTCGACCGCCACACCGCGTGCCCTGCCGCACGTGCCGGTGGCGCAGCGCCTGTCCGGCCTGGAACCGTTCACCATCGACGACGACTCGCTGTTCGTCAACGTCGGCGAGCGTACCAACGTGACGGGCTCCAAAGCCTTCGCACGCATGATCCTGAACGAGCAGTACGACGAGGCCCTGTCCGTCGCACGCCAGCAGGTGGAAAACGGCGCCCAGGTCATCGACATCAACATGGACGAGGCGATGCTGGATTCCCAGGCCGCCATGACCCGCTTCCTGAACCTGATCGCTTCCGAGCCTGACATCTCGCGCGTGCCCATCATGATCGATTCCTCCAAGTGGTCGGTGATCGAAGCGGGCCTGAAGTGCGTGCAGGGCAAGGCCGTGGTGAACTCGATTTCCATGAAGGAAGGCGAAGAGGAATTCATCCGCCAGGCGAAACTGTGCCGCCGCTATGGCGCTGCCGTGATCGTGATGGCCTTCGACGAAACCGGCCAGGCCGACACCTACGCGCGCAAGATCGAAATCTGCGGACGTGCCTACAAGGTGCTGACCGAGAAGGTTGGCTTCCCGCCGGAAGACATCATCTTCGACCCGAACATCTTCGCCGTCGCTACCGGCATCGAAGAGCACAACAACTACGCGGTGGACTTCATCGAAGCCACACGCTGGATCAAGAACAACCTGCCGCATGCGAAGATCTCCGGCGGCGTGTCGAACGTGTCGTTCTCCTTCCGCGGCAATGACCCGGCTCGTGAAGCGATCCACACCGTGTTCCTGTACCACGCCATCAAGGCCGGCATGACCATGGGTATCGTCAACGCCGGCATGATCGGCGTCTACGACGACCTGCCTGCCGAACTGCGTGAGCGCGTGGAAGACGTGGTGCTGAACCGCCGCGAAGACGCCACCGAGCGCATGATCGAATTCGCAGCGACGCTGAAAGGCGGCGCCAAGCAGGAGGCAGCCAACCTTGAATGGCGCAACGCCCCGGTCGAGAAGCGCCTGGCGCACGCGCTGGTGCACGGCATCACCCAGTTCATCACCGAAGATACGGAAGAAATGCGCCAGCAGGTGTTCGCTTCCGGCGGCCGTCCGATCAATGTGATCGAAGGCCCGCTGATGGATGGCATGAATATCGTCGGCGACCTGTTCGGCCAGGGCAAGATGTTCCTGCCGCAGGTGGTCAAATCGGCGCGTGTGATGAAGCAGGCCGTGGCCCACCTGATTCCTTACATCGAGGAAGAGAAGAAGGCGGAAGAGGCGCGTACCGGCATCGTAGCCAAGCCGAAAGGCAAGATCGTCATCGCCACCGTGAAGGGCGACGTGCACGACATCGGCAAGAACATCGTGTCCGTGGTCCTGCAGTGCAATAACTTTGAAGTCGTGAACATGGGCGTGATGGTGCCCGCCTCCGAGATCCTGGCGAAAGCCAAGGCCGAGAATGCCGACATCATCGGCCTGTCCGGCCTGATCACGCCATCGCTGGAAGAAATGGCCCACGTCGCGAAAGAGATGCAGCGCGACGAACACTTCCGCATGCTCAAAATCCCGCTGCTGATCGGCGGCGCCACCACCAGCCGCGCCCACACTGCGGTGAAGATCGCCCACAACTACGAAGGACCGGTGGTGTACGTACCGGACGCTTCGCGTTCCGTATCGGTCGCGCAGTCATTGCTGACGGACGAGCAGCGCGGCAAGTTCGTGGAAGAACTGGACCACGACTACGCCCGCATCCGTGAGCAGCACGCCAACAAGAAGGCGCTGCCGACCGTGTCGCTAGAAGCAGCGCGCGCCAACAAGGCCAAGCTGGAATTCGCGCCGGTGCGCCCGAAGTTCGTCGGCCGCCGCGTGTTCAAAAATGTGGACCTGGCGGCGATTGCCGAGTACATCGACTGGGGCCCGTTCTTCCAGACCTGGGACCTGGCCGGCCCCTTCCCTGCCATTCTGACCGATGAAGTGGTGGGCGAAGCGGCCTCCAAGGTGTTCGAGGAAGGCAAGGCGCTGCTGAAGAAGATCATCGAAGGCCGCTGGCTGACCGCCAACGGCGTGATTGCGCTGCTGCCTGCGAATACGGTCAACGACGACGACATCGAGATCTACACCGATGAGTCGCGCTCGGAAGTGGCGTTCACTTACTACGGCCTGCGCCAGCAAGGCCTGAAGCCGGTGATCGATGGCGTGCAGCGTCCAAACCAGTGCCTGTCGGACTTCATTGCACCCAAGGATTCGGGCAAGCAAGATTACATCGGCATGTTCGCAGTGACCGCGGGCCTCGGCATCGAAAAATATGAGAAGCGCTTTGAAGATGCACATGACGATTATTCGTCGATCATGCTGAAGGCGCTGGCCGACCGCCTGGCGGAAGCGTTCGCGGAGTACCTGCACGAGCGCGTGCGTAAAGACCTGTGGGGCTATGCTGCCGACGAAGCCCTGAGCAACGAACAGTTGATCAAGGAAGAGTACAAGGGTATTCGCCCTGCGCCTGGCTACCCGGCCTGCCCGGAGCACACCGTGAAAGCGGATGTGTTCCGCGTGCTCAACGCAAATGAGATCGGGATGGAGCTGACGGAGTCGTTTGCGATGTTCCCTGGTGCGGCGGTGTCGGGCTTCTACTTTGCTCATCCCGAGTCGAAGTACTTCACCGTCGGGAAGATCAATGAGGACCAAGTGGTGGATATGGCGGCTCGCCGTGGTGTGGCCAAGGAGCAGCTTGAGCGATGGCTGGCGCCGAACCTCTAAGAGCCGAAGCTCAGGCGTGTCGCGACGGGGGCTGCCAGTCCGGCAGCTTCCGCTCCATTGCAGACGGTGGATCTTGCTGCGTGAATTAATCGCTGCCTAGCCCGGTATCCCATTCCGTCTTGCATGAGACGCATATTGCTCTTTGATTGCAGGTGGCTAGAAAAGACGATTTACATTTGCGTTTGCAATTAGGACAGAGAATGTTTGTTGCGCACACCTATGTGGCGATCATAGCGGCTGGGACTGCGACAAACATTGCTAACACTGCCGCAGAAAAAGCCTTTGGTAGTCTGAACGATCAATAAGCAAACAAGCGCCAACGGCTATTGCGCTGATGACGAACAACGGCGAAGCTGGCTTGAAAATTTCGAACAACGGCCGTGGATATTGTTTGACCTCATGCCAATTGGCAGTGTCGACGCCTTCCTGAGATTCCGGAACACTCGCGTCCTTCTTTTCCATTCTTCAAGCTATTCCAAAATGCGCCGATTAAGGTGGCCGCGTTCGGCCGCCCCCCAGCGCCACCAGGCGGGCCGTCATTTAGCCCATGCTGTCACAAGACGAGCCGCCTCATTGACATGCAGAATGTTATCGATCGCGGATACTTTTCGAATCGCAACACGAATGTCAAAGCTGCTGCCTTCCGTAATGGCCAACGCTTCATTATGCAATGCGTATGCGAGATGGGCGGCCATACGGACCTCCATAGGAGCATCGACTTCACGGCCTAGATAAGGGGTCAGCAGCTGGCGTATCTCATAAAGTGCATTGGCAAGGAGTTTAGCTTGAGCGCTTTCGATATTCATTCTTTTCTCTATATCCGATGACAGCTCTTGGCCGTTAGCCGCGCTGCTCGTTTGCTAGCAGAACCAAGAGTTCGCCCAGGTTCAATGCTTCTTGCTCGCCCAGTTCAACAGGATCTTTGCCAGTCGTATTGACCTTTAGGTGGATTCCACCATCAACCCATATGCTGATGTCGCCGCTCGCCATTTCGAAAACTTCTGTTTCCCGTTTTTTATCAGACATGGCTTCACTCGAGTTCAATGCTTGAACTATTGTTGGTGTCGACAGATGTCGACTGACTGGCGCCCCGCCGCGAGCATCGGCTGGACACAAGGTTAGGATTTCCATTTCTTGTATGCGACAAGGCGCCCCGCAATCCCGCAAACCACCGAGGCCGCAAGGGCCCCGCCATAAATCTCGCGCGCCTCGAAGTACATATCTTCAAGAACAAACTTGAGAACGAAAAACGTGAGAACGAAACCGAAGAAGGATCCGATACCTCCGTACATGCGGGCATCCACGGCACGGGCACCTGCCCGAAACGCATCAGTGTTTTCAGAGGCTTCCTTTACAAGTCCTGTACCACATTGAATGCAGCGCATGCTAGTCGGAAGATTTTGGGTGCCGCAGCTTTGACAGATCATGTATATCCTAACGCCTTACATATTTCAATTTGGCAATATATCATGAGCGTCTAGCGTAGCCTGGCTGACTGCAACTTGCCGGGTTCTGTCTGCAAGGCAGGTAGCGAAGCGTCCGAGCGCTGCTGCTGAGTTGACGCAGCCGTTGTCCTACTTTTGGATCAAGCACCACTTGGCTTGACGAGACTTTTTTGCATAGTCTCCAAGCTGTCCTTGCACATTTTCAGTTTGAAGTCTGCTGGTTTCGCCTGGAACTTTTCCTTGAAGTCAGCCAGCATATTGGCCGTGAACTGATCGAAATCGCGATCTTTCGGCGAACCGGCTATCGCGAAATCACGACCGCGCTTGATTTGTTCACTATTCGCCTCAAGCCAGAGATGAGCGAACTGGGCGTAATCAGAATTTTCAGGAAGTACTGTGGGGCAGATGTCGATGGCTGCCGGCAGTGAGACGCTGCGAAGATAGATCTTCCAGTCGTTAAGCTCAGTGTCGGTAGGCTTGTCCGCGGAAGCGATGGCCGACGAAAAAGCAAGGGATGCAGAGATCAAAATGCTCAGACGGTTCATGAATTGCCTTTCTGACGCCATGCGCCTGATCAAATAAGTTATATAGCTGCACCTACTATTGCAGAGGGGGGAATGATACGCTATCAGCATTGTGAGAATGCTCACCAATTATTACTGGCTGCTTTTGGCCGTTAGCCGCGTTGCTGAGCCCGGAAGCGCCAAATCGCCAGCGTACCAAACAGCAGAGCAAACGCCACTTGCACACCAGCCGTCTGCAACGCCACATCCATCCCCAGACCACGCCAGGTCATGGCATCCAGCCCGTCAACCGCCCAGCGCGTCGGCACCACAACGGTCAATTGCTGCATCCACGCGGGGAAAATAAACGTCGGCACCCACGCCCCGCCCAGCATCACCAGGATCAGGGTAGTAAACACCGCCAGCCCACGCGCCGCCTCCGGCGTTTTGCCAAACGCTGCGATCAGCAACCCGAACGAGGCCGTCATCAGCGCAAACGCCACCACGACCAGGGCAAAGCCCACCACGTTGGTCACCTCCACCTTAAACATCAGCATCGCAGCGAAGAAGATTGCCACCATCAATCCCGCCGCAATCATGGCGCCCGACAGCGCGCGCGACAACAACACCTGCGACATCGTGACCGGCGCGGCAAGCAAGCGATTCCAGATCCCCATGCGGCGCGCCAGCAAAATGCCGATGCCAAGGTCAATCCCCATGAACAGGATGAACTGCACTCCCATGCCTGCAAACGCGTGCGCGTAAGCGTTGTACTTCGGCCCTGAGCTGAGCGCTTCATCCTTGGTGGTGAACGGCACGTTGAAGCCTCCGCCACTGCCTGACTCCTTCGCCGGCTTGGCCGCTTCGTGCTCCTGGAATTTCTTCAGGCTGCCCAGCAATCCAACCAGCGCCTCCTTGTCCTCGTTGGCAGGCGATGCTTCCAGCCGCTTCAAGCTGTCATCCGTAAACTTTGCACCCGAGGCGCCGCCACCCATCACGTCACGCGTCACGCCTTCCATGACGTGTTGCGTAAGCAAGCCCTTCACCATCGCCAGCACGGTCGATTGCGAAGGATCGTAATACACCGGCAGCTCCGGCTTGCTTTCCGGCCGGAACAGCGACTGGCCAGCCGCATCGCCAAAGCCGGCGGGGATGACAACGGCCACCATCAGCTTGCCAGCACGGACCTTGTCCTGTGCTTCCTGCAGGCTCATTTCCTTGACCGACAAGTTGGCATCGGCCTTCAGCGAATCGCCGACCTTGCGGCCAATCGCGCTGCTGTCCTGCTGCACCAGGCCGATTTCGATCTTGCTGTTGTTGCCGCTGCCGGCGCCACCGAACAGGGAACCAAAGAAAGCCGCCAGCACGATCGGCATCAGCAGGTTAAGCATCAGCGCGCGCTTGTCATTCAGGTAGAGGATCAGGTCCTTGCGGATCATTGCAATAATTGCTGTCATCGGATTTCCTTAGTCGCGCAAAGTGCGGCCGGTCAGGGAAAGGAAGATGTCTTCCAGCTTGGTGCGTGCAGTGGCGAAATGGGCCAGCGTGTGGCCCTGCTCGTCCAGCCAGCGCAGCACGGGCGCGGCGTGGGCAGCACCGTGCAGGCTGATGTCCAGCGACACGCCATCGCGGCGCACGCCCGCTACACCCGGCAAGCCCGCCAGCGACGCGACCAGCAATTCAGCCGGGAGGATGTCGCTGCTTGCCAGTTCCACCTGCAGCGCAGCTTGCGTCGGCAGGCGGCGATACAGCTCCGCCGGCGGCGCATCCGCCAGCACCTTGCCGTGGTCGATGATCACAATGTGGTCCGCCAGCCGTTCCACTTCTTCCATGTAGTGGCTGGTGTAGATCAGGGAACGGCCCTGCGCCTTCAACGCTTCCAGCGTATCGAAGATCGCGTTGCGGCTTTGCGGGTCGACGCCAACCGTTGGCTCGTCGAGGATAAGCAATTGCGGGTCATGCAGCAACGCCGCGGCGATATTCAGCCGGCGCTTCATGCCACCTGAAAAAGTGGATGGCTTGTCTTTCGCGCGATCGGACAGGCCCACCAGCGCCAGCACTTCCAACGCACGCTTGTTCAGTGCCGCGCCCTTCAAGCCATACAGCGCACCAAACAGCTTGAGGTTCTCGATCGCCGGCAGTTCTTCATACAAGGCCAGGTCTTGCGGTACCAGCCCCAGTTTCTGCTTGGCTGCACTCGCGCCCTGCACCACCGGCTCGCCATCAAGCGTGACGCTGCCCGCATCCGCCTTGATCAAGCCGCAGATCATGCTGACGGTCGTCGACTTGCCGGCGCCATTAGGCCCCAGCAGGCCCACCGTCTGCCCACGTTGCACCTGGAACGAAACACCGTCGACCGCGCGCCGGTCGCCAAAAGACTTGCTCAACCCACTGACACTTAACACTTTGCGTCCTCCGAAAAAAAACGGCGCCGCTACTGCGGCGCCGCTATCGGTGTGCACACCTCTACAGGGCGTATCGCACCACGTTGTCACTCCATTCGAATGCCGACATTTCCAGCTCCACCAGTTCCTCGGTCGAAATCGCGAGGTCGGCCAGCGCGGGCAGGATGCGGCTGTCCATGTCTTCCAGGCGCTCGATGCACTCGGCCAGCTTGAGCAAATCGCCAAAGAAACCGCCGCGGAACACCAGCGCTTCGCCGACTTCATCACCCATGGGGATCTGGGCCAGGATTTCCTGCATCGGGATGCCGAACAGCGTATCCATCAGCGACATGATGCCCACCGTGAAAGCAATATCGGCCACGTGGCGATGCGCAGGGCGCAGCTTGGTGGCCAGCAGTTCCAGCAGGCGGCCGCGCGTGGTGGCCAGCATCAGCAAAGGCGTCATCGAGTGGCCGCGCTTGCCCGGCTCCGCGTACAGCATGATCTGCAGCCAGCGCTGCAGCTGGCGGCGACCCAGGATATGCACCGCCTGGCTCAGGGAATCGATGCGCTGGCGCGCGCCCACGGCCGGCGTATTCACCAGGCGCAGCAGGTTCAGCGCCAGCGACACGTCCTTCTTGATGGCGCGCTCGATCTCGGCGTTGTCCGCATCCGAAGTCACCAGGGTCATCAACTCCATCACGGCCATTTGCGACGGCGACAGCTTCTTGCCGCTCATGATGACCGGCTTGGCAAAGTAATAGCCCTGAAAGTAGTCGCAGCCCAGGTCCAGGCAGTTCTTGAATTCGTCGCGGTTCTCGACCTTGCAGGCCACAAGCTTCTTGCCGTCCTGCTTGATGCGCGGTGCCAGCCGGGCCAGGCCATCCAGCGGCATGTCGCGCATCGACAGCTTGACGTATTCCACCATGGGCATCAGTGCCGGCAGTTGCGGCGAATCGGGATTGATGTCATCCAGCGAGAAGCGGAAACCGTGGCTGACCAGCTCCGACATGCGCGACAGCACAGCCGGCGCCAGCGAATTGGCAGCGCTAACTTCCAGCACCAGCTTTTCACGCGGCAGGAAGCCAAAGATATCGCTCAGGATCGCATCCGCATCGACGTTGACGAAGCCAATGGCGTCGCCAATGGTGCGCTCCATGCCCAGTTGCGCGGCGTGGGCAACTACCGCAGCGGTAGCGGACAGGGCTGACGTATTGATATTGGCCGGCCCAACCGGAGCGTTGCGAAAAAGCAACTCGTAACCGAACAAGGCCTGGTTCCGGTCCAAGATCGGCTGCCGGCCCAGATAAAATTCGCGAACTTTCAGGCTCTGGGAGGCCGCATCGTTGCTGGAAAGGTCGATCATAGGGAAATTCCTGACGTGTCCTGCCATTTTGGCATCAATTCTTGCCGGTGTCTGTTAAATTTTCTCGAAGTCCCGTTTCTGCGGCAGGCCGTCCACAAAGCACTTCATCTCGCCCGGCGCGAAGGCAGTCCATTGCTCATTGGTAGTTAATGGCTGGGTGACGATCAATGCCACGCGGTCGTTCGGCGTGGTGACCTGCGAGAAGTCCACGCTCACATCCTCGTCCGACAGCTTGGCCGTATCGAAGGGATGCTGGCGCACGATGTAATGCAAATGGGTCGAGCAATGCGCGAACAGCGCGCGGCCATCCGAAAGCATCATGTTGAAAGTACCGTGCCCGGCAATGCTGCGCACCGTTTTCTCGATCTGCGCCCGCAGCATGGGCAGCGGTGGGCAAGTGTCACCAAAGCGCTCGCTCAACTCTTGCAGGATCAGGCAAAAGGCTTGTTCGCTATCGGTGGTGCCGACCGGGCGGAAAGGCCCGTGCAGCACCGGCGCGAATTCCTTCAGGTCGCCGTTGTGGGCGAAGACCCAGTAGCGGCCCCACAGCTCACGCACAAAGGGATGGCAGTTCTCCAGCATGACCTCGCCCTGCGTGGCCTTGCGGATATGCGCGATCACGTTCTTCGACTTGATTGGATAGTTCTTGATCAGCTCCGCAATCGGCGAATGGATCGCTGCCTGGTGGTCGACAAAATGGCGCACGCCGGCGCCTTCGAAAAAGGCGATGCCCCAGCCGTCATGGTGGGTATCGGTCTGCCCGCCGCGCAGGGCGAAGCCGGTAAAACTGAACACAATGTCGGTCGGGACATTGCAGTTCATCGCTAATAATTGGCACATCCCTCAACTTTAACAGAACCTAATAGCTTGCAGGCTTGGGCGATCATGCTGCTGACGATCTCCGCAGCCGGTGGTGCGTCTCGGATGATGCCGGAAACTTCCCCCATCAGCACCCCGGAATTGTCGGCATCGCCCGCCCTGAACGAGTCCCAGAAGCGCTCGAACTCGACATCGATTGATTGCTCCAGTTCGCGCTCGCGCCCATGCCATGTCGCGACAAAATCATTCTTCAGCACGCGGACTACGAATTCCGGATTCGGCCAGTAGCGCTTGCGGACCACGTCGACTGAGTTGGACTTGATTGTGCAATCGCCATCGGCGCGAATGATCGCATGCCGAAAGCCTTCCGGCGCTTCCGATTCAACCGCGGCGATGAAGCGGGTGCCGACCAGCACACCATCGGCGCCAAGCATCAGCGCTGCAGCGAGCCCTCGGCCATCGCCAACTCCACCGGCCGCCACCAGCACCGTATCCGGCGAATGCTTTGCCAGGTAATCGGCAGCTTCGGGCACCAGCGTGAACAAGCCGCGATGGCCACTGTGGCCGCCTGCCTCGCAGCCCTCGGCAACGATGATGTCGGCGCCGGCATCGACTGCCTCGCGCAGGTACTTCATGCCCTGCACCTGGCAAATCAGCGGCACGCCTTGCGCTTTGATGATGGACGCATGCGGTTCAAGCACACCAAACGACAACATCAGCGCAGCCGGCCGCTTGGCCAGCACTTGCTCCAGCAGCCTCGGTTCACGCGCCATCGACCAGGTGATGAAGCCGCAGCCGACGCGCGTGTCGCCCGCCGCCGCGAACTGCTTTTCGATCCATTCCGCATCGCCGTAGCCTGCGCCAATGATTCCGAGGCCGCCAGCATTGGTCACTGCCGCCGCCAGCCGGCCGCCGGCCATGACGCCCATCGGCGCCAGCAGGATCGGATGCTGGATCCCGAGCTTCTCCGTAAGCCTCGTTTTCAGTTCCATGCGCTCACCATCACGTAATAGCCATCCGGATCGCGAAGCGCAAACTCCCTTGTGCCGGTGCTGGGATTAACGCTTGGCTCTTCCTCGAGCGTGGGCACAAGGCTGCGTGCCCTGGCCAGCGCTTCGTCAAAGTCGTCGACGCGGAAAAACAGCAGCAGCCCGTTGCCGGGCGGCGAATTGCCGGGGCTCGCGAGCGTGGGATGATCGTGCGATCCCCATTGGTGAAGGCACAGCAGGACAGTTCCGTCTTGGTCCAGCAATTGCCCGAAGAATTCATGGGCTGGTGCGGTCTTTGGCTGGCCAAACAGAGCCTGGTACCAGTTGAAGCTACGCGCGACGTTGGCCACGCCGATGATTGTCCAGGTTCGCTTCATAGAACCTCCTTAGACTTTCTAACGCCTGTACTTGGGTGGGCTTAGCGGAATTGGATCGGGATTCTGCAGAACCCATGCGACGGCCAGTTCCGCCATGCGTGCCGTATCCTTGATCAAGTCGGAAGAGGATTCGGCCAGTTTGAGATGCGCGACGAATGCATTTGCCATCGCGCGGAAGTCCGCATCCCAGTTAGCCCCACCGTTGCCGTTTATTTCGCGGGCGATGCGTCCCGAGATGCGAATGACCTCCCCCTGCACTGTCGCAGCGCATCCGTTCGACGGCACCAGCAGGTCCCATAGCATTTCATGCTGGTCCTGCCATGGGGCGTCCTTCACGACAATTCGCGATATGCCGTCGTGGACAGCGCGCGCGGCGACAGGGGCTACATCGAATAGCTGGTAAAGACGATCCAGGCCGTTACTGGCCGCTTCCAGCATGTCCCTGTTGAACGCGCTGCGGTGAAACTCAAACCTCTTTCCAAGCTCCGTCACAAAGTCCTTCATCCGGGGCGTCCTGGAAGCGCCGGCAGCCAGCAGAAGCTCGGCCAGGGGAGCCATTTCCGCCAGGTCGACGTTGTTGCACCGGCGCAGAGCCCATTCCAGCGGTGTCATGCCATCGGCGTTGCGCGCGTCCACGTCGGCGCCTCGCTCGATCAGCAGGCGAGCATTCGCGACGTTGTACCGATCAGCAGCCGCATGCAAAGGCGTCCCAATCGTGGATGTATTGCAGTTCACGTCTGCACCGAGGTCGAGCAAGCTCACAATGTTGCCGCGCCAGCTGCCGGCCCGCTTGTGCAGCGGCGTGTTGCCCCAAGTGTCGGTCGCAGCCAGGTCAGCGCCTTGCGACACGAGCCATGCTGCAAGTTCAGGTGGACAATCATCGAAAGACAACGCCGGCTGCTTCGAGCTGCCGCCGCGCGCATTAATATCGCAAGATTCGAATACCGCCTGCAGTTTATGCAGGTCCCCTTCCTTCAGCAGGTCTTCGAAATCCTTGGGAAGCAGTTTTTTCCTGGTCTTTTTCATGCAGAGCTTTCAGTCTTGAGGGAAGCGCCGCGCCCATAACCCCTTCAATCGCGGATCCTCGTCAACGCGCTTGATCACCGCTGCCATCTTCGGTGCTTCCTCATAGAAGCGCTCGCGCCAAGGGCCAAAACGGGAAATCACGGCCACGTAAAGATCGAGAACGCTCAACGTATCACCCAACAGGTATTTTGCAGGGCTGAGCTGCGCATCCATGGTCCGCCAGCAAAAAGCGATACGCTCGTGGACTGAGTCTACTACATCGTCCCGGGCACTTTGGGGCGCGCCGATCCGGCCTACGTCCGGCTTAATCCAGTGTAGCGAATAGATTGCAGAAGATACGAAAAACATCCAGCGCAGGAACTGGGCGCGTTGAGGATCATCAGGTGCCGGCGCCAGTTTCGCGGCAGGATGCGAGTCGGCCAGCCATATCATGATGGCCGCACTTTCAGTGAGGGTTTCACCGCTGGGCAATACAAGCGTTGGAACCTGCCGCATTGCGTTTTGCCCACCAACGCGCACACGCGCGGCCTCGGATGACCAGGTTTCGCCCTCGATCAGCTGGAAAGGAATGCCAAGCAGTGTAAGCGCTGCCTCCACGGCAACCGAGCCGGAGGCAGCCGCTCCATACAAAACGAGATCGTGGTTGTGGGCCATGCCGGAACGAAAGTCAGTCGCAATCCAGTCCGAACCGCGCCCTGAACTTCCTCGCTTCTTCAGGAGGCTCCCTGGTCAGGAGCGCACAGGCTGTGAAATTGCCGAACATCTTCTTCTTCGAAGCATCAATATAGGTCCAGTCAACGATCAGATTCCGTGGAAACTCAAACCGCTGGCCGTTCTTGTATTTCTTTACTATCCGGGGTTCGTTTGCCAACCGGCCAGAGAACTTATCCCCGCTTCGTTCGAATTCGCTAACCCAGAAATACTCTGTGCGCTTCCCATCAGACACGGCAACCTTCACTGCGTAATCCGAGGTTCCCGGCGCGGGCGCTGACGCCATTTGAAGGAATTTATCCAGGGTTGCGCGCGCCTTGCCGAAAGCCCGTTCCATTGCAGGATCATCAGATGGCACGAAGGAAAGTTCATCGCGCTCCGCTTTCTTGATCGGGGTCTGTGCGCCAGCGTTCGGGATTGCAAGCACGGCAGATAGCAGTGCCAAGATGGTAAATAGGTTTTTCATTTTCGAGTTCAGGGTTCCTGATTTTCGAAGTTCAGTTCGACGCCATTTCCTGCCGGGTCCGTGATGAAGATTTGCAGCTGCTGCGTTGCCGGAACAAGGGCAACGCGGTAGTGGATGCCTCGCTCAGCAAGTTTGCTTTCATATGCCGTGCGATCAGTGCAGCGGAAGGCTGCATGGTCAAACGTACCCGTTGATTGCGCCGGCCTGTATTCATCCGGCCCCGCCTCGGAAAGATGCAGCACTGCCTGTTTGCCAGCATAGAGCCAGTAGCCAAAACTGCGAAACGGTGGCCGATGGCCGACGGTGAGACCAACAACGTCGCAATAGAAATCACGCAGCTCATCGAGCAACGGGCGCGGTGCACGCAAATTGTAATGACTAAAGCCTATGGCTGGCATTTGACCTCCCGACCAGGATTCCGTTAGCGAAGATGGCCGGCACAGAACCACGAAACCTAATCCGGCCAGCCATAAATCTCGAATCGGTCAACATAATTGAACCTGTGCGGCTTGGGCGTACTCCCATCGAACAGCACCGGCACAGAAAACTCAGACCAGTCGGCAGCCGCATCTTCGTGATCCGGCACGAACCAGCAGACCTCGTAGTACCATGCCTCTTCGTCTAACTGGCGTAGCGAGCATCTGGAGAACTTCGGATCAAACGAACCAGCTTCCTTGAGGAGGCCTTTAACCACCGTTTCAGCATTAGCAATCGCCGCACGTGGCGAAAGCGGTGGAAACGCATCACGCGCCGCCCATCGCGGCAGCTTCAGCAACGCTTTCGCCGATAACGAAAATCTGAACCCGACGTATTCATTCCAATAAGAGTAGTTGGCCATGGTTAGCTCACTCAGTGCTTCACAAGCATGCCTTTGCCGAGAACAAGCGAATCGCCTGTCTCGCCATCAGTTACGGCTTCCTTTGTTTCCCAATAGAGGGACTCGCCTTTCAGCGTCGCAATGCCCCTGACAACCTCGCCGGTCCGGCCACTCGTGACAAACAGGGTGGCGCGAGTGCCCGTTGCTGAACCCTTGACGGTGCCTTCACCACCTTCGTTCACGCGACCGCAATCGACCGTCGCCATCGAATGGGACCCGGTGATCTTGTTGCCGTCCTGTTTCAGTTCGAGCACCGCCGAGCCGCATTCGGCGTTGCGGGCTTTCTGCTCGGCATTGCGCAGATCGATTTTCCAATAGCCTGAGAAATTCGCCGCCACTGCTTGTACGCTAAACACAGCAAGCATTGGAAGGACAATACGCGAAAGCAGTCGCAAAAAAAGCATGGGAAGGAAGCCTGGGTCAGTTGCCGCTTTGGCAAAACAGCACTATGCCACCTAAATGCGCTTTGAACAATCACCAGGGGAGAGGGAAAAACGGGCAGCGCTGGCATGGCTGCCCATAGTGGAGCAAGGAAACGCTCCACGGAAGGATGCAAAAGAAATTAGTGCAGCAGCACCGGTTGACTCATCAGTGCTTCATAGTTGCCCAGGAAATCATCGATCTCCTCGATGGTGGGCTCACTGGCAATCAATTCGTTAACGTCGCGGCGGAAGTTCTGCGCCATGACCCCGGCAATGAAGATTTCGCGCTTGCCGCCTTTGTCGACGATCTCGTAGCCGCCGAAGCGCAAGGCTTCCAGGCTGCGGTCCGCGCCAAATTCGACAACACTGTATTGCTCGCTGTTGTAAATGAGGTTCATATGGCTTCCTTCACGTTTCGTTTCCAAACCGAGATGGGGCTGTCCTAGCCATTTTCAAGCGTTCAGTACCGGCTCCAGGCGCAGCAGGGCGTCGTATGGGGCCGTGGCAAGCATGGCGCGCAGGCTATCCACGTGAGTGGCATCTGCCAGGCTGATAAAGAGCTGCGCCGGGGGACGGCGCAAGAGACGATTCAATGTAACACGTAAGACAAGATTACCGGCGCAGCATAGGCAGCCGGGGGCGATGCGATGTACCTGCGGCTGCCATGCCGTCGGGTCACTTTCATCATACACCAAAGGAGAATTTCCGTCGGCCAAACCTTCGAGGATGATGGCGGTGGCGACGCCAGGCGACAAAACGGCCGCAATCGCGTTCTCACGCGCTGCGGCCGTCGGGCCCGTGACCAGGGTGGTCGGAATCAAGCCTGGTTCTTTTTCGACAGCTTGCCGGGCTCCACGCCCAGCTGCTTCAGTTTGCGGTACAGGTGGGTGCGTTCCAGTCCGGTCTTCTCGGCCACGCGGGTCATGCTGCCGCCTTCGCGGCCCAGGTGGTGTTCGAAGTACATGCGCTCGAACGCGTCGCGTGCTTCGCGCAGCGGCAGGTCGAACGACAGGTTGAAGATCGGGTTGTCGCCGTTGACGGCACGCGCCATGCCCATATTGTGGGCTACCGGCTGTTGCGTCACCTGCGCCTGGCCAAAGCTGGCTTCCTCGACTGGCGCCGGCATCACCGGGCGGGTCGCCATCACTGGCGCGCGCACGGCTTCCTGCGCCCGGCTCAGGCCAGCCTGCACGGCTTTCAGCAGCTTTTGCATCGCAATCGGCTTTTCCAGGAAATTCATGGCGCCGATGCGGGTTGCCTCCACCGCCGTATCAATGGTCGCGTGACCGGACATCATGATGACCGGCATGGTCAGCAGGCCATCGCGCTGCCATTCCTTGAGCAACGTGACGCCGTCCGTGTCCGGCATCCAGATGTCGAGCAAGACCAGGTCGGGCGCCCCGCCGGCCCGGGCCTGGCGCGCCTGCTGGGCGTTCTCCGCCAGCGTGACCGCATGACCTTCGTCGCCCAGGATTTCCGAGAGCAGCTCCCGAATGCCCATTTCATCATCAACTACGAGAATGTTTGCCATGTATCCCTTGCCCCTTCCCTCATTTTTATCGCTCTCTACGCAGGCATTCTATACCTGTCGGCGCGACAATGATTTTATTGGTCCAACAATATTATGCCAACTATACCGGCGCCAACTTTAACAGCAAAATCAGCACCGACGCTCCACTACTATCGTCACGGTTCTGGATATCGATCCGGCCCCCGTGTTCCTCGATAATCTTTTTCACCATCGCCAGGCCCAAACCCGTGCCTTTGGCCTTCGACGTCACGTACGGTTCGAAGGCATTGGCCAGTATCTTGGGCATGAAGCCGGGGCCATTGTCCGAGATTGAGAGGCGCACTGCAATACGCGTGCCGCCATCCGCGCTCTGGTAGATGATGCCCTCGGTGACCACGTCGATACGCGGCTCGGCGTCGGCAGGAGGGTGCTCCTGCAGCGCGTCCTGCGCATTCTGCAGCAGGTTGTGGATCACCTGGCGCAATTGTGTCTCGTCGCCCAGGATCATGGGCAGGGCCGGCGCCAGGTTGGCGTGGATGATGTCGTTGCCCTCGCCGCTCACGTACAGGTGCAGGATGTCCTCGACCAGGGAATTCAGGTCGAGCGGCTGCAGCACGGCAGGCGGGGTGCGGGCGTAATCGCGGAAGTCGTCGACCATGCGTTTCATGGCGGCGACCTGGTTGACGATGGTGGTGGACGCTTTGTTGAGCAGTTCCACATCGGGGCCCGACAGCTTGGATTCAAGCTTCATTTGCAGGCGTTCGGCCGACAGCTGGATAGGCGTCAGCGGGTTTTTGATTTCATGGGCCAGGCGGCGCGCTACTTCGCCCCAGGCGATCGAGCGCTGGGCCGAGATCACGTCGGTGATATCGTCGAACACGACGATGTAGCCGCTGCCGGTTTCCAGCGGCAGGCGCGAGCCGCGCGTCAGCAGGATCAGTTCATTTTCTTCCGCGCTGCCGGGCGGGCGCGGGATCTCGATCTGGCGCTGCCAGTGCAGCCGCGCCACGTTGCGCCCGGCGGCAGTCTGCGCGCTTTGCGCTGAAAATGCGCTGATGATGGCGGCGGCGAATTCCTGCATGCCTTCGACTTCGGCCAGCGGCTGGCCGATCAGCGTCACGCCGGCGTGCTGCAGGATGCGCTCGACCGAGTCATTGCAGGTAACCAGGCGGAATTCGGAGTCCAGCACCATCACCCCTGCCGACATATTGGCCAGCACCGATTCCAGGTGGGCCTTGGCATTTTGCAGCGCGATACGGTTGCGTTCCACTGCGCTGCGCGCTTCGGACAGCTGGCGCGTCATGGTGTTGAAGGATTGGGTCAGCGTACCCAGTTCGTCCGAACTGGCCACGATCGGGCGCGGCGACAGGTCGCCCTCGGCCACGGCGCGGGTACCCTCGGCCAGCAGCAGCAGCGGCTGCGCCAGGTCGTTGGCGATCAGGAAGGCGGCGGCGATGGCGCCGAACACTGCCAGCAGCAAGGTCAGGGTCAGCGTTTCGATATACATCTTGCGCAGGCCGACGCGAGCCACGAAGCGCTCTTTGTATTCGGAGAAGGCGGTACGCAGCATTTCGCCATTGCTGGCCAGCTTTTGCGGCACGGCCTGGATGATCTGCAGGTAGCGCGGCGCCAGGTGGGCGCCGGACGGCTGCACCGGGTCGGGAATCGCCATCAGCACGCGCAGGCGCAGCACGCTGTTGGCATCCAGCGGCGCCGGCTGCGGGGCGCCGACGCGATCGTCGCGCAACTCGCCGCCGCCTTCATAGGCAGCGTAAGACGGATCTTCCTTGGCCTTGTTCAGCATTGCCGCGGAGGGCAGGTCGGCCGACAGGTTGATGCGGCGCTCGCCCATGGCGGACACGATCAGGCCGCCGTCCGCATCGACAATGATGGCGCTCTGGGTGCCGGGGTGGCGGCGCACGAAACGCGCCAGCGTAGCCGGTGCGGCGTAGAACGGGTCTTCGGCCAGCTGGCGCACGGTGCCGCGCGCCTGCGCCTCCAGTTCGGCCAGCGATTCATCAAGTGCGGAGCGGCCCAGGTCAAGGCCGGCGTCGAGCGCTTCCTCCACGCGCACATTGAACCAGGAATCGATGGAGTGCGACACGAACTGCACCGACACCAGGAAGATGACCAGTCCGGGCAACACGCCAATCGCGGCAAACAGCACCACCAGCCGCGTCATCAGCTTGGAGCCGAACTTGCCGCTCTTGTAGCGCGAATAAAGGCGGAACAGGGAAACGCCGACCAGCAGCACCAGCGCCACTGCGACGGAAGCGTTCAGCCCAAGCAGCCAGCCGTAGTAGCGGTCGAAGAAGCCTGAATTGTCGGAGGCAGAAGCGAGCAGGAACAGCAATATGCTGCAGATCGCTCCCGCGACGACAAACAAGTACCGGAGGGCAGACGTCACTTACTCAGCCCTGTACTGGAAGGTTTTTTTGCTGGACGAGAGGCGCCACTCGCTGTTGTTGAAGGCGTTGACCTGGATCGGTTTGGGCAGGAAATCCTTGTCCATGCCCATGCGCAGGGTCACGTTATATGTTTCGCCAACCTTCAGGGCGCCGCGCGGCGCGACTACCCAGCGGGTAGGCCGGCGGATGAAAAACAGGGCTTCGTCCAGCGTCTGGAAAGGCTGGGCAACGGAGCCGACGATCTTGACGTAGTACTGGCGTATCAGCACGTCGTACCACAGCTTGTGGGTGCGCTTGGCGGTGACGGCTTTTTCGTCGAACCAGTACCAGCGCGGGCGGGTAAAGCTGATTTCGGTGGTGAAGTGCAGCGGAACGCCCGACTGCACGGTTTCTTCCATGCCGTGGCTCAGTTCAAAAGAATAAGCTGAGGACAGGCGGTAACCTTCTTCGGCCGCTTCGATATAGGCGCGCGTGATCTCCACCGTCTCGTCGGAGGCGTGGGCAGCGTGCGGTAACGCACACGCAAGCGTCAACAGCAACTGCCAGCAAAGGAGTCGAAGAAATCTTTGGATCACTTGCCTGGTGCTCGTCAAAGGGTTACGCATCTTTCCGGAACAATGCGTAGAACAAACCATCGTGATCCTGCTCGGCGCCGCCCAAAGGCAGCAATTGGCCCGGCGCATCGAGGCGGGTGGCGCGGTTGCGCACCGCGAAAGCGGCCGCCTGCGCCTCGGACTCCTGCGGCCACAACGAACATGTCACGAACAGCAATTTACCATTGGGGGCGAGCATTTTCCAAAGGTTGTCGAGAATTTGCGACGAAAGTGTTGCAAGTTGACGGGTGTCGCTCTTGCGGCGCAGCCAGCGGATATCCGGGTGGCGGCGCACGATGCCGGAGGCGGTGCAAGGCACGTCGGCCAGGATGCGGTCGAACGGCTGGCCGTCCCACCAGGCCTCGGCCTGGGCCTCCGCCGGCTGCAGCTTTGCCTGCAGTTGCAGGCGGTCGAGGTTTTCCTGCACGCGCTGCAGGCGCTTCGGATCGGCGTCCAATGCTGTCAAATTGACATCGGCCAGCTCGAGGATATGGCAAGTCTTGCCGCCCGGGGCGGCGCAGGCGTCCAGCACCCGCATGCCGGGTTGTACGTCCAACAACGGCGCAGCCAGTTGCGCGCCGGCGTCCTGCACCGAGACGTCGCCCTGGTCGAAACCCGGGATCTGGTGCACTGGCACCGGCCTGGCCAGGCGCACAGCGAAGTCGCCGACCTGGGTGGCTTCGATGCCTTCCGCCGCCAGGCGCGCCAGGTAGTCGACAAGCGTGGTGCGGCGCGTGTTCACGCGCAGCGTCAGCGGCGGGGCCTTGTTACCGGCGGCCAGCACTTGCTCCCAGTCTTTCGGGTAGGCGGTGATGACGGAGTCGATCCACCATTGCGGGTAGTTATATTTGGCTTCCGGCTGCTGCAGGGCTTCTTCCAGCAGTTCTTCTTTCTCCCGCAGGAAACGGCGCAGCAACGCGTTGACCATGTTTTTCGCGCGCGCGGTGTCCGGGTGGGAACCGGCGGCGGTGACGGCCTGGTCGACAACCGTAAAGGCTTCGTAGGGGGCCGGGCTGCCGTCGGCCGGGTGCATCAGAGGCAGGGCGACTGAGAGCAGCGCCTGGACCATCGGATCCGGGGCCTTTGGCGCCATCAGGCCGACCAGGATTTCGCTCAGGGCCAGTTGGCGCATGGCGCGGTAGGCGATGTCCTGGATTGCGCCGCGGGCTTGCGGGATGGCGTCGTTGTTTGCGAATACGGCTGCCAGGGCCTGCGGCAATGCCGTGCCCTGCTGGACCTGCACTGCCGCAGTCGCTGCGCCCAGGATCGCAAAGGCCAGCGAGTCCTGTTTCAGTTCGGACTGGAAGTCGGTCTGTACGCGAGGTTTCAGGTCGCGATGGTGGCTTTCCCGGATGGCCGGCTTGGCTTGCGCACGTGGCGCCGGTGCGTCTGCACCACGCGCAGCAGGCTTGCGGGCTGCCCAAGGAGAGCCGGAAGCTGCACCTTCGCCGCCTGCCGAGCGGCCAAAATCACGCTGCCCGCGATCCGAACGCGAATCGTTGCGGAAATCGGCGCCTTCGCGCCGGCCGAAACCACGCTGGCCTGCTTCGCCACGGCCTTCATTGCGGCTGCTTTCGCCGCCTGCGCGCGGACCAAAGCTGCGCTGGCCACGGTCGTCGCGGCCCTCGCCGCGGTTTTCCCGGTCCGAACGCGGCGCAAAGCTGCGCTGATCGCGGTCGGCACGGCCTTCGCTGCGGCCTTCGCCACGATTTTCGCGGTCAGTACGTGCTCCGAAGCCGCGTTGGGCGGCCTCGCCGCTTGGACGCGGCGTATTGGCCCGTGGTGCTGATTCGCCGCGCGGCTGGCCGGCCGGACGCGGGCCGGCGGTACGCGGGCGGTCCGAACCAGCGGAGCGCTGTCCGCCATCCCCCTGCGCACGAGGCGCCTTGGCCGCCGGTGCTGCCGGTCTAGCCGGTTTAGCCTTGGGTTTGAGGGATAAAGTTGGGCGCTCTTTCTTAGTCATTGCAATCCTGTCATCGCGCCCGCCAGCCGGCGGCACGGCCGGGCGGCCGTATTCATCGCGGTAAATCTGTGAAAACCAAGATTGTACCCGGGTTAAGCCCCCTAACCCCTTGTTTCCCCCTGATTTACCCGTTCTTGCAAACAAGTATAATGTTCCTCTTTCAGACGTTCCCGGCTATTCACATGCTCGCCCAACAAAAGCAAGAGATCATTTCCCTGTTCCAGGCCGCCCTCGCGCCGATCCTGGAAGGTTCCGACGTTAAAGCCAACGTGGTGCTGGAGCGCCCGCGCGACGCCTCGCACGGCGACGTCGCCTGCAATATCGCGATGCAGCTGGCCAAGCAGCTCAAGATGAACCCGCGCGAACTGGCGCAGAAGATCGTCACCGCCGTCCAGGAAAACCCGGCCGGCAAGCAGCTGGTCGCTTCCGCCGAAATCGCCGGCCCTGGCTTCATCAACCTGCGCGTAACCGACGCCGCCAAGCAGTCCGTGGTCAAGACCGTGCTGCAGCAAGGCGCCGCCTTCGGCCAGAGCGAATCCCTGGCGGGCAAGAACGTCATCATCGAATTCGTCTCCGCCAACCCGACCGGCCCGCTGCACGTGGGCCACGGCCGCCAGGCGGCGCTGGGCGACGCCCTGTCCTCGCTGTTCGAAGCGCAAGGCGCCAAGGTCACCCGCGAGTTCTATTACAACGACGCCGGCGTCCAGATCCAGACCCTGGCCACCTCGGTCCAGTGCCGCGCCAAAGGTTTCAAGCCGGGCGACGCGGAATGGCCTGAATCGGCCTACAACGGCGACTACATCGCCGACATCGCCGCCGATTTCCTGGCGAAGAAGACCGTTTCCGCCTCCGACGGCCAGCCGGTCACCGGCTCCGGCAACGTTGAAGACATCGAAAACATCCGCGCCTTCGCAGTGACCTACCTGCGCAACGAGCAGGATATCGACCTGCAGGCCTTCGGCGTGAAGTTCGACAACTACTACCTGGAATCGTCGCTGTACTCCGACGGCAAGGTGGAAAAGGCTGTTGAAGCGCTGGTCGCCAACGGCCACACCTATGAAGATGGCGGCGCGCTGTGGCTGCACACCACCGACTACGGCGACGACAAGGACCGCGTCATGCGCAAGACCGACGGCGGCTACACCTACTTCGTGCCGGACGTCGCCTACCACATCGTCAAGTTCCAGCGCGGCTTCACCCAAGCCATCAACGTGCAGGGTTCCGACCACCACGGCACCATCGCCCGCGTGCGCGCCGGCCTGCAAGCCGTCGGCCTGGGCATCCCGCAAGGCTTCCCCGACTACGTGCTGCACAAGATGGTCACCGTGATGAAGGACGGCGCCGAGGTGAAGATCTCCAAGCGTGCCGGTTCCTACGTCACTGTGCGCGACCTGATCGAATGGTCCGGCGGCGGCGACATCACCAAGGGCCGCGATGCCGTGCGCTTCTTCCTGATTTCGCGTAAAGCCGACACCGAATTCGTGTTCGACGTCGACGTCGCGCTCAAGACTTCCGACGAAAACCCGGTCTACTATGTGCAGTACGCCCACGCTCGTATCTGCCGCATGCTGGAAAACTGGGGCGGCGACGAAGCCACGGTCGCCAACGTCGACCTGTCGCCGCTGACCGCGCCGACCGAAGCCACCCTTCTGGCTGCCCTGGCCCAGTACCCTGAGGTGCTGGCCCGTGCCCAGGCCGAGCTGGGCCCGCACCAGGTAGCCTTCTACCTGCGCGACCTGGCCGCTGCCCTGCACTCGTTCTACTTTGCCGAAAAAGTGCTGGTGGAAGACGAAGCGACCAAGCTGGCCCGCGTGGCCCTGATGGTTGCTACCCGCCAGGTGCTGCGCAACGGCCTGGCACTGATCGGCGTTTCCGCTCCTAACCAAATGTAAGGTCCACATGGCTTTTCGCTCTTTGCGCTTTTCCCCGCGTCAGCAAGAAGGTAATACCTTAGTTGGCTTCATCATCGGCCTGGTCATCGGCCTGGTCATCGCCGTCGTCGTCGCCCTGAGCATCACCAAGGGCCAGACGCCGTTCACCGACAAGGCACCGAAGAACGGCAAGCCGGCCGATGAAGCATCCGGCCAGATCGCCGATCCGAACAAGCCGATGTACGGCAACAAGGAGGCGGTGAAGAAGGCGAACAGCGAATTCGAGCGCGAAGCCGCGAAACAAGCTCCGGCAGACCAACTGCAGAAGGTCGTGGACAACATCCAGGCGCAAGGCCAGGCTCCGGCCAAGGCTCCGGCGGCACCTGCAGCCCCCGCACCGGCACCTGCCGCGACCTCGCCTGCTGCGCCGCCGCCAGTCAACAGCGCAGCGCCGCCGGCGCAGGCAGCCGCTCCGGCGCCTGCCCTGCCGGGCGAAGACAAGTTCGTTTATTACCTGCAGGCTGGGGCCTTCCGCGAAGTGGGCGATGCCGAGAACACCCGCGCCAAACTGGCCCTGCTGGGCTTCGAGGCCACGGTGTCCGACCGCGCCACTGACGCCGGCGTCCTGCACCGCGTGCGCATGGGTCCTTTCACCCAGGTGGAAGCCATGAACAAGGTGCGCGCCAAGCTGTCTGAAAACGGCATCGATGTTGCCGTCGTCCGCAATCAAAAATAAGGGAAGCCCGAGCAATGAAACTGTTTAAGCAAATCCTGGCCGTGGTCCTGTGCGGCGTAGCGTTTGGCGCCTTTGCTTCGCCGGCTGCCCCGGTTGCCGGCACCGATTACGTTGTGCTGCCAGAACCGCAGCCGGTCGATACCGGCAAGAAGGTCGAAGTGATCGAGTTCTTCGCTTACTACTGCCCTCACTGCTATGCGCTGGAGCCGGCCATGGCTGCCTGGGTCAAGAAACAGGGCGACAACGTGGTCTTCAAGCGTGTCCACGTGAGCCGCGGCCCGTCCGTGCTGCCGCAGCAGAAGCTGTTCTTCGCGCTGGAAGCCCTGGGCCTGGTGGAACAGAACCACGCGAAAGTGTTCAACGCCATGCACGAACAGGGCAACTCCCTGCGCAATGACACTGCGGTGATCGACTGGGCGGCCACCAACGGCATCGACAAGGCCAAATTCACCGAAGCCTATAACAGCTTCGGTGTGGCCGCCAAAGTGCGCCGCACGGAACGCATGATGGGCGATTACCGGGTCGACTACTGGCCGATGCTGGTGGTTGATGGCAAATACATGACCTCCCCTGCCGAAGCAAACAAGAGCATCAAGCCAGTGCCGAACGAGGCCCAGCAGCACGCCAATGCACTGACGGTGCTGGACTTCCTGGTTGCCAAGGCAAAGGCGGAGAAGAAGTAAGGCTTTGAAGCGCGTTTTCATCACCGGCGCCTCCAGTGGCATCGGGGCAGCACTGGCAGCGCATTACGCTGCGCAAGGCTGCACCCTCGGCCTGCTCGGGCGCCGCGCCAATGCGCTGCAGGCGCTTGCCGCCACCCTTCCCAATGCTGAACGCCACCGCTGCTATGTGGCCGACGTAACCGACCATGCGGCGCTGCGCAGCGCTGCCGAAGCTTTCCTCGCCCATGCCGGCGGCTGCGATATCGTCATCGCCAGCGCGGGCATCTCGCACGGCAACATCACCGAACTGGCGGAAGACTTGCCGGTCTTCGAATCCATTATCGCCACCAACGTCACGTCTACCGTGGCGACGTTTTCGCCGTTCGTAGCGGCGATGCGGGCGCAGGGATCGCCGGCACGCCTGGTGGGCATCGGCAGCGTTGCCGGCGTGCGCGGACTGCCGGGCGGTGGCGCCTACAGCGCTTCCAAGGCGGCAGTGCGCGTGTATTGCGAATCGCTGCGAGTGGAATTGCGCGGCAGCGGGATCAAGGTCGTCACCATTGCGCCGGGTTATATCGATACGCCGATGACGCAGCAGAACAAATATCCGATGCCGTTCCTGATGCAGCCAGCCGATTTCGCGGCCGCCGCGGCGCGCAGCATTGAACGGGGCGACAGCTACCGCGTCATCCCGTTTGGAGCGAGCATGATCGCGCGCCTGCTGCGCGCGCTGCCGAACTGGCTGTATGACCGGGCTTTCGCCAAGGCGCCGCATAAGGCGCGCAAGGGCACAATATGAATGCAACACCTCTCGCCGCTGCTGCGATTCGCGCGCTGGTTGCCGACAGTGCATCCCACGTTGCCATTGAAGTGGTGGACGAAACCGGCTCTACCAATGCCGATCTGCTGGCACGCGTGCCATCCGCAGTCCAGCCGGCGATGACCGCTGCCGGTCCTGCGCTGCGCGGCCCGGTGCTGCGCGTGGCCGAGCGCCAGACGGCCGGCCGTGGCCGCGCTGGCCGTAGCTGGCTTTCCGCGCCCGGCGCATCGCTGACGTTCTCCGTCGCCTGGCCGTTCCGCGCGCCGCTGCACCGCATGGTGGGCTTGCCATTGGCCGTTGGCGTGGCGCTGGCCGAGACCGTGAATGGTTTGGGCGTGCCGGTCCAGCTCAAATGGCCCAACGATATGCTGAAGGATGGCGCCAAGCTGGCGGGCATCCTGGTTGAAACCCAGGCGGCGGCCGATGGCACGATCTGGGCCGTCATCGGCTGCGGCATGAACCTGCTGATGCCGGATGAGATGGAGGCAGCCATCGGCCGCGAAGTATCCTCCGCCCCGTGGCTGGCCCAGATGGACCGCAACGCCTTGCTGGCGCAACTGCTTAGCCGCCTGTGCGCCGTGCTGGCGGAATTCGACGATACCGGGTTTGCCGCCTTTACCGAGCGCTGGAACGCGCTGCAGGCGTGGCGCGGACAGCCGGTGCGGCTGCTCGACCAGGGTGAAATTCAGCAGGAAGGCCTGGCTGCCGGCGTCGACAACCAGGGGCGCCTGCTGCTCGACACCCCGGCTGGCCGCGTGGCCGTGCTGTCGGGTGATGTTTCGCTGAGGCTCGCGCAATGACATACGACCTGCTGATCGATGCCGGCAACACCCGCATCAAGTGGGCCCTCGCCGCCCGTGGCGCCGACCTCGGCGACTGGCTTGCGCAAGGCGCGCACATGCACGCCGACGCCGCCGGCTTCCCGGCGGCGCTCAACGCAGCCCTTGCCGCCGCCCTGCCCGACGCCGTCGCAGTCATCGGCCGTGTGCTGGTCGCCAACGTGGCCGGCCAATCCGTGCGCGACATGCTGGCAAGCTGGCTGTCCGCGCCGCAGCTTCAGGTCCCGCCGCAAGCCATCGAATGGTTCGCCTCCGTCCCTGAACGCGCCGGCGTCCGCAATGCCTACCGCAATCCGGCGCAGCTGGGCTGCGACCGTTTCGCCGCCGCCATCGGCGCGCACGCGCTCTGCCCGGGCAAGGCCATCGTGGTCGCCAACTGCGGCACCGCGACCACCATCGACGCGATTACCGCAGACGGCACTTTCCTGGGCGGCATGATCCTGCCGGGCCTGGGCCTGATGGCCACTTCGCTGGCCAGGAACACCGCCCAGCTGCCGCAAATCAAGCCCGGCAAGCTGCCGGAAGGCTTCGCCGACAATACCGACGACGCCATCCTGACCGGCTGCCTGGCCGCGCAAGCCGGCGCGATTGAACGCGCATTTGAGCTGCACCAGGCCGTAGAATGTATTATTTCCGGCGGCGCCGCGCCTTACGTCGCGCCCGCGGTCCCCGTGCCGCACCGCCATGTCGAGAACATTGTGATGATAGGACTGCACGCTGCCCTGCGCAGCGCCTGACACGTATGGAGTGCCCGTGCTGAAACTGATTTTCGCCCTGCTGCTGGTCGCCAATGCCGCGCTGTTTGCGTACGGCGAAGGCTACCTCGGCCAATTCAGCGGCAACGAACACGAACCTGCGCGCCTGCAGAAGCAGCAGAACGCCGACAAGCTCCAGCTGATCAGCGCCAGCAAGGCCGAAGCCGCCGTGGCTGCAGTCGCCCCGCCGCCGCCAGTGCCGCGCGACGAACCAGCTGCCATCGCTTGCCTGGAAGTGGGCAACTTCGCGCTGGATGAAGCGCGCAAGTTTGAAAACCGCCTGGCGCCGCTCGAACTGGGCGACCGCCAGCAGCGCCGCAACGTGGCAGAGCAGGAAGTCTCCAGCTACATCGTGCATATCCCGCCACAAGCCAGCCGCGCCGCCGCCGAGAAGAAAGCCGACGAACTGCGCGAGCTCGGCGTCACCAATTTCTTCATCCTGAACGACAGCTCGCCGCTGAAATGGGGGATCTCGTTGGGCGTGTTCCGCACGGAAGCTGCCGCCCAGGCGCAACTGGCGGCGCTGGTCAAGCAAGGCGTTCAGACTGCCCGCGTGGCGCCGCGCTACACCAGCAGCAAGCAAGTGTACTTCCAGTTCCGCGACATCAGCGAAGACACCAAGGCGCGAATCGCCAAGATCAGCGCCAAGTTCCCGGAACAGGAAACCCGTTCCTGCTCTAACGCTCGATAACGATCGGTTTCAGCTTCAGGCTGGAAGGCAGCGCTTTGCCGGCTGCCTGCGCATCTTCCCGGCTCGCATACGGGCCGGCAAACAGGCGGTAGAATTTACCGGCCTGCTCGACATCCAGCTTCAGCCCTGCATCAGTCGCCTCAATTCGCTTGCGCAAGCCATCGGCGCCGTCTTCGCGCGCGTAGGAACCGAGCTGCAGGTAGAAGCCCTGCTCACCAGCTCCACCCAGCAAGACAGGCTTGGCCTCTTCGCCAGTGAAAGACGCCAGCATCGGCGCCGCTTTCGGCATGCTCTGAGGGGCCTGTGGCGCCGGCGCGGAGGCCGTCGCCGGCGCACTGCCAGCTTTACGGGCCGCGATCATGCGCTCGATTTCGGCCGGCGGCAGGTGCACCACCTCGAGCTGGCTGCTGCCATTGACCAGCAGGCCAAGCTTCAGCGCGGCAGTGTAGGAAACGTCGATGATGCGGGTTGAATGGAACGGGCCGCGGTCATTGATGCGCACGACGACCGAATTGCCGTTGGCGACGTTGGTCACGCGGGCATAAGACGGAATCGGCAGCGTCGGGTGCGCAGCCGTCATCTTGTACATATCGTAAATCTCGCCGGACGAGGTGCGCTGGCCGTGGAATTTTTTGCCATACCAGGTACCCGGGCCGCGCTGCTTGAAGTCCGAGCCAAGGGGGATTGGCTTGTAGGTCTTGCCGAAGACGACATAAGGACGGTTCGAGTACGGCGCGAGAGGATCATTGCGCACCTCCGCATCCGGCGTCTCGATCAGGCCCGCTGGCGGATTTTCGCCCGGGCCGTCGTCCTGGTAATAAGCGCCGCGCCCGGAGCCTGCGGCCGGCAGCACGGGAATGCCCGGCTGCGGCTTGGCCGTCACCGGCGAGGGCGGCTTGCGCGTCGTGGAATCGGTCTGCGTGGTACCGCAAGCGGCCAGCAGTGCGGCTGCCGCAAGCGGCAGGAGTCGGATTGCGTGCTTCTTCAAGTTTGCACCAGCTTTCTATGTCGCTGGATCGACATCAGGATGCCCGATGCCAACCCCAGTGTCAGCAGCGCAGTGCCGCCGTAGCTTATGAACGGCAGTGGCACGCCCACTACCGGAAGGATGCCGCTCACCATGCCCATGTTGACGAAGGCATAGGTGAAGAAAATCATCGTGATCGCGCCTGCCAGCAGGCGCGTAAACAGGTTCGGCGCGCCGGAGGCGATCATCAGCCCGCGGCCGATCAGCAGCAGGTAGAGGAACATCAGGACCAGGTTGCCGATCAGGCCAAACTCCTCCGAATACACGGCGAAGATAAAGTCGGTGGTGCGTTCGGGGATGAACTCCAGGTGGGCCTGGGTGCCCTGCGTCCAGCCCTTGCCGGTCACGCCGCCGGAGCCGATCGCAATGGTCGACTGCAGGATGTGGAAGCCTTTGCCCAGCGGGTCGGAGGTCGGGTCGATCAGCGTCATGATGCGCTCGCGCTGGTAGTCGTGCATCATCGACCAGGCCACCGGCAGGCAAGCCGCCCCCATCACCACCAGCGCAAGAATGGCCTTCCATGCCAGGCCGGCCAGGAAAATCACGCAGGCGCCAGCAGCCACCACCAGCAGCGCCGTACCCAGGTCGGGCTGGCGCGCAATCAGGAACACAGGCGCCAGCAGCAGCACGGCACCCAGTGCGTAAGCATGCCAGCGCATATGCCCATGGCGCTGCTGGAAGTACCAGGCCAGCATCAGCGGCACCGCGATTTTGGCGAATTCGGAAGGCTGGATCTGCGCAAAGCCCAGGTTAAGCCAGCGCCGCGCACCAAGCTTGATGGTGCCAAACAGCGCCACCGCCAGCAGCAGGGAAATCGTCACTACATAAGCCGGCAGCGCGATGCGCATCATGTTCTGCGGCGAGATGTTCGCCACGAACCACATCACGAGGAAGGACATGGCGATATTGCGCAACTGGTCCTCGATCTTGCCGGGAATGCCGATGCTGGCCGAATACAGCGCAACCAGGCTGGTCGCCAGCAACAATACGATAACCAACATCAGCGGGCCATCGAATACCGTCACATAAGGGCGCATGCGCCGCCACAGTGAACGCCTTTCATTGATTGGCATGCTGCCTCCTTATTCTCTCTTGCGCGGCGGACCGGCCGGCGGCTTCTGGTCAGCCGGTGCTGGCGCCTGCGGCACTGGTGCCGGCGCCGGCGTCGCGGGCGCTGCCGGCTGGCCGCCAGCCTGGCCTTGTTGCTGCGCGCGGCGCTCGGCTGCCGCATCCACATCCTCTTCAGGCAAGTCTTCCACCGGCACGGTCACCGCATCTTCCTTCGGCACCGGCGTCGTTTCCTTTTCGGTCGGACGCTTGCCCAGCAGCCAGTAGTCCAGCACTTTACGTGCAATCGGTGCCGCCACGGCGCCACCGAAACCGGCGTTTTCCACGATCAGCGCCAGCACGATCTTCGGTTTGTCGGCCGGGGCGAAGGCGGTAAACCACGCATTGTCGCGCAAGCGTTCATCCAGGCGCGCCGCGTTGTATTTCTCATTGGCCTTGATCGCCACCACCTGCGCAGTACCGGTCTTGCCGCCCACGGTGTAGCCGGCATTGAGGAAGGCGCGGTAGCCGGTTGCTCCCGGCTCCGTGGTCACGCCCACCATCGCGTCCTTGATGAAGTCGATGTTGGACTGCTTGAGCGGGATGCGGTAGCTTTCCTTGGGCACGGTCAGGGTGCGCTTGCGGGTACCGCCGTCTTCGATGATCTTGACCAGGTGAGGCTTCATCACCACGCCGTTGTTGGCCAGGTTGGCCACAGCATGCGCCACCTGCAGCGGCGTATAGCTATTGAAGCCGGAGCCGTTGGAAACCGAAATCGTATCGCCGCCCACCCACTTGCCTGCCGCAGGATTCTTCTTGAAGCGCTGGCGTTTCCATTCCTGCGAAGGCAGCACGCCCTTCTTCTCGTTTTCCAGGTCGATGCCGGTCAGTTGGCCGAAGCCAAACGGCGCCATGAAGTCATGGATCAAATCGATGCCCATGTCGCGGCCCAGCATGTAGTAATAGGTATTGCACGACACGACAATGGATTTGCGCATGTCGACCATGCCATGGCCACCTACCACGTCATCGCGGAACTTGTGGGTGCCGAGGTAGAAGAAGCCCGGGTCGGCAATCGCCTGGCTGGTGGTGCGCTTGCCCGTTTCCAGCGCCGCCAGTGCCATGAAAGGCTTGAAGGTCGAACCCGGCGCATAAGTACCGGACAACGGACGGTTCATCAGCGGCTTGTCGAGCGAAGTATTCAGCTCGGTCCAGCTTTGCGCATCGATGCCATCGACAAACAGGTTGGGGTCATAGCCGGGGCGCGAAACATAGGCCAGCACGTCGCCGGTGCTCGGCTCAATGGCAACCAGCGCACCGCGGTACTCGCCGAAAGCTTCCTCCGCAACCTTCTGCAATTCGATATCGATCGACAGGATCAGGTTGGCGCCAGGCGTAGCAGGGGTACGCGACAAAGTGCGGATGGCGCGGCCGCCAGCGGTGCGCTCCACTTCTTCGTAGCCCGTGACGCCGTGCAGCTGGCGCTCGTAGCTCTTCTCCAGCCCTTCCTTGCCGATATGTTCGGTGCCGTTGTAATTGGCTTCGTACTCCGTGCCTTCCAGCGCTTTCGACTCAGCCTGGTTGATGCGGCCGATGTAGCCCACCACGTGGGAGGCCACCTCGCCCAGCGGGTACTGGCGGAACAGGCGGGCCTGGATATCGACGCCGGGGAAGCGGAAGCGGTTGGCGGCGAAGCGCGCCACTTCCTCATCGGTCAGGCGGCTGCGCAGCGGCACGCTGGTAAAGCTCTTGGACTCTTCCATCAGCTTCTTGAAGCGGCGCCGGTCCTTCGTGGTGATGTCGACCAGCTTCGCCAGTTCGTCGATCACGTCTTCCAGCGGCGCGGCCAGCTTGGACGGCGTGATCTCCAGCGTGATCGCCGAGTAGTTCCGCGCCAGCACTACGCCGTTGCGGTCGAGGATCAGGCCGCGGCTAGGCACGATAGGCACCACCGCAATGCGGTTGTCCTCGGCCTTGGCGATGTAGTCGTTATGCTTGATGACCTGCAGCCAGATGAAGCGCGCCAGCAGCAGCGAAAAGCAAAAGAAGACCAGCCCGCCCAGTACGGACAGTCGCACCCGGAAGCGGTGCAGGTCTTGCTCTGTATTCTTGAACTCGGTCATGCTCAGATCGGGCGGGTATGGTCTTTATCCACTGCGCGGCGCTGCGGCGCCAGCAGCAGCATGGTGGCCAAAGGCCACAGCAGTGCAGCCACCACGCTCTCGATGAAGAAGAACCAGCCAGGGAATTTGCCGGCCACGATGAAGCGCACCACCATCTGCACGGTTTGCGCCAGCAACAGCAGCGGCAGCACGTGCAGGATTTGCGTCGTTACACGGAACCACAGGATGCGGCGATGCAGCATGATGGCGAAATAGGACAGCAGCGTGTAAGCCAGTGCGTTTTCACCCAGCAGCGAAGCGTCATGCACGTCCATCAGCAGGCCAAGGAAGAAGGCCGTGCCGATGCCGACCTTGCGCGGCTGGTGCACGCCCCAGAAGACCAGGGTCAGCGCCACGAAGTCCGGCGCCGCGAAGAAGCGGCCCCACGGCAGCATATTGAGCAGCACCGCGCAGAACAGGCTGAAGAAAATGAACAGCGGGCTGACCGGCAGCAGGATGTATTGTGGACGGTTCATCGGGTCGCCTCTTTCGGTGCTTGCGCAGCGGCGTGAGCTGGCGCTTCGGCGGTTTCCGCCTTGGCCTTTTCCTTATCCTTGTCTTTCTTCTTCGATGGCTTGGTCACCGGCTCTTCTTCCGGAGGACGCGGCGGCATTTCCGGCAGCGACATCAGGATCAGCAGCGCGGTATTGCGCTCGGTGCCAGCCAGCGGTGCGCACACCACGCGGCCGAAGGCGCCGCTGGCATTGCTCTCCACCTGCACTACGCGCGCCACGGCCAGGCCGGCCGGATAGACGCCGTCGATGCCGGAAGTAATCAGGATGTCGCCCACTACCACGTCGGCCGTCGGCGCCATGAAGCGCAGGTCCAGGTTGCCCGACTGCCCGCGGCCAACAGCCACGGAGCGCAAGCCATTGCGCAGGATCTGCACCGGAATTGCCTGTTCCTTGTCGGTCAGCAGCGTGACTTCGGAGGTGAACGGGAACACCCGCGTCACCTGCCCCACCACGCCCTGGTTGTCGATCACCGGCAAGCCGGCCGCCACGCCATGCTGGGTCCCTCGGTTGAGGATCACCTTGCGCGTGAACACATCGCGCGCTTCGTAAAGGATTTCAGCCAGTTGCGATTTGCCTGGTACGCGCTGCTGCGCATCGAGCAGCTTGCGCAGCTGGTTGTTCTCAGCCTGGTAGAGCTGCGCCTGCTGCAAAGCCTGCGAGGAAGCGATCTGTTGCTGCTGCAGGTCGCTGACCTGCTTCTCCAGCTTCGACAGCGTGGAGAAGTAGTCGCCCATGCCGTAGATGGCATCGCGCGGCAGCAGTGCAACCTTCTGCAGGGGATAGAGGACAAAGCCGACGCCCTGCCGCACTGCCGACAACGCATTCACGCGCGAGTCGGCCAGCAGCAGCGCAATCGAAATGCACGCGAACACCATCATCTTGAAACGGGCGGACGCGCCTTGCTTGAACAGTGGCGGTGGACTGTATTCCATGTCTTCCAATTGATAAGGGCAGCTTCCGCTGCCCTTTTACTCAACCTTACTCGTAGGAGAAGATGGATCCCAGCTGGTCCATGCGCTCCAGCGCCAGGCCGGAGCCGCGCACCACGCAGGTCAGAGGGTCTTCTGCCACCAGCACCGGCAAGCCGGTTTCTTCCATCAGCAGGCGGTCCAGGTCGCGCAGCAGCGCTCCGCCGCCGGTCAGCATCATGCCTTTTTCGGCGATGTCGGCGCCCAGTTCCGGCGGAGTCTGTTCCAGCGCATTCTTGACGGCGGAGACGATGTTGTTCAGCGGGTCGGTCAGCGCTTCCAGGATCT
>Ga0209564_1000608_pt1 | contig 55657 bp, 75 predicted proteins | sample AraplaCol_mMF_r2_FD_184272 | JGI IMG/M metagenome (GOLD analysis project Ga0209564, IMG submission 184272) | Arabidopsis root microbial communities from North Carolina, USA - plate scrape MF_Col_mMF_r2 (SPAdes) (version 3) | ecosystem: Host-associated > Plants > Roots > Endosphere | place: USA...
CTCGGCACTGCTCGGCGTCGCGCTCTCGCTGCTCCTGCAGTTCAACCTGACGCTTGCCGTGTTCCTCGTCGCGGCTACCGTGTCGATCCTCCTGCTGTTCCTGCAAAAACGCCAGGCGCTGTCTGCGGATGCGCTGCTCGGTATTCTGTCGCACGCGACGCTGGCGATCGGTCTCGTCATGGTCGCCTTCATGAGCTGGGTGCGCATCGACCTCATCGCTTTCCTGTTCGGCGACATCCTTGCGGTCTCGAAGACGGATATTGTCATGATCTGGGGCGGCGGCATTCTCGTTTTGGCGGCGATCGCCTGGCTCTGGCGACCGCTTCTGGCCTCCACGGTCAACCCCGAGCTTGCCGAGGCCGAGGGACTGCAGCCGGAGCGGGCGCGGCTGTTCTTCATGCTGCTGATGGCTGTTGTCATCGCAATCGCCATGAAGATCGTCGGCATCATGCTGATCACCTCGCTGCTGATCATCCCGGCGGCCGCAGCGCGCCGTTTCGCCTCGACGCCTGAGGTGATGGCGGTCTTCGCCTCGCTGATCGGCGCCGTCGCCGTGGTCGGCGGGCTGTTCGGTTCGCTGACCTACGACACGCCCTCCGGCCCGTCGATCGTCGTCGCGGCCCTGATCCTCTTCATTCTGAGCCTGCTGCCGAAGCGCGGGCGCGGGCAGGCCTTGGAAGGACAACGTTCATGAACGCACCTGCTTTGACCAAGAACCAGGCTCTCGTGTTCGAGGTCCTCGAAAAGGCCGACGGACCGCTGAGCGCCTACACGATCCTCGACAAGCTGCGCGATCATGGTTTTCGCGCACCGCTGCAGGTTTACCGCGCCCTCGAGAAGCTGCTCGAGTATGGCGTAGTGCACCGGCTGGAAAGCATCAACGCCTTCGTCGCCTGCGCCCATCCGGACCAGAACTGCCACAGTCACGGCATCGTCGCCTTCGCGATCTGCGAGAGCTGCGGGCATGTCATGGAGTTCCACGACCACGAGGTCGATCGCCGCCTAATGGACTGGACGCGCGGCAAGAAGTTCAAGGCAGAGAAGACCACAATCGAGATCCGTGGTCTGTGTGAGGCGTGTGCCGCTTAGCGCTGACGCCGAACCGCCGCAACCTTGTTCCCCCTTGGGTTGCTTATTGTTTAAAATGTAATTATTGATTGTGGCTGCGGCTGATCTATGATGTGCGGCAGGGCTGGGACCGCACACATGCCGAAACGTCATCCATCCTTGCTGATATTGGCCATTCCGCTCAGCGGATGTTCCATCTTTGCGCCTGTTTACAACGAGGCCGTTTATACGAAGCTCGATGGCGCGCATTCGAGTCTGACGAAGATCGAAACTACGCTGGAGACGAAAGCGCCCCAACGTGCCCGCTATCGCGACGTGGAGCCATATTACATCGAAGCTCTCGCCATGCTGAAGGACGCCGGCGACATCGCCGGGCGGCGCCCAGCGTATTTACAAGGCAAACCGTTGGCGCGTGCGGCCCAACTCTTGGCCGACAACATCGAGCGCTGCCGGCAGTCAATCGAACTATCGCGAGCCGCTTTCGAGGAGAGCGGTCAGCAGCCTAGCGAAGCCGACAGTATTTCGATCGCTCGGAACACCTGCAGCATTGCCAAGACGATGGAAGGCTCATTGAGGTAGGGGAATATCCATGCCTGCTAACGCGAATTTCGCACCAAAATCTGCCGAAGAACTGCTTGAAGGCCTGCTGTCAGTCGCTGCCGCGACGGCAAAGGGCCAATGGACCGCCATTCGCGACGAGATGACCTATCAGTTGGGTTTCATCGCGCAGAAGACCGCGAAGGTCATGGCGGAGCTTGCGGCAAAGACGATCACCGTCAAGACTGCCGACCTGAGGCTGCATCTTCTCGAACTCAACCTTAACAGCGCGTTGGCCGAGTTCGAATTCCTCCTTTATGTCGCCGCGCAGAAGATCCTGAATGCCGTCTTCGATCTCGTGAAGACGGCCGTCAAGAACGTGACCGGCGTCGGTCTGCTGTTCTGACAGTTCAGAGTGGGCGCAGGTCGCGCGCGAAACGCCGCCAGTTGCCGACATATTTCTCGGCGGAGCGGCGCAGCCCTTCGATCGCCGCCTCGTCCAGCGTGCGGACCACGCGCGCCGGGGAGCCGACGATCAAGGAGTTGTCGGGAAAGTCCTTGCCCTCGGTGATCAGCGCATTGGCGCCGACGAGGCAGTTGTTGCCGATCTTGGCGCCATTCAGCACTGTGGCACCCATGCCGATCAGGGAATTGTCGCCGATCGTGCAGCCGTGGACGATGGCGTGATGACCGATGGTGCAGCCTTCGCCGACCGTTACGGGAAATCCCGGATCGGTGTGCAGCATCGCGCCTTCCTGGATGTTCGTCGCCGGGCCGACGGTGATCGGCTCATTGTCGCCGCGCAGCACGGCGCCGAACCAGACACCGACGTCGACGCCAAGCGAAACCTGACCAATGACATGGGCATCCGGGGCGATCCAATAGGCGCCGGATGGCGGCAGGTCCGGCGTCAATTCGCCAAGCGCGTAGACAGGCATGACGTCTCCCCTCAGGCCACGTTGATCGACAGCGTGGAAATGCCGTCGATGCCGCAATCGACGCGGTCGCCCTTCTTTACGGCGCCGACGCCTGCCGGCGTGCCGGTCATGATTACGTCGCCCGGCGCGAGGATGAAGAGTTTCGACAGTTCGGCGATGATTTCAGGGACCTTCCAGATCATCTGGTTGAGGTCGCCGTCCTGGACGCGCTTGCCGTTCAGCTCCAGCCAGATCCGCCCGGCCGAAGGGTGCCCCAGCTTGCCTGCCGGGACGATAGCCGACACCGGTGCCGAATATTCGAAGGCCTTGGCGACTTCCCAGGGGCGGCCGAGCTTCTTCGCCTCGGCCTGTAGATCGCGACGTGTGAAATCGATGCCGACGGCGTAGCCATAAATGCAGTCGAGCGCCTTGTCGGTGGTGATATCCTGGCCGCCGGCCCTCAGCGCCAGCACGCACTCGACCTCGAAATGCACATCGCTTGACAGCGGCGGGTAGGGGAAGTCCTTGCCTGCGGGCAGCAGATTGTCGGCGTTCTTCTGGAAAAAGAACGGCGGCTCGCGGCTCGGGTCGTGCCCCATCTCGATCGCATGGTCGGCGTAGTTACGCCCGACGCAGTAGACGCGGCGCACGGGAAATGCCTCGGCAATGCCTTCGACGGGAAGCAGGACGGGATGCGGAAGCGGGATGACGGTAGCGGGAAGGGACATTGCACGCTCTTGCTGTTCTTGAGTCCTGGCATCTTAGACGGAAAGCGACGGCGGGGGAAAGCGTGGTTCGACAAAGCAGCCGTCATCATCGCTCTGCATCCTGACATGGCTGCCTTGCGTCGGGAAAACTGGCGTTTTGCCTGCCTTTACGGTATGAGCGCGGCATGACCACATCCAATTTCTACGCCGAGGCCCTGAAGTCGGGCCGGCCGATCTTCGCCGTTGCGCCCATGATCGACTGGATGTTTTTCCTAAAAAACATAAAGAAATCAACGTGTATATTTCGGATGTAGCATTTTCGTAGCATTGATGCTGCGCGACGTCAGCTATTCAAGTCGGTCCAAACGAAATCTGGGCCTACTGAAACAAATAAGGCCCGCTAGATGCGGGCCTTTGAGATAGTCGCGATGAACGCGGGTCACGAGCGATGTAGTTGCCGAAACTCCTTAAGTGCCGCCTCGCGTCTGGCGTCCAAGTAATTTGCCAAGTCCTGAAGATACACGCCCTTTTGGCACTTCTGCGACGTCTCCGTGCGAACGACGGGGATTGCTATTTCTCCGGTGCCGACTTTGCGCAAAAACTTATCCGGGGTCAGGTGGCTGAAATAGTCCCGGCACACCTCATCGACCGGAATGACGGCTTGGCCGCCGTATTGAGCAAACAGGAGGAATGCCGTGGAGAATTGTGGTTCGCTGGTGCTTGTCGCTCTCATTGCTCGAGCTTTCCTTGTGCTTCAATCGTCAGCAGCTTTGCTGCGAGTTTAGAGCCGCCCGGGCAGGGCTTGTAGTTTTCGATGGCATCGTCAGTCTCGACGAAGATCGCGCTGCATTCGAATGAGGTCGTCGTCCTCACGTTGGGGATGCTCGCTCCCAATTTGGATCGTTCGCGACCGCAGCACGGGCATCGCCTCTGCGCTTCAAGTTTCAGAGTGAAGGCGGTTATGGCCATTGAAATAGGCTCCCTTGCGCCGAGACGACTGGCAACTCTGCCGGCGCCGGTATTGGTTTCGAAAGACGCTGGCGCCAATCGAAGAAGCCGAGGGCGCCTTTGACTTTGATCGGCGTCTGAAGCATCTTCTGGTCGGCGAGCACGAAGCCGTAGCGACCGAAGAACCAGGGGCTTTCATGAGACCTCGCCACCTCGATGATGCGGGCGACGCCGATGATCGCGCCGAAAAATAGCTCGCTCTCGTCAACGTTTGCCAGTTCACTGTGTGGTGAGGCATTGACGCACTCGTGGACGACTTCGAGATAGTCCTCGCGATCTTCTTCGAAATTCTTCTTGGTGTATGCACTAGCATGAATGCAAATCAGGCCGCGTTGCGCCGTGTTCCACTTGCGATTTTCGATGTCCTTCCATCCCATGGCGATAGCGTGCGCCCATGGCTGACGGATCGAGAGCGCAAAGATGGGCAGTTCCGATTCCTGAAGGTTGCAGAACATGGCGCTACTCCTTGCGTTCTGTTTCGTGGATAGCAGTGGCGGCCGCATCAAGTGCGACGCGCTGGTCGTGCCCATATCGCTCGAGGCCGAGGTTGCTCATCAGTCCGCGGTCGATGAACATGAGGCACTGAAGGTTTAGGGCGAGAGCGCGCGGAATAAGCATGTGCAGCGTGCTTTCCGGCTTGTTGCATTCCTCGTAGTTGAAGAGCTCGTGCGCAGTCATGACCGGGCAGGGCATGTCTCGGAAGGCGTGGATGCATCGATCGCAGTGATGCTCGACATAATCCATGTGCTCGGAGCTGTTCGAGAAATAACCCATGATTAGGCCTCCTCAGATGAACAATGGTTGGACCGTTCCGTCGGCAAAGACGGTGTCCATTGGGGTGTCGCCGGTGGGCTCGTTGCCGTCCCAGCCGTTGGGCCACGTGCCGAGTGCTATAAGTTCTCGAATTCTCGCCTCTTCATCAGCATTGAGCAGATCAACATAAGGGCGGCCGAGACGATCCGAACTGAGGTTGATTTCAGACTGGATTGCCAAGATGCGATCGAGCGCCACCAGGCGTGCCGCGAACGTTAGCGGCCCCATGCGCTGCTTGTTTTTGGCGGTCGCGATATCGCCGTTTGCATCAACGCCGGTCTTCTTGATGCGGTTACTTGGCTTGCGCAGTTCGCGATAAAGCGGCTTCAAGCCTAGCAGCGGCGAGATGTACGACCAGTATGGAACACGGAGGACAGTCTCAAGGCCAAGGTCACGGGCAGCGAGCGGGCAACCATTGCAGCCAGTGCGGGCATTGATCTCCTGAGCCTCGTCGCCACCATAGGCGTCAACGACTGCTGCAGTATCCCAAGCGCCGTATTCTTCCATACGGGCGTAAATCTTGAGCCAGTCGAAGACGTTGCAGACGCGCCAGTGAAGGATTGGAGCAAGGGTGGCGATACGTCCGCGAATGCCTTTCGCTTCTGGAACCACCTGCTGATACCAGCCCTGCCCACACTCGGCGCCATCTTTGCCGCATGACATGGCAATGCGACCGTCGCGGATCGCACTCTCGCCCTGGCGGACGCCGGTGATCATGAGGATAGAGCCATCGAGCTCGTTAATGCGCCGCTCAAGCGCGGCCGTCATCGGGTCGACCTTGATCTGACGAGTGCACCAACGGAAGGTATTATTATTCGGCGGCGGCACTCCACGGCCGAGCATGTAGACGAGGAAACGCTGGTCCATGGGAGCGCAGACCGTCTCGCAGTGAACGCCGCGAGCGCGAAGCCGATCAAGCAGTCGTGTGGCCGCGATCGACAGAGGAGGAAGCTCCATGCGCGTGTCGGCATAGAGGACACTGATAGACTTCGGCGCGGGCAACCGGCCGGCGTCGATCAGATGGATGATGATGGTCAGTGTGGCCGTGCTATCCTTCCCACCGGAGAAGGCGAACACCCAATGGTCGTGTGCTGGACCGTACGCCTGCATCGACTGCAATGTCATCTCGACGGCTTCATCGTAGACAAGACGCTTTGTGCCTTCGAAAAGGGTTGGTTGATGAATGCTCATTCCGCAGCCTCGCGATATTCGACGAGATGCTGGCAGTTGGCGCCTACGATCGCGGCTGCGACGGGCGGGCAGACCGAATTTCCAACGCACGACACCTGAACGTTCTTCGGGAACGGCCGCCCGTCGAGATCGGAATCAATTCGGTAGTCGGGGGGGAAGCCTTGGGCATTGTAGAGTTCCCGCGGGGTGAGCATACGCATGCCGATGTCGACGATGACGAACTCCGCCGCGCCGATGCTGATCGTCACGAACTCCCGGTCATCCCAGAAGCCGTAGGAACGCATGAAGTCTGCTACCTGGCGGGCTCGGTCTGCCTGATCCTCGGTGAATGGAGGAGCATTGATCTCCGCCTCGACGTGGCTAAACCGGGGCTTGGTGGTGATGGTGTGGAAAGGCTCGTGCTCCGGAGTGTCCTGGTCGGAGCCGTAATAGGCGTGAAGGTGCGGGGCGACGAGGAGCGACTTGCCGCCGCCGTCTGCTGTCGTGGTGCCGAGAGGCTTTTCGACCTCATGACCGGTCGACGTTCCGAACTGGCGTGAGATGAAGGCCGTGACGGCTCCCTGCTGCGCTCCAGATGCCGTTACCGTCGACATCGGCTCTTCAGCCGAGCGGCCGGGGTTCACGCCCCCGATACGCCTGCTGTCGTTGTTGTTCTGGGCCACGAAGGCGACCGCCGCGCAGGTGTCGGCCTTCGCCGTGATGGTAGCTGATGGCTCGTCACCACCTCGAGGGCGGCTCTGCCCTGCCCGTCCGCCGCATCCGACCAGCGTCGGGATGATGACGGCATTCTGGTCCTTCTTGCTGGCGCAGATCGTGTGATGAGGTTCTTCAACTGACCGATTGGCACCGCCCTGCTGGGCATATGTGAGCACCGGGGCGATCATCGCGTGGCGGTTCTCAGTCGTGATAACCCTCACGGGCTCTTCGGCACTCGCCGAGCGATCCTGTCCACCGGCACCAGGCCCATAAAAGGCTGACAAGCTCGGAGCTATTACGCCGAGAGGCGCAGCGCCACCGGGACGCTTGATGAAGCTGTTCGCCGTGACCGTCGATAGCGGCTCACGTGCGTCCTGGCCTGTCGCGCCGCTATTCATGCGGATGACCGATGGCGTCACAACTGCGTGCTTGACCCCACCGGCTACGACAGTGCCAAGAGGTGCGTCAGCATCCATAGCCCGAGGCTGCTGCCCTTCCCGCTCGCCATATCCTGTCTGGACAAGGAAAGGACGCTCGGCGTCGAGAACGTATCGCTTCATGCCACGAGCGACGCGAGCCATAGTGTTTTCGGCGAGGGGACGGATGGCGCGAAGCTGGTGCTTCTCCCAAACCTGCTCGGTGGTATCGAAGATCGACGGCGTCGGTAGGGACCAGTCAATGCACTCGGCGGCCGTCCGCCACGGCTTCTTGCGTCCGGCGATCACGTCCCGGTCATCAGGTGCGCCGTGCGTCGGCTCTGGCCAGACAATCGGCTTGCCATCCCGGCGAGCGATCACGAACAAACGCTTGCGGATGGTCGGCGCACCGTAGTCGCAGGCGCGAAGCTCGCGGTGCTGGAGCTTGTAACCGGCCCGCTTCATGGCCTTGCACCACTTCTGGAATGTCTCGCCGCGGCTGTTCGGGCACGGCATAAGGCCACGATCGGTCTCGACGAGTGGTCCCCAGTCCTTCCACTCCTCGACATTTTCCATGATGATGACGTCGGGCTTTGCGCGTTCGGCCCAGAGGACGATCACCCATGCCAGATCACGGATGTTCCGCTCGACCGGCTTGCCGCCCTTGGCCTTCGAGAAGTGCTTGCAGTCAGGAGAGAACCAGGCGAGGCCGACATGCTTGCCGGCAACGTGGTCGAGTGGGTCGACCTTGTAGATGTTTTCCGACAGGTGGATGGTTTCAGGGTGATTAGCCGCGTGAAGTGCGAGCGCATCGGCATTGTGGTTGATGGCGATGTCCGGGGAGCGCCCCAGGGCCATCTCGATACCGGTGGACGCGCCGCCGCCGCCTGCGAAACTGTCGATAATCAACGGGACGGTGCTCATTTGAATATCTCCCCGCCGGCGGAAGATACGGGATCATAGCCAGGCAGCGGCCCGCGGCCGTGCCGAGTCGATCGCTTGGTACGGATGCGAGCGATCGTCTCAGGATGCTGCAGATTCTCGAGCTCCGCCTCCGAGCATCCGAACAAATTTAAATCGGCAACCACGCAGAGCGACGTCAGCGTCAGCATCGCGGCGCCAACCTCTTTGGCCGGCTCGCCGATCGGGCGGTTGTAGGTGTAGTCGACGAGCTGGTGTGCCTCGTCCCAGCTCATACCAAAGGCCTGGCACGTTTCGTTCGCTTCTTCGAAGAAGCGCGCGCACCGTTCGGTGACATCGGTCGGGTCGTCGTGAAACAAAGCGTAGTGCGCTTCCTCGACGCGGTCCTGGAAGCCTTCGTCCGGCAGGTGCATCCAATGTGTCGGCTCGTAGTCCACGGCGAGCCAATACTGGAGGAAGTGGTCTTCCTCCATGAACCCTTCCGGGTCAGAGCCCCAGCGCGCCCTGCCTGCGTAAGTCGCCCAGTGAGCAACGCAGGGGCGGAAATAGCCGACGCGCGTCAGGATGAAGGTTCCATTTTTCGGGGCGTTCCGGATATCCTGCCATCCCGAAAGATCTTGACGTATGTTCATGGTTGCCTCCCTCACACACGCATCGGCATAAGTACGATCAGGTTTTCGGGATGCGCTCCGGGACTGCGGAGCACGGCTGGACCGCCGGCACCATCAAGACCCATCAAGACCCTTTCGCCCGGCAAGTGGGTGAGCACGTCGTTGACGTACTTGGCGTTGAAGCCGATTGTCAGTTCGGCCTCTCCCTCGTAGGCGAGCTCGTCGGTCGCATCACCCGCGTCCGGGTTCGACACTTGAAGCTGCAGCTGTCCGCCCGCGAAGGTCAGCGACACAGCGCGGCCGCGTTCGCCGCTGACGGTCGCGACACGGTCGATCGAGGCGGCGAGAGCGGCGCTCTCGATCGTCGGCGCCATGGTGCTTTGCGCCGGTATGACCTGAGCGTAGTTGGGAAAGGTGCCGTCGACGAGCTTCGACGTGATGAGCGAGGATCCTCCCGAAATCCTGACGAGGCTGTCGGAAAGCTCAACTGTCACGTCGCCTGTCTTCGGCAAGATCTTTTCAATCACCTTGACGGAAAGGCGCGGGATGATGATGCCGGGCATCGCGGGGTCGCTCTCGGCCGCGACGAATCTCTTCGACAGACGGTGGCCGTCGGTCGCGACCAGCATGACACCATGGTGTTCGGCACCAGCCGTTGTGGCATGCAGGAAGATGCCGTTCAGATAGTAGCGCGTCTCCTCGGTCGACATGGCAAAGCTGCAGGCGGCGAGCGCGGCCGCGAAGTCTGCACTTGCCAGGGTGACCTTGTGCGGAAAGCCCGCCGCTCGCATTTCGGGGAAGTCGTAAGCCGGCAGGACCTGCAGGCTGAACTTCGAGCGCCCGGCCGCGATCGAGACGCCGTCAAGCTTTGTGCCGGATCGGCGGGTTATCTTGACCTCGCAACCGTCCGGCAGCTTGCGCACGATGTCTGTGAGAAGTCCGGCCGGTACCGTGAACGGCTCGAAGTCAGTCGCGATGATTGCCTTGAACGGCGTCGAGGCCTCGATGTCGAGGTTTGTGAGCCGCGCCGATAACGTACCGGGCTCGGCCCCGGCTTCGATCAGGACATTCTGTAAGATCGGCATGGTATTGCGCTTCTCAACGACATTGCTCGTCAGCGCTAGCGCATTGGCAAGTGCGGTCTTTTCGGCCGTGAACATTCGGTGTCTCCGGGAGGTGAAAGGGCGGCGCTACTGCCGCCCTATTGTGGTTAGGCGCTCATCTCGGGCGCGCCTTGGAAGTGCGGCACTTCGGTGTCGCTGGCCGCCCGTTCCACGTCGCGAAGAACCTGCTGGGTGATGTAGATATCTGGCCGGTAGAGCTTGATGATCCATTTGAGGCTACCGCCTGAAAGGCGATAGCGCAGACGGACAGGGATGCGTGCGGGCTCGCCCATGAAGAAGGGCGAGACGGCGAGGATGAACATGCCGGGGACGTCCATCTTGTTGCCGTTGGCGTCGCGATGCTCCTCTTCGAAGGTAATCTGTCCTTCGCCGCTCTGGAGCGTGACGGCATTCTTTACGCGGGTCTCGGAGAACACCTGCAGGCCGCGGGAGAGCGTCACGAGCTCGGTGGGGAATGCGACGCGGGAACCGAACTTGTGGCGGAAATCCTCGGTCTCCTGATCGTCGGGCGAAGCGAGTTCGGCGATGTGGTTTTCGATGAACTCGGCAAAGTCGGTCTGATCCATCGGCTTTCCGTCGACGGCGATCCATTCCTTCCACTCCTCGGAGAGCGGAAACTCGTAATGGACGCGGTGCTTGCCGTTGTCGGCAACGCCGGCCGGTACGTCCTGGTGATAGTCGATCACGGCAGTCATCGACGGTTTTTGCCATTCGGTGTTGGCGAAGATGACGCTGTCGCTCGTTCCGTGGCGCTTCACCAGGTCGATGAAGCTTTCGAGCGTCGTGACCTTTGCGACGCCTGACTTGCGGGCGGGCGCGAAACGGTAGCGCTCGAAGAGGTCGGCAACCGAGGTGACGGTTCCGTTTTCGCGGTTGACGAAGACCGGAACATTATCCGGGATGCCGTGCTGTCCGTCGGTCCGTGCGAGGACCTCGAGCTTTGACCCTGCCTTGTCGGCAAGGAGGCTGATTTCTTTGATTGCGACGCCAGCGGCGCTCTTGATGGCTTCGAGTTCGTTTTGCATGGGTCAGGTCCTTGTGGGGTTAGAGAAGGTCAGGCGGTTTCGCGGTCGCGCACTTCGCGCGGCGAGAACATGTCGTGTTGCTGGGGATGCTCGGTCGAGAGCGCGCCGCCTTCGGTGACCCAATAAACGGAGGCGCGGCGAGGGCGCTTCGGCGTCTTGGTAGAAACGTCGGCGTTGATCGTCACCATGCCGTTCGCGACGGCGAAATCGAGCTTTAGGTTGAGTGTGCCCTTGAAGGTAGACTTCGGGCTGTCGTTCGACAGATCGGCCAGTTCGCTCAGCACTTCCTGTAGCTTCGACGAAAACTCCTTGTTGAGTTCTCCGCCTTCGAGCATGCCAACAAGCGCCTGGCTGTCGCGGATGATTTTCATGGTTCTTTGCCCTTCGTTATGCCGCGGCGCGGCCATAGAGTTCTTCGGCAGTGACGAGGCCATTGGAGCGCGTCAGCTGGCCTGCGGCGATCTGGCGGAGACGTCTCGCGACCTCTCGTTTTCCATTCGTCGAGTGAAGCGTCGTTGAGCGACGACGCTTCGTCGGCTTCGAGATCACTGGAACGGCAGGCACGATCGCGAGCTGTTTTGTGGGAATGATCGATGCCAGCGAGCCACCAATGGCGGCTGAAAGCGCAAGTAGGCTTGCCGTGCTGATCCCGATAAAGCTGTTGCGTCTCATCAATGAAGGTTCCTCTCGGGTTAGCCGCGCCACTCGGGCGCGAATGGAATGTCGTCGTCGAGATCGTTGCGGAAGTTCTGGCCGGTGGAGCCTTGCGTGCGCGTGGCACGATCCTCGTCCATGCCGTAATCGCCCGCGCCTTCGCCGCCGGCGCGGTAGCCGCTGCCTTCGCGACGATCGAGGAGTGTGATCGTGGCGTTGAAGCCCTGAAGGATCACTTCAGTCGAGTAGCGATCCTGTCCCTGACTGTCCTGCCACTTGCGCGTCGCCAATTGACCCTCGACGTAGAGCTTCGAGCCTTTCTTGACGTACTGCTCGACTACCTTGCAGAGCGGCTCGGCGAAAATGACGACCTGGTGCCATTCCGTCTTTTCGCGGCGTTCTCCGCTGGTGCGGTCGCGCCAGCTCTCCGATGTCGCCAGCCGGAGACTTGCGATCGGTCGGCCATCCTGAGTGCGTCTGATCTCCGGATCGGCGCCGACGTTGCCGAGAAGAATTACCTTGTTGACGGAGCCAGCCATCACGCCACCTCCGACGTCGCAACTCGTTCTTCGCTGCCAACAAGCAGCAGCGCGAGAAATGCGCTGGCGAGCAGCAGATTGCCGCCGCTTTCGGTGCGAGCGCGTGGATCGCCGTCGACGATGCGTCGCGCGAAGCGTTCGACGGTCACGAGATCGGCCGGTGCAACAACGAAGTCATCGTTCTGATCGAGGAGTGCGACCGCTGATGCATTGAACGAACGGGTGATCTGTACGCCGCCCTTGGCTATACCGGCCGGCATTTCGCCGGCGCAGTCGGTCAGGACGAGCTTGCAGCCAGAGCGTTCGAAACTCTGATCGATCACGTAGCAAGGAAGGGGTGTCTTTTTCACAGCACGTACTCCGTTGTTCCGCGGTGCGCGGCATTGACTGCCGAGGCTTCGTAAAAACGGTCCTCTCCGATCAGTCGCTTGAAGCACTCGACGAATGCCTCCTCGGCCTTCATCGGTCCCCACGGCTTGATCAGCTTGAGGTCGCCGCGAAACTTCGGTTTCGGGAAGCGCTCGAGCGGATAGAACTCGACGGCCCGAGGGCCGCACAAAGCGCGCGCCTCAGCTGCAGCCATGCGCTTGTCCATGTCGTGGATCAGAACCTTCTGCCGGTTCGTCCACGCGGATGGTGCCGGTAGGCCCGCGGCCGCGTAGATTGCCTCGTCCCAGGCTGCCTTGATCGTCGCGACAACTCGACGGAATAGGGCAGCTGCCTTTGCATCTGCCTCTCGTATTGCGGCCTCGATCAGGTTCATTGCCGGTTCAATCCAGTCGCCGATGAAACCTTCATGCGCATCATGCAGAAGAAAGAGCGCAGCCGTGCGAGCGTCAGCGCCTTCGTTGATTAGCGCTTCAGCGCCCATGACGCAGTGTTGCGATACTGCAAAGGCAGGACCGACACGGCTGCCGGAAAAGCGCGGAATGACCGAGAGCTTCGCCGCGATCTCGGCGAAGTTGATTTCGGCGACATCGGGTGCAGCGAGATCCATCAGCGAGCCGTCGGCTCGGAAGGATGCGATGGGAGAGGATGCGAGGCGGGCTGTCATCAGCGGCGATTGTCCCAGGCGAGTTGTTGATCGATGGTCTTGAGAGACCGGTAGGTCTGGGCGCCGACGTTGATGATCGACAGCACTGCGAGAGCCCACGACATGCAGCAGATGAACGCCATGAGGCGATATGAGAGACGCGGGCGGCGCTCGATCGGAATTACCGGCAGTGGCTCGACGCGAGCGCCGAACGGCGTGAAATGATTGTTGTCCATGGAGAGGCCCTCTCATCGGTTTCGATATGACCGCACCCGAGGGGTGACGGGCGGGCCATACCGAAGCCGATCGTCAGGCGACGCGGCGAACCGAGCGCTTATCGGCAATCGTTTTTGCTTCGAGGGAGTAGCGGGTGATCTGGCGATCGGAGAATTCTTCGCGCAGTTCTTCGCGGGTGCAGCCGGGGCGCACGAGCATGAAGTTCGACATTTCAAGCGCGATATCGCGGCCGATCACGGCGCGGCAGGTGGAAGAGATCGGAAGATGGACTTGCATTGGAGGTCTCCGTTTTGTTGCGGAGATCATAGGTACAATACATACCTAAACTAGGCAAGCGGAAAATAGGTGCGAAACATACCCGAAATTGGATTGGTGCGAAGTGTGGGCACGTTTCGCACCGTGGCGCACCCTATGATTCTCGGGCTAACACTCAATAAGAAAACGCATTTTAGCGTTGGCTTCGCGGCTTGTGATTGCCGGGAAGGCCAACGCCTGATCGTGGATTTAAGACGGCAGTTGTTGAGGGCTACATCTCAATTACGGATCGCCGGACGCGCCCGATGACGGATACTGCGCCTTGGAAAACGGGCGGCGGTACATCATCGTAGGACGCTGGCTGAAACGGCGGAAGCTCGTTCTGGCGATACCGCTTGTAGGTGGCCGCGCCAGTTTCGTCGGCCACGATATAGCACGCATTATGGGCGAGCCGACGGTCGCGCAGGTTGACGTATATCAGGGATTCCGGCGGAGAGATCTTGTTCATTGAGTTGCCTTCAACGCGAAGGGCAATCCACTCACCGTCAGGAAGATCGAGCGCCTGGACGGTAGGGAAGTCTGAAAGATCCGTGACGCCCGCCTGCTCGGTGAGTGCGCCAGCGCTCACCCAAGAGATAAGGGGTATATCGACAGCGTTGACGAAATCCACGTCTTGGTCAGTGGCTTCGCCTTCGCCGAGATAGAGCCAATTGAAGGATACCTTGAAGCCTTTGGCATAGCGCCGTGCGTCGGCAACGCCGAAGCCGTTGCGGCCGCCTTCGTGCGCTTTATAAGTATTTTCGTTCCACCCGAAGCGCTCGGCGAGTTTCCGAGGGCCGCCCAGGCCTGCCTTCTCGCGGGCTTCTCGTAGGCGGATGGATCGATCGTGGCGTTCTTTTAATTCGTCTCGGTTTTTCATGGTGCATATTGTACCCATAATAAAGGTGCAAATAATATCCATACCGGCTTGACCATAATGGGTATGTATCGTACCTATTGTGTATGTTTCACGCATCGCTCATTGAACTTTGGCCAAATCTATCCGCTTTCGCGGATGACATTGGCGTGCGCTACGTGACCGCCAAGGCAATGCGGCGGCGCGGTTCTGTTCCTGGAAGATACTGGAACCGAATGGTTGCAAGTGCGAAGTCGCGAGGGATTTCGGGCGTCTCGCTTGAGACCCTCGCAACCATTGCAGAGGAGGCTGCTCAATGACCTCCTCGTCGATCTTGATTGCGCACCGCTCGTCGCCACGGGCCGGAGCGCTGCGCGACCGGAGCGCACCGACCTCACTGTGCTCCGGTCGCCCTTCTTTCCGCAGGGTAGGGAAGCGGCCATCCCGCGTGGTTCATACCCACGAAATCGCAGGTTCGAGTCCTGCCCCTGCAACCAGTTTCCATGTCCGTCGCGCATGCGGCCCTCCGTGATCTGCTGACGGACTGAAACTCACATTTTCGAACTCTTCCCACCACGGGAAAACACGCCGGGATTTCCCGGCGCGGGAAACCTTTTGTGCTCGCGAGGCGATCATGACCAACGAAACGATGACGAATGCCTGGTTCCACCGGCTGAAGGCGGCAAACCGCATGCTGATCAAGTTGAATGGTGGCATCGAGGCCTCGGCTGACATCACGTCTCTGTCCAAGAGCCAGATCGGCCGCTGCCATAGCGATAGCGATACCGAGCTTCTGCCACTTCCGGCCGTCATGCGCCTTGAAGCTGAATGCGGCAACTTCGCTGTCACCCGGGCGCAGGCCGAGCTTCACGGCTGCAAGCTTTCAGATCCACGCGAGCGTGTCGTCGACGGTGCCTGCGTCATGGGCGAGAGCTTCGAACTCACCCGTCGGTTTGCTGCCTACCAGCAGAACTCAGCGATTGCGTTCTCGGACCTGAAGCTGACGCGCGCGGAGGCGGCGCAGGCGATCAAGGACATCCAGTCCGTAATGGAGAAGGCTGCCGAGCTTCTGCAGGTCTATGCAGGTGTGGTCGCCGACGGCGGCGCGCCGACTGCCAAGCTCTCCGTTGTCGGGGAGTGATCGCTCATGACTTTCGTCTGGAACGATGACCGTCTGCAGCGCGCTGCGAGGATGTGGAAGGAAGGTCTCACCGCCGAGCAAATTGCTGCCGGCATCGGAGGCGTCTCTCGAAGTGCCGTACTCGGCAAAGTGCACCGTCATCCCGATCTCTTTATGCCGCGTCGTGACGCCAATTCTCGCAAGCGAAGCGTCGTCGCGAAGGTCCCTGCCGCTCCGAAGCCCGCTCCTGCGCTTAAAAAGGCAGACGGTCCAGTCGAGGAAAAGCAGCAGCAGAAAGTGGTTCGCATCCCGGCGCGCCTCTTTGGATATCCGGTTCCTTTGTCGGTGCCCGTGCGGCCGAGCGGAAACTTCCGTCATCGCGGGCTGACGGTCGGCGACGCCGCGCCGGTTGCCTTCAAGGATCGCGGCGCCTTTCGCTGTGCATGGCCTCTCACTGATTTTCAAGATCCGAGCGGTCCTGACATGCCGTGCTGTGGCCGCCCTCGTCAGTCCGGTTCCTATTGCGCCGAGCACGCGGCAATCTCGCGAGGTGCTGCTTGATGGATTACGGCGCTTTCCTGCATGCAAAGATCCAGATGGCACCTGAGGGCGGCTTCACGGTTTCGGAAAATGAAATCAATCCGATCCTGAAGGCGCATCAGCGGGCCATCGTCGTGTGGGCTTGCGCCGGTGGCCGCCGCGCCATCTTCGCAGCCTTCGGTCTCGGCAAATCTGTCATTCAGCTGGAAATTCTTCGGCTGGTGCTGAAGCGCTTCGGCGGCCGCGCGCTGCTCGTCATTCCGCTCGGCGTGCGTCAGGAGTTTCGTCGCGATGCGGCGATGCTCGGGATCGATATCACCTTCATCCGCTCGGTGATCGAGGCTGGCACCGACGGCATCTACATGACGAACTACGAGACCGTCCGCGACGGGAAGCTCGATCCGCGGCTCTTCACGGCTACCAGCCTCGATGAGGCATCCTGCCTTCGCGGCTTTGGCGGGTCGAAGACGTTCCGCGAGTTCATGAGGCTTTTCGACGGTGTCCGTTTCAAGTTCGTCGCGACTGCGACGCCGAGCCCGAACGAATACATCGAGCTTCTTGCATACAGCGCATTCCTCGAGGTGATGGACGTCGGCCAGGCGAAAACACGCTTCTTCAAGCGTAACTCCGAAAAGGCCGATACGCTCACCATCCACCCCCACAAGCAGCGGGAATTCTGGCTGTGGGTTGCGAGCTGGGGCCTGTTCGTCGAACGTCCGTCCGATCTCGGCTATTCTGACGAAGGCTACGATCTGCCCGAGATGGTGATCAACTGGCACGAACTGCCGGCCGATCATTCCTCCGCGGGCGCTGAGAGGAATGGGCAGGGAAGGCTGCTGCGCAATGTCGCTGTCTCGCTCGCCGAGACTGCACGCGAGAAGCGCGACAGCCTGCCGGCCCGCGTCGCCAAGATGCTGGAACTTCGCGCCGAGGATCCCGATGCGCATCGGTTGATCTGGCACGATCTCGAAGCCGAGCGTCATGCGATCGAGGCCTCACTTCCTTTTGTCCGCACTGTCTACGGGACACAGGACCTCGACGAGCGCGAGCAGACGATAATCGACTTTTCCGAGGGCCGCATTCAGGAGCTCGCAGGCAAAGCCTCGATCATGGGGTCGGGCTGCAACTTTCAGCGCTTCTGCTCCTGGGCAATCTTCCTGGGCATCGGCTTCAAGTTCAACGACTTCATCCAGGCCGTCCACCGTATCCAGAGATTCCTGCAGACGAACACCGTGCGCCTCGACCTCATTTATACCGAGGCCGAGCGACCGGTGCGCGACAGCCTGGAAGCGAAGTGGCGGCGTCATATCGAACAGAGGGCGGAAATGACCGCGATTATCAAGGAATTCGGGCTGTCGGCTGCGGCCATGGCGGCAACGCTGTCGCGCGCCATGGGTGTCGAGCGCATCGAGGTAAGGGGTGAGGGATATCGGATCGCCAACAATGACTGCGTTCTCGAATGCCAGACGATGGCGGAGAACAGTGTCGATCTGATCGTCACCTCGATCCCGTTTTCGACCCAGTACGAGTATTCGCCGAACTATGCGGATTTCGGCCACACCGACGACAACGGGCATTTCTGGCAGCAGATGGATTTCCTGATCCCGGAACTGTTCCGGGTGCTGGCGCCGGGGCGGATCGCCGCGATCCACGTGAAGGACCGGATTGTGCCGGGCGGCATGACCGGCCTCGGCTTCCAGACCGTTTATCCCTTCGCCGATGATTGCACCGCGCATTTCCGCAAGCACGGCTTCGCGTTCCTCGCCCGCAAGACAATCACGACCGATGTCGTTCGCGAGAACAACCAGACCTACCGGCTTGGTTGGTCCGAACAGTGCAAGGATGGCAGCCGCATGGGCAACGGCCTGCCGGAATATCTGCTGATTTTCCGCAAGCCTCCGAGCGATGCCTCGAACGGCTACGCAGACCGCCCCGTGAAAAAGCAGAAACGCGAGTGGTCGGCCGAGGCTGGCGCATGGCAGAGCGATAGCGGTTATTCCCGCGCCCGCTGGCAGCTGGACGCGCACGGCTTCGAGCCGTCATCCGGAAACCGCCTGCTGAAGCCGGAGGAATTGCTTGGCCTCGAAGCGAGCCAGATCTTCAAGCTCTGGAAGGCCTATCAACTAGATACGGTCTATGATTTCGAGCATCACGTGAAGGTTGCCGAGGCGCTCGAGGAGCGCGGCATGCTGCCCTCGACCTTTATGCTACTGCCGCCGCACTCGAAGCACGACGACGTCTGGACCGACGTTACACGCATGCTGTCGATGAACACACTGCAAGCTGCCAAGGGCCGTGAACTGCATCTCTGCCCGCTGCAATTCGACATCGTCGATCGCGCGATCCTGCAATACACGGAGGAAGGCGAAACAGTCTTCGACCCGTTTGGCGGACTGATGACGGTTCCCTACCGTGCCCTGAAGCTGAATCGTAGGGCCGAGGCCGTCGAACTCAACCCCGCTTATTTCATGGATGGCTGCAAGTACGTCGAGGCGATCGCCCGCGAACGCGCGATGCCGAGCCTCTTTGACATCATGGAGGCGGCCGAGTGAGCGAGGCCGTACACCTCTTCATTGTCACCGATGACGCCCACAAGGCGAGCTATGACGTCATTGGCGTTCACCCACTCGAGCTTCCGTCATTCGTGCGCATCGTCACCAAGGCCGAGGAGATATCCCGGCTTCCAATGGGCGTTCGCTGCCTGGGTTGCTGGTTTTCATGGGGTGCTCGTGAGCATGACGATGCGCAGCTCGCCTGGCAGGAGCGGCGTGATCAGGGCGGCCTTGAAGGCGTGACGGTCGTCTTCCTTGAGAAACTCGACGACTGGAAAGCAAAGCGTGCCGCAGCCGAGGCGAAGATTTTGGCCGAGGCGCTTGCCGAGCGGCAGGACGCGCCGGTTATGAGCTTTTCCGAATTCGCCAATGCGCAGGCGGCCGCAAACGTCGAGCCTTCCTCAGAAGTGCCAGTCATTCCAAAGAAAACGAGGTGGTCCTGATGCTCGTCGTCGATCGTTTTGGCCTTCCACCCCTGGTGGACCATAAGCAGCTCGCAGCCATGCAGCCGCACGTCCGTTCGGAATGCCTGGCGCTGATGCGCGAGGCTGGTCTTTCGGACGAGTTTATCGGCCGGCGTCTTAATGTTCGGCCGGAGATCGTCCGCGCTGTCGCAGAGGCCAAGCACCGCTACACGCTTCCGAAACTTGTTGCTGGCTGCGAAGGCGAGGATGAAGGCGACGACGACGTAAGCACGGTCGTCAAAATCGAAGGCCTGCCGCGGGGCGCGTTCATGGTCCTGAAGTTCGCCCTTGAGCGGCAGAACGAGTTTGCGCTCAGCAAGGACGGTCTGTCGAAGGAGCTGAACCAACCGTTGAAGGCGGTAGACGCGGGCATGTCGCGACTGCTGTCGGATGGTTACATCGTGCGCGTCCGGGCCGGAAGCGGCGGCAAGCCGCCGCTCTATCGCCTCACGGAAACGGGCGAAAAGATTGCCGCCATGGTTTTCACCGGCGTGATCGGAGCGTGAAGAATGCTCTCCGACTCGATCCGACATATGCGCGAACGCATGACGGAGGAGGGTTCGACGCCCGGCCTGCTGCTGACGCTGCACGCCTTCGAGATCGAGGCGAAGAATATGGAGGACCGGCTGCATCTCTTGCTCGGTCGGCCGCATGTGGCGCTCGACGGAAATCTGATCTCGGGTCCTTCACTTGTCGACCTCGGAGCATCCTCATGATGCGGGAGAAGAGCACGAAGGTCGTGTTGATCGTCGCCCCGACCGTGTTAGCGCGGGCTGCGACGCTGGAGGCTTTCGGCCTCGACCCGAGCCGGGAGGGGCTGCGCTACATCGACAAGGCCCACAGCCTGCGCGGCTGGTCGCGTGGCACGGCATACCTCGCGATGAATTCCGGCACCTGGTCGACGGATCGCGGCATCGAGCTTGACCGGGTTCTGACCGCGCTGACGCGCAACGGGCAGTTGCGGATTGCCAATGAGCGGGATCTCGATCAACTCAAGAAGGGTGCCGCGTGATGTTGAGCAAGGCAGACCCGAGACGCGCCACCTCATCCGCCATGACCGGGAAGATTAACGATCGCCAAGCGCTTGCCGCGATCGTGCTCTGGAATTCCGGGCATTTTGACACCCTCGACATCAGCAAGCTGTTGTCGATCGGCGAGGACGCCGTTTACCGCACTCTTCATGCGGCCCGACATGTTGCGGGTGGCCAGAGATGAGCAATCCGGTACTCGACGATTTCATCCTCAGGGCTCGTGCCGTCACGGTTACAGAGACTGCCGAGAGGCTCAATCTGCCTCGGCCGAAACGCGAGGCGGCTGGATCGCGGCCGTGGTCGAGCGATGTCGGCCAACCGTGCCCTGTCTGTGGCGGAAAGGATCGCTTCTCGATCAACGGCGGCAAACAGGCATGGAATTGCCGGCATTGCGGTACTGGTGGCCGAGACGGGATCAGCCTTGCGGCCTTCGTCCTTCACTACGATCCGAAATCGCGGACAGGATTTCTGGAAGCCTGCGCCGCCGCGCTAGACGAACAGATCCCTGAAGGTGGGGAGCGCGAAACCGAAGACGAGCGGCAGGCGCGAGAAGAGCGGCGCAACGCCAGTCTCGCCAAGCTTGAAGCTGATCGCGCGGAACGGGACCGGCAGCAGGGAGAACATCGCGACCGGGAGATCCAGCGTGCCCGCGGGATATACTTCAATGCTCAGGAATGCCTGGATGAGACGCTCTACGGCGCCCAGATGATCCGCGCATACCTGCGCCATCGCACCGGGTGTCAGGTGCCGATGGAGATTTTCTTCAATCTGAGATTCGATGGGAACCATACCTATTGGCACGGACAGGACGATTTCGGCCGGCCCGCATCCCTCCATTCGGGTGCGGCGATGATCGCACCCTTCGTGACGCTCGACGGGCATGTGACCGGTTGCCACGAAACGTGGATCGACATGCGAAACGCCCCGAAGTTCCGCCCGGATCTCGGCGTCGACGAGAAGGGGGAAAAGCTCACCACCAAGAAGATGCGCGGGACCAAGAAGGGCTCGTTGGTGCCACTTCTCGGTGACATGAGCGCGCGCCGCTGGGTCGGCGGCGAGGGGATCGAGACGGTGACAGCCGTTGCGGGCTTCGAGGGCTTTCGTTCCGACACGTTCTATTTCGCAGCTGGCGATCTCGGCAATCTCTCTGGCCCGGCCGACCGAGGCAAAGGCAAGAGCGAGAGCTATGTGGTCGGGGGCAGGAAGGTCGCCTTCTGGCCATATCCGAAACCAGACCAGTCTCGGGACGAAGCCATACAGCTTCCGGCGCATGTTAGCGCCCTCGTGCTGCTCGCTGATGGCGACAGCGAATTCTATTTCACGGCTGCAGCCATGGCCCGGGCGAAATCCCGGCTCTCGGTTCCCGGTCGCGACATCAGCATCTGGTGGCCTCCGCAGGGCGCGGATTTCGCCAGTCTTTTATGTGAAAGGGCATGAGGGGAATGCAGGACGAACTTTCGGCGGCTATGCCTGACGGTCTCAAGGAGATTGTTCAGGACGCGATGATGCAGCGGGGCGTCGACCCCGAAACCCCACCCGTCTCAGACGGCTCGGACGAAACTCTCGAGGACATGGCGCCACCGCCGTCGGATGACGACCTTCGGGCTGTCCTCGAGTACTGCGCCGGGCTTGATCATTCCGATACCGACAACGGGAAGCGGCTGCTTAAGCATTTCGGGCAGGACCTTCTTGTCGTCGCGCAGGAAAAGGCGAAGCAGGCTCTGTTCGGCGTTTGGACGGGTACGCATTGGGATATCGCCAACGGCGGTCCCAAGGCACTGAAGATCGCGCAGCAGCTCGGCGACCGGATTGCCCAGGAGCGGCATTGGATCAAGCCGAGCCAATCAGAGCAGGAAAAGATCGAGGCCGGAAAGGCCGCGGCCGAGATGGAGGCGCGGGGCGAGGATGTCGACATCGGCGGCAAGCGGTTGATCGCAGCACGGGAAAAGGCACTCGATGCCTTTGGCAAGCGCGTGAAGCGGCGCATGGATCATGCGGTTTCCTCAAAGAACATCGCCCGCATGAATGCGGCCCTGGCCTGCTCAGCGCCCCACATCATCATAGCACCCGACGAGCTGAACGCCGACCGCATGCGCTTTGCGGTCCAGAACGCGACGCTGCGTTTCGAGCGGAAGATGCAACGGAAGAAAAATCCGAAATTCGTCAGCCGCGAAGACACGCCCAATGTGCCGGAGACTATCGAGATCTGTGTCGAAGCCGACGTGAAGGTGACGAAGGGCCATGTTCGGGAGGACCTGATCACGCACATCGCTCCAGTTCGTTACGAAGCGAAGGCCGAATGCCCGCGCTGGTCGAGATTCCTCGAGACTATGCTGCCTGATGCATCCGTTCGGCGCCTGGTGCAGGTTTCGTCCGGGCTCGGGCTCGTCGGCATCACAGTACAATATCTGTTCTTCCATTACGGCGACGGTGCAAACGGCAAGTCGGTATACATGGAAACTCTCAGCCGTCTGTTGGGAGAGATGGCGGTCACTCTGCCGGCCACGAGCCTTATTGGTGAGAGCGGATCGTCGGGCGGGGCATCTCCAGACCTGGCCCGGCTGCTCGGCCGAAGACTGCTGCGCGTCAAGGAGCTTCCAGAGGGCGAGGATCTTAAGGAGAACCTCGTCAAGGAGCTCACCGGGGGTGAAACAATAACCGCGCGCGACCTCTTTGCCGGGTATATGGATTTCGATCCGATCTTCGTAGTTCAGATGAGCGGTAACGGATATCCAAAAATCTCCGGTAACGACGACGGTATCTGGCGGCGCATGGCCGTGGTGCATTGGCCTGTGAAGGTGCCAGAGGCCGAGCGACGGGAATTCGAGGAGATGCTGGCTTACTTCAGGCCGGAATATCCCGGTATTCTGAATTGGTTGATCGAAGGGGTGAAGATCTACCTGAAGGAGGGGATCGTCATTCCAGACGCCGTGCGCGAGGCGACGCAGGAATATCGCGACGACATGGATAGGACGTCGGCCTTCGTGGCGCGATGTGTAGTCAGGGATGAGAATGCCGAGCCCATCCAGTCAAAGGTTCTCTATAGCGCCTATTGCCGCTTCACCGAGGACGAGGGCGGCAGGCCGATGAGTTCGACCGCCTTTGGGCGAGCGATGGCTAAGAAGTTCAAAAAGGAAACGTCAGGCTATGTCTTCTATCACGGGATACGGCTTCGCGATGTGCCGGCGCCGCATCGGGAGGATGTGCCCGAGCCGCCGCCTGGCCGCTTCGATGATGACGCGCCATTCCCCGAGGCCTTCTGACGTGCCCCGTAACCCCACCCGTCATCACACGCACCTTCCGGATTTGGAGGGTTCGGATAGTTTCTTCGAGGGTTTACGGAGAGTTCAGCGGGGGTATGGGGGAACAAAATCAATGACTTGGAGAGTTCGGAGGGTTTTCTCGTGCGTAATATATGTTTGAAAAAGGGGGCCGGGGGAAATCGGTTCAAACCAACGTTAGTGCGTAAAATCTCTCCGAACTATCTAACTCTCTGAAAACAATAACAATAACTCTCCAAAAACTATCCACTCAACTATCCGAACTATCCATGAAGAGGGAAAACATGAAAAAGGTATCGATTGAGCAGTTTCTCACCTGGGCTTTTACTCAGGAGCTTTGCAAAGTTGGCTCGGGGAGTGGCGGAAGCTTCGTGAATGGCTCGTCCTGGGAGATGGTCAGCGATATCTTCGCGCTCGGTACCATCATCGATCGGTCGCCAAATTTTTACGGCGTCATCCCCGACTTTATCGCGACCGGCGAGCCACATCCTGATGCGCAGGCTGTCGGAAATGCTGTCCGCGGCCTCGCTGCCCGCGGAGGCTTCGAGATCGCAGATGGCTGGAAGCCGTTTCCGGAGTGGGAGGACGCTCGCGGCCTGATCGCGGCAGAGGTTGAACGCTTTATGCAGACAATTCGTGTCAAGCGTGACGTTCTGCAGGCCAAGCACATCGTCAATCTCGTCATCAGCAGAGCCATTCTTGGAAGAGGCCCTGATTGGCACTCTGACCGCCCAGAGGAAAACATTGTGACGAAGAACGGCAGCCCTGCCTGGTTCATCGAGGCGAGGGCGCGCGATAGCTTCCGTCGGTCCTACACTTATGAGACGGATGGTTTCGATCACAAGCGTCGGCGACCGAAGGCTGGCGCCTATCAGAAGTTCGAGCTATCAGAGCCTCTGCAGGGTGCTATCCTTTCACGATTGGAATGGCAAATCTGGCAAGATGCACTTGATGTGCTTCATCGTGACCTTCGTGGCGCTCTGTCAGCTCACGAACTGCATCCCTTTTCCCCGATTAGAGCTCCATGGGAAATGATCAGATTTAAGAGCGAGCGCCTCCAAGCCGTTGATAACGCCTGATATTATTTTCAGATTTACGGATTGCGGCGCGACGGTCGGTTGACATACATTAAACACACTGAAAAAGATTAGATGACCCGCTTGGCAATGCCCGGCGGGTTTTCGTTTCCAGATGATGGAGGCGGCCATGAAAACCGCCGCTGTAATGGCGGCATCTTCGGACACAGGCGATGACCGCTGAGCTTCATTTCGATGCGAGCGAACTGCAGCAATTGTCGCGAGCGATTGCCAATCTCCCGGGCCAGATCAAGGCAAAGGCGATGGCCAGCGCGATGCGGCGAATGCGTGATATGGCTCGCACGCGGATCGTAAAGCGAAGCGCTGAGCGTACCGATCTTCCAGTGCGGAAAGTTGCGGCGCTGACAACGGCGCATTTCAACGCCGGTGGCAACACCATTGAAGTGGTTGAGAAGTCAGGGTGGTTTCGGCTGTATGATCTTGGCGCGACGCAGAATGCAAAAGGCGTCCGTGTCCGTGGTCGGGGGTCTTATCGATCTGCCTTCATCGCTCAAATGGCAAGTGGCCACCGAGGGGTAATGAAGCGCGTTGGAAAAGAACGACTGCCGATCAGGGAGTTGTTTGGACCGAACCCGGCGCACGACGTGACCAACAACCCCGAAGAGTTCCTGAAAGTCCTAGCGGAGCTAATAGAAGATCACCTCGCGCCTCGCGTCCTTCACGAACTTGACCGCCTCCTACCCCGCTGACCCCTCGGTCGGTCGGGCAGGCCCCCCCGGGTCAAGGGACCGTATCCGCAATCCTCCCCCTGCGGGGCCGGGCGACCCCGAAATCCCGCCAGTCTGACCCTAAATTTGAAGCCTAAATTTCTAAAGAGCGGCTAAAGAGCTAAAGAGCGCGGTAAAGTCGGAATGGATGCCTCCGTTACCAAAGGCGAATTCGCGACACTGATCGGCGTTTCCCCGGGGCGCGTCAGTCAGTATCTGGCGGAAGGGAAGATATCGCAGGCTTCATTGGTCGGCTTGGGCCGCAACGCCAAGATCCTTGTCGAGCGGGCAAAGGCCGATTTGCGCCTGGCGCTGGACGTTTCCCAGCGTCTTGGCAATGGGATTGATACCCGGATCGACGCCGGTAGTCAGACAACGCCAGTGCCCGGAGGTGGATCGTCGACCGTCGAGCACAGTGCGTTTGGAAGCATATTGCCGCCGCCGGTCCCCCAGAGTGGCATTGACTACGAACTCAAGCAGCAAAAGCTAGAGGCTGCGCGCCGGGTCAACAGGAATGCAGCCATTAGCGAGGCGCGCGATCGCGGCCAGCTAATGGAAACGGATGCCTCCCGGGCCGAGATGTCGCGCGTCGCGGCGGCGCTGATGGATGTGTTCGACGGCGGTCTTACCGATATGGCATCTACCATTGCCGCAGCGTTCCAACTGCCGCAACGAGACGTGAAGCATCTGATGCGGAAAGAATTCCGCAAGTTGCGAGAAACGGCCGCCAAGCAGATGAAGGCCAAGGCGGTCGGGCTGCCAGAATATACCGAGGTGGTCATCGAGGTCGAGGAGTTGGACGAGGCGGCGGTGTCATGAACCAGATTGTCGTGGAAACCGCGAATGCCACGCGCATCGCTTACGACGTTCTGCATGACACCCTGAAGCCTGCCGAGGATGTCGACTATCTGTCCTGGGCCGAAAACAACATCGTTTTTTCGGAGCTGGAAAGCCCAGACTATCCGGGCCCGTACAATCGGCGGCTTTTTCGATACTTCGACGAGGTGCTGCGAGCGCTTTCGCCGGATGACTTATGCCGTATCGTAACACTCGCGAAGTCGGCACAGATCGGCGGAACGGTTATCGCCAACATTTACACCGGCGGTTCGATGGACATGGACCCCTCGTGGTTCCTGTATGTCCACCCGACGGAAAACAACGCCGAGCGCTGGAGCAAGATGAAGCTAGCGCCGATGCTGCGTAGCACGTCGGCGTTGACGGCAATCTTCCCGAAGAAGAGCCGCGATGGTCTGGACTCTTTGCTCTACAAGGAGCGTGCCGACGGCCGGGGGGCGATCCAGATTTCTGGCGCGAACTCAGCCGCTTCGCTCAGCCAGGTCACGATGAAACGTCAGGTCCAGGATGACCTGTCAAAATGGGAGAACAATTCCGGCGGTGATCCGGAAACACAAGCAGACAGCCGATCTCGCGGGGTCGAAGAGGCGAAGATCTTCAAGATCTCCACACCGTTGGTAATGCCCGGCTGCCGGATCACAACGAATTTCGAGGCAGGAAGCCAAGAATATCCCTACGTTCCCTGTCCGCACTGCGACCATATGCAGGTGCTGGAATGGGAAAACATGCTGTCCAACCTCAATGAGGACAAGCCTGAGGATGCCCATTTCACCTGCATCGAGTGCGGGACGGAAATCCGAGAATACCATCGCCAGGCGATGGTCGATCGGATCGAGTGGCGCTCTCGCAATCCAGTGCAGAAGAGATTCCACAGATCGTTCTACATCTGGTCGGCTTACAGTCCGCTGCAGAGTTGGGAGCGTATTGCCCGCGAATGGTTGAGCGCGAAGGGTGATCCGGCTTCAGAGCAGACCTTTCTGAACGATACCGTTGGTCGGGCATATGTGACCGCCGGTGAAGCGCCTCCCTGGGAGACGCTGAGGGATCGCGCGGAGAAGTCTGACTATCCGAAGGGCAAGATCCCGGCCGGGGGCGTCATCCTCACGCTCGGGATTGACTGCCAGGACGATCGCGTGGAATGGCAGTGCGTTGCGTTCTGTCGCAATTTTCGTCGTTTCGTTGTCGACTATGGCGTTATCCCGGGTCACATCTCCGATGAGGGCTGCCAGAGCCGGCTTGATGCGTTGGCCAACCAGACCTGGCCAAACAGTTACGGTCGTCGGATCAGCCTCGACAAGATCGCGATCGACGGCAACGCCTATACGGAAGATGTCTGGGACTGGGCCAAGCGGCACCCGGCGAGCAAGGTTGTGATGGTTCGCGGTGGCAACACCGACAACGCACCCTTGACCCAGAGGGTCAAGAAAGAGCGCAACGCGAAGACGGGCAAGCTGCTTCGGTATTCGAAACGGTTCTACACGTTCAACGCCTCGGTGTTGAAAATGGCGCTCTACCGCAATGTCGCCAAACAGGACCCTCTCGAGCGAGGTTATGTCGCTTTTCCCACGGGATTGGACGACGAGTATTTCCGTCAGCTGACCGCGGAGCGTCGTGTTCCGAAGAAGCGGAAAGACGGATTTACGGAATACAAATGGGAAAAGGATCCCAACCAGGCGAACGAGGCTCTCGACACGATGAACCAGGCCGAGGTCGCGGCCATCTTGTTCGGAATTCGCGGGCTGCCAGACGGGATCTGGGATCGGCTTGAAAAGGAACGTGAGAGCTTTCTAGAGCCCGCGCAACTCGACTTCGAAGATGGCCTTTTCGCCGCGGCTATGGCCGTAGGGGGCGTTCTCGCGGGGCCGGCATCGAAACAGGAGTCGGCTTTGTCAAAGGCCGAGACCCCAAAAACAAACAGATGGGCAAAGCGCAAATGACGGACAAGCCAAGACACAGGGTGAAGGCTGGGAGCGTTGCCATGGCAGCTTCCGCTCGCCCTCTCGAGGCGCCGTCTTCGCCGAGAGTTCGCGCCAGTTATATGCGGGACACCCAGTCGGGAGTCATCGCCGCCCGTCCAGCATCGTTGCGTGAACATCGTGACGAAATTCGGAGGGTCTGGACGCGAGCTGCTGGTCTCGCGATGGATCTCCTGCAAAACAGCGGGAAGCTTCGCGGAGCGGCCGATCAGATCATCGCAGATACCGTCGGTATCGAGCTGCAGCTGAACCCTCGTCCGGATTTGGTCAGGTTCGGCTACAGCCCCGAAGAAGCGATCGCATGGATCCGCGAGTTGAAGGCGGAATGGAAAGTCTGGGCGTGGAACCCGCTCGAATGCGACTTTCGCGCCAAGTGGACCATTCCCCAGATGACCGATATCGGCGTTCGGCACTGGCTGGCGTTTGGTGAGAGTGTTGGTGTCTGCTCATTCGTTCCGAGGTCGCAGCGTCTTCCTGGAACAAAAACCGGCACGAAGTTTCTGCTGCTGTCACCACAGCAGCTCGTCCAGGACACCAACGATGTCGAGGGCCTCTACCAAGGCGTGGTTCACGACAGCTACGGGCGACCGATCGCATACCGCTTCGAGGAAAAGCGTGACGGCTTCAGGCAGAAGGTTGATTACGCCGCCCGTGACAGCGAAGGACGGCAGATGGTCATGCATGCGTATGATCCATTCTCGAGCGATGACGTTCGGGGGATATCCCCGCTTGTCACGACATTTCGCAAGTATCTCATGGCCGAGAACGTCGACGACGCCACGGCGCAGTTGATGTTTCTGCAGACCATCTATGCGGCCATCCTGAAAAGCGACAAGCCGAGCGTCGAAGCGTTCGAAGCGCTCGATATGATGAAGGAGGCGGGTGGTGACGGGGCCGCTGACATAGCGTCCGACTTCGTCGACTACTTTAAGGCGCAGCTTGATCGTGCGGCGGAATCGGAAATCCGGCTCGGGCCGGGTGCGGGGGTTTCGCACCTAGCGCCAGGCGAGGACATGGAGTTCAAGAATATTACCGCGCCGGGGCCGAACCATAAGGATGTCATCGGCACCTTCAATCGGGAAACCGCGCGAGCGCTCGGGATCACTTATGGCGGATACACGCTTGATTTTACGCAGGCGACCTATGCCAGCACCCAGATGGAAAACGCATCGACCTGGCCGATTGCGCGCCGACGCACTGAACGCATCGCATCACCGCATGTCCTGATCCCTTACGCAAGTTGGGTCGACGAGCGGATCGAGACCGGTGTCACGCCCTTCAAGGGTGGCGTCGAAGTTTACCGCGCCAATCGCGAGGCCATTTTGTGGGCGCTCTGCACGGGGCCGAGCAAACCGACTGCCGACGACGTCAAGAAGGCCAAGGGTGCTAGCGAGCGTATCGTCAACGGTACGGGAACGCTCGAACAGGAAATCAGCGAAGATGGCGGCGATCCAGAAGAAGTCTTCGAAAGTCGGCTCTACTGGCACAAGCGTTACATCGACGCGGGTATGAAATCGCCTTTCGAACGCGGCATGCCAAGTGAACCGGCCGCTGGGGGCGATGAGCCCGCAAGCAAGGGCAGGGTGGACGCATGACGAATGCAGTGAAAATCGGCGGGATTACCGTCGATATCGAAGATCCCTGCGCACTCTACGCGGTGCTTGCAGCGGCCAAGACGAAGCGGCTTGCCGGGGAGCAGATCGAGGAATCGGAGTTGCGGTCTCCCGTCATGCACCAGCGGATCAAGGTCGCATCGTCGAGCATTGCCGACATCGACAAGGAGCTGGTGAGGCTGCAGGCCGCCTGCCAGGCAAAGACGACCGGTTGCCGTCCGACACGGCGGATGCGGTTACGGTTCTGAGGGAATATCATGAGCTTTCGTTATGCACAGATAGCGCAGCGCGTGTTCAACACGCCGCTGATGTATGATCCTCGCAAGGCCGAAGCGTTCCTGCAGGGGCTCGGAAGTCGTATCGCCGGCGATACGGTTTTCATCAACAACCCGGAGGGCGCCGTCAATCACGTTGGTGGTGGGAACGGGCGACCGCTCGCCGGCAAGGTCGGTGGTCGCATCGAGCGTGCGTACAACAGGGCGAGCCTCCTACCGTTCGATCTGGTCGACAATATCGCGATCATTCCGATCGAAGGCAGCTTGGTCCACAAGGGGGGATGGATCGGGTCCAATTCCGGCGAGACATCATATCAGGGGCTCCAGGCTCAGATTTCCATGGCACGTCAGTCGAGCCGTGTGCGCGGTGTCGCGTTTGAAGTGGACAGCTACGGCGGCATGGTCAACGGCGGTTTCGAGACGGCGGCTGCGATGGCGCAGCTATCGAAAGAAAAGCCGACCATATCTATCCTTACGGACCATGCCTATTCCGCCGGCTACCTGCTCGCGTCTCAGGCGCGGCAGATCGTCATCCCGCGGTATGGTGGCGCCGGTTCGATCGGCGTGATCATGATCCATGCCGACTACTCGCAGGCGCTCGAGGATGAAGGTATTCGCCTTACCATCATCCGTGCCGGGAAGCAGAAGGCCGACGGAAACCCTTACGAGCCCCTCAATGCTACCCTTGCCGAAAAGTGGCAGGCCGAAGCGGAGGGTATGCGGCAGGACTTCGCAGAGGCCGTTGCCAGAGGCCGTCGCGGCCGCATCACCAAGGCAAAGGCTCTTGCGACCGAAGCGGGCGTCTTCGACGCATCGGAAGCTGTGAAGATGGGCCTTGCCGACGCCGTCGGCGATCCGCTCGAAGCGTTCGATGCCTTCGTCAAGGAAGTGAACAGGGGTTGATCCCCAGGAGACCCATCATGACCAGTCTGATTGCTGCCATCCGGGCCGCTGTGCGCCCCGGATCGGCCCCTCATGCCTTCGTCACCGACGATGGCGAACCGGATGCCTCTGCATCTAATTCCGAAACGCCTCTACTCGAGGCACCGATAACAGGAGCTGAAATGCCTGATCCACAGCCTGGGGCCGGCATGGCCCCTGCCTCTATCGCCCAAGCGGTTGCCACTGCTGTAACCGGCACCGCCGATGGCTTCAAGGCGGCCACCGACCGCATGAATGCGATCCTTGGCGCCGAAAGTGTCAAGGGTGACGCCAAGCGCATGAGCGCCGCTCTCGATCTTTCGACCGCGTCGCCCGACATGAGTGCCGATGCCGTTGTCGCCTTTGTGGTTGCCAACGTGCCGGCCGCCGATGCCTCGGCGCCTGCTGCCGTGTCGCGGCCGGCTGCGGCGACGCCGGGTGCTGCAGCCGCAACATATGAAAGCCAGCGCCTGGCGGCGGCGAACCTTGCCATGCCTGGCGCATCTGGTGGCGGTCAGAAGGCCACCGCCACAATCAACCGTGACGCCATCTTCGCCGCGCGTCGCGCTAACCCGAAGGGAGCATGATCATGCCGACGAGCTTTACCGAAACCCCGCGTGATCTTGCTTTCATCCTATCCGAGGGCAACGGCATGGTGTCGCGCGAGGTGCTCACCATCAAGTCCGGCTCCGGCAAAGTTTTAGCCGGAACCATCCTCGGCAAGGTTACGGCTGACGGAAAGTATGTTCCATCGCCGAACGCCAGTGTCGCGGGCAAAGAGGGCGCCGAGACCGGCGTTGCCATCCTTGGCTACGAGGTCGACGCGACGTCCGCAGATGTGCCGGCCGTTTGCGTGACTAACGACGCAGAAGTCAAGTTGCCGATGCTGATCTTTGAGGCAACGGTGAACGACGCGGCCAAACGCACGACCAAGTTGGCGCAGCTGCGCGCCGTCACCATCAAGGCACGATAGGAGAACGACCGTGACCGCACCCAATGTTCATACCTCCGACCCGTTCAGCCTTGAAAGCCTGACGGCCGCCGTCAACGCTGTTCCATACCGGCCGGGCCAGGTCAGCGCCACCGGCATCTTCCAGGAAGACAGCGTTTCGACAACGATGATCTCGATCGAACGTCGCAACGGGAAGCTCGGGCTTGTCGAGCCCACCGAACGCGGTGGTCCGGGCGAGACGACCGGTGACGATGACCGTGTGAAAGTGCCGATCAATGTGCCGCATTACCAGCGCAATGACAGCGTCATTGCAGACGAAGTCCAGAATGTCAGGGAATTCGGAACCGAAAGCTCACTCGAAACCATCGTGGGCCGCGTCAACCGAAAAGCTGCTCGGCACGGCCAGGACCTGCAGATGACGCTGGAACATCAGCGTGTCGGCGGGCTGAAAGGCATTATCACGTCGAAGTCCGGCAAGACCATCGTTGATCTCTACAGTGCATTCGGCATTGCGGTTCCGGCCGCGGTGTCGCTGGAACTCGACGTCGACACGACGCTGGTTGCCGGCCTTTGGCAGGACGTCGTGTACTCGATCGAAGATTCTTTGGACGAGCCGTACGGTGGCATTCATTGCTTTACCGGGCGCGATTTTCACAAGTCTCTGTGGCAGCACAAGTCGGTACGCGAAACCTTCCTCTACGGTTCGTCCGCTGTCATCCTCCGGCAAGATGTACCTGATGTCTTCGAATGGGGCGGTGCGACCTGGGAGCGCTACAAGACCGGCGCGAAAGCCACCGCTGATCTCGGTGCACCTTACATCGCGGCGAACGAAGCGCGTGTCGCAATCACCGGTGTCGATGACCTATACATTACACGGTTCGCGCCGGCGGACTACAACGAGACCGTCAACACACCCGGCCTCCCGCTTTATGCGCAGATGATCGAGAAGTTGAACCGCAAGGGTTACGATCTGGAAGTTCAGTCGAACCCCATTTCGCTCTGCACGCGTCCCGAGGTTCTCCGCAAGCTGACCCTCACCTGACGGCTGATCGCCACATGAACGCAGGAAGCTGGGTAGATCCGGCTTCCTGTTTCCAGATGTCTGCGCCGCAGGCATCCGGCAACAGGAAGGGAATTTAACAATGGCATCGAAAATCGGCATCGCCTTTCATCGCGGCGGCATCATTCCGGCGTCCATCCTCAAGCGGGACAAGGATGTCCACGTCTCTGCCCATGAGGCGATCGAGGTTCCGACCGACTACGGTCAGCATCTCATCGACGACAAGTTCGCATACGCGAAGGACGTCGAGAAAGCCACCAAGGCGACGAAGAAGAGTGGTCCGACCGAGACAGAGATCGCGGCGGGAGAACAGGCCGTAACCGACGCAGAAGCGGCGGTCACGGAAGCGGGTGATGATATTGCTGCGAAGGCCGCCGCGGAGACTGTGCTCACAGACGCGCAGGCCGCTCTTGCAAAGCTGAAGGCCTAAGATGGTCGATTGGGAAGCCGCGCGTGCGTTTACGCAGGAAGCGTGTTCGGAAATCTTTGACTACACGGCATGCCTCCTGCAGCCGCGGCGTACCGGTATCTCTGTCAATCATCCGTCCACAGACGACGCCGATCGATCCTCTTTTGACTTCAAGGGATCGATCGATCTGGAGCCGCCGAGCGATCGGATCCCTCGTCATTTGTCACCGGATACCGGCATCCGGAACGGAACCGTTTCTTACGATGCGGTCCTGTCTGCTCATATTGCTGGTTGGCCATATCAGCCACGCCGCGGAGATTTCGTCATCGCCGGCGGCGTGACGTGGAAAATTGAGGCCAAGGAAGAAGACGGCTCCAATCGGCCTGCCTGGTATCTGTCGAGGGTGAAAAGCTAATGCTTGCTGCAGAAGCCTTGAGACTGGCCGCAATTGAAGTTTTGTGCCCAACATCTGCCGTGTTGTCGGGTGCGGGCTTCCCGACGCTCGCCGGGTCTCGCGTATTCGACAGTCGGGCGGCCGCGCTCGAGGATCTCGATCGCGATGCCCCAGAGGGCTATACGCCGGTGCTGGCCGTCTACACCCCGGAAAGTGGTGCAACTCTTCGTGCCAGCATTTCCGCAGCGGGCGATACTGTCGCCACAGCCGTTCTTGAGATTATTGCGGAGCTTGCCATCGCAATTGATGACGGGGACGGAATGATTGCGGATGCGATGGCAGCCACTGACCCTGAAGCGCGCCTCGTTCTCGCCGCTCTGTGTTCGCAGGTTCGCTATGCGCTTGAACATAGTGTTGCGGGTCGTCTCTGGCGGTCCCTCGTCAATCATGTGATCAGGATCGACGAAGAAACCTTCGGTGTTCCGGAGCTCGGCCTCAGATGGCAACGCATGAAAATGCGCATCCATTGCGAAATCCGCGACGACGATTTCAGCGATCAGGGGCTGCCAGAGCCGATCGCCGCGATCTATGCCAAGCTGCCGGCGCAGTCCTATGCGAAAGCCAAACTGGCGGCTCTCGCTGAGCATTTTTCGCGCGACGTGCTCCCATCACTGGATCGCGTCACCGTCGATACGGGACCCAATCCACCCGGCGCACAAGTCGATTTCTCCTGATCCACGGAGGCCGTGATGACCACTCTATACAAGCCTCGCAAAGAGGGCTTGCGCATTCCCATGCCTGGCCGACAGGGCGACTGGCCGGCCGATGGGCATCCCGTCAATTTCGCCAATCCCTACGAAGCGCGGCTCGTGAGAGATCGCGATCTCGTCAAAGTCAAAACCACACCCGCGCCGAAGGACCCGGCCGGCGAAACCGGAGGCTCGAAATAAATGGCATCCAACATTCCTGCCAACCTGACGGCGCCGCTCTTCACCTTCGACGTGCAGAGCGGCGGTAATTTCGAAAATGAAAACCGGCTTATCCTGCTGGGTCACGGTCTCGCTGCCGGCTTGCTCGCCGCGGACGGCATCGCGCTTTGCAACACCAAGGAAGATGCGCGCCGGCTTGCGGGTGCTGGCTCGATGCTCGAATCCATGTTCATCGCTACGCGACGCAATGCCCCGGCGCAGGAGATCTGGATCGGGCGTGTCGCTGATGCCGGCACGGCCGAAATCCGCACTATCACGGTTGGCGCTGTTGCAGCGGCTGGCGGGCAGGGTGTTCTGCAGATCGCCGGCGAAAGCATTTCGGTCGAGATCCCGGCCGGCGCGACCGCGAACGCTGTTGCTGCCTCCCTCTCCGCGGCGATCAACGCTTACTACAACCGTTTCACCGGTCGCTCCCTGCCGTTCACCGCTACGGTCACCACGAATGTGGTCACCATCACGGCGCGGCACAAAGGTACCTATGCGACCGGACTTGATATCTTTGTTCCTGTGCTCGACAGCGCGAATGCCTTTACCGGCCTCTTCACCTTCGCGACGACGACGCCAGGCGCTGGCGCGCCTTCACTCGCAAACGTGCTTGCCGCGATGAACGACGATGCGTTCGAAGTCATTGTCTCGGCTTTCGGGGACGCGACGAACCTCGCATTGCTCGACGCCTTCCTTGGCCCGGTATCCGGTCGCTGGTCTTATGCCCAGCAGCTCTACGGGCACGCGTTCTATCCGAAGACGGACACAACTGCGAACCTTGCCACCTTCGCACTTGCTCGTGACACCTGGCACCTCACCATGGTTCCCGAACTGGCAGGGGGCGGGAACGGTACGCCAGACTACCAGTGGGTCGCCGCGTTCGTTGGGCGCATCGCACCTTGGCTCGGCGGTGGCGCCAATGGCGACGTGTCGCGCAATCAGTCCGGCCTGGTCGTTCTGGATGTGCTTGCGCCTCGCGACCGCAATTACTGGATGGACTATGGCACGCGCGATAGCATGTTGAAGAGCGGCGTTTCAACATGGTCGGTCAACCGCAATGGCGAGGTGATGATCGACAAGATCATCACACACCAGCAGAGCACGAATGGTGCGCCGGATACGACATTCCGCGATATTCAAGCGGTCTATCAGGTGACATATGCCCTGAAGAAGTTCCGCGCTGATCTCGCCTATGAGCATTCGAACAAGGCGTTGGCGCAGGACAATCCATCCAACCTCGACGCCATCACGACGCCAAAGGATATTCGTGCGACGCTGTTCCACTCCTACCAGTCGATGCCGGGCGTTCTTAAGAACGCAACCTCGGTATTGCCCTATATCGTGGTGTCGATCGACCAGGACAATCCGAACCGGGTCAATGCGCAGCTGCCGATGGACCGCGTCAACGCTCTCGACATCTTCGCTGGCCTCGCGAACGTCTACAGCCAGTTCACGACCTCGGCAGCGACGGCGTCACTCTGACGCCGTCTTCTCCTTCGCATCTTTCCTCAACACGTCCTTTTAGGAGGCATTTCCCATGGGTCAGAATTTCGGCGGGCGCATTACGATGCGTCTTTCCACCGGCGAGACGTTCGCACTTCGCGGCACTCTCAACTTGAATACGGCCGGCCAGACCAACGAAGCCGTTACGAACCAGGACGGCTCGGTCGACCGAGTCGGAACGGTCAAGGATCGTCGCGCCGAGATCTCCTTCGCTGACAAGGGCATCGATTATGACGCGCTTATGAAGGCAGATCGCTTCAACGTGACCCTCATCGAGGAGTTCACCGGTGTCACGCACTATCTGACTGATTCCTTCGTGGTCGGCGATCCGCAGCAGAATCGCGTCAACGGTGAGGTTACCGGTCTGTCTGTCTCAGCCGAGAAATATAACCGGAGCAATGCCTGATGGCTGAGCGGGTGACGGTGGACCTGTCGAAGACATACACGGTCCACGACAAGAAATTCTCCTCGATCGTTCTTCGGGAACCTCGTTACGCCGAGATCTTCATGGAGGGGCGCGGCAAGCCGCGGGAGTGGCAGCCGAGCCCGCATGGGCCGGTGCTTGTCAGCTATCCCGGTGTCGTCGACTCCTATTTGCAGAAGCTGATCGTGGAGCCTGGTTACGATTGTATCGGCGAGCTTTCAACCGTCGACGCGCTGAAACTGGAAAAGGCGGTTCTCGATTTTTTTCCGGTCTAGGCGACGTCGATCAGGTCGCCGACGTTTTTGTCTTTCGTCTCGGCTGGTCGGCCGAGCGCGTTGAAATAATGACGCCGAGCCAGTTGTTCTATTGGGCGCGGCGCCTTCTGGACTTCAAGGAAAGGAACAAGGCGTGACCCGTACTGTCGAAGCGCAGCTGCGAATTTCCGCTGTCGATAAGACCGGGCAGGTGTTCAAGTCTGTCGCCGGCAAGATGGGGGAGATCAATCGCCGGGCCGACGCCCTCAATCGCCAGCAAGGCGCGCTCGCCAAGGGGTCGCAGGCAGCCTACGGGGCGATACTGCGATATGCCGCTCCGGCGGCGCTTGCCTACGGCGCGAAGCGAGCAGTCACGGATTTTGCTGCCGTTGAACGACAGATGACGCGCATCGGCATCACGGCAAACGCCAGTGTTGCGGAAACCAATGCAGCCTTCACACGACTTCAGGATATTTCCAAGCAGGTTTCCTTGCCGGTCGACGATGCAATTACCGCGCTCGACACGCTGGTCGCCTCGGGCCTCGATCTGAAAGAGGCAATGGACTTCCTGCCGTCCGTTCTAAAAACGGCGCAGGCGTCCGGCGCGGCAACAGAGGATATAGCCAATACCGCCATCAAGGCGGCGTCCGCGCTGAAGCTTCAAACCGGGCAGATGCAGCACGCCTTCGACATCATGGTGGCTGGTGGTAAAGCCGGCCAGTTCGAGCTGAAGGACATGGCGACCTATATCCCGGATCTCGCCAACTCCTTTTCGTCCCTTGGCTACACTGGCGAGGACGGCCTGAAGAAGCTCGTCTCGATCCTGCAGACCATCCGCGAAGACACCGGGTCCGCTTCTTCTGCTGCGACCTATGCGCAGAACGTCTTCGGCAAGATCTATTCGCAGGACACTGCGACGAAGTTCTCGAAGATGGGAGTCGATCTTCGCAAGGAACTCGATGCGGCGCGCAAGAACGGTGAGGACACAGTCGCGGCGTTCGTCCGGATCTCGAAGGAAGCAATCAATGGTGATCTGAGCAAGCTGCCATTGCTCTTTACCGATGAGCAGTTCCGACTCGGCATGCAGTCGTTGATGACCAGTGCCGACAGCTATGAAAAGTTTCTAAAGACGGTGAACGACTCCGAGGTCGACGGAACGGTGTTTCGTGACCTGGCGCGGGTTACTGGTGACACGCAATCCAGCATCGACAAGCTGTCGAGTAGCTGGGACAAGCTGATGAATAGCATCGGCAAGGGCGTCTCGCGACCTGCGGTGCCGGTCATGGACGCGGTGTCCAAGGATGTGGATTACGGGGATGCCATTCGCTCCTCCCTTCAGCAGCAGGGGATGGGCTATTGGGCAATCGAAACATGGATGGCCCGCAATCTGCCATTCGGATCGTTTTCTCAAAGCCGAGAAGCAGACAAACAGGCGCTTGCCGGTGGTTATGCTGACCCCGAGTTCATCCATCGGATGACGCAAGGGCCGAACATGCCGCAGGGGCCACAGCTACCGGAGTTCCCAGGCGGAGATCGGAACATCGATCCTCGCAATCTGCCAGCGACGGGGCCGGTGCCTGGTACGCGCCCCACAGTTTCAAAGCCAGCGCCGCCGTCGTTGACGGAAATCTACGGGCAGTATGCGCAGAGCCGAATTGCTGGCGAGCACGCGATTGCCAGCAATGCCAAAGCCGCAGGCATGCCAACCGGTGCATCCGGCCTCACGTCGATGCTAACGGAATTCTTCCGCATGCCGTCGAAGGAGGAGCTTCAGGACGCTCTAAAGATCGATGCAACAGGTCTGAAAGAGTCCGGTGACGAAGCCGCGCAGAAAGTGGCGGACGGTGGCCGCGAGGCGGGCGCCTCCATCAAGGAGTCGGCTGCATCGCTGACCGAAGCTGGAAACAGCATCAGTTCGGCGATCCTGTCGGCGGTGGACCAACTAAAGGCAGCCGCGTCAGCTTTCAATCGGGCAAGCAGCGTCCGCGTGCCTGTCAACGCAGACACCGGCCGCTCCATGCCTTCCCAAGCTGGCGCGCCTGGCGGCGGCGGTGGCGGCTATTAAGGAGACGAGATGCGCGATTGGGCAAAGACGTTACGGCGAGCAAGCTATCGTGGCGTCGAGTTCTGGGTAGATTACGAGGATCTGTCCCGTGGCAAGCGCTTGGCCTTGCACGAATACGCCGGCGGGCAGCAGCCGGTCGTCGAAGAGCTCGGTCTTGCTACGTCCGCATACGGGCTGACGATTTATCTTGTCAGCGATCTGGCGGACGTGCAGGCCAAGACGCTCGAGGCGGCAATGCTAGCTGCGGGCCCCGGATATCTGATCTTGCCGATCGATGGCGGATTGCTGGCAACAGCACAAGACTTCCGGCGCTCGCGGCGGAAGGATCAACACGGGTACATCGGGTTTGATGTGACATTCATACCGGTCCTCAACGCCGGCGGTATCATCCTGTCGGTCGGTGACGTTGCGGCGGCAGTCACCAATTCCTTTTCGGCAGCTGCGGCGCAGTTTGCGAAATTCTTCTAGAAACGAGGCTCACGATGGCTGCGGATAAAGGCACGATACTTTCGTGGCTGGCGGACCTTTCTGCCGCCATCGTGACTGATGCAGAGGATCTATCCGATATCTCGGCGCGCATCGCGGCCGCGCCAGATCTTGGAACCGCAACCTTTGCGATCGAGGTTCTGTCGCTGATGCGGATTATCGCGGAGAGCGCAGACGCGCCCGACGATTTCGACAAGATCGCGCAAGGCCCCCCGGCGGCTGGCGATACGGCCGACGCGGTCTCTGTCATGCTCGGCGTTGGGCTTGCGATTGCCGGAAGCAGGATCGGATTGCCATCACGGCCGGCCGCTCGTCGAGTACGATCGAGGGTTTCTGATGCTGGCGACGCCGCCATGTCGGCAATCGATAAGCTCGGGGGCGATGGTGCGGATCTCTACGCATGGTCGACCTCGATCACTGCGATTGCCTGCCGTCTGATCTCGGACATCGCCGCGAACGCGGCGCCGATCATCAAGGTTTCGACCGGGGTATCCATGCCGTCTACGGTGCTTGCCTATCAGCTCTATGGCGATGCTACCCGCGCCGGCGGCCTTGTCGATATCGCGAACTCCGCAACGCCACTTGTCATGCCAACGCTTTTTGACGCTCTGGCTTCCTGATGCTCGAACAGATCACAATCGACGGCTTCCCGCTGTTCAAGTCCATCACCGTCAATATGTCGGCGGAGGAGGCTGTCCGGACGGCGGAAGTCGTATTGGTGCCGCAGGGGGCGGGCGTTCCTGTCGTGCCGGGGCAGCCGACATCAATCAAGGCCGGCAGGGACTTGCTTCTGACCGGCTACGTCCGGGACGTGCGACCGTCGCATGATGCCGGAGATCGCTCGCTGAGTGTCACGATCTGCTCTCGGACTGTAGATGCAACCGAGTGTTCTGTGGAGCATCCAACCGGTGAGGTCCTTAACAAGGACATAGCGGCAATTGCGAGAGACTTCGACAACCTAGGAATCGGCATCGAGAGCGATGCTTCCTTTCCCGTCGAACCGCGCCACAAGCTTCATGTCGGTGAGACGCTATTCTCGACGATCGAGCGGCGAGCGCGCGGCCGAGGGATACTGATTTACGATACCCCGAAGGGGAAGCTGAAGCTTGCGTCGAAGCCCGAAGGCACCCATCGGGGCGGCCTCTTCTGGGGCGTTAATATCGAGCAAGCCTCATCAGAGCTTACCGAGCGCGGTCGCTATAGCGCCGTGAAGGTGCGCGGTCAGGCAAGCGAAGGAACGAGCAAGCAACAGCTGCGAGCCGAGGCAACGGCCCGAGACGCCGGTGTTTCCCGTTCGCGACCATTGATCCTGCCGCATGAGGGGGAAACGACTGTCGATCGCCTGAAGAAGCGTGCTGACTGGGGCGTGAAGCGAGGCGCCGGCTTTGCCGCGACAGCTTCGATCACCGTCACGGGATGGCGCGACGAGGGCGGAATGATCTGGAACCGAAATTGGCTCGTCTATGTCAGGGACAGCTGGATCGGGATCGATGGCATGATGATCGTCAAGGGCGTCTCGCTAACTCAGGACAGTGAGGGGCAGGGCACTGTCGCTGTGTTGTCGTTGGCAGATCCTCGCGCCCTCGGGGGTGAGAACCCGCGCGGCAAGACTGCGGGCGCCTATTCTGCGCCTGGTGCTATCTCAGTGGAGTATGAAGACGAATGATCGGCAAGCGCATCGAACTCGACGGCAACAACGTGGAGAAGGGCGGACAGCAGTTCGTGACTGGCCGCGCCCTGAAGTCTGATGGCTACTCGAATATCCATCGGATCGAGCCGCATGGGTTCTCATCGATGCCGGTCAAGGGGGCCAAAGCGCTGCTGATTTCTCCAAACAGCGAGGCGGATCAGGCGTTTGTTGTCGGCGGCGAACACCCGGGATTGCGGCCCTCCGATCTACCTGGTGGTGCCACAGCTATCTACGACTCGAGCGGCAATATCATCAAGCTCATAGGAACGGGGATCGTTGTTCAGTCCGGAGGCGTGAAGATGGTCATCTCGCCGGATGGCGTGGCCATCACCGGAGGTACGATCACCCATAACGGCAAGAATATTGGCGACACGCACATTCATGGCGGCGTTGTCCCTGGCGGCGGTACGACCGACGTTCCCGTCTGAGGATTTTCACGATGCTCAAGATCATTCCGGTGGATGACACCGAAGAGCCATATCGCGCGCCGGACCTCGGATGGGGTGGTGTGGTTGGTGACCTCATCCTCAACCCTCTCACGCATCCTGATGCTCCTGGCGATTTTCGTTCGGAGCAGGGGCTCGCCACGCAAGTCCTGATTTGTCTCATGACCGATCGGCGGGTGGAGCAAAGCGAACTGCGAGACGGTGATGAGAACCGTGGCTGGTTCGGGGACAGTTTCGACGTCATGGACGGCGAAACTCCAATCGGTTCCCGGCTTTGGCTCCTGCGCCGCTCGGCGCTCTACCCCGGCATAGAAATCAAGGCCGAAGACTATGCGAGGGAAGCTTTGCAACCACTCATCGATCAGGGCGCGGCCGCGAGGGTGGACGTGACCGCCACCCCCGGTGACAAACGCCTGGATCTGTCCGTCGCCCTCTACGGGCAGAACGGCTCGCGGATCTACAGCTCGCAATTCGAACTACTCTGGAGACAGATTGATGGCGTGGCAAATCCGCTCGCTCCCTGAAGCGTCTGCTCGCGTGCGAGGAGCGTTCCGCAAGCACATGCCGGGAACGGACTCTGCACTAAAAAACAACTTCGTTACGGTGACGGGCAAAGTCCTTGCCGGCATGGCGCACGAGTTTGAATTGCGCATGGCTTGGCTCGCTAGGCAGATGTTTCTTTCTACTGCCACATCGGATCAGTTTATCGTTCAGCTTTGTTCCGATGTGGGAATCTATCGAAAGGCGGCCTCCAAGGCGACCGGACCGTCAGTGATCGGTATCGGTGTTCCGGATACGACCTATCCCGCCGGCGTCCGCTTTATCTCGGGCAGCAACACCTATCTTTCGTCCAACCCGGCGACGGCCGACGCGCTCGGCAACGTCAGTTTTCCAGTCGTCTCCGAAGCGCCCGGCGCTCTGGCCAATCGTGACGCCGGTGGATCGCTCGCTTTGGCGGACCCGGTGCTTTATCCGGACCTCTCGACCGTCTGGACTGTTGGGGATGCAGGGATCGGCGGAGGCGCTGATGTCGAAAGCATCGACGAGATGAGGGCGCGAGGCCTCTACCGCAAGCAAAATCCGCCCGGCGGCGGCCGGCTGACGGATTATGAGGAGATCGTCCTCGCTATTCCCGGCGTGCTCAAGGCTTGGGCTTTTCGCGACCCTTTCGCGCCGGGATTTCTCGCCGTGTTCTTTTTGTTCAAGGGGCGACCAAATCTCATTCCAGCGCCCGGCGATGTCTTGGCGGTACAGGCGGCGATCGACGCGAAGCGGCTGATCCGGGTCGACGATAGTGTTGCGGTTGCGCCTATCGAGTTTCCGATAGATGTCACCATCAATGGCCTCGACAGCGACACAGCCGATGTCCGCGCCGCGATCGCAGCCGGCCTGGCTGATGTGTTCTATCAGCGGGGAAGACCGGGTATTCCTGGCGACACCTTCACGCTCTCCAGATCATGGATCGACGAAGCCATTTCGGCGACCGTCGGCGAGAACCGCCACGTGCTTGCGTGGCCCCTCGACGACATCACGCTGACCAATGGGCAGTATCCTGTACTCGGAACGATAACCTATGGCACGTGACAGTTTTCAGAACGTCGTCACCAATCTCGGGGCATCCACGACGGGCGCGATAGCTGTTCCCGAGCCCTATGACGCGCTTGCCAGCACAAGCAACGATGACCTCATCGGCGCTGCGCTGTCGATGTGGCCGACCGGCGCGGCTTGGGGCACGCCGGATGGCGAGGCGATCTCGCTAACGTCGGCGCTAGCCAGGTTTACCCGCGTGATGGTCGACGGATTTGTCTGGCTCTATGGCCGCGCCTGGCAATTGGCCCGGCAGGCGACGGTCTCTGGCATTGGTGAGACGCTGCCGGACTGGGAAAAGGACTATGGGCTGCCGGAGCCATGTTTCGTAAGTGTGCAGACGACCGCGCAACGGTTGCAGGCGCTGGCCCGCAAAGTGTCCAGTATTCCGGTGTTGCACCCGAGAGAATTCGTGTCTCTCGCGGCAGATTACGGCTTCACAATCGAGATCGAGGAGCCTGCACTCTTCCGTTGCGGCTTTTCCGAATGCGCCAGTGGCCAGCATGTCGGTGGCTACAGCGACGAAACCTATTGGATCGTTCGCGTCCCGGGACAGGGCGTTTCCTACTTTGAAACCGGCGCCGGCCGCTGCGCTGACGATCTGTTGTTTTCCTTTGGTGACGCTGCAGAGCTTCTCTGCCTGCTTCGCAAACATGCCCCCGCCTGGACTTTGCCGGTTCTCGGTGAATGGGTCGGGACGGCGCCGCTCGTGGACGAATACGGCAATGAGATGGTCGACGAGTATGGCAACGAAATTCTCATAACTCTTTAGAAATCGAGGGATACCCATGCAGTACATTCAGCCTTTCGGTAACCCCGACGCCAATGCGTCGTATGTCGATCGAAACAGTTCTTCAGGTCAGGCCGGCTCGGCCGTCCCGGCTGCGGCGATCGAGCACCCGATGCGAGAGATCGCGGCAGTCATTGCGGCGGGCGGCTTGACGGGATCGCGTACCGATCTTACGCAGCTGCTCCAGGCAATCCAGAACCTCATATCTGCGGCGACCGGTGGTGGCGACACTAGTACTTTCGTTCTGATGGCGCAGGCGCGCGCCCGCCTTCCAATCTATCCGCATGTGCTGACGTCGGACGGCTTCATTCCAGTGGTGTCGCCATCGACCGGACAGGTGCGTGTGCCTGCCGGTATCGATTTCCTGCATCGTGGCATTTTCAACGTCACGACCGTGCAGACGGATTTTGCAACGGGCGCCAACAAGACCTACCACCTGCGCTGGTCGCCGAGCGGCGGGTTTGTGCTCAAGGATTTGGCTGACGTCGCCTACAACGCCGGCGCATTAGCGGAGACTGACAAGTCGTTCGACAGTGCCTTCGACGATATGCTCGTTGCAAGGGTGACCACCAATGGCAGTAACGCCGTCACGATCACTAACCTGATCAACAGGGCAAGCTTGGCGGATTATATCACTGCCACGGCGACCCCGGTCGCCGGCGTCGCGGAAAGCCTGGTCGCCACTTATAACGTCACGATCAACTGGGCGCGAACGCCGGCGTTCATGGCGTCCAATTCATATGTCTTCGCGAGTGGGCCCACAACCCTGCAGGGGGGCGCCAACTACGTCACGTCGGAGACGTTTACCCGCTACGTACTTCATCATGTCGTTGCGACCGACTGGAATTCACCGGCCCCGACCGGCTCGATTTCGTCTTCGCTTCGCTGCGGCATTATGGCCTTGTAAGGATCTATCAGATGGGCTTTAGAATTGATGGGCTCAATCCGGCCCTTCTCGCCTTCACGGACCATGAACTGCCCGCGATGCGTGGCGGAGTAACCGTCAAGCTTACCGTCGGGCAAATTATCGACATTCTGGCTGCGATCTTGGATCCGAATGGGCATCACGCAGATGCCTTTGCGCGCGGCAACCATACCGGAACCCAAGCAATAGCAACCGTCGGCGGTCTGCAAGCAGCGCTTGACGCAAAGCTCGCGCTGGCCGGCGGCCCCATGAGCGGCGACATTGACTTGACTGGTCATGCGCTCAACAACGCTGGAGACGGAGTGGGCGATTACCTGAAAGGGCTCATAACTACTCGCGCCAGCACAACGCAGGTTTCCGTTGCTGCGGGTCAAATCAAAGGCAATGGTCGGTTTGTTAAAAACGCGGGAGCGCTTGCCAAGAACATCAACGCAGCATGGGCAGCCGGCAACAATGTCGGCGGCATGGAAAGCGGCTTCACCGTTGCCGCCAACCTCACCTATCACCTGCATGCGCTTCGGAAGATTTCCGATGGGTCATTCGAGTGGATTTATTCGCCGAACACGACGGTCGCCACGATCCCAACTGGATATGAGTGGGTGGCCCGCTTCTGGTCTGTTTATACCAATGCGTCGTCGCAGATATTCGACTATACGCAGGTCGATAACACCTGCCTCATGGCGCAGGTGTTATGGTTCTCAACCACCTCGGCTCTTGCCTTTGGGTTGGGGACCATCCCGGTAACTGTGCCGTTGCCTGGAGGCATCAGAACCAAGGCTCTTCTGTCTCTTTCGGTTCAGGTCAACACAGCCACATGTGTACTCACAGTAACAGACGCCGACGATGCTACGGGCAACAGTTGTTCTGGTGTTGCGTGCCAAGCCTCTAACACCGGGGCGGCATCTAACGCCGCTAGCCGAGGGCTAGCAAAGACCAACACTGCTCGGGCGCTTGGTCGCGCTGTAGCAGGGACAAGCTCAGGCGCTGCGGTAAATATCGGCGGATGGGAAGACTACACACTTCCGAGGGTGGCTTAATGACCAAGTACGTTAACAAAGACGAAAACGGCAAGATCATAGCTTGGGCAGACGGCTTCTGCGAGGGTATTGCCGAGACCCCTGTTTCGGATGAGGAGCTAGCAGCATTTCTCCAGCTGCTGGCACCAATCCCTGCGATCAGCCGTCGGCAATTCTTCCAGCAGGCGGCCGTGACCGGCTTCATCACCGAAGCCGAGGCGCTTGCCGCTGTGACGACGGGGGCATTGCCCTCGTCGATCACGACATTCATCAGCGCATTGCCGGCAGACCAGCAGTTCGGCGCGAAAATGCTCTTCTCCGTAAACGAGTTTCAGCGGTCATCTCCGCTCGCAAACGCGTTCGGCACTGCAATCGGCATGACGTCGGCACAGATCGACGAGTTTTTCACGGCCGCCTCGCAGCTCTAAGGTCTTCACACATGTTCTGGAAAATCATCCGGCTCGCGCCGTTATCGTGCGCGGTCTATCCCCTGTTTGCGCTCGAAGCGTGGATAGCCACGCTGCTGGCGTGGGTACTCTCGCCGCTGATCGCTGGGGTATCCATGGCTACAGGCAGGAACGAGGTCCGCTTATTCTGGTTGTTTTACACCCACGACGCCAGCCTTGACGGCGGGATAGAGCAGGGGAAGGACGGTTATGATCCAAACGCCCAAGGCTTAAAGCTTTGGTGGCAGCGCGTCTGCTGGATTTGCCGCAACCCAGCCTATGGCTTCTGCGCGTACATCGTAGGGTGTTCCGCTGATGGATCGGTCATCATCCTCGAACGCGGCAGTGCTTACCCTCCCGACCATCACTTGGTGGTGATCGAGCTGCAGAGCGGTTTCAGGATTTTCGGCTACCGCGATGGCCGCCGTTGGTTCGGGTGGAAGCATACGCCGATCGCGGGCCGTCACCAACTCAAAGCCAAGCCTTTCTGATCAACCCTCGCGCATTGGTGCCCCATGAAAATTATCGACCGTCCGTGGCGGGTGCTCACGCGCTCGCTTGCACTTTGGTGTGTCTATCTGAGTGGCCTATTGGAGATGGCTCCGTCCATCCTCCCTTACCTCGATGGCTATATCCCTCGATGGCTTTCGCTCGCCTTCCTCGTAGCAGCGCCGATCGCTCGGGTCATTGATCAAGGAAATCTCAATGCCGATAAATAAGATCGTGCCGTCGAAGCGCGGCAAAGCGGCGATTTCTGCCGCGATGCTAACTGTCATCATGACCGGCTCCGCCAGCTATTTCGCGAGCAAGGACGGCCCGCCTCCGCCTGCCGTCGTGCTGGCTGTCGATCACCTTATCAAGCCATGGGAAGGCCTGGTGCTTAAGTCGCACTGGGACCCCTACGCGAAGATTTATGACATCTGCTACGGGGAGACGCGTATCAACGGAAAGCCCGTCACCGCAGACATGTCCTTCAGCAAGGCTGAGTGCGAGACCATGCTCTCGGCGCGCGTCAACCGCGATTACTACGAGCCACTGAAAAAGTGCATTCCGAACTTCGCGATGAAGCCGGTCAGCTTGCAGGCGTCGCTCATTTCCGGGGCTTATAATTTCGGGACGTCTGCGGCATGTCGCTCTACGGCCGCCAGCCTTGCTCGCGCCAATCAATACCGCGCTGCTTGCGAGGCGCAGACTGCTTTCAACAAGGCAGGTGGCAAGATTGTCAACGGCTTGGTTAAGCGCCGTGAGATGGGCGATGCGCAGCGCATCGGTGAGGCCGAACTCTGCGTTTCGGGGCTGAACTGATGGCGGCTATTTCGAAGAAGCTGCGTAGCGTTGCAGGTGGCGGGCTGATGTTTTGGTGTCCGGGTTGCGACGGTGCTCACGTCATCTATACGGGTGAAGGGCCGGGGCCTAGATGGGATTACAATGGCAACCTTGATGCCCCGACCTTCACGCCATCGGTTCTCGTCAGAAGCGGGCACTACGTCAGCGGCCAAGAAGGCAAAGATTGTTGGTGCACCTTCGAGCAGCGCACAAGTCGCAAGACGTCGTTCAAATGGCTCCGTCTGTCATTCCTTCGTGACCGACGGAAGAATTCAATTCCTCGGCGACTGCACACATGCACTCGCTGGCCAGACGGTCGACCTGCCTGATTTCGACGGTGATAATTGATGGACAAGATCATCACTTACACTGCGATCGTGCTCGGCATTGTCGCAGTCATCCTTGTCATCATGTTGCGTATCAGCTGGAGCAACAATGATAGCCTGAAGGCGGAGAAGGCGGTCATCCAGCGCAAGCTCGATGAGAGCGAAGCGGACCTGAAGGTCTCGGTCGAGAACCACAACCGCATCATCTCTGAAAAGAACCGACAGATGGCGAGCGAGCGCGAGCGCGCATCGGCCGAGCAACGCGATGCGGTAGCGCATGCACAGATCCTCAAGGATGTAGAATATGCAGCGGATGGCACCCAATGCACTCGCAGTGATCCTGTCAGGCGCGCTTTGCGTGGGTTGTACGACCTCGAACGCGGTCAAGGTGACAAAGCCGTCAATCCAATACCAGACACAGGACAATCCGGAAACTCAGCTGGAGTGTCCGGATCTGCCTGGGACGCCAAACCCTGAGACTGCGACTGACCGCCAGACCGCTGCCTACATCGTCGGACTGAGGAGGGGATACGGTACCTGTTATCGTTCAGTGAAGGCATACAAAGCATTCCGCAAAGGGGATTCCGTGAATGACGCCGACCGAATTTGATCCTCGTTTGCATCAGCAAATGGGGGAAGTGCTTGCCGAGGTTCGAAATCTTCGTGACGCGTTCAGGGATTCGGAGATCAAGTCAGACAGAAGCCGTGCTTCCATGCATCAGCGCATGGATCTGCTTGTTGACCGGGTCGGAAAAGTCGAAGGAAGCGTCGCCGCAGTGCAGGAGGATATCTCCGAGATGCGGCCGGTGACCGACGACGTGAGGCGCTGGAAGCTTATGGGGCTGGGAGCGCTTGGTGTGATAGGGGTCGGCGGCATGGCCATGGGTGTGACATTTGCCGATGCCATCCGACGTGTCGGCATGGTGATTTTCGGGCGATGAAGCACGATGGCTTCAGTAAATGTTCTATTCATAGTTGATTTGTCTAGGTCGAGTAGAGCAGTATGCGGCCACATCGTAAGGGGGTTTAGATGTTCCGTACTATTACACTGGCGGCAGCCGTTATTCTTGCAACAACTTTTCCCAGCCAAGCCGGTCTTCAGAGTTGGTCGGTTGACAAGGAATCTGATCCGTTTTCCGGTGGCGAGAGCGTTTCGGTAAACTTTATGACGACTTTTCGTTCCGGCGTTCTCGTGCTTTGCGACAGTGCCAAGAAGGGTCTGAGGGTTCGTGCAATACCGGGATTTGACTACGATCAGCGCCTGGCTGATTTCAAGCCAACGATGAAATTTGCCTTCGACGGAAAACTGCTGTTCACCGCGGAAGGCGAAACGGGTTCTGTCGGCAACAATCTCGCTGCCTCCGAGGTAGAGTTGGAAGGTGACCAGGCGAAGCTGTTCGTCGAAGCGTTCGCTTCGGCGAAGAAGCAGATCGCGATCGATGACGGCATTGCAGACAAGCCGCACCTTCTAACTGCCAAAGGCTCGACGGCTTCAGGATCTGCGATTGTCTCCTGTATCGAGAAGCAGGGTAGCTCCTCCTGATCGCAAGTCACACCAGTCGTTTCGGCGATCTGGATGCCATTCTCGGGCAAACCCTTCTTTGAGCAGGGTTTGCCCCACCTCGGAGCCATCGTTCCGGTAGATATTGACCAGAGGCCGGTGCGAGGGGGTCTTATCTCTTACACCATAGAATTCGATCGTAAGGCTTTTCTCGGCCAATATTTCCTTCAGCCTTCCCTTGGCCAACAGCGCCAGCTTACGCTCCTTCATGCACTTGGCATGGCTCCCGATTTCCGGCGTATCGATGCCCGATAGGAACGGAACGCCTTCTCCCAAAAGTCTGAGGTTCTGCCCGTCGCATTTCACGGTATCGCCGTCGACGGCCGTCAGCGAAGCGCATATCAGCAGTGTTGCAATCATTTTGCGCGGCCCTCATCACGAGCTTTCATCTTTTCCCAATCCGGTTGTGGCACTAGCTGCGGATCAATTGAGTGAATAAGAAAGGCGCGGCTCCCAATCCGCGCCTTTCCTCTGTTTCAAGCCGCTTCGAGAACCGAAACGACGATGGTTTTGCCGAGTGCCTGCATCGCATCCTGCAACTGACCAAGCTTGGAGTGATGGTCAGGATCCAGGATGCGCCTGGCTTCGTTTTCGGTCTTGCCGAGGCGGCGCGCCAGTTCTCGCTTCGAAATCTTAGCCTCGTTGAAGGCTTCGATAACGGCGATCTTGATCGCATCCTCGGCGTCAACCGCAACTGGTACTCCTTGCTGGGCGACCGGGTGCGGTAGTGACCTGCCTTCCTGGATTATACCGCGAAGGGCAAGGCCGAGAGCTTCACGGGCGCTGGCCATTGCTTCTTCTCGTGTATCGCCATGCGTGATGGCTTCAGGCACGTCGGGAAAGGTGATGAGAAAACCCCCATCGGGGTCAGCATCTACCTCCGCCATGAAAACATATTGCATCCATTCAACTTCCCTTTTGTGTTGTCGCAGCGTGATTGCTGCTTCGTGCCTTGTCGGTCTCTGCGGCTGAACTGCAGCTTGGCATCATTCGATGCCAAGCTGCTTTTTGATCAACCGCACATAGCCGGGCGTAAGCTCGCCAGACTTCACCGTGGTGAAGCGTCCGTTGAATTTTACCCGGTAGTGCGAACCCTTACCTTTGTCTTCGTAGACCTCGAATTCCTTGTCGGTTTCCTTGGCTAGCTGACGAAGCTCTCTCAGCAGTTGTTCGCGCTTCATTTAACCTCCTTGGTAGGAGTATATGCGCACAAAAATGTGCGCATTGCAAGGCGCGCGCACAAAATTGTGCGCACCAAGACGAGGGTAACAGGAACCTGTGGAAAAGTAGGCTGTTCCGCGGACGCGTCCGGCAACAGAAATCGTCTGCTATGTGCCTGTAATCAAAGGTCTCGCTCCTGATTTTTCGTCAGGGGGCATCTGGTCTGTTATTGCAATGAAAACTTAGACAATGCCGTGGGACATTTCGCTGTTTGAAGTCCCATGATCCTTATGATTGTTTCTCTTCACAGTTGAAGCAGGGAAGCTGAAATGAAGATTTCGCAGTTGTCAGGCCAGAGAGCGATGGGCGAGAATGCCGAACTGACATTTCCTAGTCCCCAGTTCTCTTCCTTATCCACTCGAGCGCGACCTGATCCAGGAGCGCGACATTTTCGCGGGGATCATTTCCCTCACTGTCGAAGTGAACACCGCCCACGTCTCGCAACTGATTGAGCAGCGCCTGCGCACTTCTCTTGTCAAGCTTTTGCGGGTTCTTCAGTTCGATGGCAAACGTTGTTCCGTCTGCGTTGTGGAATAGGAGATCCGGCTGAGATACGTGCGGGGCGGGGCCTTGATGCTTGCGCTCCTCTTCTCGCACTGCAGCGACAACGCGGGAAACGATCTGCTCCAGTTCGCCGTAGATATCGCCGCTTTTGCGAACATTTAGCACCAGAGGATCGAAACTCTGCTCCAAGCGAGCGACAATTTCCGCATTGAGAGACCGTCCGCTGTCTGCGGCGGCCTCCTCTATCCGGGCCTTTAGATCGGGCAACATTCGCAACCCAAAAGGTGCGATGTTCCCAATCTTTTCGCTTGGGGTTTTTTTCATGCTCATAACATCACGTTGTAGCTAAAATGTAGTTGACCGCAATCGTTACAAGGTGTAGCCATAGCTACACAGTGAAGCTATTCACTGGTTAAAGGAGAAGCACCGTGGCTAGCACACCGCCTTTCGGCGTCAGAATGCCCGACGATGTAAAGCAATGGGTAGAAGAGCAGGCCGCGAAGAACATGCGGTCTCAGAATGCTGAGATCGTCTTTATACTTCGTGAAGCGATGAGAGCAGAAAAGGAAAAGGAAAAGGGCGAAGCAGCGGCCTAGGAACCCGCTTCGCCCCTTCATCAAACCCACTTAAGGACTTGTCTACAATGAAGAATCTACACGACAGCGCGCCTGATGGCAACAGGCGTGGTTTTCTTGACGTCATAGCATCGAGCCTCTGCCGCAACTCTCCGGCAATGGGAGCAGTTGCATGAGCGCGATGATACAGAATTTCGATTTCGAAGGCACAGGAGTCCGGACACAATTGCAGAACGATGAGCCTTGGTTCGTGCTTTCCGATGTGTGCCGGGTATTGGAGATCAAGAATGCCCGCGACGCATCGCTCAGGTTAGACGACGATGAAAAGGGTGTCGGCATTGTCGACACCCTAGGTGGAAATCAGGAAATGACGATCGTCAACGAGAGCGGTCTTTATTCGCTGATCCTCACATCCCGCAAGGCGGCGGCGAAGCGCTTCAAGAAATGGGTCACCTCCGAAGTCTTGCCGACGCTCCGGCGCACAGGTGTCTATATCATGTCGCCGGATGACGAGGATCTCCCCTCGATCGCCGATGGCAAGGTGTTCGGGCTGAAGGTCTCAAAGGTGAACGCCGCCGCGCGTCTGATTTCGGTTGCTAACGCGATATACGGTCCAGACGCGGCCCGCGCCTTGTGGGAGGCGGAGCGCGGGCTTCCGAATATTTCCAACAAAGCGCTGTCTGCGCTGGCTGGAACCGCGGAAGACGATCCGATTGGGTGCTTCCGGCATTTGATGCGCGCCGCGGCCGGGCAGGGGCGCAGTCTCGGGGACCGATTGTTCGCAGCGATGAGCGATCCATCGGAAGGTCGGAAGGTGCAGGTTTGTGGCGTCCTGGTCGGACCTGTCGGCGCCATCGGATTTGTCGCCATAGCAAACGCGCACCCCTTCCTTGCCCGGCACTTTGCTGACACGCAGTGGATAGGCGATTGGAAGATTGCGATCGCCCAGCTACCGGGGGCCACGCCGTCGCGGACAAACCTCCAGTTCGGTCCTGTGAAATCGAAGGCGGTTCTGATTTCCAAGGCGGAAATTCTGAAACTTCTGAACCAATCGCGGTAGGCGGGAAGAGCGATGACGAAGGCAATTTGCATGAATCGGCGTGATGTACTGACTGGCGCCATTCTGTTGTCGGTTGGCGCTCCGGCCGCGGCCGCGATCGGAGAAGACCCTATAGTTGCTGCGGTGACCGACTATAAGCAGGCGTGGAACGCTTACCTTAACGATGAGGACGAACACCGTTGGCGGGCGAAGCGCGAAACGCTTCTGGACTGGGAAACGCCATGCACCTCGATGGCAGGGGTCGCTGCAGCTCTGGGAGTGGTTCTCTTTGAATTGGAAATTGAAGAGAACAGTGATCTTGCCGGTCCCATGATCAAGGCTGCCATAGGGCACCTAAATACTACAAGAAACGTCTAAGCAATGTTTACAGTCGAAGGATACCCTCACTACTGATGAGGGTATCCTGATCGTCATGACGACGGCTGGCAAGCCGGGAGCCACTTCCAGCCGGCGTATTTGTCGCCAGTCTGCCGAATGTGTGTGTACCTCTTCAAGCTATTCCAGGACCGATGGCCCGAGACGGTCGCAGCGCGAGGGATATCCCAGCCGATTTCAAACAGCCGGGAGATACCGTCATGCCGCAGGTCATGATAGTGCAGATCGTCGATCCCAAGCAGTTTGCACGCATCCGTGAAATTGCGAGAGATGGTGCCGGCATTGTAGGGGAAGATCTCGGCGCTCTCTTTCGGCATTTTCTCAATCACGGCGATGGCTTCCGGCGGTAGAGTGCACCAGACGTCGTTGCCGATCTTCTCTCCCGGGTGCTTCATATCGCGCACCAGGATGCGGTGGTGATGTGGCTCGTAGTCGTCCCGCCGGAGCCTGGTTATCTCTGATTGCCGGCGTGTCGAGAAAATGCCGAACAGGATCGCTAGATCCATGGGCATCGATTGCGGCGTCTTCACATTCCGATCAGTGAAGTAGGTCATTAGCTTATCGAGCTCGGCGAGGGTAGGGCGGCGATCCCGCTCATCGCTACGGCTCGTTATGCCAAGTCTCTTGGTGACGGTGAACGCGTCATCGAATGCGCCCTTGTTCAGATTGTAGCCCCACATCGGCTTAGCGACCGCGAACACTGCGCCGAGATGCGACATGTAGTTTCCGACCGTCTGCGGCATCCTCGCCTTTCCTTCGCGGATTTCCTCGAAGTCGACGTCGGCCGCGTCGGGCGGCAACCATCCCTCCTTCATGTCCTTCGCAAAACCGGTCACGTCGGTGCTGCCGATATCCTCGCATAGCATCTCAGCAATCGGATGCTTGCCGATCATTTCCAGACACTGAGCCTTGGTCTTGCCGATCGCCTTGTGAGAATCTGCGATGTATTGCCGGATGGCCTGGGCGAGGGTGACCTTTGGGGCGCTGATCCGGTCAAGGGCGCCTGGCTCTGCAAGCTCCGTCTCGCGCCTCTTCAACCATGCTCGAGCGGCCGGGCGACGATCAAACGTTTGCGCTTCGGTGTGAACGACCTTACCATCTCGCTTAATTCTAATCTGTGCGGTATAAGCCGCCGTCCCGTTTTTGCGTTTTCGCTCTGATATCGTACCCATCGGTGCTACAAGACCCTTCGCAAGTGCTACACTGTAGCATTAGCATTGTAAAAACGGCCTTTAAAGAGAGAAATCGAGATAAAACGAGACATAAGGAATTCGGCGGAAATGCCTGAAAAACAAGAAAAAGGCTTATATTCCAAGGGTCCCGTTTTCGCCGTTGCGCCGATGATCGACTGGACGGATCGCCATTGCCGCTATTTCCACCGGCAGATCAGCCGCAATGCGCTGGTCTACACGGAAATGGTCGTGGCCGATGCGATCATCCATGGGCCGCGGGAGCGGCTGCTCTCCTTCGACGGAGCGGAGCATCCGGTCGCACTGCAGCTCGGTGGGTCGGATCCGGCCAAGCTTGCCGAGGCGGTGAGGATCGCTGGCCCTTATGGGTACGACGAGATCAATCTCAATGTCGGCTGTCCCTCGGACCGGGTACAGTCAGGCACCTTCGGCGCCTGCCTGATGCTGACGCCGGAGACGGTGGCGGCCTGCGTGGCGGCGATGAAGGCGGTGGCCGACGTGCCTGTCACGGTGAAGTGCCGGATTGGTGTCGACGAGCAGGATCCGGAAGCGGCTCTGCCCGATCTTCTCGACCGTGTGCTCGATGCCGGTGCCGACGCGGTCTGGATCCACGCCCGAAAGGCCTGGCTGAAGGGCCTGTCGCCGAAGGAGAATCGGGAAATCCCGCCGCTCGACTACGAGATCGTCTACCGCATGAAAGAGGCGCGGCCCGATGTCTTTATCGGCGTCAACGGCGGCATCCAGACGCTGGACGAGGCGGCGGCTCATTTGAACCACGTCGACGGCATCATGCTTGGGCGTGCGGCCTATCAGAACGCCGCGATTCTTGCCGATGTCGACCATCGCTTCTACGGCGCGGTTGCCGACGAAGCTGACTGGGGCGATATCCGCGACCGGATGATGGCTTATGCCGAGCGCCATATCGCCAACGGCGGGCGGCTGCAGCAGGTGGCGCGGCACATGGTCGGGCTGTTTACGGGGCTGCCTGGCGCGCGGCGCTACCGACAGATTCTCTCGAC
>Ga0209564_1000609_pt1 | contig 55618 bp, 42 predicted proteins | sample AraplaCol_mMF_r2_FD_184272 | JGI IMG/M metagenome (GOLD analysis project Ga0209564, IMG submission 184272) | Arabidopsis root microbial communities from North Carolina, USA - plate scrape MF_Col_mMF_r2 (SPAdes) (version 3) | ecosystem: Host-associated > Plants > Roots > Endosphere | place: USA...
TCTTTATCATCTCCGCGACACATAGAAAAGAGGACTGAATGGCGAGTAACAACGTAGCCCAATTTGCCACCGAACTGAAGATGCCTGCAGATTTGCTGCTGACGCAGCTGCGTTCTGCCGGCGTCGAGAAAGTTTCGGCGTCAGATCCATTGTCGAAAGAGGATAAGGATAAGCTGCTCGACCACCTGCGCCGCACTCACGGCGCCGGTGCTGAAGAGAAGAAGAAAATTACGCTGACGCGCAAGGAAACCACCGAGATTAAGCAGGCCGACGCCAATGGCAAGGCCCGCACCATCCAGGTCGCGGTCAAGAAAACGCGTACCTTCGTGCAGCGCGATGAACCGCTGACCACCACCGCAGCCGCGCCGGCCGCGCCGGTGATCGATGCGGCGGAAGTCGCACGCCGCGAAGAAGAGGCCCGCAAGCAAGCGGAGCTGATCGCACGCCAGGAAGCGGAACTGCGTGAAAAGCAGGAACGCCTGGCCAAGCTGGAAGCGGACAAAGCCGCCCAGGCCAAAGCCACCGCCGAAGCCGAAGCCGCCGCCAAGCGCGAAGCCGAAGAAGAAGCGAAGAAGGCCGCTGCCGCCAAGGCCGCCGCTGCTGCCGCTCCTGCTGCTGCGCCGACCGTAGACAACGCTGCTGAAGAAGCCAAGCAAAAAGCCGCTGCCGAAGAAGCCAAGAAGAAGGCCGCCGCTGCCGCCAAGGAAGCCGCTGAACAAGCTGCTGCCACCGAGCGCGCACGCCAGGCCGTGGCTGACGAAGTGGCCCAGATCAAGGCCATGATGAACGCGCCGCGCCGTGCCATCAAAGCACCTGAGCCGGCACCGGCTCCGGTCAAGCCGAAAGTCGCCGAAGGCACGCTGCACAAGCCGGCCACCGCCGCCAATGCAGCCAAGCCGGGCGAGAAGAAAGATGACAAGAAGCCAGCCGTGGGCGGCGCCGACAAGAAGTCGATCAAATCGGCCAATGTCTCGTCGACCTGGCAGGACGACGCCAAGAAACGCGGCGCGCCAGGCGGCAGCAAAGGCCGTGGCGCCGGTGCGGGCGCCGGTGCAAGCACTGGCCGCGACAGCTGGCGTGGTGGCAAGGGTGGCCGTCGCCATCACCAGTCGGAAGATCGCGAAACCAACTTCCAGGCGCCGACCGAAGCCATCGTCAAGGACGTGCACGTTCCTGAAACCATCACCGTGGCCGAACTGGCGCACAAGATGTCGGTCAAGGCATCCGAGGTCATCAAGCAGCTGATGAAGCTGGGCCAGATGTGCACCATCAACCAGGTGCTGGACCAGGAAACCGCGATGATCGTGGTGGAAGAGATGGGCCACAAGGCGTTTGCCGCCGAGATGGACGATCCGGAAGCAATCCTGGCCGACCAGGGTGAGCATGCTCACTACGAGTCCGTGCCGCGCGCACCGGTGGTTACCGTCATGGGTCACGTCGACCACGGTAAAACCTCGCTGCTGGACTACATCCGCCGCGCCAAAGTGGCGTCGGGCGAAGCCGGCGGCATTACCCAGCACATCGGTGCTTACCACGTGGAGACGCCACGCGGCATCATCACCTTCCTGGATACGCCAGGCCACGAAGCCTTTACGGCCATGCGTGCCCGCGGTGCGAAAGCAACCGACATCGTTATTCTGGTGGTGGCAGCCGACGACGGCGTGATGCCGCAAACCAAAGAAGCTATCGCTCACGCCAAAGCGGCCGGCGTGCCTCTGGTTGTCGCGATCAACAAGATCGACAAACCGGGCGGCAACGTGGACCGTGTGACGCAAGAGCTGGTTGCCGAGAGCGTGGTGCCGGAAGAATACGGTGGCGAATCGCCATTCGTGCCGGTATCGGCCAAGACCGGCGAAGGCATCGACAACCTGCTGGAGCAAGTGCTGCTGCAAGCCGAGGTGCTGGAACTGAAAGCACCGGTGGATGCACCGGCGCGCGGCCTCATCGTTGAAGGCCGTCTGGACAAAGGTAAGGGCCCTGTGGCCACCATCCTGGTGCAGACCGGTACCCTGAAGCGCGGCGACGTGGTGCTGGCGGGTTCGTCCTACGGCCGCGTTCGTGCGATGCTGGACGAAAACGGCAAGCCGATCTCGGAAGCCGGTCCTTCGATCCCGGTCGAAATCCAGGGTCTGACCGAAGTGCCGCAGGCCGGTGAAGAAGTCATGGTCATGGCGGACGAGCGTAAAGCCCGCGAGATCGGCCTGTTCCGTCAAGGTAAGTTCCGCGACGTGAAGCTGGCCAAGCAGCAGGCTGCAAAACTGGAAAACATGTTCGACCAGATGGCCGAAGGCGAAGTGAAGAACCTGCCGCTGATCATCAAGACCGACGTGCAAGGTTCGCAGGAAGCGCTGGTGGGCTCGCTGCAGAAACTGTCGACCTCGGAAGTGCGCGTACAAGTTGTGCACGCTGCGGTTGGCGGCATTACCGAATCGGACGTCAACCTGGCGGTTGCTTCGAAAGCGGTCATCATCGGCTTCAACGCCCGTGCCGATGCACAGGCGCGCAAGCTGGCCGAGTCCAACGGCGTGGATATTCGCTACTACAACATCATCTACGACGCGATCGAAGAGGTGAAAGCAGCACTGTCCGGCATGCTGGCGCCAGAGAAGCGCGAAACCGTCACCGGCCAGGTGGAAGTGCGCCAGGTTATCCTGGTGTCCAAAGTCGGCGCGATTGCCGGCTGCCTAGTGACCGATGGCGTGGTCAAGCGTACCTCGTCGGTCCGCCTGCTGCGCAACAACATCGTGGTCTGGACTGGCGAGATCGACTCGCTCAAACGCTTCAAGGACGACGCGAAAGAAGTTCGCGCCGGTCTGGAGTGCGGCCTGTCGCTGAAGAACTACAACGACATCCAGGTGGGTGATACGTTGGAAGTGTTCGAAGTGCAGGAAATCGCGCGTACCCTGTAATTCACGGGTAGCACAGCAGCATCTGGTAAAGTGGACGGGCCTTCCCGTCCACTTGCCGTTTATGGAATCATCATGGCAAAACATAGCAAAAACATCCCACAGCGCGGCCAGCGCGTGGCCGATCAGATCCAGAAAGACCTGTCCGAACTGATCGCCTTTGAACTGAAAGACCCGCGCGTCGGCATGATCACGCTGGCGGAAGTGCAGCTGACCCCGGACTACGCGCACGCGAAGATCTACTTCACCATGCTGAAGGATGACGCGGAGACGGTGAAGAATACGCTGGCCGGCTTGAACGCGGCCTCCGGCTACCTGCGCAACCAGCTGGGCAAGCGACTGCACATCCACACGCTGCCGCAGCTGCACTTCCTGCACGACACCTCGGCCGCGCGCGGCATGGCGATGTCGGCGCTGATCGATCAGGCCAACAGCACCCGCTCGCTCGACGACGGCGAAGAGTAAATTGGGTTCCGGCCTACGCCGGAACGACGGTCGTCCCGGCGCAGGCCGGGACCCAAGTTGAAGTGACTATGAAGCAAACTCATCCAAAAAAAGTCCGCGATCTAGTGGACGGCGTGCTGCTGCTCGACAAACCTGTAGGCTTTTCGAGTAACGATGCGCTGATCAAGGCCAAGCGCGTGCTGAACGCCAAGAAGGCCGGCCACACCGGCACCCTCGACCCGTTCGCCACCGGCTTGCTGCCGCTGTGCTTTGGCGAGGCCACCAAGTTCTCGCAGGACTTGCTGGAAGCCGACAAGACTTACGAAACCATCGTCCACCTCGGCCAGACCACCGACACCGGTGACACCGAGGGCGAGGTGATAGCCACGCGCGAGGTCAACGTCACGCTGGAGCAGATCCACGCCGTGCTGGAAAAATTCCGCGGCCCGATCGCGCAAGTGCCGCCGATGTATTCGGCCTTGAAGCGCGACGGCAAGCCGCTGTACGAATACGCCCGTGCCGGCATCACGCTGGAACGCGAAGCGCGCAACGTCATCATCCACAAGCTGGAACTGATCTCGTATGAAGCGCCGTTCCTCAAGCTGTCGGTCACGTGCAGCAAGGGCACGTACATCCGCGTGCTGGGCCAGGATATCGGCGAAGCGCTCGGCTGCGGCGCCCACCTGAACGCACTGCGCCGCACCCAAGTCGGCGCGCTGACCAGCGAGCACATGATCACGATGGAAGCACTGGTGGCGCATGAAGCGCCGCTGACGCTGCTGTCCCCGGTCGATGCTTTGCTGTCCAGCTTCCCGGCGGTGCAGCTCAACGCCGAGCTGGCCAAGCGCTTCCTCAATGGCCAGCGCCTGCCGCTGGGCAAGGAGCCCAGCATCACCGTGCCGCAGCAGCAGGGCAGGGTGCGTGTCTATCTCGACGACAAATTGCTGGGCACCGCCATCCTTGGCGAATACAGCATTCTGGCGCCGGAACGTTTAATCGCATTTAGCCAGCAATAAAGCGATAGAGTTGCATCGCAACATGCTATACTAGAGGGCTTCGTGTACCTCGAAGGTACTCACTCGCAGTTTTTCCGCACATATACAACCATGTCTAATACTAAACGCGCAATTCGCAATATTGCAATCATCGCCCACGTTGACCACGGTAAAACCACCCTGGTTGACCAACTGCTGCGCCAGTCCGGCACCTTCCGCGAAAACCAAGCGGTTGATACCCGTGTGATGGACTCGAACGACCTCGAAAAAGAGCGCGGCATTACGATTCTGTCGAAGAACTGCGCGGTTGAGTACGAAGGCACCCACATCAACATCGTTGACACCCCGGGCCACGCCGACTTCGGCGGCGAAGTGGAACGTGTGCTGTCGATGGTGGACTCGGTTCTGCTGCTGGTGGATGCGCAAGAAGGCCCAATGCCACAGACCCGTTTCGTGACCCGTAAAGCGCTGGCCCTGGGCCTGAAGCCGATCGTGGTGGTGAACAAGATCGACCGTCCGGGCGCACGCGCTGACTGGGCCATCAACCAGACCTTCGAACTGTTCGACAAGCTGGGCGCAACCGACGAGCAGCTGGACTTCCCTATCGTGTACGCATCGGGCCTGAACGGCTACGCTGGCATGGACGAGTCCGTGCGCGGCGGCGACATGAAGCCACTGTTCGACGCGATCCTGAAGTACGTGCCAGTCCGTGACGACAATCCAGACGGCCCGCTGCAAATGCAAATCACCTCGCTGGACTACTCGTCGTACGTGGGCAAGATCGGTATCGGCCGCGTCTCGCGCGGTCGCGTGAAAGCCGGCCAGGACGTGGTGTTCATGAACGGTCCTGACGACACCCCGACCAAAGGCCGCATCAACCAGGTGCTGAACTTCAAAGGCCTGGAGCGCGTGCTGGTGGACGAAGCCGTTGCCGGCGACATTATCCTGATCAACGGTATCGAAGATATCGGCATCGGTTCGACCGTGTGCGCACCGGACACCCCGGAAGCGCTGCCGATGCTGACCGTCGACGAACCAACCCTGACCATGAACTTCATGGTCAACACCTCGCCGCTGGCTGGCCGCGAAGGCAAGTTCGTGACCTCGCGCCAGCTGCGCGACCGTCTGGAAAAAGAACTGAAATCGAACGTGGCGCTGCGCGTGCTGCCAACCGACGACGACACCATCTTCGAAGTGTCGGGCCGCGGTGAGCTGCACCTGACCATTCTGATCGAAAACATGCGCCGCGAAGGCTTCGAGCTGGCCGTATCGCGTCCACGCGTGGTGTTCAAGATGGTGGACGGCGTGCGCGAAGAGCCGTACGAAATGCTGTCGGTGGACGTGGAAGAAGCCAACCAGGGCGGCGTCATGGAAGAACTGGGCCGTCGTCGTGGCGACCTGCAGAACATGGAATCGGACGGCAAAGGCCGTGTGCGTCTGGAATACCGCATTCCAGCTCGCGGCCTGATCGGCTTCCAGGGCGAGTTCATGACCCTGACCCGTGGTACCGGCCTGATGTCGCACGTGTTTGACGCCTACGCTCCAGTCGACACCTCGAAAGGCGAACTGGCCGGCCGTCGCAACGGTGTGCTGATCTCGCAGGACGACGGCGCTGCTGTTGCCTACGCCCTGTGGAAACTGCAAGACCGCGGCCGTATGTTCGTCGAGCACAACACCCCGGTGTACGAAGGCATGATCATCGGTATCCACTCGCGCGACAACGATCTGGTGGTGAACCCGATCAAGGGCAAGCAGCTGACCAACGTGCGTGCTTCGGGCACCGACGAGGCCGTGCGCCTGGTCCCACCGATCAACATGTCGCTGGAATACGCGGTTGAGTTCATCGAAGACGACGAACTGGTGGAAATCACCCCGAAATCGATCCGTCTGCGCAAGCGCTTCCTGAAAGAGCACGAGCGTAAGAAGGCCTCGCGCGAAGGCGCGTAAGCCGCCGCTCGCCAGAGCTGAAAAGCCGCCTTCGGGCGGCTTTTTTCATTTGCCTTTTCCTCTTCGCTGCGGTACTTTTGTGCGTGGCAACATAAACGCATCGGAGGATCACGTGAATTGGTTCAGTAATCCCTTCAACCTTGCCCAGCAGGCAACCGACTACTGGATCGACGCCGCCCAGCGTTCCATCCTGTTCATGGACGTGCTGCGCGAGCGCGGCGACGAGCGCAACCACCGCGCCGAACAGACCGCGCCCCATGTCCTGACCTTCCAGTTTGAAGTGGTGATGGATGGCCGTCACCTCGAACGTCCCGTCAACTATGGCTTGCTGCACATCCTGCAGCCGGACGGCATTCAGCCTGATGCCACCAAGCGTCCCTTCATCGTGTTCGACCCGCGCGCCGGCCACGGTCCCGGCATCGGCGGCATGAAGCATGACAGCGAAATCGGCGTGGTGCTGAAAGCCGGCCACCCATGCTATTTCGTCGGCTTCCTGCCGCATCCGGTGCCCGGCCAGACCATCGAGGACGTATGCCGCGCCGAAGCGCTGTTCATCGCCAAGGTGGCCGAGCTGCATCCCGAGGCCGACGGCAAGCCCGCGCTGATCGGCAACTGCCAGGCCGGTTGGCAAATCATGATGACCAGTGCCCTCAATCCCGACCTGGTCGGGCCGCTGGTGCTGGCCGGCGCGCCGCTGTCATACTGGGCCGGTGTGCGCGGCAAGAATCCCTTGCGCTATCTCGGCGGCATCCTTGGCGGCACCTGGATGACGGCGCTGGCGGGCGACCTCGGCAACGGCATCTTCGACGGCGCGCAGCTGGTCGCCAACTTCGAGAAGATGAATCCGTCCAATACCTTCTGGAGCAAGAACTACAACGTCTACTCCAAGATCGATACCGAAGCGCAGCGCTTCCTCGAGTTTGAAAAATGGTGGGGCAACCCGGTGCTGCTGAATGCGGGCGAGATGCAGTACATCGCCGACTCGCTGTTCGTCGGCAACCGCCTCAGCGATGCCGCCCTGCTCGACAGCGCCGGCCACCGCATCGACCTGCGCAATGTGAAGTCGCCGATCGTGGTGTTCTGCTCGTGGGGCGACGACATTACGCCGCCGCAGCAGGCGCTGGGATGGGTGCTGGACCTGTACGAGGACGACGCGGCGCTGGTTGCCGGCGGCCAGACCATCATCTATTCCATGCACCAGAGCATAGGCCACCTCGGCATCTTCGTCTCGGCCTCGGTGGCCAACAAGGAGCACGAGGAATTCACGGCGGCGATGGACATGATCGACATCATGCCGCCGGGCTTGTACGAGGCGGTGTTCCTCGACAAGGACGAGGAAATGCTGCAAGCGGAAATCGCCGCCGGCGACCTCGCGGCCGGCGATTACGTGATGCGCTTCGAGCGCCGCAACCTTGATGCACTGCGCGCGCTGGGCGGCAACGACGTGGAAGACGAGCGCCGCTTCGCCACCGTGGCGCGGCTGTCGGAAATCAACAAGAACCTGTACCAGACTTTTGCCAGCCCGATCGTGAAAAGCATGGTGACCGAGGCCAGCGCGGAGCGCCTGCGCGAGTCGCATCCGCTGCGCATGCGTTACACCATGTTCTCGAGTAAAAATCCGCTGCTGAACCAGATCCCGGCGCTGGCCGAGAAAGTGCGCGCCGAACGCCGGCCGGTGGGCAAGGACAATGTGTTCCTGCAGATGCAGGAAGCGTGGAGCAAGCAGATCGTCACCGCGCTGGATAACTACAGGGATGTGCGCGACCAGGCCACCGAGAATATCTTCCTCGGCGTGTACGGCTCGCCGCTGCTACAGGCGCTGGTGGGCTTGAACTCGGACGGCGGCAAGCCGCGCCGCATCGGCCGCGATATCGCGCGCGAAGCAGCGGTCAACGCCAACCGTGCGGCGATGGCGCTGCGCACCAAAGAGGGCGGCGTGACCGAGGGCATTATCCGCGGCTTGCTGTACATCTTCCGCAGCCCGGAGATGAGCGCGGCCGACGAGCGTGCCTTTGCCACCATCCGCCAGCTGCACTTGCGCACGTCGGATGACAAGGTGATGAACGTGACCTTGCTGAAGAAGATCCTGCGCGAGCAGTACCTGATGCTGCAGGTGAACGAGGAGGCTGCGCTCAACGACTTGCCGCTGCTGCTGCCGGAACAACCGGAAGCGCGCCAGCAGGCGCTGGGCATCGTGCGCCAGGTGGCAGGCGCGACCGGCACGCTGACCGGCGACGCGGCCAAGCGGCTGGAGCGCATCGCCACGCTGTTCGGGCCGCAAACGCCGTCGCTGGCGGTGGTGCGCAAGAAGAAGGGAGCGTCGCCGTCCGCTGCTTAGGGCCGCTTAAAGCTTTTTCTGCATGAACACGCTGAGCGGATCGTCCGGGTAGTCGCCGTACGGTCCGCAGCGTTCAAAGCCGTGACGGGTGTACAAAGCCAACGCTTCCGGATTTTCCGGGCCGGTTTCCAGCACCAGCTGCGGGCAGCCGGCGTTGCGGGCGGTCTGTTCCAGCAATCCCATCAGTTGGCCGCCGGTGCCGGTGCCGCGCGCAGCCGGGCGCACATACATGCGCTTGATCTCGCCATATTCCTCGCTCAGCACGATGGCACCGCAGCCGACCGCCGCGCCCTGTGCATCGCGCGCTACGGCGAAACGGATATTCGGTTGCAGCAGCGTCTGCACGTCCAGTGCGTACACGGCTTCTGGCGGGTAGAGCGCTAGCAGGTAAGTGTCCAACTCTTCGATCAGCGCGTGGACTTCCGGCTGGTCGGGCGTTTCAAAGGCGATAGGCATGATCTGGCGATTTGTTGGATGAAAAATCCAGTATAATGGATTTTATGGATATCAATCAACTCATTGCAAACCGCGTGCTGACTTTGCGCACTGCGCGAGGCCTGTCGCTGGCGGCGCTGGCCGAGCGGAGCGGCGTCAGCCGTTCCAATATTTCCCTGATCGAGCGCGGCGAGAGCAGCGCCACCGCCACCGTGCTGGACAAGCTGGCCGGGGCGCTGGGCGTGACGCTGGCCTCGCTGTTTGAATCGGACGACGCCGCGCCGTCGCCGCTGAGCACGCGCGACCAGCAGCCGGTGTGGACCGATCCCGACTCCGGCTACACCCGGCGCCAGCTATCGCCCGGCGTGCGCTCGCCGATGCAGCTGGTGGAAGTGGTGTTTCCGCCGGGCCGGCGCGTGGCGTACGACCAGACGCCGCACGGCGCCGACATCCACCAGCAAGTCTGGCTGCTGGAAGGCGAGATCATCGTCACCGCCGGCGAGCAGCAGTGGCGCCTGCGGGCCGGCGACTGCGTGGCCTTCCGCGAAGGCCCGCACATCGCCTACGAAAACCCCGGCGCCACCCCGGCGCGCTACCTGGTCAGCCTGGTGACCCTGCCTTTTGCGCTATAATGTCGACCCTTCCGCGACTTCATTAGCGTAGCCACCATGACCATCCTCACTTCGCCGACCGCCGACCAAGCACCTGTAGTGCCGAGCCGCCGCCTGTCCGTCGCGCCGATGATGGACTGGTCGGACCGCCATTGCCGCATGTTCCATCGCCACATCAGCAAGCACACCTGGTTGTACACGGAGATGGTGACCACCGGCGCGCTGGTCTACGGCGACGTCGAGCGCCACCTGCGCTTCAACGAGGAAGAGCATCCGGTGGCCCTGCAGCTGGGCGGCAGCGATCCGGCCGACCTCGCCACCAGCGCCAAGCTGGGCGAGAAGTGGGGCTACGACGAGATCAACCTCAACTGTGGTTGCCCGTCCGAGCGCGTGCAGAAGGGCGCGTTTGGCGCCTGCCTGATGGCCGAGCCGCAACTGGTGGCCGACTGCGTGAAAGCCATGCGCGACGCCGTCTCGATCGACGTCACGGTCAAGCACCGCATCGGCATCGACGACGAGCAGAGCTACGATTTCGTGCGCGACTTCGTCGGCAAAGTGGCCGAGGCCGGCTGCACGACTTTCATCGTGCACGCCCGTAACGCCATTCTCAAAGGCCTGTCGCCGAAGGAAAACCGCGAAATCCCGCCGCTCAAGTATGAGTACGCCTACCAGCTCAAGCGCGATTTCCCTGACTTCGAAATCATCATCAACGGCGGCATCAAGACCGAAGCCGAGATCGATGAGCACCTCCAGCACCTGGACGGCGTCATGCTGGGCCGCGAGGCCTATCACAATCCCTACGTGATGGCCACTTTCGACCAGCGCTACTACGGCGACACCAGCACGCCCAAGACCCGCGAACAGGTGCTGGAAGCCATGATTCCCTACATTCAAGCCCAACTGGCCCAGTACGGCCCGCTCGGTCTGAAGCTCAACTCCATCACCCGCCACATGCTGGGCATCATGACCGGCCTGCCCGGCGCCCGCGCCTTCCGCCAAACCCTGTCGGATTCCAAAAAGCTCGCCCAGGGCGACGCCCAATTGCTGCTGGAAGCCGCAGCCCGCTTGCGTATTACTGCGTAGAAAAACCGCTTTTACTAAACTTTCAACGGGTGTGGTGGAATTTCCACGCAGAAAGTTCGTTTGCGCATTTTTCAGGCAGTATTTGCTTGCTGTGAGGCAAAATTTGCATCTATAATTCCTGAATATACACACATATCCACCGTCTTTCGTGTTGTATTGCGGTCCTAAAAACTACATGCAGGCTGCTGGTGGAGCTGCAAATTTTTGCATTCGCAGTCATTGTTTGCTACTGTCATAGCTTATTACTTAGCAGCAAGGGTTTTGTTTGGACGGCACGACCAAAAGACGTGTCGCCCAGGGCAACTTCATCAACAGTGTCACTAAAGAAGAAGACGAAATGAATTTAGCAAAAATGAAAGTCGGTACGCGCCTGGGCCTTGGCTTCGCTCTGGTGCTGATATTCCTGGTGGTGGTGACTGCCGTGGGTATCCTGCGCATGGCGCAGATCCAGGACCGCCTGGATCACGTGATTAGTGTGAACAATGTCGTGTCCCGCCTGGTGGTGGACATGCGCAACAACGTCGGCGAGCGCATCAACTCGCTGCGCGTGCTGACCATGATCGCCGATCCGGCCGACATGGAAGCGGACATGAACCGCATCAAGGAACTGTCGGGCAAGTACACTGACTTCCAGAACAAGCTGACCGCGCAATTCGCTAAAGAAGCTACCCCTGAAGAAAAAGCCCTGCTGGCAACCGTGAAGGAAAGCGAAGCGCTGGCCATGCCTGCCATCGCCAAGGCCTCGGAACTGTGGTTGGCGAGCAAGCCGGAAGAAGCGACCCGCGTGCTGGTCAAGGAAATCCGTCCAGCCCAGAAGAAATGGACCACCGCGCTGGACCAACTGGGCGCGCTGGAAGACAAGATGAATGCGCAGATGCAGGTGGATGCCGCCAACGGCTTCTCCAGCGCACGTACTTTCATGATCGTGATGGGCCTGCTGGCCGTGGCGATCTCGGTGGCCGCAGCACTGGTCATCACCCGCGGCCTGCTGAAACAGCTGGGCGGCGAGCCTGACTACACCGCCTCGATCGCCGGCAGCATTGCCAACGGCGACCTGTCGATCTCGATCGACACCTCGGGCGCTGACAAGAACAGCCTGGTATTTGAAATGCGCGAAATGCGCAACAGCCTGCGCGATATCGTGAGCCAGGTGCGCACCGGTACCGAAACCATCGGCACCGCCTCGCGTGAAATCGCTGCCGGTAACGTGGACCTGTCGTCGCGTACTGAAATGCAAGCCTCGTCGCTGGAGAAAACCGCTTCGGCCATGGATGAACTGACCTCGACCGTTAAGCAAAACGCCGACAACGCCCGTGAAGCCAACCAGCTGGCATCGGCCGCCTCGGACGTCGCAGTGAAGGGCGGCCAGGTGGTGTCACAAGTGGTGGACACCATGAGCTCGATCGACGCATCGGCCAAGAAGATTGTGGACATCATCGGCGTGATCGATGGCATCGCCTTCCAGACCAACATCCTGGCGCTGAACGCTGCGGTTGAAGCAGCCCGCGCCGGTGAACAGGGCCGCGGCTTCGCCGTGGTGGCGTCGGAAGTGCGTAACCTGGCCCAGCGTTCGGCCGGTGCTGCAAAAGAAATCAAGATGCTGATCGATGACTCGGTCGAAAAAGTCGGCGCCGGCACCAAGCTGGTCGGCCAGGCTGGCGTGACGATGGACGAAGTGGTGTCCTCGGTGCGCCGCGTGACCGACATCATGAGTGAAATCGCCAACGCCAGCCAGGAACAGAGCGCTGGTATTGCCCAGGTCAACCAGTCCATCATCGAGATGGACAGCATGACCCAACAGAATGCCGCGCTGGTGGAAGAAGCCGCCGCTGCAGCACAAAGCTTGCAGGATCAGGCTGGCGAGCTCGCTCGCGTGGTCAGCATCTTCAAGCTGGTGGAAGGTGAAGAGCGCGCAGCCGTTGCTGCACCGGCCTTCGCCGCCAAGGCAGCCGTGGTCAAGCCGATCACGACCGCCCGCGCTCCTGTGAAGAAACTGGCGACCGCGCCGGTACCTGCACCGGCAGCCAAACCGAAGAAAGTCGCCGCGGCAGCCGCCGGCAGCGATGAGTGGGAAGAGTTTTAAGCAGTTCTTTATTTGCCGCAGTCTGCCGTCCGCCCTTGTGGACATATGGCCCGCTGTGGAGTTCGTTTAACCAGTTGTTAATAACAATTTATTGGGAAATCGCATTATGAACAAGTCTGTATTCGCCGCCGTCATCCTGTCCGTTGCTTCGACCGCTTTCGCCGGTGAAGTGCCTGCCTCGCTGAACGACAAAAACTGCAAAGCAGAATATCCAAAAGCCTCGCTGATGAACGAAGAGCAAGGCGACGTGACCATGGCCTTCCTGGTCGGCGCCGACGGCAACGTGGTGGAGTCCAAAGTGGAAAAGTCGAGCGGCTTCAAGAACCTGGACAAGGCAGCCCTGAAAGCCCTGAGCGCGTGCAAATTCAAACCAGGCACCAAGGATGGCGCCGTCGCCCAGACCTGGACCAAGGTCGACTATAGCTGGAAGCTGTAATTAGTCTCAAACACGCCATGCCGTTGCATGGCCTGCATGCCGGATAGATACTTACACTTTGGGGAAATCAGATGTCTACGAATAAGCGTTGGTTGAGTGTGGTTGCAGCGGTGCTGGTGTCGAGCGCTCCTGCCGTGTTTGCAGCTGAAGTTCCTGCCAGTTTTGATGCCAAGAACTGCAAGGCTGAATACCCGAAGGCGTCCCTGATGAACGAAGAGCAGGGCACTGTATCGATGTCCTTCCTGGTCAAGGCTGACGGCACCGTGGCCGATTCCAAAGTCGAGAAAAGCAGCGGCTTCAAGAACCTCGACAAGGCTGCCATCAAGGCGCTGAGCGCGTGCAAGTTCAAGCCGGGCACCAAGGATGGCGCGCCAGCGGAAACCTGGACCAAGGTCGACTACGCCTGGAAACTGGACTGATCCGGCATTTGCCCCCAACAAAAAAGGAACCGCCTGCGGTTCCTTTTTTTTCGCTTGTTTAGCGAGTGTAATAAACTGTAATGGCAAGCGAACGGCTACGCGCTTCCTTATATAGTACGATCTGGAATGAGGAGAATCGCCATGAAAACTATCGTTGTTGCAGTCGCCGCCCTGGCGGCGCTGACCGGCTGCGCGACGCAGCGTCCGGCCTACTATACGCAAGCCCGCGTGCAGGATCCTTACCAGTGGCATACGGTGGAAGTGCTGCCGGCCGGCGCGCAAGCGCAATCGGGTACCTGGACCGAGGAATTGCCGGCCCAGCCGTCGCGCGTGACCTACAGCACGCAGCCGGCCTACACCACCACCTACGTCAGCCAGCCGGTGTACTATGCGCCGGCACCGGTGTATTACGCGCCCGCGCCGGCCTACTACTACCCGCCGGTGTCGATCGGTCTTGATTTCTCGTTTGGGCGCTGGTGCTGCGGCCACCGCTGGGGCGGACGCGGCTACTATCGCCACCGCTGAGATTCAGCGCAGCACGTAGATGGAAGCCTGGCTCAGGATATTTTCCGAGCACAGTTCATAAGCGGAAGCGCCTGCCACCACGATGAGCAAGGCGCCAAATGCGATGTGTAAATAGCGTGCCATGACGGGCTCCTGGAATTGGGGACTGCGAATGTCTCCAGCATAGTCCAGGGCCCCGGGTATCGGCATCAGCCAAACGTCCGACGCCATGTAGGACAACTACCCGTCTCTATCTTTTCACCAACTTTATTTGGTTTTCCACAGCGTGACCGGGCCGGCTGGCGCAGTGTCCAGCGCGTTGGCGCGTTGCAGCCATTGCTCGAGGCGTTCCGGTTGCTTGAGGTGGATGCCCATGCCGTCGATGACGCCGATCTGTTCCAGCATATTGGCAGTCAGCTTGGCCTTGGACACGGTCGGTGCGCCGGCCACCATGCGGTCATAGGCCTTGCGCGCCTTGTTTTCCCACTTGTGCAGGCTGCTGTCCTCGAAGCGGTTGCTTTCGAAATACACCGTCAGCGTGCCGTCCGGATTGCCGAAGCCGACAATGCCCGCGCCCAGGCGGATATTGGCGTTGTTGCCGGCATCAAAGCTGTCGGTCGGGACGAACACGGCGGCGCGGCCGTCGGTGTCGGGGCGGCCTACGGGCGTATCTTTGCCATAGGTGGTGACTTCTGAAATCGATTTCTCTTGTGACATAGACTTGTGCAAATTCAGGGGATCAGCGGGAGCGATGCGGTTTTGCATGGGCATGCAAAAGACATGTCATTGTAGCGTTAATCTAGTTCCAGTGGGCAATATACAAGCGCAAAAAGTTGTAACCGGGTGCATAGGTGTGAGCATTAAGTTATAGTGGACGCCATGTCTGCCACGGGAGGAGTGCATGCCAGAGCACCGGAGACTTCGTGTTTTTATCATCGACGACAACGAGATGACGCGCAGCCTGCTGCGTGTGATCATTCAGGGCGACGACTACGATGTGGTGGGTGATGCGGCCACGGCGGAATCGGCGCGCCTGCGGCTGCGTTCGATCCGCGCCGACATCATCTGCCTCGACGTGGTAATGCCCGATGGCGACGGCCTGGCCTTGCTGAACTGGATCAGGGAAGAGCAGCCCGATGCGGTGGTGCTGATGGTGACCGCCAGCGCCGAGCGCAGCACCGTCGAGCAAGCGCTGCGCAACGGCGCCAAGGCCTACATCGTCAAACCGTTCAAGCCTGGCGTCGTGATGGACACGCTGGACAAGCTTGCGCTTCAGCGCGAAGCGCGGGGCGCGGCGCCCGCCCGGGCCAGGCCGGCAGCGGCTGGCCTCGACCGCCCCCCTGGCGAAAGCTGATCGGCAGGCATGGCGAACGGGGCGGCGCGCTGGTGCGATGCCGTGCACCGGCGGTCACGCGCCGCGCAGGTCAGCACATGGCCAGGCGCAAATGCCCGGCCACCGCTTGGTGTCGGACAGCTTCGCTCTGCGCGGCCGGCGCCGCTTTGAAAAACTCAACCTGCTGGAGCAGTGCTGCTGCCTGTTCCTGCAATGAGCCGGCGGCGGCGGCGGCCTCTTCGACCAGCGCCGCGTTTTGCTGGGTAACGTGATCCATGCTGGCAATTGCCTGGTTGATTTGCACCAGGCCGGCGCTTTGTCCCAGGCTCGCTTCCGATATCTCTCCCATGATGGCGGTGACGCGGTGTACGCTCTGGACCACATCGCTCATGGTGGCGCCGGCGACGATTGCCAGCTGGCAGCCCGCATCGACTTTGCCTACCGATTCCTCGATCAACTGCTTGATCTCGCGGGCCGCGGTGGCTGAGCGGTGCGCCAGGCTGCGCACCTCGGTCGCCACCACGGCGAATCCTCGTCCCTGCTCCCCGGCGCGCGCCGCCTCGACTGCCGCATTGAGCGCGAGAATATTCGTCTGGAATGCGATGCCGTCGATGACCCCGATGATCTCGGCAACCTTCTTCGACGACTCGCTGATCGCGGTCATGGTATCCACCACCTGCCCGACGACCTGGCCGCCGCGCTGCGCCACGCTGGACGCCTCGCTGGCCAGCGCATTGGCCTGCATGGCATTGTCGGCATTCTGACGCACGGTCGCGGTCATCTCTTCCATTGCGGACGCCGTCTCCTCCAGCGCGCTGGCCTGATTTTCGGTGCGCGACGACAGCTCCAGATTGCCAGCGGCGATTTCGGTGGTTGCCACGGTAATGGTGTTGGCGCCGGTGCGCACGGACCGGATCACCCGCGAGAGATCGCCATTCATGGCATTCAGTGCGGTCAGCAAGTCCGCAGTTTCATCGCGGCCCTGAATCCCGGCATGGCAGGTCAGGTCGCCCGCCGCCACCTTCTGGGCGATCTGCACGGCCGACTGGATGGGAATCACGATGCCACGGATGATCAGCCAGGCGAACCAGGCTCCAAACGCCAGCGCACTGGCGCTAATCAACAGCATAGCCATGCGCGCGCCATGGTAGGCTTCCTGCGCCTGTTCCACCGCCAGCCGGTTGTAGTTGGCTTGAATATCGGCCAGCTTGGTGAGCGCTGCCATCCACTCTTTCTGAATCGGCCGCAGCTCGTCGAGCAGCACCCGCGTGCCTTCGCGGGCTTCCTGGGCTGCGCCCAGGCGCAGCACTTTTGCCATCACCGGCTCTGCGGCCCTGGCTGCGGCAGCGATCCGGGTCAGCGTCTCGCGTTCTTCGTCGCTGACGTCGCCGCTTTCAAACAAAGCATGCAGCTTCTGGTCCGCGCGGGCGTATCGGTCGGCCTGCACCGCGACGCGTTCGACTTCCGGCGCGATCTCAGCCTCGGTTTGCAGCAGCACCACGTTGCGCAAGGCAATCATGCGATCGCTGACCGTGGCCCGCATATCGGTCGCCAGGCTTGCCTCGGCTTCGTGCTCCTCGATGATCTCGTGCATATGCCGCTGCATGGTTGCGAGCTGGGTGGTGCCCAACAGCGCAATGCCCAATAACAGCGCGAGTAAGACACCGAAAGCAGCGCTCAGGCGCGTGCCGATTTTGTAGTTTGCGAATTTCATGTTTACTCCTGGGGCAATATGAGTTCTGGGGCGGGCTGGCCAGCGGCCGCGCCCGGATAAGTCATCAGCCAACTGCGCAGGGCGGCGTTGGTCATGGGCTTGGCGAATAAATATCCCTGGACCGTGGTGCAGCCCAGCTGGCGCAGGCAATCGAGTTCCTCGTCGGTTTCCACCCCCTCTGCAACCACCTCCATGTTGAGCCGGCGGCCCAGGGTGATCATGGCTTCCAGCATGGGCGTGGCCTTGCCGCCGAATTTTAGGCTGGCGATGAAGGAGCGGTCGATCTTCAGTTCGCGGAACGGCAGGCGCAGCAACAAGTCCATGGACGAGTAACCGGTGCCGAAATCGTCGATGGACATCTTGAACCCGCGCAGCCCCAGGCGGGCCACCGTGTCGCGCGCCAGGCGCGGCCGGCTGGCGGCAACGGTTTCGGTCAGTTCCAGCGTGATGCGTTGCGGTGGCAGGCCGTGGCGCCTGCATGCGTTGAGCAGCTTGTCCGGCAGCGCCGGATCTTCCAGCATGCCGGCCGACAAATTGAAGGCCACGCTGATGGCGCTGGCGTCTTGCGTCCAGCTTGCGGTGTCCGCCAGCGCACGGTCCAGCAGCGCCCAGCTCAACTGCGCCATCAGCGGCGTCCCCTCCATCAGGTGGATAAATTGCCCGGGGCCGATCAGTTCGCCGCACCCGCGCTGCCATCGGCACAGCACTTCGACCCCGGAAATGGTGCCGCTCTGCAGGTTCATCTTGGGTTGGTAGTACGGCACAAACTCGTTGCGCTCCAGCGCCCCGGCCAGTTCTGCCTCGGGGATGGGCTCGTCCGATTCGGGCGTGCCGCGCCGCAGCGCATGCGTGATGCGGCGCGCTTTTTCCAGCAGGCTGCGTACTTGCTGCAGCGAGGGCGGCTTGGGCAGCAATCCCAGCAGTTGGCCGCCGCAGTCGCGCACCAAGGCCTCGGCAGCGTGCATGATGTCCTGCTCCGCCGCGGAGAAAATCACAAACGCACCGACGTCGAATTCCGTGGCGCGGTGCAGGAACTCGATGCCATCCATGCCCGGCATGCGCAAGTCGCTGATCACCAGATCGCACCGGGCGGCGGCCAGGTGCGCCAGCGCGCCCCAGCCGTCATTCAGCGCCGTCAAGTGGGTCACGCCGCAATGGCGCAGCGAGGCCGACAGCAAGGCCAGCTGCAGTTCGTCATCTTCAACCAGCAGAACATGTAGATCAGAAATACCCTGCCCAGGCGCGCCTGGGTCAGGCAAGGAGAACGGAGAAAGCATGGAATGCGCTCCAACAAAAATAAACCGCTGCACAGGTGTAGGCGTGGTTCAATTTGAGACGGCAGATTGGAGGCCGTGGATATCGGAACTCAACCCGGTGATGGGGTTGCCGATATGGGGGAGAGGACTGTGCGCGACGGGATGGGGCTGCGCTACGTGATCGTCATCTCGCGATGTGTTGCAACAAGGATAGTCCGAAAAATAAATATATGCAACATATAGTGCAATTTAGCAACAAAATTATTTCTTTGCATGGGGAGCATAGCGGTTCAGGACTTCGGCGGCGTCGAGTAGTTCGATGGCAACGTCGTTGAGTTTGCGCTGGCTCGAACGGGCGTGCTCGCGCAGCAAGCGCAAGGCGCCGTGACGGTCGAGCTGGAAGCGTTCCATCAGCAAGCCGACGGCCATGCCGGTTTCCCTGCCTTCCTTCAGCGATTGCGACATGCGGATTTCGGCTTCGCGCATCGACTTCATTTCTTCGGCGCGCGCCAGGCCGGCGCGGATGCTCGGCAACAGCCGCGCCGGCTCGATCGGTTTTACCAGGAAACCCATCGCGCCTGCCTTGGTGGCCTGCTCGACGATATCCGGATCATCGCGTCCCGAAATAAACATGCAGGGAATCGGGTCGAGCAGGCGCGCCAGCGTGAGCCCGGACATGCCGGGCATGGCGATATCAAGCACGGCCAGATCCGGCGGCGTTTCCAGCCGGGTGGCCAACGCCAGCGCCTGCTCGCCGGTATGGGCGCGGCTGACCTGGAATCCCGCGTTTTCCAGCATGGAGCAGATCAAGGTGCTGAGCAGTTCGTCATCGTCGACAAGCAGGATGGAGGGCAATTTGCTGGACATGGGAGCTTCCTTTGTGACATCAACTGACGGCGCTTTCGGCCCAGGCCGCCGATAGCAGATTCGAGAGCGCATATTGTGCCGCGGCCGCGTCGCCGGCGCGGCAGGCCGCCTCGATTCCGGCAGCGGCCTTGCCGCAATCGGGGAAGCCGAAGGTGGCGGCCGATCCTTTCAGAATATGGGCCTCCTCCATGACGCTGGCCAGATCGGGCTTGTTGAGGTGGCGTATGATGCTGTCGATGCGTGGCGCCAGACTGGCCTGGAACGCCTGGCGCAAGGCGGCGAACTCGGGCAGGTCGGCGAAACTTGCGGCCGGTTGAGCAAGCTTGAGCGGGAGATAGCGCTCCAGTACCGACTGGAACTCTGCGCGGTCGATCGGCTTGGCCACACAGTCATTGAATCCGGCGGCCATGTAGCGGCGCCGGTCTTCGCTGCCGATATTGGCGGTCAGCGCGACGATCGGCCTGGTGAACTGTCCGGCGCGCAGCTGCATGGTGGCTGTGACGCCGTCCATCACGGGCATCCTCACATCCATCAGCACCAGGTCCACAGGGACCGATCTGGCCAGCGCCAGTCCTTCCTTGCCATCGGCGGCGCAAACCGTTTTGAGGCCGCAGCGCTGCAGCAGGGCGCTGATCAGGCGGCGGTTATCGGCGCCGTCCTCGACCAGCAGCACCGTGCCTGCCAGTTGTGGCGCGCTGGCGCCCTCGGGCGGCGCGGCTGGCGCCGCCAGCTCGCCGCCCTTGGCGCTGGCTGCCGCGGGCGGCAATTGCGCAGTGACCGTGATGGTGGTGCCTTGTCCCGGGGCGCTGCGCAAGGTGACGTCGCCGCCCATGGCCGTGGCCAGCTGGCGGACCAGGTACAGCCCCAGCCCAGTGCCGCCAAAGCGGCCGGCCACGCTGTCCTCGGCCTGCACGAACGGCGCGAACAGCTTTGCTTGCTGCTGCTCGCTGATGCCGATCCCGGTATCGGCGACGCAGCACACCAGCAGGGTGCGCTGGGCGTCGTAGGACAGGCTCATCCGCACCTCGCCGCGCTCGGTGAACTTGATCGCATTCGACACCAGGTTCTGCAGAATCTGACGCCAGCGCATGGGATCGCCGAGCACGGCCTTGGGAAGCGGCGCTGCGACGCTGGTGATGAAGCCAATGCCGCGCCGGCTGGCCTGGCCTTGCATCAGGACCGCGATCGCATCCAGCGCTTCGCTCGGGGAAAACGGCACTTTTTCCAGATGCAGCTTGCCCGATTCGATCTTCGACATGTCGAGGATGTCGTTAATCAGCGCCAGCAGGTGGTGGCCATTGCGCACGATGATCGCTCCCATTTCCCGCGCATCGGCAAGGGACGTGCTCTGCTCGACTTGCTCGGCAAAGCCGATCACCGCGGTGAGCGGCGTGCGCATTTCGTGGCTCATCAGGGCCAGGAAGTCCGACTTGGCGCGGTTGGCCAGGTCGGCCTGGGCCTGCAGCTCGCGGCCGCGCTTGATCGCCGCTTCACGCCGCTGGCTTTCCTTGAGCAGGACGGCAAAGCCGGCCACGATTGCCAGGCAGCAGATCGCGCCTATCGTTGCCTGGTGCAGGGCGAACTGGCGCCACTGCTCCAGGTAGAGATCCTCGGTCACGGTCACATTGATGATGAGCGGCGCGTTGGGGATGCGGCGCACCGCGCCCATCCTGACAATCGGCTGGCCGTTCTGCGCCAGGCGCGGCGACTTCACGATCACCACGCCGCTATCGAGTTTTTTCTGCGCGATGACCTCAAACGTGCTGCCTTGTTTGTTCACGCGTCCCATCATGGCATCGATATGCGGCCAGCGCGCCAGCAGGGTGAAATCGCTGCGATACAAAGTCACTGCGGCATCGTCCCCCAAATTGATTTTCCGGAAGAACTCGGTCAAACGCCCGCACGAGACGCCGACCAGCACGACGCCGGCAAAGCGGCCGCGCGCGTCCTCGATGCGCCGGCTGACATAAAAAGTCCAGGTGCCGTTGCCTTTGTTTCGCACGGGGGCGCTATAGTAGGTGTCGTCCACGCTGCCAGCGCGGAGCGCTTGAAAGTAGTCGCGCTCCGATAAATTGATGGCGGGGGCCGGAAAGCTGCGGGAAAAGTTCACGACGTCGCCTTTCATGTCGACGATGGTGGCGACGTCGATTTGCGGGGAAACACTCTTGCGCTCGACGAGCCGCTGGTATTCCGATTCGCTGCCCAATTTGGCGTGCAAATCGTTCACATCCTGCACTGCAAGCGCCTTGATGCGCTCCTGCATGGACTCGAGTATGAGCTTGGCCGACACCATCTCGTGCGAGGTTGCTTCAGCCAGCAGCAGGGAGGTATTGTTAAGCTGATTGGTCCAGCCCTCCACCTCTGACTCATAGGCCTGGTAAAGCGAAGAAACGATCGCGCCGATAGTGACGAGAATTAGCGATGCCGCAATAGCTGTCGCCAACAGGCGTGAACGCTTGGAGTCTGGCATCGTCACTTTAATCGAGGTAGGGGCACGTGGTCTGAGCCTTCACAGCGTGAAGGATGGCGTCAGGAAACGATACCACAGTGTGCGGCCAAATTTGTTGTCAAAAGAGCGCACAACTCTGCAGATAGTTGAACGGCGTGCGAGGCAGCGTCGGGGGAGGGGGGAGGGACAAACAAAAAGGGTTGCAAGCCTGAACTTGTAACCCTCTGTCTTACAGCGAATTCTTGGGGTGGCTGATGGGGCTCGAACCCACGACAACAGGAATCACAATCCTGGACTCTACCAACTGAGCTACAGCCACCGCTGTTTTGTTATTCAACTAGTGCTGAACAACGAGCCAGAATTATACAAGCCGATTTCGATTCCTGCAAATTTAATTGCAGCATTTTTTCCGAAACCTGCGGATGGTCTAAACATCAACCTTTTCCACTGCCGGCTGCAAGCCCAGCAAATCGGCAAACGCCTGCGCGAGTGCAGCCGCATCGCCGGTGGTGTAGCCGCGCAGCACGCTGGCGCCGGACGGGCGCAACAGCCCCGCCGCTTCCAGCAGCCGGCCCAGCTGGCGCGCCACCGCATCACCGGTATCGATCAGCGTGACGTCGCTGCGCGCATGGGCTTGCAGCACGCGCTCGATGCCGTCGCGGACAAACGGGTAGTGGGTGCAGCCAAGCACCAGCGTGTCGGCGCCCTGGTCGAGCAGCGGCGCCACGTAGCGCTCCAGCATCTCGGCAATGGCCGGTGTGTGCAGATCGCCTTTTTCGATTTCATTGACCAGGCCTACCGCTGGCTGCAGCAGGAACTCTGCCTGTGTGGCCGCACTGATCTGCTCGCGCAGTTGCAGGAACTTGTCGCCCTTGAGCGTGCGTGCCGTGGCCAGCACGCCGACCTTGCCGTTGCGCGTGGCGGCAGCGGCCGGTTTGAGGCCGGGCTCGACGCCCACCACCGGCAGTTCCGGATAACGCAGCCGCACTGCCTTGATGGCGGCCACGGTGGCGGTATTGCATGCCACCACCAGCGCCTTGGCGCCGTGCGACAGCAAGAACTCCGTTACCGCCAGCGCGCGCGCCACCACGTACTCTTCCGTCTTGTCGCCATACGGCGCGTGGCCGGAATCGGCAAAGTACATCACATCTTCATGCGGCAGCTGCGCGCAGATATGGCGCAGCACCGACAGCCCGCCCACGCCGGAATCGAAGACACCGATGGGGGAGCCGGGAGAGCGGGCGATGTGCATCAGGCAGTCACGACAGGCACGTTGAGCTGCTCGATGCGGGCCTTCCATTCCGCAGGGCCGGTGTTGTGCACCGAAGTGCCTTGCGAATCCACCGCCACGGTGACCGGCATGTCGACCACTTCAAACTCGTAGATCGCTTCCATGCCCATGTCGGCAAAGCCCAGCACTTTCGATTGCTTGATCGCTTTCGACACCAGGTAAGCCGAACCGCCCACCGCCATCAGGTAAGCCGACTGGTGCTTCTTGATCGACTCGATCGCAGCAGGGCCGCGCTCGGCTTTACCGATCATCGCGATCAGGCCGGTTTGTTCCAGCATCATGTCGGTGAACTTGTCCATGCGGGTGGCGGTGGTTGGACCGGCTGGGCCAACTACTTCGTCGCGCACTGGATCGACTGGACCCACGTAGTAAATCACGCGGTTCTTGAAGTCCACTGGCAGCGGCTCGCCCTTGGCCAGCATGTCCTGGATGCGCTTGTGTGCGGCATCGCGGCCGGTCAGCATCTTGCCGTTGAGGAGCAGGGTCTGGCCTGGCTTCCACGAAGCGACTTCTTCCTTGGTCAGGGTGTCCAGATTGACGCGCTTCGACTTCTCGGTGTCCGGCGCCCACGACACATCAGGCCAGGTCGACAGCGGTGGCGGGGTCATGTAGGCAGGACCGGAACCATCCAGCACAAAGTGGCCGTGGCGGGTGGCGGCGCAGTTCGGGATCATGGCGACCGGCTTGGAGGCAGCGTGGGTCGGGTGCATCATGATCTTCACGTCCAGCACCGTGGTCAGGCCGCCCAGGCCTTGCGCGCCGATGCCCAGCGCATTGATCTTGTCGCACAGTTCGATACGCAGCTCTTCCAGCTTGTTCTGCGGGCCGCGCTGCTTCAGCTCGAACATGTCGATGTCTTCCATCAGCACTTCCTTGGCCATCAGCATGGCCTTCTCGGCGGTGCCGCCGATGCCGATGCCCAGCATGCCTGGCGGGCACCAGCCGGCGCCCATGGTTGGCACGGTTTTCAGCACCCAGTCGATCAGCGAATCGGATGGATTCATCATGATCATCTTCGACTTGTTTTCCGAGCCGCCGCCTTTGGCTGCGACTTTCACGTCAACGGTATTGCCTTCCACCAGCTCCATGTGCACCACGGCTGGCGTGTTGTCCTTGGTGTTCTTGCGATCGAAGTGCGGGTCGGCGACGATCGACGCGCGCAGCTTGTTGTCGTCGTAGTTGTACGCGCGGCGCACGCCTTCATTGACGGCGTCGGTGACAGTGCCGGTGAAGCCTTCAAAGCGCACACCCATGCCGATCTTCAGGAAGACATTGACGATGCCGGTGTCCTGGCAGATCGGACGCTTGCCCTCGGCGCACATGCGCGAGTTGGTCAGGATCTGCGCGATGGCGTCCTTGGCGGCCGGGCTTTGCTCGTGCTCGTAGGCGCGGGCCAGGTGCTCGATGTAGTCAGCAGGGTGATAGTAGCTGATGTACTGCAGCGCGGCGGCGACGGATTCGATCAGGTCTTCTTGCTTTATGATGGTCATGATGTTCTCGCGTGGGTTAGTGTTGGGAATCGTGGTGAGTCAGCGTAGTGAGGCGGTCGGTGTACGAAATGGCCAGCGCCGACAGCAGGAATACGACGTGGATCACGGTTTGCGCCGTGATCACTTGCGGTGTGTAGGAGCCCGCGTTGATGAACGTCTTCAGCAGGTGGATCGACGAAATGCCGATGATGGCCATGGCCAGCTTGGTCTTCAGCACGGAAGCGTTCACGTGCGACAGCCACTCCGGCTGATCCGGATGGGATTCGAGATTCATGCGCGAGACAAAGGTCTCGTAGCCGCCAATGATCACCATCACCAGCAGGTTGGAAATCATCACCACATCAATCAGGCCGAGCACCACCAGCATGATGGTGGTTTCATTGAGCTTGTCCGGCAGCGGCGCGCCGGGTACGGCGACGGCTTGCAGAATGTGCTGCAACGCGGCCTCGTTGCCGAGCGCGGCGCCGATCAGGTCCTTCAGCTCGACCCAGAAATGGAACACATAGACGCACTGCGCCAGGATCAGGCCGATGTACAGCGGGAGCTGCAGCCAGCGGGACATAAAGATAAAAGCGGGCAGAGGGCGCAGCTTCGGTTTAGGCTCGGTCATTAGGGCAAAACTCCTGAAAATGAGGCAGACTATGAAGACTGCCGATATTCTACACGCGCTGCCGGGCGGCCGCATCGGTAGGGCGGCATGAAAAATTGGTAAAATTGTCGGGCATGCCATCCTCCGCCGGGGATGGGCTGTAAGGGCGCAGTAAGCGATCACGTTTAAGGTTGATAACAAACGATCACTACAACATTGGAGACACCATGAGCAGCACTACTACCCAAGGTCCACAAGAATCCCGCATCTTCGCGCCACCGGCGGCGTTTGCCGCGCAGGCCGCCGTATCGGGCATGGACGCATACAACGCGCTGTGCGCAGAGGCGGCGGCCGATTACGAAGGCTTCTGGTCGCGTCTGGCGAAAGAACACATCGAATGGCAAACGCCGTTCACCCGCACCCTGAACGAAGACAACGCACCGTTCTACAAATGGTTCGAAGGCGGCAAGCTGAACGTCTCGTACAACTGCCTGGACCGCAACCTGAAAAACGGCAACGCCGACAAAACCGCCATCATCTTTGAAGCGGACGACGGCAAGGCGACGCGTGTGTCGTACAAAGAGCTGCATGAAAAAGTCTGCAAATTCGCCAACGGCCTGAAAGCGCGCGGCATCAAAAAAGGCGACCGCGTCATCATCTACATGTCGATGTCGGTGGAAGGCGTGGCGGCGATGCAAGCCTGCGCGCGTATCGGCGCGACCCACTCGGTGGTGTTTGGCGGCTTCTCGGCCAAATCGCTGCAAGAGCGCATCATCGATGCCGGCGCGGTGGCCGTGATCACCGCCGACGAGCAACTGCGCGGTGGCAAACAGCTGCCATTGAAAGCCATCGTCGACGAAGCGCTGGCACTGGGCGGCTGCGATACCATCAAGGACGTGATCGTCTACAAACGCACCGGCGGCGCGATCGCCTTCAAAGAAGGCCGCGACTTGTGGCTGCATGATCTGGTCGCTGGGCAGTCGGCCGAGTGCGAGCCGGAGTGGGTGGATGCCGAGCATCCGCTGTTCATTTTGTACACCTCGGGCTCGACCGGCACGCCGAAGGGCGTGCAGCATTCGAGCGGTGGCTACCTGCTGTGGGCGGCGCTGACCATGAAATGGTCGTTCGACATCAAGCCGTCCGACGTCTACTGGTGCACGGCCGATATCGGCTGGGTGACCGGCCACAGCTACATCGCCTACGGTCCGACCGCGGTCGGCGCGACGCAGGTGGTGTTTGAAGGCATCCCGACTTTCCCGAACGCGGGCCGCTTCTGGGAGACCATCGCCAAGCACAAAGTCAACATCTTCTACACCGCGCCGACGGCGATCCGTTCGCTGATCAAGGCCTCGGATGTGGATCCGAAAGTGCATCCGAAGAATTACGATTTGTCGTCGCTGCGCTTGCTGGGCACGGTGGGCGAGCCGATCAATCCTGAAGCGTGGATGTGGTACTACACCCAGGTGGGCAAAGAGAATTGCCCGATCGTCGACACCTTCTGGCAGACCGAGACTGGCGGTCACATGATCACTCCGCTGCCGGGCGCGACGCCGATGGTGCCGGGTTCGTGCACCTTGCCGCTGCCGGGCATCATGGCGGCGATTGTGGACGAATCGGGTCATGACGTGCCGAACGGGCAGGGCGGGATCCTGGTGGTCAAGCGTCCTTGGCCGTCGATGATCCGCACCATCTGGAATAATCCGGACCGGTTCAAGACTTCGTACTTCCCTGAGGAGTTGGGCGGCAAGATGTATCTGGCGGGTGATGGCGCGATCCGTAACAAGGATACCGGCTACTTCACGATTACCGGCCGTATCGATGACGTGCTGAACGTGTCGGGTCACCGCATGGGCACGATGGAGATCGAGTCGGCGCTGGTGGCGAATCCGCTGGTGGCTGAGGCGGCTGTTGTGGGCAAGCCGGATGATACGACTGGTGAATCGATCTGCGCGTTTGTGGTGCTGAAGCAGGCGCGTCCTACCGGGGAAGATGCCAAGAAGATTGCGCTCGAATTGCGTAATTGGGTGGCCAAGGAGATTGGGCCGATTGCGAAGCCGAAGGAGATTCGTTTTGGCGATAACTTGCCGAAGACCCGTTCGGGCAAGATCATGCGGCGTTTGTTGCGTGTGCTGGCCAAGGGCGAGGTGATTACGCAGGACGTGTCGACGCTGGAGAATCCGGCGATTCTGGAGCAATTGAAAGAGGCGTCCTGATAAATTTTGTACTCTGGGGAATCTTTGCTATAATTCGGCGCTTCCCGAGGTTAGGGAAGACCTGGAGAGGTGGATGAGTGGTTGAAGTCGCACGCCTGGAAAGCGTGTATAGGTTCATAGCCTATCGGGGGTTCGAATCCCCCTCTCTCCGCCAGGACACAAATGTAAAAAAGGCCACCCTCGGGTGGCCTTTTTGCATTTGTTTCATGGCGGAGAGAAGAGAGCCCCCTGCGGGGCTCTCGCGGGGGATTCGAAGGCATCGCCCCTACCGGGCGAGCCGCTCCGAATCGTCCGACTGCCACCGCTACGCGGTGGCGCGCCGAAGGCGCCGCGCGAAGCGCCCGCAAAAATTCCCACAAGCACTATTCGATGGCCAAACTCCGCTAACCACAGCAATCGTAATAGCCGTTTGACCCCAATCAAACCCCGGACGCCGCTGTCCGAATGACAGAGCAGACCCCGTTGGCGTGGGCCGATGGCGGCGATCGGCTAAAGCTCAAGGGCACGTGGACCAAGGGCGGGAAATATCGTGAGATTGTCATTCGAACCCCGGAACAGCGCCAGGTGCTCAATGAGGCAAAGCGGTTGACGACTGGCGGAAGTCTAATTCCCGCCAGCATGCGATCTCGCGATCAGTTGCAGCGGGTTCGTACGCAGTGCGACAAAGCGGGAATTCACGGCGTTCATGGATTGCGCCATCGCTATGCGCAGGAGCGCTACCGCCAGCTTGTGCTTTCGGAGTTCCCGGTACACCGGTTGGAGTTGTTGTTGGTATTGCAATTGGCTCGCTCATAAAGAGCAAGCAAAAAAATGGCTGAATTCTGCGTCGGGAAGAGGGAGGCGCTTCAAAGATGGGGAAGGGTAGCTAACCCATAAAATAAAGGAGCCGAAACGGCTCCTTTTTTTATGGTCCAAATTAAGGCTGCTGCAACTGCCCAATCACGCTGGCCACCTTGGTGGTAATCATATCGACCGCCGGGCCGTTGGCGCCGTGTGGGATGATGATATCGGCGTGGCGCTTGGTCGGTTCGATGAATTGCTTGTGCATCGGGCGCACGGTCTCCAGATACTGGCCGACCACGCTGTCGACCGAGCGGGCGCGTTCGACGATATCCCTTTGCATGCGGCGGATAAAGCGGATATCCGAGGCCGTATCGACAAAAATCTTCAGCGACATCAGGTCGCGCAATTCCGGGTCATACAAGGCAAACAGGCCCTCGATCACAATCACTGGCGCCGGCTTGACCGGAATGGTCCGGTTGGAGCGGTTGTGCAGCGTGAAGTCGTACTCCGGCATTTCGATGGCCTGGCCATTGCGCAAGGCCTGGACGTGCTGCACCAGCAGCGGCCATTCGAACGCCTGCGGGTGATCGTAATTGGTGTGGGGGCGAATCTCAGGGGAGAGGTGAGTCTGGTCGAGATAGTAATCATCTTGCATCACTACTGAGACCATATCGGCGCCAAACGCGGCCAGTACTTTCTGCGACACCGTGGACTTGCCACTGCCGCTACCGCCTGCGACGCCAATAATAAAAGGCTGGAAAGAAATCGTATTCATGCCGAATGATACCGGAATCGCGGCCGAACTGACAGGGATGGGTGGATTTCGAGCACGGCAGGCAGGCCCGCAATGCTTGATTCTGGTCACGAAAATAGCCGATGACGAATACTTGTGGCGCACTTGTTGTATGATTTTTTCATGGGTCGGGAGCGCTGCCTTTTGCGGTGCGTTGGGCGTTTGTTCCACTTGGCTCACCTCATACATACGGGCTGCTTTTTCGGCAGCCCGTTTCTATTTGTGCGATGAGAGGCCAGAATGCATCTGCTCTATGTCGACGAGTCTGGTTCTGCTACCGACGCCAGTCAGAGGTATTTTGTGCTGGCGGGGATCTCGGTTTTTGAGCGCACTACCCATTGGATCGAAAAAGCTTGGATGAAATTGCGCTAAAGGTCGACTCAGTGGCACCGCAAGATTTGGAACTGCACGGCTCTCCAATGCGTTCAGGCAAGGGCGTATGGCGCAAGATGGATATGGCGTCGCGTGAAGCGCTGATTTTGGAAGCGTTGAATATTGGTGTCGTTCGCCAACCCAAGGGAGTGCGGCTGTTCGCCTGCGTTGTGGAAAAGGCTGCGGCCATTCGTATGGCAAGACCCGCAACTATGCGGAGGTTCCGGTGTTCCTTGATTCCCGAGCGACAAGACTCATCCAGCTCGCGGATCTTGTTGCCTACTCGATTTTTCGAAACTTCGAGCACGGCGACACGACGTTTTGGGATGTTATCAAGGATCGATTTGATGAAGAGGGTGGTGTGAAGCATGGATTTGTTCTGTACGATGGCGCACACCGCATGCCGCTGCCGCTAAGGCAGCCCTAAATCTGCTTCGCAAGTAAGAAAGTAGTAAAATCTGGCGCTAATTTCAACTTCCCAGTGAGCGCCCTTTGATCGACAGCCTCGCGGTACGCGTCCTGCGCGCCGCCTTGTACCGGCATCCGGAAATGCTTGAGCACGGCGACCAGGACCTGCAGGGCTGGCGCAACCGTCTGCTGGATGGCTTGTGCGCGGTGGCGTTCTGGCTCGGCGTGCTGGTCGTGGTGCCCAGCATGTGGGGCGGCGCGCGCCAGGGGCATTGGCCGCTGGTAGCCACCGACGTCATCGCGCTGGCCGGCACCGGCTGGCTGCATTACCGCCGTGATCTCGCCTACCAGACCCGCGCCTTCGCCATCCTCGGCATCGCCTACATGATCGCAGTAGTGTTGCTGTTGTCGCTCGGGCCGCTCTCGCAAATCTACCTGCTGGCGGTGCCGGTGCTGTGCACTGTGCTGATCGGCAGCAGAGCGGCCATGCTGGCGCTGCTATGGTGTAGCGCCACGCTGTTCCTGGCCGGCTATGTCGGCGGCATCGAGCCGGGCATGGCGGCGCTGGTGGTGACGCCGTTCGCGCACTGGGCAATTCTGAGCGTGAACTTCCTGCTGGTGTCGACCTTGCTGACGGTGTCCTGCACCTATCTGCTGCACGGCCTCGACGGCGCCCTGGCGCGGCAGCGCGCCATCCACGCCCGCAGCCACGAGAACGAAGTGCGCTACCGCCAGACGCTGGAAGCGCAGATCGCAACCCTGCATGCGCGCGAGGCGGACTTGCGGGCCTCGCAGGCGCGCCAGGCGGAGTCGCTGGCGGCGCAGCGGGCGGCAGAAGTATCGAACCAGCTGAAGAGCGATTTCCTCGCCATGATCAGCCACGAGGTGCGCACCCCGCTGGGCGGCGTGATCGGCATGCTGCGCTCGGCGCTGAAAGAGGCGGGGCTGGCCGACAGTACCCGCCACAAGCTGCGCCTCAGCCTCAGCAACGCCGAAGTGCTGCTGCAAATCATCAACGACATCCTCGACTTCTCGCGCCTGGAAGCCGGCAAGATGCCGCTGGAAATCCTCGACTTCGACCTCGGCGGCATGCTGCATGAAGTGACCGGCCTGCTGGCCGACCGTGCGCACGTCAAGGGCATTGCGCTGGTGGCGGAAGTCGATCCCGCGCTGCCGGTCTGGTGGCGCGGCGATCCGACCCGCTTGCGGCAAGTGGTGGTCAATCTGGTCGGCAACGGCATCAAATTCACCGAGCGCGGCGAAGTGCGCGTGAGCGTGGCGCCAGATGAAGCGAATGGCATCGTGCTCACCGTGCGCGACAGCGGCATCGGCATCGCGCCGGATGTGCTGGACCGCCTGTTCCAGAAATTCGAACAAGCCGACGCGGCCACGGCCCGCAAGTACGGCGGTGCCGGTCTCGGCCTCGCGATCTGCAAGAACATCGTAGCCGTCATGGGCGGCCGCATCGAGGCCGACAGCGAGCCCGGCGTGGGCAGCGTGTTCCGCGTGTACCTGCCGCTGGAGCGCGGTGCGCCGCTGCCGGCGCTGCCGATGGAAATCCGCCGGCCGCACGCGGCCCGCCTGGCGGTGCTGTGCGCGGAAGACGGCACGACCAACCAGATCATCCTGCGCGAGCTGCTGGGCGATATGGGTCACGCCGTGACCATCGCCGAGGATGGCCAGGCAGCATTGGAGCAACTGGCCGCGCGCGACTTCGACCTGGTCATCATGGACGGCCGCATGCCGCGCCTCGATGGCCTGGCCGCCTTGCAGCGCCTGCGGGCAGGACAGGGTGGCGTGCGCAATGCACAATTGCCGGTGATCGCACTGACAGCCAACGCCAGCGCCGAAGACCGCCAGCGTTTCCTGGCGGCCGGGGCCAGCGGCTTCCTGCCCAAGCCGATTAACGAAACCGATCTGCATGCTGAAATCGCGCGCCAGATCGATGCCTTGCTGGCGCAGGGCAAGCCGCTGGTTGGCGAGCAGCACGCCATTGCCGCCGGTGCGCCGCCGCTGGCCGAGCTGGACGCGATGTTCGGCGTGGCGCAGTTGCCGGCATCGGACGGGCGTCAGCCGGACGACGGCGGCAAGTTGTACCACGCCATGCGCGCAGCTTTCCTGCTCGAGGGGCCGCGCCTGCTGGCGGTGGCGCAGCAGGGGCTGAATGACGGCGACGCCATGATGCTGGCGCTGGCCGCGCACAGCCTGATGGGCGGGGCGGCTTTCCTCGGCGCCGATGCCTTGCATGCCCGTTGCGCGCAGATCGAACGGCTGGCCGATGCCGGCGAGCTGGCGGCCGTCAAACCCCATCTGGCAGCGCTCCAGAACGAGCTGGCGCAAGCCCTGGAAGAGATCGCCGAGCCTGGTAAAACGCCGGAACAATAATTAAGGTTGCGCAATCATTTTTTGCGAATAATGTGCTATCGTGGCACTCCCGCAATGAGATGATAGCGCAAACATGTTCGGTTCCAAGATCCGGGGGCTCCGCTGGTGGATGATCGGCTTGATCATGCTGGGGGCGGTCATCAATTACCTCACGCGCAGCACGCTGGCCGTGGCGGCGCCCACGCTGCTGACCGACCTGCATATCTCCACCAAGGAATATTCATACATCACTGCCGCCTTCCAGGGCGCGATCATGCTGCAGCCGCTATGCGGTTATGTGCTCGATGTGATCGGCCTGAAGTTCGGCTTCGCCATGTTTGCCACGCTGTGGTCGCTGATCTCCATGGCGCACGGCATGGCCACCAACTGGCAGATGCTGGCCTTCCTGCGCGGCTTGCTGGGGATGGCCGAAGGCTCGGCCAATCCGGCCGGCATGAAGGCGGTGTCGATCTGGTTCCCGGCACGCGAGCGCGGGATGGCGGGCGGCATCTACAACATCGGCGCCTCGTTCGGCTCGATGCTGGCGCCGCCGCTGGTGGTGTGGGCCATTCTTCACTACAACTGGCAGTCGGCGTTTGTGATCACCGGCGCGCTGGGCCTGGTGTGGGTGGCGCTGTGGCTGTGGCTGTACGATGCGCCGGCGCGCCATCGCCTCCTGTCGCCGGAAGAGGCGCAGCATATCGCGGCCGGGCAGGAGCAGCATCTGGAAGGCGAGGGCAGGCCGTCCATTCTCAGCATTCTCAAGATGCGCAATTTCTGGGGCATCGCCTTGCCGCGCTTCCTGGCCGATCCGGCCTGGGGCACGCTGTCGTTCTGGGTGCCGCTGTACCTGACCACGGTGCGCCATTTCGACCTGGCGCAGATTGCGATGTTCGCGTGGCTGCCGTTCCTCGCGGCCGACCTAGGCTGCATGTTCGGGCCGATGGTGGTGCTGTTCCTGCAAAAGCGCGGCGTGCGCCTGATTAACGCGCGGCGCGGTGCCTTCACGCTGGGTGCCTGCATGATGATGGGCGTGGCGTTTGTCGGCTTTGTCGACAGCCCGTATGCGGCGATCGCCTTGCTCAGCCTGGCCGGCTTTGCGCACCAGACCTTATCGGTCACCGTCATTACCATGTCGTCCGACCTGTTCCGCCGCAACGAGGTGGCAACCGTGGCCGGCATGTGCGGCACTTTCGGCAACTTCGGCCTGCTGCTGTTCTCGCTGCTGATCGGCGGGCTCATGGCGCATGTGGGCTACACGCCGTTCTTCATCAGCCTGGCCGTGCTGGACCTGGTGGCGGCGGCCTTGCTTTGGACTTTGGTACGAGAGAAAACAGCATGATTCAAAATCCCATCCTGACCGGCTTCAACCCCGATCCGTCGATCGTGCGGGTGGGCGACGATTACTACATCGCCACCTCCACCTTTGAATGGTATCCCGGCGTGCAGATCCACCATTCGCGCGATCTGGTCAACTGGCGCCTGGCGACGCGGCCGCTGATGCGCGCCAGCCAGCTCAATATGCTGGGCGCGCCGGACTCCTGTGGCGTGTGGGCGCCGTGCCTGACCTATGCGGATGGCTTGTTCTGGCTGATCTACACCGACGTCAAGCGCTACGGCCGCACCTCGTCCGGCGGCGCGACCGGCGGCGCTTCGCTGCGCGACTTCCACAACTACCTCGTGACCAGCCCAACGATCGATGGGCCGTGGTCCGATCCTGTCTATCTGAACAGCAGCGGTTTCGATCCGTCGCTGTTCCATGATGACGATGGCCGCAAGTATGTGCTCAACCAGCTGTGGGACCATCGTCCCGGCAGCACGCGCTTTGCCGGCATCGTGATGCAGGAGTACGCCGATGGCAAACTGATCGGCAAGCGCGAGAACATCTTCAAAGGCACGCCGCACGGCCTGACTGAAGCGCCGCACCTGTACAAGCGCAACGGCTACTACTACCTGCTCACCGCCGAGGGCGGCACCGGCTGGAACCACGGCGTGACGATGGCGCGCTCGCGCAATCTGCACGGTCCGTACGAGCTGCATCCAGACCAGACCATCCTCAGTTCGCGTTATCGTCCGGACGCGGCATTGCAGCGGGCCGGCCATGCCGATCTGGTGGAGACGCCCGATGGCCAGACCTATGCGGTGTACCTGTGCGGCCGGCCGTTGCGCAATCGAGGCACCTGCACGCTGGGTCGCGAGACGGCGATCCAGCCGATGGTGTGGGGCGAGGATGGCTGGCTGCGCACGCTCGATGGCGCCGGCACGCCGGAGTTGCAGGCAGCGGCGCCGGGCCTGCCCGAGCATCGCTTCGAAGCCGCGCCGGTGCGCGAGGATTTCGATGCGTCGCAGCTGCCGCTGGAGTTCCAATGGCTGCGCACGCCTTGGCCGGAAGAGTTGTTCAGCCTGACTGCGCGGCCAGGCCATCTGCGCTTGTACGGACGCGAAACGATGGGCAGCCAGTTCCGGCAAGCGCTGGTGGCGCGCCGCCAGCAGGCGCATTGCTACAGCGCGTCCACCGTGGTCGAGTTCGAGCCGGAGCACTACCAGCAGCAGGCGGGCTTGGTGTGCTACTACGGCGGCGCCAAATTCCACTACCTGTACATCACGCACGATGATGAAGTGGGCAAGCACCTGCGCGTGATGAGCAGCTTCCCCAACCACGTGCAGGCCGACGCTTTCACCGCGCCGATTGCGCTGCCGTCGGGTGTGCCGGTGCAGTTGCGGGTGGAGGTGGACGAGGAGCGGCTCTACTTCGGCTATCGCGTGGACGGCGGAGAGTGGCAATGGCTGCCGCAGCAGTTCGATGCCAGCATCCTGTCGGACGAAGCCAACGCGCCGGGTCAGCCCAACTTCACCGGCGCGTTTGTCGGCATGGCGTGCCAGGACATGTCCGGCGCGGCCCTGCACGCTGATTTCGATTACTTCGAATACCGCGGGCGGACGTACAGCATCAATCCGCGCTAAGGTGGTTTTTTGTTTCGTTCCTCGTCCATTCTTTTTTTGAGGGCAATGAGTTCCTCTGCGGCCCGGACGACTTCGGCCCGGGCGGCGGCTTCCTCCTTGCCCATTTCGAAGGTGGCGCGCATGTTGGCGTAGAGGGAGGCATTGACTGCTGAGATGCCGAGAACGGCTGCAAGCACACTGGTGATTGCAGTGACGATGATGGTTGTACGCAGGCTGCGGATATCTGCCCTGATTTCTGCAAGCATGGCTTCCATCCGGTCCATGCGGGCTTCCGAGGCGCGGTGGCGCTCATCGGCAGCACGCTGGCGCTCGTCCATTAATTGGACGAAATTGGCGAACGTCGTTTCCATAGACGACATCCGGCCATCCATCCGGGCTTCGAGGATGGCGACCTGGGCTTCGTTGCTGTTGGTTGGCGGCGTCATGAATGGTTAGACCTGGCTGGTGCAAGGAAGTTCCGCCTGCTGTCAATATTGTTGCGCTGGTTGGTGAATTTTGTAATTGCAGTGTGTTTAGCGTGCCAGCACAATGGTGCGCATAAAAATTCGGAGACGTCCCTATGAATATCCGCCTTGCCGCTTTGCTGGCTATCGTGTCCTCTTCTGCGATGGCAGCGCCTAATGAACTGTCTGTGTATGCCGGCCAGCCGCTCAACGCCGGCCGCATCAGCATTTCCGATGCCGATACCAGTAAGACGCTGGAAGGCGATACTGTCGCGATTCCGAAAGCACCCGATGGCGTGGTTGAGGTGAGCAAATCGGCCAAGGCGCTGACGCTGAATTTCGACAAAGCCTGGTACGCCAGCCTGCGCGTGCAGGGCGGAAAGCCGGTCGACCTGCGGCCTTACCTGGCCAAGGGCGTGCTGGCGCTGGATCTCAAGGTGGACGAGCTGGCCGCTGGCGGCCTGTCGTTCCGCGTCAGCTGTGGCGACAAGTGCGAGCGCAGCGTGCCGTATGTGATTCCGGCTCGCGCGGCCCAAGGCAAGGGCTGGCAGCATCTGGTGATGCCGGCCAGCTGCTTCTATCGCGAAGGAGATGACTTCAGCAAAATCACCCAGCCGTTCGAGTTGAACGGCACCGGCAAGGGCAAGGTCGCCATCGCCAACATCAAGTATCAGATGAGCGGCAAGCCGAATGTCAGCTGCCCGGATTACAAGACCGTCTCCGTCACGCCGGACAAGCTGAACGAATCGTGGTCGATCAGCTGGTGGACCGAGCGCCACGAGAAGAAGCTGGCCGAAGCCAGGCAGCTCGGCAAGAGCGCGCAAGTGGTGTTCATTGGCGACTCGATTACCGAGGGCTGGGAAAAGAGCGGCGCGCCGGTCTGGGAGCGCTACTACAAGCCACTCAACGGCCTGGCCCTGGGCTTCGGCGGCGACCGTACCGAGAACGTGCTGTGGCGCCTGCAGCACGGCGAAGTGGACAGCATCGCGCCGAAGGTCGCAGTGCTGATGTTCGGCACCAATAACACCGGCCATCGCCAGGAAGATCCGAAGACCACGGCCATCGGCATCAAGCGCAATATCGAGGAATTGCAGAAGCGCCTGCCCGATACCAGGATCCTGCTGCTGGCCATCTTCCCGCGCGGCGAGAAGCCGGACGACAATCTCCGCCAGATCAACGAGAAGATCAACACCATCATCGCCGGCTTTGCCGACAACCAGAAGGTGTTCTTCGCCAATCTGAACTACGCCTTCCTGCAGGCGGACGGCACGCTGTCGCGCGACATCATGCCGGACCTGCTGCACCCGAACCAGAAGGGCTACGAGATCTGGGCCAAGGCGATGGCGCCGGAACTGGCCAAGCTGCTGCCGGCCGCCGCGCAGTACGCATGGGATAACGTCCCGATCGGCGGCAGCGGCTTCGTCTCCGGCCTGATCACCAGCAAGACCGAGAAGGACCTGATCTACGCGCGCACCGACGTCGGCGGCGCCTATCGCTGGGATGCAAAAAAAAACGCTGGATTCCACTGATGGACTGGGTGTCCGATAAGGACACCGGCCTGCTCGGCATTGAGTCGCTGGCGATCGATCCATCATCGCCCAACAAGCTGTACCTCTCCGCTGGCATCGCCTATCTCAACGGCGGCGCCAGCGCCATCCTCAAGTCCGACGACTACGGACAAACCTTCCAGCGCATCGACGTCACCAGCCAGTTCAAGGTGCACGGCAACGGCATGGGCCGCGGCAACGGCGAAAAGCTGCAGGTCGATCCGCGGAATGGCAAGATCCTGTACGTCGGCACCCGCGCCAACGGCCTGTTCAAGAGTACCGATGAAGGTCTGACCTGGCGCCGGCTCGACAGCCTTGACGTCACCACCACCAACAACCGCAACGGCATCAGCTTCGTGCTGCTGGATGGCGGCAAGATCTTCGTCGGCGTCTCGCGCTATGGCGACAATATGTACGTCTCGTCTGACGGTGGCCTGAGCTTCAGCCTGATGCGAGGCGGGCCGAACAAACTGATGCCGGGCCGCGCGGTGGCCGCTAACGGCAAGCTGGTGGTGACCTTTGCGCAGGGCGCCGGTCCGCATGCCGACAAAGCGCGCGGCGAAGGCATGGAAGAGGGCGGCGTGTGGCAGTACGATATCGCCAGTGGCCGCTGGGCCGATATCTCGCCGCCGCTGAACCGCGCCTACTCCGGCATCACGGCCGATCCCGGCAACCCGCAGCGCATGGTTGTCTCCACCATTTCCCACTACCAGATGCGGGGCGGCATCGGCGACCAGTTTTACGAAACGCTGGATGGCGGCAAGCACTGGAGCAGCATCGTTGCCAACGGCGTGCAGATCGACAGCAACGGCGTCAGCTGGATCGCCGGCAGCTTCATCCACTGGACCGCCAGCATCGAGTTCGATCCGTTTGATACGCGGCGCCTGATGGTCGTCTCCGGTAACGGCGTGTTCGTGTCGACCGATATCCACGCCGCCAAGCCGGTGTGGAAGTTTGAAGACCAGGGCCTGGAAGAGTCGGTGCCGCTGAATCTGGTGAGCATCCCCGGCGGCCCGGTGTTATCGGCCATTGGCGATTATGACGGCTTCCGCCATACCGACCTCACGCAGTACTCGCCGATCCACACGCCGACCATGGGCACCACCTGGGGCCTCGACTATGCCGCCCTGAATCCGAACGTGGTGGTGCGCGCCGGCAGCGCCATCTATCTGTCGCACGACATGGGCATCAGCTGGAAGAAGACTGCCAGCATCAAGGGCATCAAGGGCCAGCTGGCGCTGAGCGCAGACGGCAAGGTGATCGTTCACTGCCCGGAAAATACCACCAGCTGCTACCGCAGCACCGACGAAGGGACGACGTGGCGCGAGGTGCAAGGCCTGCACACCCAGCGTGGCCGCGCCGTGGCCGATCCGGTCAATCCGCTTAAGTTCTACGCACTGGCCGGGGACCGTCTGCTGCTCAGCACCGACAGTGGCGCCAGCTTCGCACCGACCGCCGCCGTGCTGGCGTCGGCCAAGGGTTCGAAAGCCGTGCGCGCCGTGCCGGGCCGCGAAGGCGATGTGTGGGTGGCGCTGTACGACGGCGGCCTGGCACGCAGCACCGATTCCGGCGCCAGCTTCAGCATGCTGAATAATGTGCGCTACGCGGCGGCGGTCGGCTTCGGCAAGGCCGCGTCTGGCCTGGACTACCCGACGGTGTACATCTGGGGCGAGGTCGGCGGCGTGCGCGGCGTGTTCCGCTCGACCGACCGCGGCGCCTCCTGGCTGCGCGTCAACGATGACCAGCACCAGTACGGCGGTCCCGGCGACGCCCAGTTCGTGGTGGGCGACATGAACACGTTCGGAGTGGTCTACATGAGCACAGCTGGACGCGGCATCGTCTACGGTAAGCCAAAAACGTAATTTCTCTAAAGAATTTAGTCAATTTCGTTATGGATCAAGCGAAATTTTTCATATCTGCATCATCCGGGCGGCCTGTACCATCTAAAGCGCCAAAATACGTCTCGGATCGGGGTTGTTGAAATGCAGATGAAGTCACACCGGATTGCGCTGCTGTTTAATGCAAACAAGATATTTGATCGCGAGGTCATTGCGGGCGTTGCCGCCTACCTCAGTTCCACCCGCGCCAGCTGGGACTTGTTCCTGGAAGAGGACTTCCGGCTGCGCCTGCCCGGCATCGAGCACTGGCAGGGCGATGGCATCATTGCCGACTTCGACGATCCGGCCGTGGCGGCGGCCCTGACGCGCAGCCGCGTGCCGGTGGTGGCGGTGGGCGGCTCGTATGAAAACCAGGCCTCCTATCCAGAGGACGTGCCTTACGTCGCCACCGATAACTTCAAGCTGATCAAGATGGCGCGCGATCACCTGATCGAGGCCGGCCTGCGCCACTTTGCCATGTTCTCGCAGCCGGAGGCGCAGGAGAACCGCTGGGCGCAGGAGCGCGAGCACGCGTTCCGCACGCTGATGGAACAGGACAAGATGGAGGCGCACATCTACCGTGGGCTGGGCACCAGCGCGCCGTCGTGGGACGAGTCGGTGGACCAGCAGATCAAGTGGCTGCATAGCCTGCCCAAGCCAGTCGGCATCATCGCCGTCACCGATGCGCGTGCGCGCCAGCTGATGCAGGCTTGTATCATGGCCGGCATCGCGGTGCCGGAGCAGGTGGCGCTGATCGGCATCGACAACGATCCGCTGGCGCGCATGCTGACGCGTATTCCGTTGAGCTCCGTGATCCAGGGCGCGCAGGAGATGGGCCGCACCGCCGCCCACCTGCTGGACCAGATGCTGCACGGCGTGCGCATGAGCGGCACGCGCGTGCTGGTGCCGCCGGTCGGCATCAACGTGCTGGCCTCCACCCAGCACGAGGCGCCCAAGCATCCGCACGTGATGCGGGCGCGCCACTTCATCCGCCAGTACGCCTGCCAGGGCATCAAGACGCACCAGGTGGCGGAGTACGTGGGCATTTCGCGTTCGTCGCTGGAGTCCTACTTCCGGCAGGAGCTCAATTGCAGCGTGCATGATGTGATCCTGCGCTTCAAGCTCGATGCCGCGACCTCCATGCTGGCGCGCGGTGAGCGCAGCATCGCCGAAGTGGCGCTGTGCTGCGGCTTCACTTCAGTGCAGTACATGCACGCGGTGTTCAAGCGCGAACTCGGATGCACGCCGCGCACCTACCAGGACCGCGCCATGATGGGCATCGTCGACGACGGCTCGGCGCTGCCGGCGCCCGAGCTGGCAGCGTAAATCATGAGCCGGATTGGTGATTTTCATAATTGCGGCTAAATTTTTCTAAGTTCAGAATCCTCCACATAATCTGGAGACCCGATTTTGAATAAAAATTACAACCGGCCGCGCGAGCAGGCCGTCTATCCCAGCCTGGCCGGCAAGCGCGTCGTCATCACCGGCGGCGGCAGCGGCATCGGCGCCGGCATCGTGGAAGCCTTTGCGCGGCAGGGCGCGCTGGTCACCTTCCTGGATATCGCAGAGCAGGATTCGCGCGCGCTGCAGGACAGCCTGTCGTCGCTGGCCACGCCGCCCACTTTCGTACACTGCGACCTGACCGACCTCGATCAAGTGGCCCGCGTGTTCAAGGAGATCGGCACGGTCGACATCCTGATCAACAACGCCGCCAACGACGACCGCCACAGCATCAAGGAAGTGACGCCGGCTTACTGGGAAAACCGCATGGCGGTCAACCTGCGCCACATCTATTTCTGCTCGCAGGCCGTGGTGCCTGGCATGCAGGCAAAGGGCGGCGGCGTGATCCTGAATTTCAGCTCCATCTCGTGGCACCTGGCCTTGCCGGACCTGACGCTGTACATGGGAGCCAAGGCCGCCATCGAGGGCATGACGCGCGGTATGGCGCGCGACCTGGGCGGCGATAACATCCGCGTCAACGCCATCATTCCCGGTGGTGTGCGCACACCGCGCCAGGAAGCGCTGTGGCACACGCCGGAAGAGGAGGCGCGCATCCTGGCTGGCCAATGCCTGCCGCAGCGCGTGGAGATCGCCGACGTGGCGGCGCTGGTGCTGTTCCTGGCCTCTGACAGTGCGGCGCGCTGCTCCGGCCGCGAGTACTATGTTGATGCGGGATGGTACGGAGCTTGAGGTACCATAGCCCGCACCATACATAAACCGGAGACAGAAACGATGAAGAAAATCCTGAGCACGGCGGCCATCGCCGTCATGATGGCGTGCGCCGGCGGCAACGCGATGGCGGATGCGAAGAATCCCAAGATCGGCTTTTCCATCGACGACCTGCGCCTCGAGCGCTGGGCGCGCGACCGCGACTACTTCATCGCCGCCGCCGAGCAGCAGGGCGCCAAGGTGTACGTGCAGTCGGCTGACGCCAGCGAGCAGCGCCAGATCGCGCAGATCGAAAACCTGATTTCGCGCGGCGTCGACGTGCTGGTCATCGTGCCGTACAACGCCACCGTGCTGACCAACGCTGTGCGCGAAGCGAAGAAGGCCAAGATCAAGGTGGTGTCCTACGACCGCCTGATCATGAATGCCGATATCGATGCCTACATCTCGTTTGATAACAATATGGTTGGGCAGCTGCAGGCGCAAGGTGTGCTGGCGGCTAAACCGAAGGGCAACTTCTACCTGCTGGGCGGCGCGCCGACCGACAGCAACGCCAAGATGCTGCGCGAAGGCCAGCTGAAAGTGCTGCAGCCCTTGATCGACAAGGGCGACGTCAAGGTGGTGGGCAAGCAGTGGGTCAAGGACTGGAGCCCGTCGGAAGCCATGTCTATCGTTGAAAACGCGCTGACCGCCAACGGCAACAAGATCGACGCCGTGGTCGCATCCAACGACGCCACCGCCGGCGGTGCGATCCAGGCGCTGGCTGCGCAAAAGCTGGATGGCAAGGTGGCGGTGTCGGGGCAGGACTCCGACCTCGCCGCCGTCAAGCGCGTGATCGCCGGCACCCAGACGCTGACCGTCTACAAGCCGCTGAAGCTGATCGCATCGGAAGCGGCCAAGCTGTCGGTGCAACTGGTGCGCAACGAGAAGCCGGGCTTCAACGCCAAGTACAACAACGGCTTCAAGGAAGTGGACTCGGTGTTCCTGAAACCGGTCGCGCTGACCAAGTCGAATGTGGACCTGGTGGTCAAGGATGGCTTCTATACGCAGTCCCAGCTCGGCATCAAGTAACCGAGTCACGATTTCTCATTTCATAAAGGTTTTAGCAGATGAAGCATACCGCCCGCCAGCTTGTTACCTCTCTCAGTTTTTTGATGGCCGCAGCTGGCGCGGCGGCCGCCTCCGACATACCGCAGATCGTGAAGAAGGACGGCCGTTTCGCCTTGATGGTGGACGGCGCGCCGTTCGTCATCCTCGGCGGCCAGGCGCAGAATTCCAGTAACTATCCGCTGGCCTTGAACAAGGTCTTCGCGGCGATCAAGGACATGCACGCCAACACGCTTGAAATCCCGGTGGCCTGGGAGCAGATCGAGCCGGTGGAAGGCAAGTTCGATTTCAGCTATGTCGACACGCTGGTGGCGGAAGCCCGCAAGAACAAGGTGAAGCTGGTGTTGCTGTGGTTCGGCACCTGGAAAAACACCGGCGCCAACTACGCGCCGGAATGGGTCAAGTTCAACAACGCGCGCTTCCCGCGCCTGGTGTCCAAGGACGGCAAGATCACTTACTGCCTGTCGCCACAAGGGGAAGAGACGCTCAAGGCCGACAAGAACGCCTTCGTGGCGCTGATGAGCCACATTAAAAAAATCGACGAGGCGCAGCGCACCGTCATCATGATGCAGGTCGAGAATGAAGTCGGCACCTACGGCTTTGCGCGCGACTACGCGCCGAAGGCGGAAGCGCTGTTCAATCAGGCGGTGCCTGCCGCCGTGCTGGCGCATAAAAAATCCCCGGTGCCGCTGGCAGCCAGCGGCACCTGGAAGCAGGTCTATGGCGACTACGCTGACGAATACTTCCACGCATATTCGATCGCCAGCTACATCGAGGAAATCGCCAAGGCCGGCCGCGCGGTCTACAACCTGCCTATGTACGTGAACAACGCGGTCCGCGATCCGCTGGAAAATCCGGTCAAGCCGTGGAAGGAGAACTTTGCCAGCGGCGGCCCAACCTACGACGTGATCGATATTTACCGCGCCGCCGCGCCGCACATCGATTTCGCCGGCCCGGATATCTACGGTCCTGAGTCGAAGAAGTTCAGCGCCACACTGGATCGCTTCCAGCGCCCGGATCAGCCGCTGATGGTGCCGGAGATGAGCAATGCGTCGGAGTACGTGCGCTACACCTACCTGGTGCTGGGTCGCGGCGCCATCGGCTTTTCGCCGTTCGGTATCGATTACGCGGACTACAGCAATTTCCCGCTCGGCCACAAGGCCACCGACAAAACGATGGTGGAACCGTTCGGAAAAATCTACGCCGCCTTCCGCCCGATGGAACGCCAGTGGGCCAAGTGGGCGTTTGAAGGCCGTACCTACGGCATCGCCGAAGGCGACGACCGCAAGCCGCAAAGCTTGGACATGAAGGGCTGGAAGGCCACCGTCTCGTTCCGTGAATGGCAGTTCGGCGAGACCGAATACTTCAAGCATATCAAGGACGTGCCGGCGGGGACCGAGATTCCGAACGGCGGCGTGGCGATCGCACAAACCGGTGACAATGAATTCATCATCATCGGCCAGCGCGCGCGTGTGAAGATCGATCATGCGGAAGGCAAGCCGTCCATGTGGGCGCGTGTGGAGGAGGGCCGGTTCGACGCTTCCGGCAAATGGATCATGGAGCGCAACTGGAACGGCGATCAGACCGACTATGGCCTCAACCTGACCGGCAATCCGGTGGTGTTGAAGGTGAAGCTCGGGACATACTAAGTAAAAAAACGGAGACGATATGCGTATCAAAACTCTCGCAGCCACCGGCGTGGCTGCGCTGGTGGCCGGCCATGCGATGGCCGGCACTTTTGAAAAGACCGCCACCGGTGTGGTGGTCAAGCCAGACAGCGGCGCCGCGAAGGAAGTGCGGCTCGAGGTCATGGCCGATAACATCATCCATGTGGTGAAGCTGGATCAGGCGGGCAAGGCGCTGACGCCATCGCTGATGACCGTTGCCGCCCCTGTTAGCGGTACCTTCAATGTCAGCGCAGCGGGCAAGGACAAAGTCACGCTGAAGGCGAAAAAGATTTCGGTGGCGGTGTCGCTGGCCACCGGCCAGGTGCAGTTCTTTAACGCTGCCGGAAAAGCTTTCCTGACGCAGGAAGCGGAGAGCATGGCGCCAACGTCGGTCGACGGCAAGCCGTTCCTGGCGGTGAAGCAGGGCTTCAACTATGGGACCAAGGATGCCTTCTACGGCCTGGGCCAGCACCAGAATCACCAGATGAATCTCAACGGCGAAGATGTGCTGCTGATGCAGCACAATATGACGATTGCCGTGCCGTTCGTGGTCTCGGATAAGAACTACGGCGTCCTGTGGGATAACAATTCGATCTCGCGCTTTGGCGACGCGAAGCCGTATGCCTGGTTAAGCCGCGATCTGCAACTGACCGACGCCGACGGCAAGTCCGGCGGCCTCACCGCGCGCTATTACGTCGGCGATAAGCTGGTGTTGACGCGCCAGGAAAAGGATATCGCCTACCAGTATCTGAAGGACGTAGCCGAGAACTGGCCGAAGGAAGCAGGCGATCCGAAGGCCGCCGACCTGAAAGTGGTATGGGAAGGAACGATGGCGTCGCCGAAAGCGGGCGTGCACAAGATGCAGCTGTATTCGTCGGACTACGCGAAGCTGAGCATCGATGGCAAGGAGATCATGGATGTGTGGCGCCAGGGCTGGAACCCGTGGTATCACAACTTTGAAATGAAGTTCGAGGCCAACAAGCCACTCAAGCTGCACCTGGAATGGAAGCCAAGCGGCGGCATGGTGGCGATGACCCACAACGATCCGCTGCCGGAAGCGGAGCGCCATTCGCTGACCTTCTCGTCGGAAGTCGCGCAGAGCATCAATTACTACGTCATCAACGGCGAAAACATCGACAACGTCATCGCCGGCTATCATCACCTGACTGGCCAGGCGCCGATGATGCCGAAGTGGGCCTACGGTTTCTGGCAATCGCGCCAGCGCTACGAAACGCAGGAGCAGCTGCTGGGCGTGCTGCGCGAGTACCGCAAGCGCGGCTGGCCGGTCGATAACATGGTGCAGGACTGGTTCTACTGGCCGGAAAACGGCTGGGGTTCGCACGACTTCGACAAGGCGCGCTTCCCGAACGCGAAGGCGATGGTGGATGAAATCCACAAGGCCAATGCGCGCATCATGATTTCGATCTGGGGCAAGTTCTACGCCAACACCGACAACTACAAGGAGCTGGCGGCCAAGGGCCATATGTGGACCAAGAACGTGGAAGACGGTGCGCTGGATTGGGTCGGCCCGGGCTACAAGAACAGCCACTACGATCCGTATGCGCCGGAAGCACGCGATATCTACTATCGCCAGATGAAATCGAAGCTGGTGGATCTGGGCTTCGATGCGTGGTGGATGGATAACACCGAGCCTGACGTGCTGTCGAATACCCGTCCGTCCGATTTCAAGAAGCTGATCGGTCCGACCATCTATGGCGGCGGCGAGATCACCTTCAATCCGTATAGCCTGGTGCACACCGAAGGCTTCTACCAGCACCTGAAGAAGGACCAGCCGGAGAAGCGCCAGTTCATCCTGTCGCGTTCCGGTTTCGCGGGCATCCAGCGCAACGGCACTGCGGTGTGGAGCGGCGATACGGCCAGTCGCTGGAACAATCTGTATGACCAGATCTCGGCTGGTGTGAGCATCTCCATGTCGGGCATCGCCAACTGGACGCACGATATCGGCGGCTATGCGCAGGAGACGCGCTACCAGGTCGGCGACGTCGGCTCGGCGCAGGAAAACCGCAGCACCGGCGCCAAGCAGGGCAATCCGGAAGACATGAAAGAATGGCGCGAGCTGAATCTGCGCTGGTTCCAGTTCGGTGCGTTCTCGCCGCTGTTCCGCTCCCACGGTGAAGTGGTGAAGCGCGAGATCCACGAGATTTCGCCGGAAGGCTCGCCGATGCGTGAATCGATGGTGTGGTACGACCAGCTGCGCTATCGCCTGATGCCTTACATTTACTCGACAGCCTCTGATATCCATTACAACTCCGGCGCCATCATGCGCGGGCTGGTGATGGACTTCCCGAACGATGAAGCGGTGAAGGATATCAAGGACCAGTATCTGTTCGGCCGCAGCATGCTGGTGGCGCCGGTGTATGTCTACGGCGCGCGCGAACGCAGCGTGTACATGCCGAAGGGCGCGGACTGGTATGACTTCTACACCGGCGAATTGCACAAGGGCGGCAGCACGGCGACCATCAAGGCGCCGGAGACGCGCATGCCGGTGCTGGTGAAAGCCGGCGCCATCCTGCCGATGGGCCCTGTAACGCAGTACGTGGACGAGAAGCCGGATGCACCGATCACGCTGAACGTGTACACCGGCGCAGATGGCAAGTTCACGCTGTATGAGGACGATGGCGTCAGCAACGGCTACCTGCGCGGTGAAGCGAGCCGCATTCCGTTCAGCTACAAGAACGGTGTGCTGACCATCGGCGACCGCGCGGGCCAGTACAAAGGCATGGTGGCGAAGCGCCAGTTCAAGGTGCGCTTCATCAAGCCGGGCATGTCCAGCACGGACAATTTCGACGCGGCTGACAAGGTAGTCAGCTATGAAGGTAAAACGATCGCGGTGAAGAAATGAAGAAGACTGCTGCTTTGTTGTTGATGGCGCTGGCGGGCGCTGCAAGCGCCGCCGATGTGCGCCACATCGTGGTGGATGCCGCCGCGCCCACCACGCCGCGCGACCGCTTTGCGGATCTGTCGGTGGGCTCGGATTATCCGGGCACGCTGATCCGCGATGACAGCCTCGCGCAACTGAAAACCGCCAAGGACGAACTGGGCTTCCGCTACATCCGCTTCCACGCCATCTTCCACGATGTGCTGGGCACCTACAAGGAAGTGGACGGCAAGCCGGTGTACGACTGGACCAAGCTCGATTACCTGTACGACCGTCTGTTGAAAATGGGCGTGAAGCCGTTCGTTGAACTGGGCTTTACGCCGCTGGCCATGCGCAGCTCGGATCTGAGCATCTTCTACTGGAAGGGCAACACCTCGCATCCTGATCCGAAGAAGTGGGCGGCGCTGCTCGACGCGTTTGTGCGTCACGTGCAGGACCGCTACGGCAAGGAGGAAGTGCGCACGTGGTTCTTTGAAGTGTGGAATGAGCCTAACCTGGATGGCTTCTGGGAGAAGGCGGACCAGAAAGCGTACTTCGAATTGTTCGACATTAGCTCGCGCACCATCAAGGCGATTGATCCTGTGCTGCGCGTAGGTGGTCCGTCGACTGCGGGGGCGGCGTGGGTGCCGGAATTCTTGGCGCATACTAAGTCGAGCGGTTCGGTGGTGGACTTCGTCACTACGCATACCTACGGTGTGGACGGCGGCTTCCTCGACGAGAATGGCAAGGACGATACCAAGCTGTCGCCATCGCCGGACGCCATCGTGGGCGATGTGCGCAAGGTGCGCAACGAGATGAAGGCTGCCGGCCATGGCGACATGCCGCTGTACTTCACCGAATGGAGCACCAGCTACACGCCGCGCGATCCGGTGCACGATTCCTACATCAGCGCGCCGTACATCCTGAGCAAGCTGAAAGCCACCGAAGGCATCGTGCAAGGCATGAGCTACTGGACCTACAGCGATCTGTTTGAAGAACCGGGCCCGCCGACTGCGCCGTTCGAGGGCGGTTTTGGCCTGATGAATCCACAGGGCATCCGCAAGCCGTCGTGGTTCGCCTACAAGTACCTGAACCAGTTGGGCGACGCGGTGATCAAGACGGACGATGCGCAAAGCTATGCGGCCAAGGATGGCCGTGGCGTGCAGGTGCTGGCATGGGATTTCCAGACGCCGAAACAAGGGCGCAGCAATCGCGGCTTCTATACTACGGTTCAGCCGACGCGTGATGGCGCCCCCGTGAGCGTTGACCTGAAGGGCTTCAAGCCGGGCGCGTATTCGGTCAGTATCTATCGCACCGGCTTCGAAGCGAACGATGCACATACGGCCTACCTGAAAATGGGTTCGCCGAAGACGCTGACGCCGAAGGAGATTGAGCGCCTGCAGGCGTTGACGACGGACCGTCCGCAAACCAGCACGGTGCGCGTTCCGGCTTCCGGTGCTGCATCGGTGAAGGTGAAGATGCGCGTCAACGATGTGGTGCTGGTCAAGATTAGTCCGCAATGAAGCCGTTGCTGTTTGCGGCGGCGCTGGTTGCCTCCGCCGCTGCCTCCGCAGCGCCTGACCTGACTTTGCGTTACACGCAGCCTGCGCCGGATACGGCAGCGGGCTGGGAGAAGGAGGCGCTTCCGATCGGTAATGGCCGCATCGGCGCGATGATCTTCGGGCAGCTGGCGCGCGAGCGCCTGCAGTTCAACGACATCACGCTGTGGACCGGCGACGACAAGGCGATGGGGGCGTACCAGCCGTTCGGCGATGTGTTCATCAACCTGCCTGGGCACGAACAAGGCACGACGGCGTACGCGCGCAAGCTGGATCTGGCGCGCAGCGTACATACGGTGAGCTATACGCACAATGGTGTGCAGTTCAGGCGCGAGGCGCTTGCCAGTTACCCGGCGCAGGTGATCGAGCTGCGGCTGACGGCGAGCAAGCGCGGGCAGTACACCGGATCGATCGAGCTGGCGGACATGCACGGCGCGCAGATCCGCGCGCAGGATGGCCGTATCGTGGCCACCGGCGCGCTGCCGAATGCGATGCGGTATGCCAGCCAGGTGCAGGTGCTGAATGAGGGCGGCAAGCTGGCGGTGGAGGGCGGCAAGATCACCTTCACCGGCGCGGATGCCATCACGCTGATCCTCGGCGCGGGCACCAGCTACGTCAACGATGCCACCCGCCGCTTCAACGGCGAAGCGCCGCTGCCGCGCGTGGCAGCGCAAGTCGCCGCCGCGCCGAGGTGGCCGTCGCTGCTGGCGGCGCATGAACGCGATTACGCCGCGCAGTTCAAACGCGTCGCTGTGGACTTTGGCGACACGCCTGCGGTACGCCGCGTGCTGCCGACCGACCGGCGCATCGAGGCCTATACCGCCGAGGGCAATGATCCTGAACTGGAAGCGCAATTCTTCCAGTTCGGCCGCTACCTGCTGATCTCCAGTTCACGCGGCTCGCTGCCAGCCAACCTGCAAGGACTGTGGAATAACAGCCTCACGCCGCCGTGGAATTCGGACTACCACACAAACATCAACATCCAGATGAACTATTGGCCGGCCGAACCGGCCAACCTGTCGGAGCATGCCAAACCGTTCTTCGATTTCGTGCAAGGCGTAGCGCCGGTGTACCGTGAGGTGGTGAAGCATGAAGAAAGCTTGGTCGGCAAAACCGGCAAGCCAGTGCGCGGCTGGACCGTGCGCACCGAGTCCAATCCCTTCGGCGCGATGGGCTACATCTGGAACAAGACCGGCAACGCCTGGTATATGCAGCACTTCTGGGAACACTACGCCTACACGCAGGACAAAACCTTCCTGCGCACCACTGCCTATCCGCTGATGCAGGAAGCCGTCGCTTTCTGGGAAGACTATCTGAAAGAACTGCCGGACGGCCGCCTGGTCGCACCGCTCGGCTGGTCGCCGGAACACGGCCCGATCGAAGATGGCATCAGCTATGACCAGGAAATCATCTGGGATCTGTTCACCAATACCGTGGAAGCCGCCGAGGTATTAGGCGACACCGAGTACCGCAACCGCATCGCCGCCATGCGCGACAAGCTGGCCACGCCGGGCATCGGCAGCTGGGGCCAACTGCTGGAATGGATGGACGAGAAAAAGGACAAAGTGCTGGATACGCCAGGCGATACGCACCGCCACGTCTCGCACCTGTTTGGCCTGTTCCCCGGCCGCCAGATCTCGCCGACCAAAACGCCGGCGCTGGCAGCCGCCGCGCGCAAATCGCTGGAAGCTCGCGGCGACGCCGGCACCGGCTGGTCGATGGCATGGAAGACCGCTTACTGGGCGCGCCTGCTGGACGGAGACCACGCCTACAAAATGCTGCGCGGTCAACTCGCCAAGCCCGGTGCGCGCGCCGCGCAGCAAGCAAGCCAGGGCTCGGAGGGCAACAACGCTGGCGGCACCTACCCGAACATGTTCGACGCCCACCCGCCGTTCCAGATCGACGGTAATTTCGGCGCCACGGCGGCGATCTGCGAAATGCTGCTGCAATCGCAGACCGGCGAAATCCATCTGCTGCCTGCACTGCCGTCGGCATGGGGAAGCGGATCGGTCAAAGGCCTGCGCGCGCGCGGCGGCTATGAAGTGGATCTCAGCTGGGCCAAGGGCAAGCTGACTTCCGCCACCATTCGCCGCACAGCCGGCAGCGGTGCAAGCGCTGTGCGCTACGGCGACAAGCTGGTGCCGCTGAATCTCAAGGTGGGCGAGAGCAAACAATTCGGAGGGAGCTTGTAATGCGTTGGCTGCTGAGTGTTTTCCTGCTGGCTCTGGGCAGCCAGTGTGTTGCGGTACCCACCGAGGTGCAGTACCTGAGCGGCATCGATAAGGATCATCGCGTCGAGTGGGACTTCCAGGTCAACGGAGGCCGCAACAGCGGCGCATGGAAGAAGATTCCGGTGCCCTCCAACTGGGAGATGGAAGGTTTCGGCACCTACCGCTATTACAGCGATTGGGAAAAGGATCCGGCGCCCGACAGCACCGGCGTGTACCGCCATCAGTTTGCCGTGCCGGTTGAATGGCGCGGCAAGCAAATAGAGATCGTGTTCGGTGCCGCCATGACCGACACACTGGTCAAGATCAACGGCCAGCCGGCGGGGCCGGTGCATCAGGGCGGCTTTTATGAGTTTCGCTATGACGTCACGCGCCTGCTCAAGCCGGGCGAAAGCAACCAGCTCGAGGTGACGGTGAACCGCTACTCCGCCAATGCATCGGTGAACCGCGCCGAGCGTAGTGCGGACTTCTGGCTGTTCAGCGGCATCTATCGGCCGGTGTGGCTGGAAGCTAAACCCTCGTCCAACATCGAACGCATCAGCCTTGATGCGCGCCACACCGGCGACTTTGAGGCCGACGTGTTCCTCGCCGGCGCCAGCGGCGGCAAAGTCAGCGCGCGCATCACCACGTTGGCTGGTGCGCCGCTGGGCAAGGAGATGAGCGCGCAAATCGTGGACGGCAAGGCGCATTTGCGCGGCCGCGTGGAGCGCATCGTGCCGTGGAGCGCGGAGAATCCCCAGCGCTATCAGGTGCGCTTTGCATTGCGGGACGGCGGCAAGAGCGTGCATGAAGTCAGCAAGACCATCGGCTTCCGCACCATCGAGCTGCGTCCGCGCGACGGCGTCTACGTCAACGGACGCAAGGTGCGCTTGAAAGGCTCCAACCGCCACTCCATCTGGCCGACTTCCGGACGCACCACCAGCAAGGCCCTGAGCTATCAGGATGCAAAGCTGATGAAGGACATGAACATGAATGCGGTGCGCATGTCGCACTATCCGCCCGATTCACACTTCCTCGACGTGGCCGATGAGGTAGGGCTGTACGTGATCGATGAATTGACCGGCTGGCAGAAGGCCTACGACACCGACGTCGCTACGCCGCTGGTGAAGGAACTGGTGCAGCGCGACCAGCATCACCCGTCCATCATCTTCTGGGCCAATGGCAACGAAGGCGGCTTCAATCGTGAGCTTGATCGCCTGTACGCCAATTGGGACCTGCAGAAGCGGCCGGTGATTCATCCGTGGGAAAACTTCGGCGGCATCGATACCGCGCACTATCCGACCTATAACTGCTGCGCCACCTCGCTATTCAACGGCCGCGATGTGTTCATGCCCACCGAATTCCTGCATGGACTGTACGATGGCGGCGCGGGCGCGGGCCTGAACGACTGGTGGAACGCCATGCTGGGCAATCCGCTCAGCGCCGGCGGCTTTATCTGGTCGTTTGCCGATGAAGGCATTGTGCGCGAGGACCGCGGCGGCGCGATCGACGTCGCGGGCAACTCGGCGCCGGACGGCATCGTCGGGCCGTATCGCGAGAAGGAGGGCAGCTACTTCGCGGTCAAGAAGATCTGGACGCCGGTGTATCTTCCGCTGTCCGAAATGGCGTCCCTGCCGCCGACCTTCGACGGCGCGATTACGCTGGAGAACCGCTACGACTTCACCAATCTGAATCAGGTGAAGTTCCGCTGGCAGCTGGTGCGCTTTGGACTTAATGCAGGCCACGCTGTGGTTGCGCAAGGCAGTGCGAAGGCGCCCGATGTGGCAGCCGGCATGCGCGGCATCACCAGCATTGCTTTGCCTGCCGATTGGCGCAAACAGGATGCGCTATACCTGACGGCCACCGGGCCAGATGGCCGGGAGATTTACACCTGGTCCTGGATGATCGCCAGCCCGCAGCAGGTGGCGCAACGCATCGCCTTGACGCAGCCAGTCGCAGCGCAAGCAACGCTGACTGAGACGGCCGACAGCTATCGCCTGCAAGCCGGCACGCTGAGCGCCGTTATCGACAAAGCCACCGGTTATCTGCGCGAGCTGAAAAAAGGCGGCGTCATTGCACCGCTGACCAATGGCCCGCGCCTGGTCGCCGGTAAAGCGGAACTGAAGCGCATACAGGCAATGCGCGACGGCAGCGATGTGGTGGTAGCCGCCGAGTACAACGGCAACCTGCGCAAGGTGAACTGGCGCCTGTCCGCCGCCGGCCAGCTCAGTGTGAACTACGGCTACCAGATGGAAGCCGCCCGCTACGTCGATGCGCTGGGCGTGACTTTCGATTATCCTGAAGGCGAGGTGAGATCCATGCGCTGGCTGGGCCGTGGCCCTTACCGCGTATGGAAGAACCGCACCCAGGGTGTGGAGTTCGACGTCTGGCAGAAGGACTACAACGACACGGTGACCGGCCTGTCATGGAATTACCCGGAATTCAAAGGCTTCCACGACAAAGTCTATTGGGCGACGCTGGCGACGAAGAATCTGCCCATCACCTTTGTCAACCATGCGGACGATATTGCGCTGCGTGTGTTCACGCCGAAGGAGGCCAGCGGCGAAGGCTTCGAACCGAAAGGCACGCACGTGGACTTCCCGCCGGGCGATATCTCCTTCCTCAACGCGATCCTCCCGATCGGCACGAAGTTCAATCCGCCGGGAGAACTGGGTCCATCGGCGCAGCAGGCGCGTACGCCTAACCTGGGCATCTGGCTGGAGAACACCATCGATATCGTGGTTGGAGACTCAAGCCACTGATTGCGCAAGCCACTTGCGGTAGCGTCGCGCCAGCAGGGCGGCACGCAGCTGGTCAGTGAGCAGTGTTCATGCAGGACTCAGGCCTGCTCCGCAATCGCCGGACGGGTGATGCCACCGGTGGTCGTCACCTGAGTGCACGCGACCGCCGCCAGCGCCTTTAGGACAGTGTGATTTCTGCGTTGTTCACAAAATCGATGATGACCGGGTTGACCACATCGCCATGGGTGATGGGGCCCATGTGGGCGCCGCGCGTTTGTACGGCGGTGGCGTTGGGCAGCGATGCGCCCAGCTGCTCCACCAGCAGGCGGGTGGAAGCGGGGCTGCGTTCGCCGGCCATGACCAGTGATGGCATGGTCAACATGGACAAATCGGCCAACGTTGCCTGTTCGCCCAACAGCGCGTCGAAGTCGAGACGCACCTTGGCGATTTGCGCCACCATCTTTTCCTGTGCGCCGTTCGGTGCGTCGTCGAAGGCGCCCGGACGGTTCCAGTAATCGATGAAGATGCGGGTGGCGTCGCGGTCGTTGGTGCTGGCCTTGATGCGGTCCACCACGCCGACGATTTCCTGCTTGGCCGGATGCGACGCAGACAGCAGGTGGAAGGCCACCGGCTCGAACAGCGTGAGCGACAGCACGCGCTGCGGCATGCGGCGCGCCATGTGCAGCGCGCAGGCGCCACCGAAGGAGTGGCCGATCAGGTGGAACGCTTCGCCCGGCTCCAGCTCGGAGGCGGTGGCGGCGATCACCGCATCCACTTCGTGCCCCAGCGTGTGGGTGTAGCCTTCCCCAGCATCGGCGGCGGCGGGGAAGGGCGAAGCGCCATAGCCCTGCAGATCGACAGGAATGCAGCGGTAGGCGTCACCCAGTTGCGTTTTCAGCGACGACCACTGGGACTTGGAACTCATGGAACTATGCAGCAGGACGACAGCAGGTTTCATTGCCAGCTAAAGTTAAAAAAAATGAAGCGGAGATTATACCGGTTTGTCTTGTCTGTACCACGCAATGCACTTTTTGAGCAGGAGAGGAGTAAAGTAGTAGTCATGAATAATTCTAAAAAAGTCGCCGGCTTGGCAGGTCTCGCCAGCGTCCTGTGGATGGGTTTTACCGCAGCAGTAGCCGCGAGCCAGAAGCGGCTGGTGTTCAATGCACTGGGCAGCAAGCGTGAAGTTCTCAAGCCTTACAGCAGTGGTCATCGCACCCGTCCTATTGTGGTGCGGGCCAAGGACGGCACGCGCCTGGCCGGCTGGCTGATGACGCCACCGGTGGCCGGTCCGCATCCGGGCGTGGTCTATTTCGGCGGACGTTCGGAGGAAGTGTCGTGGGTGGCGCGCGACGCCGGCAAGCTATTCCCCGGCATGGCGGTGCTGGCGGTGAATTACCGCGGCTACGGCGATTCGCAGGGCGATCCTGCGGAAGAACACTTCATCGATGACGGCCGCATGCTGTACGACTGGTTGAGCGAGCGCCATCACGTCGATCCGAAACGCATGGCCGTCGTTGGCCGCAGCCTCGGTTCCGGTGTGGCGGTGCAGGTGGCGATGGAGCGAGACGCTAATTCTATCGTGCTGATTACGCCTTACGATTCGATCCTCGCCATCGCCAAGCGCAAGTTCAAGGCGATTCCGGTGGAGTATGTGCTGCAGCATAAATTCGAGTCGATCAAATACGCGCACCAGCTCAAGGCGCCGACCTATGTGCTGCGTGCGGCGGTGGACGATATCGTGCCGCATTCGCATACCGACCTGCTGGTGGAAAAACTGGGGATGCTGCATGCGGACGAAATCGTGCCGGACTCCGACCACCTCAACATCCCCTATCTGGAAGCGACCCAGACGCGCATCGCCAGTTTCCTGGCAAGCCGCTTCAGTCCACCCTGAACAAATCCCCCTCGTTTGACCTTGCCTTTCCCGCCACGTTCACCAAGCTGATTGCCGGCTTGGTGGGACTACATCTCTCGCCGCAGCTTCATTAGACAGACTGTCTGGCGAAATACCCGGAAGTTACTTTTCGATAGATTCTGCCTGCAACAAGGTGGCATAATTCTTTTATTGCCGTATGGAAATAATGTGCAGATACAGTGGCGAATTTGAAATGATAACAATCAAGTTGCAAGGGAAGCCATTTTTATAATTCAGCGGAGATTTTCTTATGAATTGGATCAAGAAGTATTTGTTGATATTGATTTTCTTTGGTTGAATCGCCACGAGTATTGTAGACACTCCTGAGCCATAATTTAGGCAAAGGAGAAATCATGAGTGGGAAGCGTTACACGGAAGAATTTAAGGTCGCTGCGGTCAAGCAGGTTCTTGAGCGCGGACA
>Ga0209564_1000614_pt1 | contig 54746 bp, 46 predicted proteins | sample AraplaCol_mMF_r2_FD_184272 | JGI IMG/M metagenome (GOLD analysis project Ga0209564, IMG submission 184272) | Arabidopsis root microbial communities from North Carolina, USA - plate scrape MF_Col_mMF_r2 (SPAdes) (version 3) | ecosystem: Host-associated > Plants > Roots > Endosphere | place: USA...
CCAGCCAGGCGCCATTTGCTGGGCAAATTGCAGGCTGCCGATATCGCGCATGGCATCCTCAGCATGCGCGGCAGACGCTGCGCAGATTGCAAGGATCAACAGAGTCTTCGATCTCACCGTTTCACCGTCAGTGCTTTGCCTTCGTACGTGACTTGCTTGTCCGCCTTATCGAAGGACTGCGCGGCCGCAGTGCCCGCACCGATAAACTGGATCTTGAACACGCGCTTTGCCACCATTCCCGGATACTGGCCGCTGCGCGCGCCTATGGTCACCGTGCCGGTCTTATCGTCGTAGCGCAGTGGAATGCGGCTCGATTCGCCACGCGTGTAACCGAGGCTGACGCCGTCGTCTTCGTAGAGACTGAACTGGCCGTCGGCGCCGGTAAAGACCTGCAGGGTAATCGGCGCGTCGGGATGTTCGTCGACGTACTGGCTGACCGGCGCAGTCGGCACAATGGCGCCCGCCTTCACAAAGACAGGAATGCGTGCTGCCGGAGCCGCCACGGTAACGGTACTGCCGCCTTTGTACAGCGCACCGGTATTGAAGTCATACCAGCTGGCGCCCTGCGGCAGATAGACGCTGCGTTCGCGTGCACCGTAGGTGTAGACCGGAGCGATCAACAAATCATGGCCGAACAGATATTGGTCCTTGATGTCCTTTACGCGCTCATCACCCGGAAAGTCCATCACCAGGCCGCGCATGATGGTGCCGGCGTTGTAATAGGTATCGGACGCGGTTGCATAGATATAAGGCATCAGGCGATAGCGCAGCTTCAGGTACCAGACCATGGAATCGCGCATCTCCGAGCCTTCCGGCGCGATATTGTAGATTTCGCGCTTCACCACTTCACCGTGGGAACGGAACAAGGGCGAGAAGGCGGCGAACTGGAACCAGCGCAGATTCAGTTCCTGCCACTCCTTCAGGTCGGCCGGATCGATCTTTGCGCCGGTTGTACCGCGGTTTTCCTGAGCCGAGCCGAGATCGCCGTACTGGTAACGGTTCTCCTGGGCATAGCCACCGATATCGTGCGTCCAGTTCGGAATGCCGGACATGGAGAAGTTCACGCCCGCCGAAATCTGCTCATACAGATTGCTCCAGCGGCTGGCCACGTCGCCGCTCCACACCGCCACGGAGTTACGCTGGATGCCGGCAAAGCCTGAGCGCGACAGGATGAACTGGCGCTTATCCGGCTGGTCGCGGCGCAGGCCGTCGATCAGCGCTTGCGTATGTACCAGGCTGTATGGGTTGTAGGTGATTTCGCCGGCGCCGTAAATGGTCGGGCCGATCAGCTTCCTGAAGTCGACGGGACGAGAGTTGGACAGCACATCCGGCTCGCTATTGTCCATCCACCAGGCGTCGAAACCCAGGTCCACCAGCTTGTGCTTCATCTGGCGATAGTAGATGTCACGCGCTTCCGGAGCGTATGGGCTGTAGTGGGTGTTCTTGTATCCCGGCCCGACCCAGTCCAGCGCGCCGTTCTCGACGTTCCTGGTCCACATATGGCCTTTTTCCAGCAACTCCTTGTAATTGGCCGTGGTGTCGTAGAACTTGCCCCATACGGACAGCATGATGTGCGCGTGCTGGCGGTGGACTTCATCCACCATGCCTTTCGGATCGGGGAAGCGGACCTTGTCGAAGTCATGCGAGCCCCAGGCGTTTTCCGGCCAGTAGAACCAGTCCTGCACGATATTATCCAGCGGCCACTGGCGCTGGCGGTATTCGTGCAGGGTGTCCAGCAGTTGCTGCTGCGTCTCGTAGCGCTGGCGCGACTGCCAGAAGCCGTAAGCCCACTTCGGCATCATGGGCGCCTGGCCGGTGAGGTGGCGGTAGCCGGCGATGACCTTGTCCATGCTGTCGCCGCGAACCACGTAATAATCGATGCCCTGTGCGATGTCGGATGACAGCGTGAGCGAATGGCGTTCCGCATCAGGCAGCGGATCGTTGTGGGTGATGGCGACCATGCCGCCGGACGGCTTCCATTCCAGGTGCAGCTTGACCGGCTTGTTCTTCTCGAACTTCACTTCGAAGTTGTGATACCAGGGATTCCAGCCCTGGCGCCACACATCCATGACCTGCTTGCCATTGATAGTCAGCGTGGCGTAATCGGATGCGTAAAGCTGCATCTTGTGCACGCCGGGCTTGTCGCTCGCCAGCGTGGCGTCCCACACTACTTTCACGTCTTTCAGGTTCTTGATCGGCCCCAGTTCCCTGGGCCAGTTCTCGGCCACATCCTTCAGGTACTGGTAAGCGATATCGTCTTCCTTGCGGGTCAGCGCCAGCTTGCCGCCGACGTAGTAGCGCGCCGTCATGTCCAGCTTCAGGTCGCGCTTCATCGGTCCGTAGGCGCGGGGATTGCCGAAACGGGAAATGGCGTTGTTGTCCCACAGGACCCCGTAATTCTTGTCCGAGATCACGAAGGGCACGGCAACGTCCATATTGTGCTGGGCCAGCAGCACGTCTTCGCCGTTCAGGTTCATCTGGGCGTTCTGGTGCTGGCCCAGGCCGTAGAACGCGTCCTTCGTGCCGTGGTTGAAGCCTTCCGTGATCGTCACGAAGGGTTTGCCCTCGACGTCGATTGGCCTCATCGATTCCGATGCCTGGCTGAGGAACGGTTTGCCGCCGGCGTCCGAGAACTGCACACTGCCCGTCGCCAGGGAAACCGCTGCGGCGATCCTGTTGGCCTTGAGCGTGACAGTGTCGCCACCGCGGTTGACCGTAAAGGCACAAGTGCATGGTTTGGCGATGGTCATCAGCGATGGCGTCAACGCCTTGCCGCTGGCGTCCAGCTTGAGCACGTGGAGGATGTTATCGTCCATCAGTTCCAGGCGAACTTCCTTTGCCGCGCCGCTGTCAGGCTTGACGACGATGCCATTGGCCGTTTGCTCGAAGGTGCCTGCAAAGGCATTGCCGCTGGCGGCCAGGGCGATCACCACGCCCGCAGCCTGCATCGCTTGAAAACGCATTGTCTCTCCTTTTTTCCCCTGGGGTCAGGGTTTGCTTAATAAGTGCCCAGCCGGACTTTCAGCACGACCGGCCTGGCTGGCAGGTTCAGGCCGTAGTCGGTCTGGTCGCCGTTCCAGTTGCGCTCCATGACCCATTTGCCGGACGCATCGAAACTGCCCTCTTCCACCCGGGCGTACATGCTGCTCTTCCCTTCGTTGGGGCCGGAACCACTGATCTTTACGCGCGCATGCTGGCCGGCGATGATGAATTCGCTGTCCCCGATCTGCGCAATGGCAGCGCCGCCGTTGGGCGCATCCGTACCGGGCGGCAGGTCCTTCATGTCCGGCCAGAAGTGCTTTTCGCCCATCTGCCATTCGCGGAAGGAAACGGTGGCCTTCCAGCCCTTCATTTCGATGGTTTGCGGCGTACGCTCTTCGCTTTCCGCCACGCCGTAGGTACGGCCCTCGAACGCCCACTTCGCCCACTGCCGCTGCATCGGGGCAAACGCCTTGTAGACCGCGGCGAATGGCGCCACCATGGCCTTGTCCTTCAGCTTCGAGCCGAGCGGGAAATTGCTGTAGTCCGCATAGTCCAGGCCAAACGGTGAATAGCCCAGCGCACCACGGCCGATGATCAGCCAGGCGTAACGCGCATAGCCTTCAGCATTGCCGATCTCCGGCACCATTAGCGGATTGTCGGCGCGCTGGAACTTGTCCAGCGTTGCAGTGACCTTGGCCCACTCCGGCGAGTAGATATCCGGCGCGGCGAATTCGATGTGCGGCGCGGCGGCCTTGTAGATGTCGATCACGTCGAAAGTAGGGCCGCCGCTGCCGAAATTGTTCTTCCATGGCGCCATTGGCTCCAGCGGATCGCGCAGCGCATTGTTGACGTACATCGGTAAGTCATACACGGCGCGGCCCGCCTTGGCGATTTCCTCGATATAGCTGGCAATGGCCCAGGCGTGGAAGTATTCCTCCGCATACGGGCCATAGACTTCGGACCAGCTGCCGGAAGCCGCGCCGGGCACCGGCGGCTTCTTGTGCGCCAGAACGGATGCAGGCACCGGCTGCGCAAACGCAGCCTGCGCGCGAGCACCGTAATCGCGCACCAGGCCATACGTACCGACCTCGTTCTCGACCTGCACCATGATCACGGTACGGTCTTTTTCATCGATCTGCCTGATATGCTTCATCATCTCTACGAAGGCCTTGCGGTCCGCTTTCAGCGTCTCTTCGCCGAACGGCGACAGGCAGTAGAAGACCTTGCCGTCCTTGTCCAGCATGCGCGGGAAGCGCTGGTTATTGAACTTCACCCATTCCGGCGAATAGCTGGCGTTGGTGTTCTTCCAGGTGCCGAACCACAACAGCACCAGCCGCACCTTATTCTGGCGCGCCTCTTTGACCAGGGTATCGACAAAGCTGAAATCGAAATGGCCTTCGGTGGGCTCGACCTGCTCCCACGCGACAGGCACTTCAACCGCGTTGGCTCCGGCATCCCTGATGGCCGCCCACAGCGGCTTCAGCGCCGCCGGGTAGTTGCTGGAATTGTGTGCCTGCCCGCCCAGCATCAGGAAAGGCGCGCCATCGACCATCAGGGCGTGGCGGCCATCCTTCGATACCAGGCGTGGCATCTCGGCAGCCAGGCCGCTCGCGGCCAGGCTTGCCATGCACAGAAAGACCAGGGTACGTTTGAAGGATCGCTTCATGCACCCCGCTCCTTAGAACGAATAACGCATCTTCACAGCGTAGCGCGGACCGGAAGCGAACCACGCACGGCCCATCAAGCCGGTGTGCTGCTGCATCAACTGACGGTAAGTGGAATCGGTCAGATTGGTGCCTTCAAAGCCCAGGGACAGGCGTTCGTTCACCTGATAGAACACGGATGCATCCAGCGTGCCGTAGGAATCCGCCCAGGTTGGCAGCGCCCAGCGGACCGTGTGCTGGCCGAAGGTCGGGCTGGCCGGGTTGGTATCGGTCGCGTCGCCGCCGTTGGTGCCGTTCACGTTCACAGCCTGCAGATTCTTCGAGCGCCAGCTGTAGGCCATGCGTGCCGACCATGGGCCTTTGTCGTACAGCAGCGCCAGGTTGTAGGCGTTCTTGGACAGCAGCGGCAGCGGCAGGCCGTCGAAGGTCTGGCCGTTGGTGTCGCAGCCGTTCATATTGGTGTTGGCATTGGCCGTCTGGCTGGAACCGTTGCAATAGGCCGAGAACACAGGGCTGTACAACTTTTGCTTACTGTCGACGTAGGTGTAGTTCGCCTGGAAGCCGATGCCGGAGAACCAGCCGGGCAGGCGGTCGAAATACTGCTGGTAGGCGATCTCGATACCGCGTGCATGGCCCTTGGCGCCATTGACAGGGCCGGCCACCGAGAAGTTCTGCGGATTGCCGTTCACGTCCGGGATCTGGAAATTGTAGATCTGGTTGATGATCACATCGCGCAGCTGCTTGTTAAACAGCGCCACCGTCACCGAACCAGCCTTCGCGAAATACCATTCAGCCGTTACGTCAGTCTGGTTGGACTTGATTGGCTTCAGATTCGGATTACCCTGCCCGTCGCCAGACTGGTTCACGCTGTTGATATGGGTCGTGGTGCCGGTATTGGTGATGTCGGCAGTCTGCGACAGCGTGGTGTAGGCCTGCAGCTGCGAGAAGTCCGGACGCGACATGGCGCCGGAGAAGCCGAAGCGGAACTGCAGGTCATCGCGCACTTTCATGCGCAGGTTCAGGCTTGGCAGCACATTGTGGTAGCTGTTCTCGAAGTCCTGCGGGGCCTTGAACGCCGGGATATTTGCAAACGTCTGGCCAGTCACCGAATTACCCGATGGGACATTGATGCTCGGAGTGAAGACGGTATAGCCGTGCGCCGTCATGTCGGTCTTCACATAACGCACACCGAGGTTGCCGTCGATCGGGAAGCGCAAATTGTCAAAGCCGAAGCGTACCTGCGTGTAGAAGGCCTTGGTTTTCTCGCTCTGGTCATTGGTGCCGGCTGGATCGGTGCCGAACGTTGCAGGCGTCCATGGTGCGCAGCCGGACGAATCGCCGCCATGCGCTTCAGCGCAGAGGATGTCGTGATACTTGTGCAGGGCCGCGTAGCTGCTGGGGTAGCCGGTTGCCAGCGCCACGTTCGGGAACACCAGCGTCGGCACCTGCGTGTTGTTGTTGAAGAAGTTGTTGAACGTGTGGAGTTCGGTGTTGTTGGCGAAGCGCGGATCACCCAGCGACGCCAGCTTGCTGATGTCCCAACCCAGCTGCCAGGTCTGCGAAATCGGCGACCAGTTGTAGCTTGGGTTGGAATTCATCGTTACCGAATCCTTGTCGGTCAGACGCACGCCGAAACGGATGTCGCGCAGGAAGGGATGATCCTCGAAGTCGTAGATCGCATCGCCTTTCCATGCCTTGCCGGTAGCCTTGGAGCGGTCCATATGCTCCATGGTAAAGGCCCAGTAGTAGTTCTTCGGATCGGCCAGGAAGGCGGTATCCGCCTGGTCGAAAATCAGGCGCGGAACGTCGCCGCTCAGGTCGACCTTCTCCTTCGCCATCTGCACGCCGGTGGCTACCGTGGAGTCGAAGCTGTTGGTCTTGGCCTTGATGTACTGGAGGTCGGACTTCAGTGTCCAGCGGTCGGCAGGACGCCAGGTGATATTCCAGCCGATATCGGTGGTGTCGGATTTGCGGTTGGCGGTACGGGTATCGCCGCCGAAGTTGATGCCGCCGTCGGCCGGGTCGGTCAGGGTGCCCGTCAGCAGATTGCCGTTCGGGCCATAGGTCGCATCTGAACTGACCTTGATGTTGTACGGGCTGGCCTGCGAGAAAATGGCGCGCTCGTCCCACTGCATTTCGTACTTCGACTTGAAGAAGGTCAGGTGCGATTTGAGGGTGGAGTCTTTCTGCCATTGCAAAGCGCCATAGTAGCCCTGGCGCTTGCGGTCAAAGTCCAGCGTGCGCCATTGCGAACCTTTCGGCACCCACACGGTCTTGCCTGCGACAACGTCGTCACGCGGGTAGTAAGGCTCGACCTGGAAGGCGTCGGTGCGCACCTGGCTGCGCGAGTAAGCGAGATCGATCATCGCACCAATTTCGCCGACTGGCGTCTTCCAGCGGTTGGATGCCATCACCGAGCCGCCGGGCGAGTTCTTGCCACCCAGCGCATTGTGAGTGGAGTCCAGGCTGAACGCCACTTTCGACCCCTTGAAGTCGAATGGCAGCGCGGTACGCAGGTTGACCAGGCCACCCACTGCGCCTTCAATCTGTTCTGCGGAAGGATTTTTGTACACGTCCACGCCGGCCATCAGCTCGGGCGGTACGTCTTCGAAATTCAGCGAACGGCCACCGTTGGCGGAGAAGGAGTCGCGTCCATTCAGTTCGGAGCGCACATAGGTCAGGCCGCGCACCGTCACGCCGGAGCCTTCGACCGAGTAGTGTTCAGGATCGCCTTTGGCCATGGTGCGGTCGATCGACACGCCGACCACACGCTGCAGCACTTCCGTCACGGAGCGGTCCGGCAGCTTGCCGATATCGTCCGCCACGATGGAGTCCACGATTTCGTCGGAATTGCGTTTGATGTTTTGTGCGGACTGCAGCGCGGCGCGCTGGCCGGTGACCACAATCACCGAGGCATCAGCCGGCGTGGCGGATGGCGCGGCCACTGCTGCCGGTGCGGGTACGGGCATTGGGTTGGCGACCGGAGCCGGATTGCTGTCCTGGGCGCTGGCAGCCTGCGCTGCCATAAAAGCAATCTGGGCCACGGCCAATGCGATTGCGGTCTTCTTGAACGGATACGGGCTCACTCTCTTGTCTCCTCGCTGTCGTTGATTGCGTGTTGCATCACGCTATGCTGCTAGTTTGCTTGGCACATTTCGTTATCGCAATTATGAAAATCACCAAGTGCGAAAACGTTTTCAAAGAATTGCTAAAAAGAACCGCTTGAAGCGGTCGTTGCTGCTTAGTTCCTGCTTAGTTGGCGCTGTCCTGCGGATGGCCGTAGACGATGCCCCGGCCGGCCGTACTCATGTAGACCCAGCCGTATCGATTCATGTCGCCGACAATGAACTGGCCATCGCCGGGGCCGCCGTACTGATGGGCGTCGTCATTGACGCGGGTCCAGCTAGCACCGCCATCAAGCGAGCGGTGCACACCACGCGCGCCGCCGACGCTGCCCCAGATATAAACCGCCGGATAGCTGGCGCCGGGCGCCGCTTTGCCGAAACCGACCGCCGCGCAGAATTGGACATTGGAGAGTGGCGCAAATGACACACCCGCGTCCACCGAACGCGCCAGACCGCCATCGTGCAGAGGCAGCCACAAATCCCGCGCCCTGCCCGGCACTGCGCGCAGCACGCCGGATGCGCCGGCTGAAAGCGCCGCTCTGGGCTCAAACGAGACGCCGCCGTCGGTACTCGCCAATAGTGTGCCGTTGTTGTATGCGTAAAACAGTTGCGGATTTTCTGCGTCCGCAACGGGCCGCAAATTGGGAGTGCGCAGGCCGCGCACTTCAGTCCAGGTGGCGCCGGCGTCGGCCGAACGGTAGGTCAGCGCGCTACCGCGTGGACTGTGCAGAATCACTTTGCCGTCCGCCGACAGCGCGACCTGCCCCTGCTGTCCCTTGAGCGAAGCTGCCTTGCTCCAGTGCGCGCCGCCGTCCGCCGTGAGGTACATGGCCGAACCAACGCGCACCATGGCGGCGGGCTGGCGGCCCGCGACTGCCAGACCAAACGTGGTGCCCATTTCCGGCTGATGAATGGGCGCATACTGCGCAGGATCGGCATGCAGGAAGCCGTCGTAGTCGCCGATGGCCGACACCAGCGGCCTGCCCGGCGCGCTGACGGCATTCAAGGGCACTGTTTCTTCAAGCCCGCGCACATGGAAGGCCCATACCGCCGGCGTCGCATCGATATCCGCCGTATGGAAGATGCCATTGCCTGAAGTGACCCAGGCCGCCTTGGGATTGAACGGGTCGAACTCCACCACGCTGGCCCAGTGAATTGCGTGCCCTTTCAGCCACGAGACGCCGGACAAGTCCTTGGCAAAGCCACGCGCAATTACATCGCTCCAGCTGGCGCCACTATCCGTCGAGACAAAGATGCGATCACCTTTTGCATCACCCTGCGGCAGATACGTGCTGATGGTGGAAGCGACCAGGCGCTGCGGACGGCTGGGATCGACGCTGATACCGCTGAACGGTGCGGTGAAGCCAGCGGGTGTGACCTCCTTCCAGCAGCCATCGGCGATGGCGTATTGCCAGATCTGCCCTCGGTCCATCGGTTCCGGCTGTTTGTTATTGGGGTGGGGACCGGCGCCGTTGGCATAAGTGATGTAGAGCTTTCCCTGGCCGTCCAGCGCCGCCCGTTGCGGCATCAGAGCGGACGGTGCGCCGGCAACGGGGGCAAACGTAGCGCCGCCATCATCGCTGCGGTAGAAGCTGGGACCCAGCGCCCCATAACGCGAAACGCCGACATACAAACGCTGGGCAAGGCCATGCACTATGCTCGCAGGGTCCGGAATGACGAAGCTGATGCCCGCGCCATTGGGCGTCGTGCTGACATCCAGCCCTGACAAATGGCGCCAGCTGGCGCCTGCGTCGCTGCTTCGGAACAGGCCATTCCAGCGCGTGCCCACATACAGGACATTGCCGTTGTCGGGATCGACTGCCAGCCGTTCGCCGTTGTTGCGGCCCATGCCGTTACCATGGGTCTTGAACAGATTCGTTACCTCGGTGATGGCGAAAGTCCTGCCGTAATCCTTCGAACGCAGGATCGCCGTGCGCCCGCCATTCAGGTAGCTGATACCGGCCAGCAGATAGACCTTGCCGGCATCATGCGGATCAATCGCGAGCGAGTCGACGCCGAGCAGACCTGTGTCGGCATCGGACAGCCAATCGAGCAAGGGCACCCAGCGTGCTGCTGTCTTGTCCCAGCGGTAGGCGCCGCCCACATCGGTGCGCGCATACACCACGCCTGCCTCGCTATGGCTGGGAATGATGGCCGAGACAAAGCCTCCGCCGCCGATGGTGACGCTGTCCCAGACATAGGGCTCGGCGGAGGCGGCACAAGCCGCCAGCGCTGCTGCCAGCGCGGTCAGATATCGAACCAGTTTCATGCTTAGTTCGCCAGCAGCTTGCTCAGTTCCGGCGCCATGGCCCTGGCCCAGATTTCATACCCCTTCTCATTGGGGTGCAAGAGATCAGGCATGATGTCGCGCGACAGCCCGCCATTCGCATCAAGGAAGGCTTGATTGATGTTCAGGAAGTAGACGTGCTGGTTGTCCGCGAAGCCCGGGAGAATGTGATTGACGCCCTCATTGATCTGCCGCAGCTGGTCGTCCGCCTTTTCGCCACGCGGGAAGATCGCCAACAGCAGGATCCTGGCATCCGGCAGACGGGCGCGCAGTTCGTCGATATTGCGCTGGATGCCAGCGGCCGTGTATTGGGCCGCTTCCTGGCGATGGCCGGTGTTATTGGTGCCAAACATCAGCACCACCACCTTGGGCGAAGTGCCATCCACTTCCCCATGCTGCAGGCGCCACAGCACGTTTTCCGTGCGGTCGCCGCCGAAGCCCAGCGCCACCGCATTGTATTTGGCGTAATTGCGCTGCCAGACTTCCTTGCCGCTCTTTTCCCAGCCTTCAGTAATCGAGTCGCCAATGAAGATCACATCGCTGCGCTTGCCCTCCGCTTTCAATTGTTTGTTCGCTTCCAGCTTGGCCAGATGGCGCGGCATCCACCAGCTGATGGACCAGGATTCGTTCAGCATATCCGGCGTGACTGACACGGTCCGGTAATCCGGGCAGCTCGCGCTGGCCGTGCCCGTATGCTGCAGGCGTACATTGGCCACAGAAACGTCGCCATTTCCCATGCCTTCCAGCGTGAACGGTTTGCTGACTGCGCTGAAGTCATCGCCTTCGCGCATGAAGCAGGCTACCGGCAGACTCACATGCTGCCAGCCTTTTCCCTCCATCGCACGCGCGGGCAGCAGGAACGGCACCTTGCGCTCGCACTTGTCGCCGCAGTCCATGCGGACGGACAGGCCGCCTTGCGTCAGATCGTTCACCTTCAGGTCGAAGGCCAGCACGCCATGCGCCGCATACGGACGCATATCCAGCGGCGTGCCTTCAATGCGCAAGGCGGAGAACCAGGCGTCTTTCCAGCTCAGGTTGAGGGCATCACCGCGATCGACAATCTGCACCGCGTTGCGCGGCGCGTCAATGGATACGCTGGCGCCAAGCAGCGGCTTCTGGCCATCCGGATTGACGGCGGCGACGTGCCAGCCGTCCGCCGGACGGGATGCATAGAGCGGCAAATCCGCCTGGGCCTTGGCCGCAGCGGACAGCAGCATGGCGGCGGCGCATAGCCACCCTATCCTTCCCAACATCTTGCCTCCGTATTGAAATCGTTTTCACTTCATTGTGCGATTCGCGCCAGCCGCTGGCAATTACGAAAATCATCAACTCGCGGAACGATTCTGCGGAGAACAGACACCAGGACTTCTCAGAAGGCGCTCTTGACCACGCCGCCATCCACGCGCAATGCCGCACCGGTGGTTGCCGATGAGAGCGGGCTGGCCACGTAGGCGACCATCGAGGCGACTTCCTGTGGCGTGCCGAAGCGCTTGATCAGGGAGGTTGGCCGTACATGATCGAAGAATTCCGCTTCGACCTGCTCGAAGGTTTTGGCGGCCGATTTCGCCATGTCCGCCACAAAGTCGCCGACGCCGCGCGATTTGGTCGGGCCGGGCAGCACGCTATTGACCGTGATGCCGGTACCGGCAACCGATTCCGCCAAACCACGCGCCACCGCAATTTGCGCTGTCTTGGTCATGCCATAGTGGACCATCTCCGTCGGAATCTGGATAGCGCTTTCGCTGGAGATGAAAATGATGCGCCCCCAATTCGTGCGCTTCATTTCCGGCAGCACCAGGCGCGCAAGGCGAACGCCGCTCAGCACATTCACATCGAAGAAGCGCAGCCAGTCTTCATCCGGAATGTCTTCAAAGGGCTTGGGCTCGAAGATGCCCAGGTTGTTGACCAGGATATTGATACCCGGATGGCGTTGAACGACTTCCTGCGCCGCCTCGGCCTTGCTGAGGTCGCCGACAAAGCCAAGAACGGTGCCGCGGGTTTCGGCCCGCATGCGGTCCACTGCCTCATCGACGCCCTGTTGAGATCTGCCGTTGACGATAACGCTGGCGCCTTCCTGGGCGAGCGTGTGGGCGATTGCGTAGCCGATGCCAGCGGTGCTGCCACTTACCAAAGCTAACTTACCGTTGAGTTGCAAATCCATGTCAATACTCCCTATTTATAGACAGTAATTCAAGTTTCGCGAGAAAACAGCCGTTAAGCGAGAATGAGCTCCATATCCAGCCTCTCCAATTGGCAACCGGCGACACGTGTTCCGCCCGGCCGTAATGTCAATCCAATCGTCGCTCAGCTTGATGCCGCGGCCTCATTGCCGCCGTCAACCGTCGTCAAACTGAGCCCCGAAGCAATCGCTGCCGCCTCAGCGCCCCTTTCGATCAGCGAGCGATACAAAGACGCCGGCGCCGCCATGCTCAAGCAGCTTGGCGCCGGTTCAGCTATTCCGGCCGATCATGCCAAATTGCCGGAGTCAGTTGACAACAAGTTCACGCTGAATATTACTACGCGCAGCGGGACCAAGGTCGAGCTTACGCTGGCCAATGTGGATGACGAAATGATTTACCAGGTCAGCTCCAGCGCTGATCTGAATGATGATGAGCGCAAGGCCCTGTCCAATCTGGCAGCGGGCTTCCAGTCCGCGATCGATGGCATGGCGGGTGCGGACCCGCAAGTGCGGCTCAGCGGACTGACTCAGTTCGATAGCAAGTTTGTGCAGTCCATCGACTTCCACTCCGAAGTCGCACTCTCTGGCTCGCAGCCCGCATCGCAGACGCTGGATTTCCACATCGACGGGACGCAGCGGAAAGTGAGCATCGGCGGCCCGGATGGCCAGGCTGAAGTCAACGTGGACACGAACTCTTTGCAGAACGTGGGCACCAGGCAGCAGCAGGCGAAAGCCATCAACAATTATCTGGCCCAATTCGACCAGGCAGCCTCGCGCGGGCACGGCGACATGAAGCTGATGACCATGTTCAAGGATGCCTTCTCCGATATGAACCGGACGGCCACCACTGAAGACCGCCCCAGCTCTTACACTGCGCCATCCAGCTGGCAACTGAACGCCGACGATCATGCTGCGCTGACCGGCCTGTCCGATTTCAGCGCGTCCGTCAGCCAGACTCCGAAATACCCCAATCCGCTCAAGCCGCAGCAGAAAGACAGCTTCTCTTACGATGTTTCGCAGCTGACCAGCGTCGATGGTCCAAGCCAGGATGACCGTACCGTTGGCCAAACCCAGCAATCACATTTGAGCGCCCAGTATCACACTGCCCTCGGCAAAACCAGCGCGCCGTCATTCGATGGAACGCTGCAAACGCAGAACTACGAATATCACAAGATCGAAGACAATGCGGGCAGCAACGTCTCGCTGAACTACCGGCACGGCAAACTGGCCAAGGCAACGCTGGAACAAATGGCCAGCCAATCCGAGCAAGTGCAGACCTTCATCCTCGGCAAGCTAAAGTCCGACAGGACCATCCCAAGCCAGCAATCGCTGGTACATGATCTTCTGCCCTCGCTCACGTCCTATGAGCACCGCAGGGGCGACGACACCTTGAACAACAATGTCTTCCTGCTCGGTTCACCTGGCGCACTCGTGGCGCGCAAGCAGCAGCTAGAAGGACAATGATCCGACGGCTGCATAGTGCTGCGCGCGCCCTGCTCGCCTTTGCGCTTGCATGCTGTCTGATGCACGCCGCACACGCAGCCAACGAAGTTGCGCTGGCGCGCGCGGAAATGCCATTGAACGGTCCCTGGGCCTTCCGGCTGGGGCACGATGCCCGCTGGGCCTTGCCCGCGTTTGACGATCGTGACTGGGAACGCGTGGACTTGACGCCAGCGCCTGACGCACACGACGGCGATGTCGGGCTTCCCGGCTATGTTCCGGGCTGGACTTCACGCGGCCACCCTGGACAGTGGGGCCACGCGTGGTATCGGCTGCGTGTCCGCTGGAGTGTGCCCACAGGTTCTGTTCCTGTTCTGGTCGGACCAACCCTGGTCGACAGCGCGTATGAAGTCTACTGGAATGGCCGCCGGCTTGATGGCATCGGCGACTTCACTAGCGACCGTCCGCGCATCTTCGGCGTCCGGCCAAAGCTGATTCCCCTTGGCGAAACCGCTTCAGCAGGCGAAGGCGTTTTAGCTATTCATGTCTATCTCCCGCGGGAGTCGGCTGGCGACGCCGAAGCCGGCGGGATTCATGTGGCGCCCATTCTCGCGGAACCCATTGCCGCGCAGGCGCGCTATCAAATGCAGTGGTGGAAGACTTTCTGGGGCTATGTGGTGGATCTGCTGGAGCCGTTGGCTCTGCTGATACTTGCGCTCTTTGCGCTTGCACTGCGGCGCTTTGCACGCAACGGCCCATTTCTGCTGCTGGCTGCCGGAGCCGTGTCGGCAATCGCAGCGTCGCGCATTAATCAGCCTTTGTTCTACTGGACCGAAGCCGAAAGTTTGCAGATCTTGCTGGTGGCGCGCTACGTCATCTTCAATCCGCTGGCAGTCGTGATGTGGCTGCTCGCGTCCTATCGCCTGGCGGGCGTCCGCGAGCGTCGATTAGACATCGCCACTTGCGCACTTGGAGCGCTGGCTGGCCTGGCCGCCCTGCCCGGCTTTGAACTACCCCCGCTTCAGACGGGCGCGCGGGTCGTTCTGCTCGCCCTGTACTGTCTGTCATGCATCGGCGTTGCACGACACGGCCGCCAGCGATTGCCGGCGCTTCTCACCATGGCCGTAATGGGTGTGGCCTTGTTCCCGGGAGAACTCTCGGTGCTTGGCGTTCCCGGCATCTGGTTCCCCTTCGGAGTAGGCGTCTCACGTACCCAGTACGCACTGGCGCTTGAGCTTCCCCTCCTCGCCTGGTTCATGTACTTGCATGCTTCGACCAGTGCGATGACATCTCATGTACGTCAGCAATGAGGGATAGGTCCCCTGGCAAATTCTCATCTTGCATGGTTTTCAACTGGGACATTATGTCTCAATGTATGGAAATTGCTTTCAAGTAGTATGCAACGCAACTGCTGAAGCGGCGAATTGAAGTCGTGCTCATCACGATAGATAGCGTCAAGTAATAGCCTGAAAATACTTAAAAATGATGGATTGGATTCCGATAGTCTTCGTTACGTTCAAGGTTCTCGTGCTCAGCACGGGTATGTTCTTCGCCATCAAGTGGCATTACGATCAAGGGAAGAAACAGAAGGAAATGGAGCGGCGCGCGGTGCTACGCGCGGGCGGCCAGGTGGCTGTCGTCTTCGTTCTGTCACTCCTGTGCCTGGGCCTCGTCACCTTCGAGCTTAGCAGCGTGCTCGGTCTGGACTTGACCTTCCCGTGATGGCATAGAATAGTCGGCCGACATCCCGTGATGACGCGATAGCCGCCCGACCAGGGCGCCTCGACTACCTTGCACCAACAGGAGAAAACCGATGATCAAAGTCAGTGTCATGTACCCGTACGCCGCAGGCGCGCGATTCGATCATGCTTACTATCGCGAGAAGCATATGCCAATGGTGAAACAGCGGCTCGGCGCTGCATGTCTGTACTACACGGTGGACAAGGGCATCGCTGGCGGTGCTCCCGGCACTGACCCTGTTTACGTGGCCAAGTGCGACTTTTTCTGCACCTCCGTCGAAGCCTACCAGACAGCCCGCGCCCCGCACGCGCAGGAGATCAGGGGCGACATCGCCAACTACACGGATATTCAACCCGTGCTGCAAATCAGTGAGGTGGTGGTCGAGCGTTCGGAAGTCTGAGCAAGGTTCGCTTATCGCCAAGCACCGCCATCCGAGTATGGCGCACCCGCGCTAACCAAAGAAGAGACTTCAGGAATCGCTTTGGCTGGGCGCTTGCACACGCATCTTCCACTGCCCACCCTTGCCGGTCCAGTAGCGCACCGCCGATCCAATCGTCGCACTCACGTAAAACAAGGCGATCAACGGCAACGCCGGCGCCCACAGGATGGACCTGCGGTAATAACGCAGCATCGGGGCATACGCGATACACATGAGAATCCACGCCGCCCAGGCAGGCCAGGCACGCGCCCCCATCGCCAGGGCGAATAGTGGCGGAACGAGATAAATCAGGAACATGCCGGCTATCGTGCCAGCCAGCAGGAGGGGCGAATAACGCAATTGCGTAAACGCCGTGCGCGCGATCATGTTCCAGATGTCACGCCACGAATCGTACGGACGTAGCGACTCGCTCGATTCCGCCAGATCCAGACGAATAGGCCTCGCATTGCCTTTACCGCGACGATGCTTGATACGTTCAGCGAGGCTGCAATCGTCGATGAGTTCATGCCGGATCGATTCGATACCGCCCGCTTCCACCAGCGCCGAACGTCGCACGAGCATGCATCCGCCCGCCGCGCCCGAAGTCGCCTTCTTGACGTCGCTTACCCACGCGAACGGATAGAGCTTTGCAAAGAAGAAGACGAACGCAGGAATCAGCGCTTTCTCCCACAGCGAATCGCAGCGCAAGCGCACCATCAGTGAAACGAGATCGCGGTCTTCGAGAATGGCACGCGCAACGAGCTGCGTGGCGGCATCGGCCGGATGATGGATGTCGGCGTCTGTCAACAGCAGAAACTCGGCGGGAAGGTCGAGCTCCGCGACCGCGTCGATGCCCTGCGACTGCGCCCAAACCTTGCCTGACCAGCCTGGTGGCAGCGGCTTTGCGGTCAACACGGTCAGGCGGTCCTGAAGATCGAGGTCACGTGCCGCGGCCACGGCAACGGCCGCCGTACCGTCCGTGCTATCGTCATCGATGACGATGACGTGGAAAGCACCCGCATAGTCCTGCTTGAGCAAAGAACCGACCGCACGGCCGATGACATCGGCTTCATTGCGCGCCGGCACGACCACCACCAGCGCGGGCCACGCACCGCCACGGCTGACTTCGTCGTTGCCGATGGCCTTAATGGTGGTCTCAGCAAGCGCGCGCGCTGGCCGCACGCGCCAGAACCCACCGCGAGCCACCAGCAAAACAACCCAGATAAGAAGAGACAACCAGGCAATTAATGGCGAGGAAAGAAAATTGGTCATGATCAAGTGTTGATCGAAGTCGTTGAAGCCGCCGCAATCCGCTCCCGGCCCTGTATTACGCCAAGTGTATGGCAACTTCCGCCCCAACTCGGACCTTCGCACCTAATATCGAATTCGCCCCAAAGCGGACATTTTTATTTCGGGATCGATCAACCAGCGTAGTGCGCTTTGGGGATCGTTCGACGTCTTAGTAAAGCCATCTAATCGGTATCAGTTGAAACAAGTACCGTAACTATCTGGAGACCTTTATCAATCAACACCGTTGTGCCATCCCAAGCAACGTCAAAAAACCACGATGACCACGGCTTCCAGCATTGAAAAACTAAGACATCGTTGAATCGATCACCGAATAGAGAATCAGCAACGCGTCCACCCAATGTTTTCGCTTCTCTAGGCGTACCCTCAAACTTTTCATATGCACCACCAACGACCAGGGTGCGAGCGAGTTCGCCGTCAAGGATAAGTGAACTACTCCACTCAAACTTTGCAAGTTCAGCAGTGTCCACGTTTTTAGCTACCTCAGGGAGTGCGTTCGCAAACGCTGCGTGAGACATTAGCCTGCGAAAGAAATCCATTTCGTCCCAACGGTTACGTGTCGCAAACCAGTCAAAATCTTCGTTGCCGTTGATATGAAATCTGGCAATGAATGCACCACCATTTGTGTTGATACGACGAAGCTCTGCTAGATATTCCTCTACAGCAGGGAACGTCTCTGATAGCACCGTAATGTCTACAGAATCCCAAAGGCGCGCAATCTGCTTAATGCTCGGTCTTTCCTGCTTCCAATTGACATCAATCCAGCTCATTTTTCTCTATGGGTAGTTTTCTTCGGACGGTAAACTTCCGATTCTGGCCGTATGTTCAATCAAGCTTTGCACCATGCTTCTTCAAAAGTTCAGCAATTGCTTCCAATCCAAAGTCTTCCTGCGCGTGCCATAAAGGTGTCGTAGTTGAATCGTCGCGCTGTGGCTTGTTGCAGTCCGCGCCTTGGCGCAATAGCGCCTCGACGGCATCAATGTCACCAGCAAATATTGCCAACAACAGTGGTGTCATCCCCAGTTCATCGTACTCATTTATTGCGTCAAGCTTGACCTGCATTGAAGTCCTCCATGCTTTCGAAGCGGCTGCTGATGGCCGACTGCGGTGTAATGCAGAACTTTCATCGAGTCGGACATCAGGTAAGTTCTATAGCTTCCGCATCATTTCCAAGGCTGGATCCGCATCGCCGCTACGTGTTCAATAGCTACTCTCTTGGTCACAACTGTCCATCCGTGATCTTTTACTAGGTCCAGTATTACGCGGCACTTTTCAAGGTACTGAAGGGCAAGCTCGTGGTCACCCGCATCGGCCAACTGATTAATTGCAGAATTTGCCCAGGCTATCGTGCATGCGAGTCCCGCCCGGGCGTCCAAAAAGTGAACGTCAGTTGGCCCTCTAGCGAGGTCGCTTGCAACAACATTGAAGATTTTTCCGTATTCAGACTGTGCCACTTGCTTACCCAATTTCTCTGGACCTGATAAAACAAACGTGTTGTTAAGGGGCCGCTTGTGGCCGAATCCGGCTTCCAATGCTCACTTTGTCAGGAGATATGAGAAGCGCTCGGCTAGCATACCCCACTGCTTTTCGGTGCCATCGGTAGCAGTTGCATTAGCTGAACACTTTTCAAGAATTTCCAGGCATCTTGGCTTCGACAGCGTGATGTTGCCACTCGCCATAAAGGCATCCATCCCGCACCTAGCTCCAGCCAAATAGACGTCCAGGTACTCAACGCCGCCTCTTTCCAGAAGCTCTTGAGCGAGACTGGATACGACCATGTTCACTCCCCAAGCTTCTTTTGCAAAAAGTGTCTCCGCTTTGTAGAGCGCTGCAATCAGAGGTAATGAAAACGCGTCTTTCTCATCTTCAAAATAGCCGCATACGTTTTGGCGAAACAGCATGTTTGAATCGACGAACTCGTTAGCATGCTTTCCATTCCAGGCAAAAGCGATCTTAGGCTCAGCCTCTGGCGTATAAGTTCGAACAAAATCTTTCACAGCAACCATAGATTTCTCATTTCAAGTTGGCCAATTTTTGACCGGCAGCTTCTGGCCGATTTCGGTCCGCGTGCTTACGAAGACCTTTATCCTTCATCATAAAAGATAAAGACACGAGAGCTGTCGGTCTTAACTCGAACACCATCAACCACGCGCTCATCATTCGATGGAAGGAACTCCTTAAGGCCGCCTTTGCCGTTGACCATACCACCATTTCCATAGACGGCCTCCTGCAACAGCGATACTGCAAAGTCGTACATTGCTCGGCGTGTGGAAAAATTAAGGCAGATGTCCTTATTAGCTACATTGACCGACGCTGAAAGAAAGTGATGCATGCCTTTGGCCACTTCTGGCGAGCCAACTTCATCACCGGCAGGCGTAACTGTAATTGTATTTGGGAGCTGACTTTTTATACTCATTTTTAGCGTTGTCATCATGAACTTCGTTTCCCAGGCGGCTGCTCCTGGCCGTTATACGCCGAATCCAGGCCGAACTGTGATGACATGGAAAGGACCAGGTTGTGGTAATAAGTGGAAGAAGGTCTCGTTGAACAAAAATGTCACGGCTATTAGTCCCATGCCGATCAGACCAAGCCCTAGTATCACCCAGCGAATAAGATTCTCGATTTTTCTTTGAAGTCGGCAGATATATTGCACGCCCAGCTTCCCAAGAAATGCCCAAAAGAAGAAATTAAGCACTAGCGGGACGGCGTATATGTCTTTCTCTAACGAAACTGCAATGCCTCGCGAATTCCAAGGAAAAGGAAACCCAAAGTAAGTTGTTCCTGCTCCATCCAATGACAAGTCATAATTCAGAGACAAAAAATACAGCGACGCGAACACGAGCGCCAATATAAAAATACCATCCTTCGTTTTCATTCGATTAACCACGTTCATCTTGCTAGGTCGGCTTCTGGTCGTCAGCCGAAGTGAACCTGTTCTTTGAACACAACGAACTTGCTTACTCCAACTACCGATTCGATGGACCAAGGCTTTTCTGTGTTGACTCGAATAACGTCCCGTCCTTTGTCGTCACGCCATTCATCTTCAATGGTGCAATCAATGTATCCTGGCTGAGGAAAGTGGCTTTCAGCCCTAAATTCGCTCTTACTCACCACAGGCACCTTCTCAACGAATTCATGCCGTACACCGTCAGCATCGATGAGAGAACATCCCACAAATTGTGGGAAGTGATCGTCAACAATTTGCTCAATCCGCACTACCAAACTAACCATTTTTTGAATCCACGCTTACGATTTCAAATTTGACCAGGGGCCGCTGCTGGCCGTAGGTAGTCTTAGTTCTTTCGAGACATCGGCGCTGGTAGCTTGTTGACCCAGGCGATATATTCCTCCAGCTCACGTTTCACAGAGTTGGGGCCAAGACCTGAATTCGAGCGACTTGCTGACTCGGCGGCAGCCGCAGCCCGCATTCGCCAGTACACTTTCAAGCACTCCAAGTCATTCGATAAGATGCATTTTTCCTCTAACCGCACGAATGTCGCGTTCACGTACGCGCTCCGTCCTACAGCTCGGTTGATTCCAGCATCATAGACAAAATAACTCCAAGCTCCCAGAACTAAAAGGCAAATCAAAAGCTTAAATGTTTTTCGAGAAGCTATCATTTACTGGCCATCTGATGTTGAGCATAGCGGTTGAAGTCTAGCGCGAAGGTCTGCAACTGGCCGCAATCGGCAATCAGTGCTATCTATCGCCGTTCAATTCGTTAGCTTTTTCCAATGCGGCCTCTCTATTTTGAAATGGCCCGACTGTGTGGCACCTGTAGTTCGTCAACGGGAACCAAAGTAATGTGGGAATCGAACGCACATGCCACTTGTCGGCCTTCCGCCACTGTAAAACCCACCACTTCAAAAACATCAAGATCTCCAAGTGTCTGCTGCTGTCCGGAAACGGCAGCCGCCAAGACATCATTGCGCGGACCAGCGAATATCGGGAGTTCTTGCCTGTGCCGGCAGCCAATATGCCAGGACGTCAAGCGCCTGCGCTAAAGATATGCCAGTCGAGATAAACCCTCGATGGTCATGGGCAGTGATTGTAGCTTGCCCTTCCGGGTCAACTTCGCAGTTGAAGTTGCCAAAGTCGACGCCATCACCAAGACAGGCGACAAAAATTTCCGAACAAGGTTTCAGATTTTCCTTCGCAAACTTAAGCACTTGATCGACCTCTTCCAACCGCTGCGTCAATCGAACAGCAGCATTCCCGAAACTTTCGTATTCAATTCTGTAATGGGCGCCAGGTCTCATATCATTTGACTTACATTGCTCATGGTCTGCTCGTGGCCGGTGTGCGTCATCGGACACTGTACTTCTCAGCAAGTGCCTCTTGCCAATCTTGGAGAACACTTACAACCCCAAGGGCGTCCTCTGTAGTTCCTCTCAGACCCATTCTATTCACAACGATATCTGTCAGATGCTGCGCGATGATATCCGCCGCTGCCTTGTCTTTCACAAGCTGGAATACGCCCGGTAAGTAGGAGTAATATTCGTCGCGCGCCTGGGGATTCCCAGACACGCCAATAGGGTCCCAAATGTAGTGCAGAACTTCATCCACCCTATGGTAAAGCTCCTCGTCCTTTGGCTCTAGTTGTATGCCCATGAAAATTCGTTTCGCTTAAATATTGACCGGCGGCTATTGGCCGTGCGCGGTCGCCTTTAAACGAGCTACGCGCAACCAGTAATCTATGCATCTTCGACGTAGATGCGGGAATAGTTTCCAAACTCAGTGTCGACTAGGTCTCGCTCAATCACGGTCTTGGCGAGATCGGAATCAATGACATACGCACAAACCTCCATCGTCCCGCTGCCGATGCTGCCACCATCGCACGAGCCAAGCCCTGTCCAACCCAACGTCTCGTTCAACCGCTCTTCCAGGCGATGGCGCTTTTCGAGATCCTGCGCGTCTCCCATACCTGCAACTGAGTACTCGATAATCAAAGCATGGTGTTCGTCGAAGTCAATTGAATGAAATCCCTGCTCAGATCGAGCTGTAATTTCCTTCAGCAGAGTCTTCTCGGCTTTCAAAAAGAAGCGCGACCGCACGGCTTGCGACTCACCACGGGAACCGAGTTCACCCCAGTGGATAGTATGGCTTCCATCGCCATTCTCCCAGGTCTCCCAGTATTCTTTTTTTGCATCTGTGAACCGATAAAGCTTTTGCAAAATAACTCCTTCTCAGCGGGAGCGCGAACAACCGCATTTGGCCGGTTTCAATTCACTACATATTCTCATGAAACATGCTGTCATCAACGGCGGCTTTTGGCCGATACCGACTGACTAGGATTGCGCTTCCACCCAGATTACAGCATCTGGATGATGTTCTCGGATTGTGTCGACTGCGCCTGCGATGTCGTCAACATCATCTATAGAATAAGTAAAGCGTGAAACAGCTGATCTGGTAAGCGATTCAAACTCACCTTCCGACATCGCGTCAGCACCGCACCAGACAGTCGCGCCAGTTTCAACGCCGGCTTGCAACGCTTTTTCAAGCCCATGCTTTGAAATCGCCAAGTAAACCGTTTCCATCAATACTTCCATTTTCAGTGCGTCCGTTTATGGCTGCGGATTCAACCGGTCGACGCAACACTATAAACTGCTTTGGCAGGAGGAGTGTTGCGATGAAAAACAAGCCTCGGATTCATTACACTGAAAGCCAGAGAGCAATGATGTGGGAGCGCTGGCGGCAAGGTGATTCTCTCCAGCATATCGCTCAAATGTTTGGCCGAAGTCACTCATCGGTACAGGGTATTCTGGCCGTCACCGGTGGCATTTGCCCCGCTGAACGGTGCCGCTCCCGGTTGGCACTGACCTCATCCGAACGAGAAGAAATATCACGTTCCTTGGTGGCGGGAGCATCCCTTCGGTCCATCGCGGCTTTTCTTGGCAGAGCACCTTCGACGATCAGTCGGGAAATCAAACGTAACGGTGGGCAGGCATGCTATCGCGCGAATCAAGCCGACAGGTGTGCCTGGGACCGAGCAAGGCGTCCGAAGCGCTGTAGACTGGCAGTGAACTTGGAGCTGGCTAACATTGTGGCCGAGAAACTCCAACTGCAGTGGTCTCCCGAGCAAATTGCCGGTTGGCTCAAGCACACTTACCCTGGCGATGAGGCGCATCAAGTGTCACACGAGACAATCTACCGCAGCCTCTATATCCAAGCTCGTGGCGCCTTGAAGAAGGAACTGCTTGAGCATTTGCGACGCACCAGGGCCATGCGCCGCTCTCGCCATCACACCATGAAGACTGAGGATCACGGCCGGATCAGCGATGCGGTGTCAATTAGTGAACGCCCAGCCACAGCGGAAGATCGAGCCGTGCCTGGGCATTGGGAAGGCGACCTGCTATTCGGCAGCCATAACAGCCAGATCGTCACATTGGTTGAGCGCAAAACGCGCTATGTGATGCTGGTGAAAGTCACGGGCAAGGATACCGAAACCGTTGTGAATGCCTTGATCCAGCACGCCATGAAGCTGCCACAGGAACTCTACAAGTCGCTGACGTGGGATCGAGGTAAGGAGTTAGCTGATCACAAGCGCTTCAAACTGGCCACCGACATTCAAGTCTATTTTTGCGACCCGCAGAATCCTTGGCAGCGTGGATCAAACGAGAATACTAATGGCCTGCTGAGGCAGTATTTCCCTAAGGGCTTGGATCTGTCGAATTACTCTCAGGGGCAACTGGATGCCGTGGCTAATCGCCTAAACGAGCGGCCGCGAAAAACGCTAGACTACGAAACGCCGGCTCAACGATTTCACCAGTGTGTTGCGTCGACCGGTTGAATCCGCAGCCGACCGCAGCCGATCAAGGGGCTGGGTTCTACGCTATCGATGCTCCGCGAAGCGATTTGGAAATAGCACATCTTGAACGTCCTGCAGAAGGTGCGCTCCCTTCAGTGCGTCACCACTGCGGTAAGCTTGATGAGCAGCTTCAAATTTAGCAGCCGCCAAGTCCATACTTTCCGCAGAGAGCTTATGGCCCAAATTCCTGACTCCACTCTTCAATACGAGAAAAGCCTGAGACAAGTCGTTAATTTCATCGCCCGTGAACGGACCTACACGAGGAAATTTCGACGGTGCGCTCAAGACCACAAACGAAATATAAGTGTTTAAATCAGACAGGCTGTCTAGCTTCATTCAAACTCCAGGCAATTCGTGCAACCACATAGCCATTAAGGACCCGACCGGCTGCTGATGGCCGGTCTCGGCCTAACGTGCTTCCGCAAAAGTGCTAACGCATTTCTGTATGGTGGCCCTAAGGCGCCTGTAGTCAAGACCTTTAGGAATACGTAACGGACGCTCGGGCAACTTCTCCGCAATCAACCGACTTAGGTAGCCGACCATATTTTCCTGTGCTACACGTAGAAGCGCCTTATCTTCGACAGGAACATGCAGAGCCAAGCAATGTTGTTCATGCCCCGTTATCGGGTCTCTATATTTACTCAAGCGAGACGGTTTGGGAACATCACTTACCTCGCCTGCCTCATCGATGTAGTATGACATTACCACAATCATAAGGCTATCCAAGCCAGGTCCGAAGTCGCCATCGGCCATCGCAGCATTCAGCCAATCCTCAATCTTGCACAATGGTGCCAGAACAAGCCTGGCTTCATCCTCAAAGGTGATTGACGTTACTCGAAATCGCATTAATAGTCTTTTGCCGAAATTGCTGTTGGATGTCCGCTCCTGGCCGGTATCAGCCCTATTTCGTGAAACAGGTTGCTTGGACTTTGCCGGAAGAAACATCTACCGAGCATACAAACCCAGCAAAATTTCCAACTACGAGTGGCATCGTAGAGATGATGTTCGTATATGCATCAAGAGTGCCGCAGCCAATATCATCAGCACGCCAAAGCACATTTCCATCGAGTGTGTATGCGAACAGATTTCGAGCTGGCTCACCTCCAGGAAATGCCATATAGTCGAAAAGCACAATAATGCGGTCATCAATCTGACGTGCATCGACAACCGGATGGCCCACGGCGAACTGTCCGTCTGGGTGATGAATCCAGCCATCTCGAAATTTAATCTCCATCCATACCTTCAAATCGCGATGATTTCAAAAATAAAAATTCAATATGATGTCTGCTTGTGGCCGATTGCTGCAAGCTAAAAAAATCAATTCATAAGCCGCCGAGCCTCTGCCAGCATTACATCACGTGTTTCCGCGTTCTTTTCAACTTTCAAGGCAGCTTGGATGGCAGGCAATACCGCACGACAACGTAATCGACCGGCCCAATCTGCCGCCTTTCTACGTACACGGCTACTTTTGTCGCGGAGTCCGCGTCCGAGCAAGTCATGCACATCATCAGCAGGCATGTTCTCTGTGATGCAAAGTAGCGCATTATGGCGCACGCGTGAGTCTGTCGAATATGATAGTTCCAAGAGTGCCTGTAATGCTTCGGGGGAATAGGTTGCCAATTCTCCAAGAATATAGCTCGCGGTTTCATAAATCGGGACTCTATGCGAGGCGACTGCTTTGATGACGTCATTAACAACTGTAGCATCTGGTCTACCTTGAGCGGCAATCAACTCAACCGCCTTGAGCATACTAGGCACAATTTCCGGATGAATCGGCGCGACGAGCGCTCTAATGCCATCTGGCAGATGCGGTAACAAGGGTGTTGGCATGATTACTATTCCCGAGGTTTTTTACGTCTGCAATTGGCCGTATAGGGTCATCTAGTGATGACATACCGAGCGACACAGGCACCTGCTACTGTCGCGGCCGACGCCGGGTCGGCTTTCGACTCTTCAGTGTAAGCCTGGTAAACCGGGTACGTAAGAAAACCAATCCGAATTCCGCTCTCCGTGATCCATTGCATAACTGCTCCCGAATCGGCCACCGTGGAGACTGCGCAAAACTTCAGGTCGCTGGACTTCACAAATGGATCAGCGAACGCCAGAAAATCACTGACACCTTTCTTCGAATTCTGAAATGACTGCTCAACAAAGCCGTCCTTTGTCTCTACAGCGACATTGAAGCCAGAAGAAAGAATAAGTATTGCGAGTATTTTAGTCATTATGCTGTTTTTAAAAACGGGAGGCAGCTATTGGCCGAACCCGGCCTACATCAGCAGCGTAACATCTTGCCCATCTGAAAGGTTCACACTTTGTCACGGCTGGTGCTGCCGCCCCTTTGCGGACCTTCGCATATTGCGCAAGCCGTGCATAGCGCGGACGATCCCGCGTTAATCCGGACTATTACTCGACACACCTGTCAAGAACAAATAAACCCTGAGGCATGAGTTCGCGAACGGTTTGTGGCCCTTCTTGTATTCCCAATAAATTTGCACCGTAGTACATCACGTCATCCAACTGAGGAAAGAACAAATATGCTGGAGCGTTTTCGTTACCAGTCATGTACGCGTTACTCGTTACACTTAATGATCGGTCGAGCGAATACTCGTACAAGCGAGGTGTAGGCTTCACCCCAGGGCTCATTTTGTCGAAGTTTATAGTTGGAATAATTTGTGCGGACGGACCACTACCTTGGTCTGTGAAAAAGCGGTACGTGCGTTTAGTCTTTGACGAATTAATTTCCAAAACAGGAAATGGGACTGACCAAGGGCTGCCGTCCACGAACGTAAGTTCAAAGCCGGGGTCCGACATTAGTACATAATGCGCTCTGTAGATCGTACAGTCGGCTTTACTGAGCTCTGGCGCAGCATGAGCCCATATTTGAAAGCACACGCTGATAGCTAGAGAAAACGAAGCCCGTAGGATAAATTTGCTCATATTTTCTCCATGATGCTTAACGTTTGGGAGTGCAACACGCAGTAGGGCCGCTCCTGGCCGGTTACTGCCCATCTATCAATCATCAAAGCCTGCAGCGCGAGCCAATTTATGCCTATTGAAATAGCAACATAAACCGACAACGATTGCTGCTGGAACGAAGACAATCAGGGTCTCTTCCTGACTAAGAGCGAAAAGGTATTTCAACAGTCCAGCAGTGACTGCTCCCCAGAACATTGCCGCCACAAATATCAGCGAGCTCAGCGCCACCCACTTCCTGATGCGCTCAAGCATCCGGCGACGAGGAGACTGAAGTTCCCATCTTTGCAATTTGACCATCCTCTTTGCCATGTTTGCGCGACTGCTTTTGGCCGTACTCGGCCGACGTCGTACAGAGTAGCATCTTGCTCATCTGAAAGGTTCACACTTTGTCACTCCAAGTTCTTAGCCCCAAGCCGACGGGAGTTGAATCCCGCCTGTTTGAAATGTTTTTGCTGGGATCTCCTTGGCTTACATCGCCGACGATTTCGCCAGGAACGCGAAGATATTGACCGTAATCTGGGAGGTGTTGTTCTGACGTATCGGTCCTGTGCGCCATTCACTGTAAGTATTCGATATATTTGATTTAACATCTCATCGGGCAACATCGCTGGAGGAATCTTCAAGTGGTGGCGAAGGACATGAAGAAATCGAGGAACGGTTTCGAACCGCGCCTGAGTGCCTGCGCAGCGCTGTTGGCGCTGGCTGCCAGCACCGGTAATGCCACGTCCGCCGACGATCCGCTGCAGGACACGGTGCGGGATGCCGCGCCGGCTCCGCCGCAGGATGATCGTCTGTATAAAAGTTATGGCGCGGCGGCACTGGAGATCCTGGGATTCCAGCTTGTGTTGAACCGGGTCGACCATGCGTTCGTCCGGCCGGACGATTATGACGTGAGCATCGGATCGATCCGACGCAACCTGCGCAGCAGCTGGGTCGTCGACCGGGACCCGTTTGAGATCAACCAGCTCGGCCATCCTTACCAGGGCTCCGTCTACTTCGGCCTCGCGCGCAGCAACGGGCTGACGTTCTGGGAATCGATGGGCTATGCCTTTGCCGGCAGCGCTGTCTGGGAAATCGCCGGCGAGACGACGCCGCCGTCACGCAACGACCAGATCACGACCAGCTTCGGCGGCACCTTCCTGGGCGAAGCCTTGTACAGGATGGCGAACCTGGTGCTGGAAGAAGGGTATGGACTCTCGCCGCAATGGCGCGAAGTGGCAGCCGCCGCAGTGTCGCCACCGCTCGGATTCAACCGCCACGTCGCCGGGGGCCGCCGTGCGGCGCCGTGGGCGAGCCACAGCCCGGCCATCTACGGCCGCCTGCAGCTGGGAGTAGGCGGAATCACGAGCAACAACGTCGGCCCCTCGCTGGCGCCTCGGCGCAACGAGGTCGCGGCCGACTTCGCGCTCGACTACGGCTTGCCGGGCCAACCCGACTATACCTGGCGCCGGCCTTTCGATTACTTCCTGTTCCGTGTCAGGCTGTCGAACGTGCAAGGTGTCGAAAGCCTTGCGACACGGGGCATGCTGTTCGGTGCGCCATACGGGTCCGGCAGGAACCTGCGCGGCATAGTCGGGCTGTACGGCAGCTACGATTATCTGGCGCCGCAGGTGTTCCGGGTGGCCAGCACAGGACTGTCGCTGGGCAGCAATGCGCAGTTGTTGCTGAGCGACCACTACACGCTGCAAGGCCATGCGTCGGCAGGCATCGGCTACACATCCACTGGCACCACTAGCGCCAGCACGAGCGGGCAATACCATTACGGTTTCGCGCCGCAAGCGATGCTGACCCTGCGCCTGATCAGCAACGAAAGGTTCGCCTTCGAACTCGCGGCGCTTGAGTTCTTCGACGGCAAGCTGACCAGTGCGGGGCCGAACGGGACGGACCGCGTGTTCCGCGGCGATGCCTCGCTGACCTGGCGGGTCTCTGGCCACCATGCTGTCACGCTCAAATACCTGACGTCGCGCCGGACGTTCGCGTTCGAGAACGTCCCGGAACGCCAGCAGCGGCGCGACACGGTCGGCCTCTACTACACCTACCAGTTCGCGCGGGGCTTCGGTGCCGTGAACTAGTGACCGCCGGTGTCGGGAATGCTGGTTGCGGTTGATCCATTTCAGCCGCTTCCAAACCCAATGCCGCCTATCGAAATGGCGCGGCTTTCCAGCGTGCTATTGCGGAAACTCGGTGTGGTTCCGCAGCCGTTGCATTATGGAGCTAAATGTAAATGGCTAATCATTAGGACGCGTCGAGCAACACAGAGCGAATGCCCCTCGTGACGGGCTGCATGCAGTCCGCTCTTGGCCGCAAGCGTGCATCCTCTTAAATTGTTACGATGCCCAGCAAGTCTCTACTGGGTATTCGCCAATATTCCAATGACGCAGCACCTCTATTGCTGCTCGCTCGAATATACGTCCAGCTGTGTCGCCCGGAGCCGCCATGATCTCAGAGACATCCCCAGTATCTTTCCTGATTTGCAGAGTTCCCTTGCTGGTCTCTTGGTCAAAGAACTCATAAGTGCAAATGTCGGCAGTCTTAGCAATCTTGTTTATTGTGATGTAAAAAGCCATGCAGTCGGAAAGAATTCACTATGGTAGGCGAATTTGTGACGGGCAGCTCTTGGCTGTCCACAGACTCCCGAGATCTAATTATCGGGCCCGTACCCATCTGTACTCCGCTGGTGAATCTGCGAACTTGAATGCGCCATTGTTTCGTTCTGCGAAATCGCTCGGGACTGTTGACGGGTCGATTTCAGAAGCATTGCCGCTATTTTTATCAACCGCCTTCCCATTCGCGAGGCCATCTAGTACGAGAATTCGCTCTCCAGCATCTACAACATATAGAGATGTGAAGCCTCCTGGATCGGAAAGATCGAATGAAATCGGCGTTCTTGAGGCTCTTCTAATCTCGATATGCTTTGTATACTCGTTCAGAAACGGGTGCAATGGGACCATCTCGACCGTGATAAGAAAACTATCGACTTCCGCACTTGCGCGGTATGACGTAGGCTGCTCGTTACTGCATCCCTCTAAGGCAAGTACCAAGAATAAGGATTGAAGTATGCGTTTCATATGTTCTGCAGCAGGCAGCTCTTGGCAGGTGACCGTCATTTATTTCTCAAAAACCTAGTGCCGTCGAAACGATAGCGCTCGAAGGTTTTTCGCTTTCCAGACACATCTGCATCACGTACCTCCACGGTAAATCCCGATGCTTGGCTGACACGAGAAATTTTTCCGATCTCAGAACCAAACTCGCCACCAGGTATCAAGACAAGGCTTCCTTTGCTGTCGCTCCGTAGGAAGCGAACGACATGAGTATGCGCCCCGGCGATACCAGAGATCTGCCACAAATAGCACTGGCAAAGGTCCGACCAAAATGTCTCAATTCCAAGAGGTATCACGTCAAACTGCACTGGATCCTGAAGGCCGCCGTCTGCATTTAGTCTACCGAGATAGCGCCCACCATCGCAATTTTGAATCGCCACATCTTTTACTTGAGCTTCCAACTCACAGTCTGCCGCAATAGCTCGTTCGGATAAAGTCGAAAATAGAAATAACAAGCAAAATGCAAATTTCCCAAGGGCTACTGCACCATCGGCTTGTGCTTCCTCTATCGCGGGCAGAAATTCGTCAAGCATATCTTCTTCCTGAAACATATAAGTCGCTGGGACAGATCCTGGCCGGCGTCAGCCCACTACTTTTTTGAGGCATCGCCGTGGATCCGTGTTAGTTGAATATCGGGCCAGGTTTCGTCCCACTCTTTGCAAAAGTCCATAAAATAACATGGTCGTAGTCAGGACCAAGCCGCTTCATTTCGGCGCTGCATGCGCAACAAAGGCGGCAAACTTCTCCATCGCATTAGAAGTCAGGGCAATGGAGAGACTTGAGAGCTCTGGAAAATCCAACTGCTCCGGCGTTTGAGACAACTCACCGTACGCTTTTATCATGCTACTACCATCCAATATTTAGTCAGAACCGATTCTGGCCCATTGTACTCATCACTATTGCAGAATTAAGCTTTATACGCATGAACCCGTCCTTTCTTGTTGCTCTTGGCACCTAGGGCAATAACAATCGCCGACACCATACCAAGCCGCAACAGCCACCTGATAGTTATGCCCTCCATGCATACAGCCCCCAGAGTAGCAATGCCGCCGCAGCGGTGGCGGCCAACGATCCGGTGGTCAGGATGATGGTGACAGTCCACTCCCGAATTTGCATGGCGCTGTGTCCGGCGCCCGCGATTGGCGTAACTTTGCTGGTGCCCCAGATTGCTGCAAGCAAAAGGGCCAGAAATATGCCATATGCTCCAACGAGTGCGAAGAGTTGAGTTGCCGCCTTGACGGTATCGGCAAGTGCGACTCTTCCCCACATTGCGCCGAATGCCCACAGCATGAGCCCGCACTGAATTCCAGCGACGTGTGCCGATACGCCCATTCGGCCATTCGACAACGCCGGAATAGTAAATCCCATCAATAGACTGATGAGAAAGATGACTGTACCGTGAATAAGCAATTGCTGTGACATAGTTTTCATAACTTCTCAGATAAGGGGATGCTTCGAGACAGTAGCCCCAGGCCGAGCAATGAGGCAATGACCTGTGACGTCAACGCGAAGTCATTAAGTCGCTTCGACTTGATGCCTATAGGTTTGCAGGATCGTCGCTCCGTTAATCCGCAGATCCAGTCGGGAGTCCAGTCTGGGAACCAGAAAATAAAAAAGCCCACGACTCGTCGTGGGCTTTCTGCTTTGTAGCGGGTTAGTTCGAATCCAGGAAGGACTGCACAGCCTTCACGGTAGCCTCCGGAGACTCTTCCATCAACCAGTGGCCGGAGCCGGGAATGATGACCTCAGTCACATTGCTTGCGGCGTTGCGCATCTGTGTAGCCTGCATGGTGCCGAAGGACTTCTCCGCGCCCAGAGCAAGCACCGGCATGGTCAGCTTGATCTTTGCGTATTCAATGTTGTCCTGATCGTCCTTGCGCACGGACTGGAATTGGGCGAACGCAGCCTTCATAGCGCCAGGCCGCGAATACAATTTCGCGTAATGCGCACGCGTGCCTTCATCGATCTTGCTTGGCGTGCCGGCAAAGTCATTCCAGAAGCGGTCCAGGTAGATACGTTCACGCCCCTTCACCAGCCGCTCTGCATCCTTGCCGCCCAGATCGAAGTGCCATAACACCGGTAGGCGCACGATATCCTGCCATGGCGCGATGCCAGGCACCGGACCGTCCAGCACTGCCAGTTTCGTGGTTTTGTCCGGGTAGCGGGCGGCATAGGCGTAGGCGACCATGGTGCCGATGTCGTGGCCCACGATATCGGCTTTTTCGATGCCCAGTTTGTCCAGAATGGCACGGATGTCGCCGGCTTGGGTTTTCTTATCGTAGCCGCCTTCAGGCTTTGATGAGAGGCCCATGCCGCGCAAATCCGGTACGACGACGCGGTGGTTCTTTGCCAGCGCGACTGCCAGCGCCGTCCACATATCACCGGTATCGCCGAAGCCATGAATCAGCACGACCGCAGGGCCGTTGCCCCCAACACGAACATGCAGCTTTACTCCATCCGCATTGATTTCTTCGGCTTTGAAGAAGGATGGATAAGGAATCGGTTGAGCCAGCGCCGGGGTGGCACAAGTGAATGCTGCCGTGGCTAAAAGGCCCATGCAGATCGTCTGTTTGAACTTGTTAAACATGATGCGTTTCCTCGGATCGAATGTGCATTTCTTGGAGTTTCAGATGCCGCAGGCTTCAGTGTTCGCTGTGCAAAACACGTCTGGCACACACTGTTCTCCTGCGGCGAATGCACACTACTCATGAATGAGGTAAAAATAAACGCACGTCACAGCAATTGATTTGATACGCGATGTAAAGTATCTAAGAGCAAAACGAGGCAGAATTTCTAAAATGGGCAGTCTCGCCGTAAGGCTCTCCAAACCACTTCGATAAGCTACGGGCGGCGTCAATTCCGTCGCCAGCGGAGTCAGAAGCCCAGGCGACGATTCCGTCGGGCCGTATCAACAAAGCGCTTAAACCCATGCGATCCTTCGCGTGGCTTGCGAGGTAGCGAATGCGCCCTCCCCAGCGCTCAGCCAACGTTTTTAAACCACTGCTTTCGTCGAAGTCGAGCAATAGTCCGCATCCGGCGCGGAGGTGGTGATTGAGCCTTGTTCCGTCGGACAGCTCGAAGTCCGGCGCGCTGCGGCCGACAAGCGGATGTGCATCGCCAAGGTCATAACGAAGCCCGACACCCCATACGCGCCTGGCGAAATAGCTTGCGCCGTCGCGAGTCTCAATAAGTTCGCGAACAATCGCTTCCAATGCGCGTGAACTCCGGCTTGGACGCATCAGCGCCACTTGTGCGCGGGACCAGTCGAGAATCTGCGCAGCTTCCGGCTGCCGCTCGCGGGCATAGCTATCCAGCAGATCGGCGGGAGCGTCGCCGCGTATCGTCGCAGCGAGCTTCCAGCCGAGATTCATCGCATCGCCAAGGCCAAGATTCAGTCCCTGCCCGCCCAACGGCGAGTGGACGTGGGCAGCATCGCCGGCCAGCAGCACGCGGCCCTTCCTGTATTCCGTCGCCAGGAAAGCGCGATCGGTCCAGGTAGTCACAAGTTCCAGATCGGTGACCCGCACGTCGGCGCCGGAGATCTTGCGTAACACAGTCTCGATGTGCTCGCGCGTGATCGGATCGCCGCGGTGAAAAGCGCCGCCGTCAAAATCGACCATTCCGATCGTGCCCGGCGCTGCAAAGGTGTACATTCCTGCCGCAGTGTAGTGACGGCCGGGCTTGAGCAAGTCCGGATTTGCCAGCTTGACCTGGACTGAATATCCCGTGAACTCGGGATCTGTGCCGGTGAAGCCGATGCCCGCCGCCTTGCGCACGGTACTTCGCCCACCGTCGCAGCCAACCAGCCATTGTCCGCGGAATGCCTGGCCGCTTGCGAAGAGGGTCACGCCATTCGCCGATTGCGCAATATTCTCGACGCCGCAACCGCGCAGAATCTCGACACCCAGGGTTTCTGCACGCTCCGATAGGACCGCTTCAATACTCGCCATATCGGCGGCGAGATTGCTGACTGAGCCAGGCAGGCGAAATGGCCACTGGTCACTGTCGATCTGATCGTGGAAGAACTGGATGCCTGCGAAGTGGCCTGCAGGACGCCTGGCTTGCTGCATCCAATGCGCGGCCGCTGGCGCTCCGCGACTGGACGCACGCTCTTCGAGAGGGGCAAGCAAATCACGGCGGTCAAGGCTTTCGATAGTCGGCACGGTAAGGCCCCGTAGCCCGAACGGCAGATCCTTCAGCGGAGTATGCGGCTCCTGCATCTGCTCCAGCACAAGCACAGAGCAGCCGGCCAGGCGCAATTCGCAAGCGAGAAACAGGCCGACGGGACCGGCGCCTGCGATCAGGACATCATGAAAATGGGTGGTGTGAGGGGAATGCATGTCTAGCTCCTATGTCGATGTTCGACCGGAGCGTTCCCAGGTTCAGCGCTCACACGGACGAACTATTGGACGCCAGGCGGCGTCAAAAAATTCGTCGTGGGGATCTGATGCAAGGGCCAAAGACCAGAGCTTTCGTTACCGAAAGGACTTGGGCTTACCAAACCAAGTCTGCCTTTTCCGACACGCGGAGTATAGCATCAAATATGCAGCGCATGCCCCAGCGCGCGCAGCGCTGCCTCCTGAATTGCCTCGCCCAAGGTCGGATGCGCATGGATAGTCCCGGCCACATCTTCCAGCGTAGCGCCCATCTCAATGGACTGCGCAAACGCAGCGGACAACTCCGACACCGCCTTGCCAACCGCCTGCCAGCCGAGAATTAAATGATTGTCGCTGCGAGCCACCACGCGCACGAAACCGTCCTTCGACTCAAGCGACATCGCGCGTCCATTGGCAGCGAAAGGGAACAAGGCGTCGATGCAAGCGATGCCCTGTGCACGCGCCTGCTGCGGCGTGGCGCCGACCACCACCACCTCCGGATCGGTAAAGCACACCGCCGCAATGGCCGCCGGACTGAAATGGCGCCGCTTGCCGCTGATGATTTCAGCGACCATTTCGCCTTGCGCCATGGCGCGGTGCGCCAGCATCGGCTCGCCGGTCACATCACCGATTGCCCACACATCGCGCATCGACGTACGGCACTGGTCGTCAACCTTGATGAAATGGCCGTCCATATCGATGCGCAGCTTCTCCAACCCGAAGCCGCGCGTGTTGGGGCGCCGCCCAACTGCGACCAGCACCTGGTCCGCTGCCAGGGCCGACTCTTCACCGGCTGCATTACGGATACGCACCGCTGCGCCGTCCTGGTCCAGGCCAAGCACCGAGCAGCCAAGGTGGGTTTCGACACCCAGGCCCTTGAGCGCAATGGCCACCGGCCGGGTCAAGTCCGCGTCGTAAGCAGGCAGGACGCGCTCCTGCGCCTCCACCACATGCACTTCCGCTCCGAGCTTGGCATATGCAATGCCCAGCTCAAGACCGATATACCCTGCCCCCACCACCACCAGTTTGCCCGGCATGGTCTTGGGCGAAAGCGCTTCCGTTGCACTGATCACCCGTCCGCCGAACGGCATAAAGGGCAATTCGGTAGCATGTGAGCCGGTCGCCAGCAGCAGATGTTCGCAGCCGATGCGCTGCGGGCTTTCGCCGTCGCGAATCACTTCGACGGTTTTGCCATCAACAATATTGGCCCAGCCCTTGACCACGCGTACGCCGCTTTTCTTCAGCAATGCCGCCACGCCGCCGGTCAGGCGCCCGACGATACCGTCTTTCCATAAGACCGTCTGGCCGATGTCGATATGCGGCGCCTGCACCGAAATGCCCAGCGCCGAACCGCTGGCGTAATGGCTGGCCTTTTCGAATTCATCGGCCGCGTGGATTAGCGCCTTGGAGGGAATGCAGCCGACGTTCAGGCAAGTGCCGCCCAGTTCCGCTGCTTCCACCAGCGTTGTGGGTATGCCAAGCTGGCCAGCGCGGATGGCCGCGATATAGCCGCCAGGACCTCCGCCGATCACCAGCAGCGTGGTGGTATGTTGGTTCATGATTACTCCACGAATAGCATCGCTGGACATTCAAGCAAAGCGCGGATGGCCTGCACGAACTGCGCCGCGTGCATGCCGTCGACCACGCGGTGATCGAATGAGGACGACAGGTTCATCATCTTGCGAACCACCAGACCACCCTGACGCACCATGGGCCGCTCCACAATTTTGTTGACGCCGATGATGGCCACTTCCGGATGATTGATCACCGGCGTTGTGACGATACCACCCAAGGGACCCAGGCTGGATATGGTAATCGTGGAACCGGACAACTCCTCGCGCGTGGCCTTGCCGGTACGCGCAGCATCGGCCAGGCGTCCGATCTCGGTTGCGCAAGACCACAGGTCGCGTGCTTCGGCGTGGCGCATCACCGACACCATCAGCCCAGCGTCGGTCTGCGTGGCGACGCCGAGATGGACGGCGCCGTATTGCGTGACGATGCCGGCGTCGTCATCGAAGCGCGCATTCATTTGCGGGAACTCGCGCAAGGCGACCACCAGGGCGCGCGCCAGCAGAGGTAGCACGGTCAGCTTGCCGCGTTCCTTGCCCCACTGCTCATTCATCCGTGCACGCAGGCTTTCAAGTTCGGTGACGTCGATCTCCTCCACATAGGAGAAGTGCGGGATGCGGCGCTTCGACTCCTGCATCTTCTGCGCGATCTTGCGGCGCAGGCCAATCAGCGGAATGGTCTGTTCCGAATGATTCTCGCGGTAGCCGCCCGCCACTACGGACGGTGTGCCTTGTACGCCACGCGCGACATAGGAATCGAGGTCAGTCTGCAGGATGCGGCCAGCCGGCCCACTGCCGTGCACGAACTGCAGTTCGATGCCCATGTCCCATGCACGCTTGCGCACCGCCGGCGAGGCAAGCGGACGCTCGCCCGCTTCGCGCGCCACGCGCACGGGCGCTGGCACCGCCGGCAGCGCAGCCGCATGCGCCGCTGCGGGCGCACCGGCCGTGTTCGACGCTGGTGCCGCTACTGATCCCACCACCGGTGCCGGCGCTACTGCAGGGGGCACCGGTTTCGCGGGCGCGCCTGGAGCCGCTCCCGCCGCAGGCGCGCTGCCCGGATGCGGGGACGCCGGCGGCGAAGGCGCTGGCGCCTGTTGAGCGGCGGGCGCGGATGCCGCACCAGGCTGCGCCTTCAGGTTACCCTCGCCCTCCACTTCAATATGGATCAAATCCGATCCAACGGCCATCACCTGTCCCGCCGCGCCACCGAGCATGGCGACGGTGCCATGTACCGGCGACGGAATCTCAATCGTGGCCTTCTCGGTCATAACGTCGGCCAGAATCATGTCTTCGGTGACGGCATCGCCCACCTTGACATGCCACATGACCAATTCAACTTCTGCAATGCCCTCGCCAATGTCAGGCATCTTGATGACGTGAATACCCATCGTTATGCCTCCACCGCACGTTTGAACGCCGCGCCAACGCGCGCCGGCCCCGGGAAATACGCCCATTCCTGCGCATGCGGGTAAGGCGTATCCCAGCCCGTTACGCGTTCAACCGGCGCTTCCAGATGGTAGAAGCAATGCTCCTGCACCAGCGACACCAGCTCGGCGCCGAAACCGCAAGTACGCGTAGCCTCGTGCACCACCACGCAGCGGCCGGTTTTCTTGACCGATTCCACGATCGCCTCCAGGTCCAGCGGCCACAAACTGCGCAAGTCGATGATCTCGGCGTCAATGCCGGTTTCCCGCGCTGCCGCCTCGCATACCCACACCATGGTGCCGTATGCGAGCACGGTCAGCTGCTTGCCTGGCCGGAAAACCGACGCCTTGTCGAGCGGGACGGTGTAATAGCCCTCGGGTACCTCGCCTAACGGATTCTGCGACCAGGGCACCACCGGCTTGTCGTGGTGGCCGTCGAACGGTCCGTTGTACAAGCGTTTCGGCTCAAGGAAGATCACCGGATCATCGTTCTCAATCGAGGAAATCAGCAGGCCTTTGGCATCGTAAGGATTCGAAGGCATCACCGTGCGCAGGCCGCAAACGTGAGCGAACACCGCCTCGGGACTCTGGCTATGGGTCTGTCCGCCGTAGATGCCGCCGCCGCAAGGCGTGCGGATGGTGATGGGCGCGGTGAAGTCGCCCGCCGAACGGTAGCGCAGACGTGCTGCCTCGGACACGATCTGGTCATAGGCCGGATAGATGTAGTCGGCAAACTGGATTTCTATGCACGGACGCAGCCCATACGCCCCCATGCCGATCGCAACGCCAACAATGCCACCTTCGGAAATCGGCGTATCGAACACGCGCGATTTGCCGTATTTTCTTTGCAGGCCCTCGGTGCAGCGGAACACGCCGCCAAAGTAGCCTACGTCCTGGCCGAAGACCACGACATTCTCGTCCTTCTCCATCATCACATCCATCGCCGAACGCAGCGCCTGGATCATGGTCATGGGCGTTTTGACTGTGTTTTCCGCCATCTCAGATCCCCAGTTGCTGACGTTGCACGCGCAAATGTTCCGGCATGTCTTTGTAGATGCCATCGAACATTTCGGCGGGACTGAAGGTGTGGCCGCTGGCCATGGTGCCGTACTGTTCCGCCTCTTTCTGCGCGGTCAGCACTTCCGCCTCCAGCCGTTTCTGCGTTTCGTCGTGCTCCTGTTCGGACCAGGCTCCGGCTTTGATCAGGTACTGCTTCAGTCGTGCGATTGGATCACCCAGCGGGAAATGCGACCAATCATCGCCGGGACGGTACTTCGATGGATCGTCCGACGTTGAATGCGGGCCGGCGCGGTAGGTCACCCACTCGATCAGGCAAGGCCCGAAGTTGCGGCGCGCCCGTTCGGCAGCCCAGCGCGACGCCGCGTAGACCGCCAGGAAGTCGTTGCCATCGACGCGCAGCGATGCAATACCGCAGCCGACGCCGCGCGCAGCGAAGGTGGTGTCTTCGCCACCGGCGATGGCCTGGAAGGTCGATATGGCCCACTGGTTATTGACCACGTTCAGGATGACCGGCGCGCGGTACACGTGGGCGAAAGTCAGTGCGGTGTCGAAGTCCGCCTCCGCCGTGGCGCCGTCGCCGATCCATGCGGAGGCGATCTTGGTATCGCCCTTGATCGCCGACGCCATGCCCCAGCCTACGGCCTGGATGTACTGTGTCGCCAGATTGCCGGAGATCGAGAAGAAACCTGCCTTCTTCACCGAGTACATCACAGGCAACTGCCGTCCCTTGAGCGGGTCACGTTCGTTCGACATCAGCTGGCAGATCATGTCGACCATCGGATAATCGCGCACCACCAGAATGCTTTGCTGGCGGTAGGTGGGAAAGCACATGTCGTCTTCATTCAGCGCGAGTGCCTGCGCGGTGCCGATCGCCTCCTCGCCCAGGCTCTGCATGTAGAACGACATCTTCTTCTGGCGCTGCGCCATCAGCATTCGGCTATCGAAGATGCGGGTCTTCATCATGGCGCGCAAACCCTTGCGCACGACTTCGATATCGATCTGCGGCACCCAGGGGCCAACGGCATTGCCCTCGGCATCGAGCACGCTGATCAGGGAATACGCGAGATCGCGCGTTTCCATCGGAGGCACGTCGACTTCGGGACGGCGCACGGCACCGGCCGGTGACAGGCGCAGATAGGAAAAATCGGTGGCACAGCCTGGACGCCCCGTCGGTTCGGGCACGTGCAGGCGAAGCGGTTCGCCCTGACTCATTCTGATTCCTTCATATGCGATGGTGTCGCAGGAACAATCCTGGCGGACTTACCGCGGGTAGCGGCGGCCTGCCTGGGGCACAGAAATATTTCCTCGAAAGCAATCATAGCGTAGCACGCTTTTCCAGCCGCAAAAAGGGGAGCACAAGCAAAGCTGTGGTAATGTGCAGACCATGCCGCGCTTCACCCACTTTTTTGCTTCCCTGCTCATTCTGTCGTCCCCGGCACTCGCGCACGCCGAGACTCCGCCCAGCGCCGCACCTCTTGAATTACGCATTCCCGTGGTATCCGATGGACATGCCACTTATTTCATTCGCCTTCTGGAAGCGTCATTAACGCTGATTCATCAGCCTTACCGTATCCATTTCGTGAAGGATGTCCCGGCACGTCGCATGTGGACAATGCTGGGCAAAGGCGACATCAATCTTTTCTACGGATTGCAGAAGAGGCAAAGGGACATCGACAAGGAGATCGTCCCGGTGCGCATCGGTTTGACCAATGGCTTGATTGGCCAGCGCGTCTTCCTGATCCGCCCTACTGACGCGGCATCTTTTGCCAGCGTCAAATCCGTATCCGATTTGAGGCAGACCAGGCTGGTCGCCGGTTTCGGCGAAGGATGGGGCGATGTGAAGATATGGAATAAGGCAGGTCTGCCGCTGTACGAGCACACCGCGCCGTGGAATACCATCTACGCGATGGTGGCAGCGGGAAACCGCCACGTCGATTACCTGCCGCGCGGCGTCATCGAGGTCATGCCCGAAGTGCGCCGGCATCCGGAATTGACGGTGGAACCGCGCCTGCTGGTGGAATATCGAGGCGACTTTGTTTTCTATTTATCGGCATCCGCCGCCAGCTATCGGCCCATCATCGAGCGCGCCTTGAAGGAGGCGGAAGCCACCGGACTTAAAGCACGCCTGATCGAGGAGAGTTTCGGCCCCGATATCAAAGCATTGGGACTGGATCGCCGTATTCGACTGCGCCTGTCTACCACTCCGGATTGAGCCGTCGCGAAAAAGCACGTTCAGCGCTCGGGGATGTGAAATGCGCGTGATAAACTTCGCACTTGCTTAAGATTCGAAGAAAGATTTTGAATGGCAGTGATGTCGTTGCTCGGTTGGTCGGTGTTTTGGTCACTTCCTTTAGTGTGGCGATTCGTTAAGGTCTTCCTGCTGAAACGGGGCACTTTGCTCGGCCAGGGCTTTATCCGCGTGGTCCTGGGCACGATGCTGATGCTGGCGGCGGCCTTCTTCGCTTCGACTCTTGGCAAAGGCGCTGGTTTGGCAGTGATGCTTGCCGCCGCGCCCTTCTTCGTGCCTTGGCTGATTGGCTATCGATCACTCGACCTGCTGTCGTGGTGCATCCGTGCGGTGGCCGGCGCAGAGGAGCCGGCTGCAGCGGAACGGCCGGCAACCCCACGTGCGGCACCCGCGCCCCGCGCGCCTACGTTCCGTGCGCCTACGTCCCGCACGCCTACGCCCCGCACCCCTACTCGGCGTCCCGAGCGCCGCACCGGCGAACCGCCGCCAGCAGCCGTCTTCGGGCCGCAAAATAGCAAAGCAAACGCCACTCCGCCTGCGCGATCAAGCGAAGAATGGGCGCCGTTTGAAAGTATTCGCCCGACTTCTGCCATGCTGGCCCGCGCCAAGGCTGAGGAAGACGCCAATGCACGCATCAAGCAAGCTGAAACCATCAGGATCGTTAAACTGCCGCAGCCCGTGCCGCCGGCTGCGCCGAACGTTGTGTCTGTGTCCGCCACTGCACCGGGGCATATCCCAGTGCCTGTGCGGCCCGCGCCCGAGTCGGCGCCTACGCCTGCGTCAGCGCCGGTGTCGCCATTGCAGGAAGTGGTCATCATCGAGCGCGCCGACGAGCCGGCGCAATTGGCATACGCCGCGCCAATGGAGATCCACGCAGAGCCGCAGTATGTCGAATGGCGCGAGGTCAAGCCTGCTCCACCACCGCCTCCGGCTCCGGCTCCGGCTCCGACTTCAGCTTCAGCTTCGGTTCCGACTCCGGCTTCGGCTCCAACCCCGGCTTCGGTTTCGGCTCCAACTCCGGCTTCGGTTTCGGCTCCGGTTTCGGTTCCGGTTCCGGCCCCGGCTACGAACCTGCTTCCGCCCCTGCCTCCACCAACGCCAGCGTCCGCAGCGCCGATCGCGCCGCCTGTGCCAGAGCCGCCTGTGTCAGTGATGCCTGTGCCAGCACCACCTCCGCCAGCCCCCGCTGCGCCAGCGCACTCGCCCGTTGCGCCGCCACACGTTCCGGTCACCCCACCGGTCGCATACGCGCCGCCGCCCGAAAGCGACGTGGAGCTTCCTGGCCTCGACTTGCTGGCTCCGTGCACCGAAGTCTCCGTCGACATATCAACTTCCGAGCTTGCAGCAACCGGCGAGTTGATCGAACAACGGCTCAAGGAGTTCAAGGTGCCGGTGGCCGTGCTCGGCGCGTCCGCCGGACCGGTTATTACGCGCTACGAGATCGAACCAGCCATCGGCGTGCGCGGCGCGCAGATCGTCGCGCTGATGAAGGACCTATCGCGCGCACTCGCCGTGACCTCAGTCCGCGTGGTCGAAACCATCCCCGGCAAAACCTGCATGGGTCTGGAGCTGCCGAATGTCAGCCGCCAGATGATCCAGCTTTCGGAAATCCTGGCCTCGGACGCATACCGCAACTCGCGCTCCTTACTTACGCTGGCGATGGGCAAAGACATCACTGGCGCACCGGTAGTGACCGACCTCGCCAAAGCCCCGCACATGCTGGTCGCCGGCACCACTGGTTCCGGCAAATCGGTGGCGATCAACGCCATGATCGTGTCCCTGCTGTACAAGGCTACGCCTGAAGATGTGCGAATGATCATGATCGATCCGAAGATGCTGGAACTGTCGGTCTACGACGGCATCCCTCACCTGCTGGCGCCCGTGGTCACGGATATGAAGCTCGCCGCCAACGCCCTCACCTGGTGCGTCGCCGAGATGGAGAAACGCTACCGGCTGATGTCCGCGCTGGGCGTGCGCAATCTGGCCGGCTTCAATCAGAAGATCCGCGATGGCAGAGCTGCCGAAAAATACGTGACGAATCCGTTCTCGCTGACGCCGGATGCGCCCGAGCCGCTTTCCACCCTTCCAACGGTCGTCGTGATCATCGACGAACTGGCGGATCTGATGATGGTAGCGGGTAAAAAGATCGAAGAACTGATCGCACGTCTGGCGCAGAAAGCCCGTGCGGCAGGCATCCACCTGATCCTGGCTACGCAACGCCCCTCTGTGGACGTCATCACTGGCCTGATCAAGGCCAACATCCCTACCCGCGTTGCGTTCCAGGTTTCGTCCAAAATCGACTCCCGCACGGTGCTCGACCAGATGGGCGCGGAGACCTTGCTCGGACACGGCGATATGCTGTTCCTGCCACCGGGCAGCGGCTACCCGCAGCGCGTGCACGGAGCGTTTGTATCAGACGAAGAAGTGCACCGGGTGGTCGACTACCTGAAGCAGTTCGGCGAGCCCGATTACGAAGAAGCCATCCTGGCCGGCGCGCCCGCCGAGGAAGCAGCCTCCGATCAGCCGACAGACCTCATCTCCGGCGAAGCCGATCCGCTCTACGATGAAGCGGTGGCCTGGGTCATTCGCAGCAGGCGCGCTTCCATCTCCTCCGTCCAGCGCCAATTCCGCATCGGCTACAACCGCGCCGCGCGCCTGGTGGAAGACATGGAAAAGGCCGGCATCCTGTCATCCATGGCGACAAACGGCAGCCGCGAAGTGCTCGTACCAGCATCCATAGACTAAATTCGGGGACAGACCTGCCCCCCCGAATTAGGGGAGCCGCTAAGACTACTGTAAATGCTTGATACGCAAAATCAACCTGAGCATCGACAACATCGGTACCGGCTTTTCCTTTTCCGCCTGTTGTCGAACTGCCGGTCGGTTCGCTCTAGTATCCGTTAGCTGAAACTCTCCGAGCCTTGTCCGCGGAACATCTCCACCGAAGGATTCCGAACTTGAGGATCACGAACATGTCTAACACCCAGCCGCAGCTTCTTGGTCGCGCTCATCGTGAAGCCCCCCCCCGGTTGAAGAACTGCGGTTGGTACGGACGTAGCACCAGATCGCGGTTGACGATGATGCGACCTGGTAGGCCCAGCCTTTCGGTCAAGGTCGGCTGGATGTTGAGGTTGCGCCGCGTCATCTCCTGGCCGGTCTGATTCACGCTGTCCTGCAAGCTATCGCGGCCGGCGATGACGACGCGATTACCGTTGCGGTTCTCCGGAGCGGCCAGCTCGGCTCGGACGCCAAGCAACGTCGTCAGCGCGGCACCCGAAGGCAGAGTTTCCGGCGCGTGAGCGCCTACCTACTCTCATCTCGCGCATGCGCGCCCCGGCAACATACGCGACCCCGTCACACCCCCTTATTATTTCCTCAAAAATTCCAATTGAGAAAAGCGCTCGCCCATCAGCTGGTGGGTTTCCGCGTCGGGATGCAGTTCATCCGGTAGAGGCAGGCGTGCATTATCGGCCGCACCATAGAGTTCCCTGCCGTCCAGATAGTGGATGAACTTGTCGGCCTGCTGCCGCTGCCGGACGATCAGCGCTAACTGCTCGCGAATGACGGCGAGCGAGAGCTTGCCTTGGCGGACCTCTTTGTCTTCTCCCGACGCGCGGAACGATAGGCGGCCTTCGCTCAGGGCGGCGGCAACGAACAGTGTCGGCCCGGGCGTGGTTTCGTGGATAGGACAATAGACAGGCGAGACCACCAGCAAAGGCGTGGACGGATGGCCCTCTCTGATAGTGTCAAGGAAACCATGTGCGGCGGGCACAAAGGCGCGCAGCCGCATCAGGTCCGTGTTGACCACGTTGATGCCCAGCTTGACACTGATCAGGTCAGCAGAGGTATCACGCAGAGTGCGCGCCGTGAATGGGTCCAGCAAGGCACTGCCACTAAAGCCCAGGTTGATCAGATCAACCCCGGCCCGCGCGGCCGCCACAACGGGCCAGCAGCCGGTTGGGTGTGCGGCATTCGATCCCTGGCTGACGGAGCTGCCATGGTGCAGCCATTTTTTCTTCCCTGTTTCAAGCACGGGAGCAAGTGGCGCATCCGTGCCGAGCGCCACCAACTCGGTGGTCTCATCATGGGGCAGCCAGATCTCGACGATCTTCGGCTCGGCCGGCAGATTCGCAAAGCGAAGCACCTGCGGCTCGCCGGCCACGACATGCGATGTTCCGGTCGCCATGTCGATGTGGAGCACATTGCCGCCGTTTGCGACCAACCGCTGTACCACGCACCCATCGACCATCAACTCATAGACGCCATCAGGACGCGGGGGGAACCTGCCATACACACGTTTGGTGGGCAAGGTGACCAGCTCGACGGTCCTGGATGTGGTTTGGAAAACGATCCGCACACCCGCTGGCTGCGATTCGGCCTGCGCGAGCTGCGCATCGTGACATTGAGCGCGGGCCCATGCAGGCAGCCGGTGCAACAACACACCGTTCTGCGTAGGTTCAACTTCAAGCGCGCCATGAATCAGCTCGTGCGTAATCGGTGTGTTCACCGGAAGGGAATGCCTGGACATGTTCTTTTCTGTGTTAGCGTAGTTTGGGCCAGTTCTTGAGCAGAGAATCCAGCGCTTCCAGATTACGCTGCCAGGACGTGCTGGCAGCAGGTGGGCTATGGTCGAAGCTGCCGGAGAGTTCCAGCATCGGATATCCAAGGAAGACGCTTCCCAGCAGGCGCATGGCGTGGGCGCATTCGGACTCGCTAAGCGCATAGCCGCGCGTCAATACGTTCCGCATGATGCGGGAAATCCGCACGCCGCCATTATTCTCGCTGATCGGTCCGTCGATCCGATAGCGGGCAGCCTCAAACAGGCCGGCATGTTCACGGGCGAAATTCCGATGCACATTCGCGACAGCGACTAACGCATCCTTACCGGCCCTGCCCGCCACCGCCTCTTCGGCTCGCGCTGCCAACCGGTCTAGCGCATAAAGGGCGAGCTGCATTTTCAGATCGTGCGAATTCTTTAAGTGCGAATAGAGACTGGCCACCTTCACATCGAAGCGCCGAGCCAGCTCAGTTAGCGTCACCGCAGAGAACCCGATTTCATCCGCCAACTCCCCCGCCGCCTCCACCAGCCGCTCCGCCGTCAATCCAACTCTCGGCATTGCACTATCCCCTAAACCTAATATGTTTAGGATATTACCTTATATGAATAGTTAAGTCCATTTTAGGTCGAGAAATCACGGTCACAACATTAATCACTCACAGCTTTACACAGTACCGCCTCCTCCACTCGCTTAGTGTGAGGAGACAAACTCGGCGCCGTCGAACGCTGGTGGAATGGCAAAATTCTCCCTCATGCGTTTGGCCTCCGCCGCCGGCGTCAAACCGAATTGCCGGCGAAACTCTCGACTAAACTGCGAGGGGCTTGTATAGCCGACGGCATAGCACGCGGCTTCAGCGGTAAGGTCCTGGCGTACCATGAGCAAGCGGGCCTGGTGCAGCCTGGTCGCCTTCAGGTATTGCATCGGCGACGTCTGCGTGATTGCCTTGAAATGGCTGTGAAACGCTGGAACGCTCATGCCCGCCTCCCGCGCCAGCTGCGCCAGGTCGAGCGCGTCCGCATAAGCGGTATGGATGCGGCGCAACGCGCGGCCAATCCTGCCGTACTGGCCTTTGAGCGCCAGGGCCTCCCGCATTGCCCGTCCCTGCGGGCCGGTGAGCACCCGGAAATACAGTTCGCGCAGCAGCCCCGGCCCCAGTACCACGGCCTCCAGCGGCCGGCTCATGGTTTCCAGAAAACGCAGCACCGACGCTCTCATATCGGCATCGATTGGACTCGACACCATGCTTTGCGGCGCCTGGACCGGTTCATCCACGGCCTGGCGGTCGATTTGCAGCATGAGGTCCGCCGCGATGCCGAAGTCGAGGTGCAGATACAGCGCAAGTAAGGGCTGCACCGGTGTCGCCTCGGTCTCCATGTCGAACGGCACGGGAACGGACACGGCCAGGTAATGCTGCGCATCGTACACATACAGCTTGTCACCGAAGTAGCCGCGCTTGCAGCCCTGGCAAACGATCACGATACCTGGATCGTAGAGTACCGGCGTGCGCGTCAACGCCCGGTCGGAGCGCAATATCCGCACGCTGGGCAGCGCAGTCAGGTTGTAGCCCTCGACAGGCGCCAGTGTATGCAGCAGCTCGACCATCCGGCGCTGTGCCTGATTTACAGCCATGGACATAGTTTTAGGCAAGAAAAGTAGCCGAATATGGCTTAATGAATGAGTTGCCGAAGAATACCATGCAATCTCCTTCAACTTTGGGAAGCACATATGACAAGCAATAACCTCTTGCTGATCACCGGCGTCAGCAGCGGCTTTGGCCGCGCCCTTTCCGAGCATGCACTGGCCTGCGGGCACCGTGTGGTCGGCACGGTCAGAACCCCCCAGGCTGCTGCAGCGTTCGAGGCCTTGTGTCCGGGGCGTGCCCACGCGCGTCTGCTCGATGTGACGCAATTTGATGCGATCGGCGGCGTCGTCGCAGACATTGAAAAAACTGTCGGCGCTGTTGATGTCCTCGTCAACAATGCCGGATACGGTCATGAAGGGATATTGGAAGAATCTCCACTGTCGGACATGCGCCGCCAGTTCGACGTCAATGTCTTCGGCCCCGTCGCCATGATAAAAGCCGTGCTGCCGTTTATGCGCTCCCGCCGACGCGGCCATATCGTCAACATCACCTCGATGGGTGGATACATCACGATGCCCGGCATCGCCTACTACTGCGGCAGCAAGTTTGCGCTGGAAGGCATCTCGGAAGCACTCGCCAAAGAAGTCAAAGCCTTAGGCATCGCCGTCACTGCGGTCGCACCTGGCTCATTTCGCACGGATTGGGCTGGCCGCTCGATGCAGCGTACAGCGCGTTCGATTGCCGACTACGACGCGCTGTTTGATCCGGTGCGCCGTGCGCGCGAGGAGAAGAGTGGCAAACAACTGGGCGATCCAGCCAAGGCGGCGCGTGCGATCCTTGCCGCAATGGAAGCGGAGGCACCACCGGCACACCTGCTGCTGGGTAGCGACGCGCTGCAGTTGGTGCGGGCCAGGCTGGATGACCTGAGGCTCGAATTCGACGCCTGGCAAGAGATCACGGCCTCAACCGACGGTTGACTGTTATCTCGCGGTATTTGCATGCCTCGGCGCCGATGCGGTCATCAACTACCGCAAGGACGTCGCCTGGGATGAAGAAGTGCTAAAACTCACCGGCTGCGTGGGCGTGGACTTGGTCATCGATCCGGTCGGCGGCGAAGGCTTCAACCGCTCCGTGGCCGCTGTGCGCCACGGCAGCACCGTGGCGGCCATCGGCTTCCTGGGCGGTGGCGACCTGACGACGAGCCTGCTGCCCGTGATCTTCAAGGAGGTGCGCGTACAAGGCGCCAACGGTGGCTCGGTGGCGGTTCTGACGGCCGCCGTGGCAGCTATGGCCGCACACCGTATCGAACCTGTGATCGACCGCACCTTCAGCCTGCGCGACCTGAAGCAGGCTTACGAACTGATGGCGCAAGGCAGCCACTTCGGCAAGATCGCCGTCCGTTTTGACTGGTGATCGTTAGACCTGTGCGCTCCACAGCACGGCTGCAGAGCGCACAACGCCATCTGTCAGGACCAATATGATTTTGATCTGTACCTGCTCCACGACCCGCGCGGAAGCGAACAGCGCCCGGAACAATGGCAAGCCCTAGTCGAACTGAAGACTACCGGAAAGGTGCGCAATATCGGCGTTCGCAACTACAACGTCAGCCACCTGGAGGAGATAGTGTCCACAGCACTAAGGGTCAGATATTAGCTCCCACGCGCCCCATCCACCTTTTTATCCACCCTTGCGATCCTGCATGATCGTTGAATTCTGGATCAGGTTCCAGTGCGGATTTCGGCTTCCCTCGGACTTTCTTACGACCTCTGACCTATTGGAGCCGATGAAGGCCCCCACACAGTGGGCGTTCGGATCGCGTCCGAATCTCTATGACGACCGCGGCGTGCACCTTTGACATTCGGCGCAATTGTGCACACATTTAGTTGACATACACATAGCGGGTTTCAGTAATGGTCCACCCGCTGTCCGCGCCATCCGTCGCAAAAAACCTAACCAAAACTTGGTAGAGCTTTGCGCGCTCAAGAATAATCGCCTCGGATTCATGATAAGTGGTGTGTGGTTTGATACGATAACTGTCGTACCAGTGCCGCGCACCGTTTGAGTACTTCCCAAGCACATTGTGCGGACCATACACAAGCTCACCTTCCTGATCGCCAATCAGTCGGTTGGGGGACAGCGGTATCTCGTATACCACCATGTACAAGCCTTCGTTTTTATACAGTGGCTTTTGCACCAGCGCATGTGCATAGGGCCGCAAGGTATTGCCTCCCTTATTAACGAGATCCACATCGACCACCAGCAAACTGCGCTTGTTGTCGATGGGGGTCGGAGTTGCTGAAATTTTTTCCTCCAAAATGAACCGTTCATTTTCCAGCTTTTCCGCCTGACTGTAATGTCCCTGGAACGCGATGTATGCCAAAGAAAAAGCGATAAGCGCACTGACAAAAGAGAGCGGCTTAACCAACAGGTCAACCTTCAAATTGTTCAGTTTGAGGCGGCGCTCTTCTTTTTCAAACGCAGCCTTCTCTTGATCCTGTTGTGTTTGAGGGGACACGCCGTCGTGAATTTCAGGCTCAAGGCTCACTGAATCTTTGGGGCTCATAATCGCTCCTCTTGAAAACGCATTGGTCAGGAAACACGCGCAACAACCACAGCATTGGGGAAAAATCGAAATCACCGTTGGGCACGATTCAATCCGCGTCCCACGCGATTGTTATCAAAGACACTGATGAGTTATCTTTTCAGGAAGTGTGCGCGTTAACAGCCGCCAGAAGTCTCTCCAAAAGTAACGCCGGGCGCAAAACATCCCGCCCAGTGCCAATCGACAAACTTGGGAATTTCCGCTGCCCTAGGGATCCGATTGTAGGTTCAAACAGACTTGGCGAAGGCGCAAAGAATTTTGTTGGCCCTACGGGGCATTTAGATCGCTGTGATGCATAGTTTTGCCTGCCCCCACGCAGCGTCCAGAAAGTGGTTCCTCCCGACGAAATTAATATCAACGTGACAATTGGTGATTGTCTCGCGCCGATGTGCACCTAGACTGAATTTTTCTTTTGCAGGTGTGTCATGCGCGAACCGTACGTAGAATGGATAGATAAACGCCGATCCAAACTTGGGGATCGCTTCAAAGGCAAGTGCCAGTCTGAGCGTTGGGGATTAGCTTTGTCTGGAGGTGGAGTGCGTAGCGCCACTTTCTGCCATGGCGTGATTACTGCACTTGCCAAATCCAACGTATTTTGGCGCTTCGATTTCATGTCCACAGTATCTGGTGGAGGATATATTGGCGGGATGGTCGGTCGCCTTGCATCCTCGAGGGAGGCTACGACCGCAGCCGACCTGCAAGAAATCTTGGCCGATGATAGTAGCAGCTCACGACAGCTAAATTGGTTGCGTGCCAATAGCCGCTATCTGATTCCGCGCGGTAGTCGCGATTGGTTGTATGCCATAGTGACATTTCTGCGTAATCTGGTTGGCATACATATCGAGCTGGGCGTGATGTGTTTCGTAATTGGCTGCGCGCTTGGCTTATTTAATGTTCTCGTCTGGTTCGGCTTTGACCAGTTCATACAGCAGGCTGTAGCGACTGTTATCAATACGGCCAACGACGAGGTACGAGTCGTGCAGGAGATCGCCAAAGCTGATTTAGTCGCAGCGCGGCTACAAAGTTGGCAATGGGTGTCGCAATGGCCAACACTGTGGCTCCTGTTGCCAATACCAATTGCCACGATGGTTTATTACGCGTTGCGCTATTGGTATATCCCCCCCAACGAAATGAATCCCGAACTAGCGGATAAGGGGCGGCAAAAAGTAACAGAGCGCCTAGCCCGCTCTCTTCTCTGGTTTTGCGCCTTTCTTGGTCTTGGTACGGTTGACTGGCTGGCGTGGCAGCTTGCCAAAAAGCCTATCCAATTGCTGCTCGTAGGCGGCGGCATTGCTAGCATGCTTACCGTCCTGCGCGTTTTACTGCCGATGATGCAAGACGCTGGCCGGACATCACTTCTCAAGCTAAATTTTGCATTTGCCACTGACCTTGCTGGTCGTCTTCTGTTATTTGTCATGCTCGTGTTTTGGGTCAGCGTCGTGCATGCTTTGTTGACCGGGAAAGTTTGGACACCTCCTTCTGGCGATGCACTGGAAGAGCAGATCGACTACTTAGCAGCACTTTTGTGGGTCAGCATCGGTATGTTGCTGGCTTTGCTGTGGATACGCGTTTCCGGGCACAGTCTTGAATGGCTCAACCGTTCATCGCTGCACCATTTTTACCGCGCACGTCTGACCAGGGCATATCTCGGGGCGGCCAATCCGGATCGCGATGCAGAGTCGCGCGTGACCAGCGCCGAAGCTTTCGATGATGTTCTGTTTTCTCAATATGCTCCACATGAGAAGGGTGGACCGATCCACCTAATTAACGTCTGCGTGAATCAGACTTATGCTCGCAACGGCTTGTTCAACTTGGATCGCCAGGGCTGTTTGATGACGCTGGCGGCGCCCAGCCACTTCATCACAGAAAAGCAATCCTGGGCCGAGTTATCCAATAACCGCCACACGTTAGGCACTTGGATGGCAGTCTCCGGTGCAGCTGCTTCTCCCGGACTTGGCAGTGCCACGCGGCCGGGTTGGGCTGCGATGTTGACTACCTTGGGTGTCCGACTTGGATATTGGTGGGATGCCGGCGTACCTGCAGCGGACAAGGAGCGCCGACGGCTGCCTAAATATTCCAAGTTGTGCGCTGAATTGCTCGCCCTCTTCCCAGGGCGTAACGAGCCTATCCAGTTTCTAAGCGACGGCGGGCACTCCGAAAACACCGGTGCTTATGCGCTGCTGGCTGCTCGCTGCAAACTCATTGTCCTTGCCGACTGCGGGGCTGATCCCGATTACGAGTTTAAGGATCTAGAGAATTTGGTTCGTCGCGCACGTATGGACCTCGATGCGATCGTCTCGTTCGTTGAGCCAGACTCACGCTGGCCAAGCGCCTTCGGAACGCTTTCCAATCTGGCGCTGGCGACCAGTGATGCCTGCTTGGCCGTCGCACGTATTGATTATTTAGACGATGACACACCTGGGGTACTAATCGTCATTAAACCGAACATGACCCGAAATCTGCCCGAAGACGTCTACAACTATAGCCGCGACAATCCCACCTTTCCGCAGGAGACTACAGCGGACCAGTTCTTTTCTGAGAGTCAGTGGGAGAGCTATTTTTCGTTGGGAAAACACTTGACCCGGGTGCTAACGCGCTCATTATTAGAAGATGTACGCCAGCTGGCCACCAATCCGCACACCGCGCGCTCAACGGCGCCAGGTGACAAAGCGACATCACAACGAAGGCCAGCTCGGATCATCACCAAAAAGGCGGCCACTATGACTTTGAGCCTAGGGACGATTGTCGCCTCGTTGACAGGTCTACTCACCACGTTGCAAAGCAACTCTGCCAGCAACGCAAGTGTCGATGTATCGACGCTGCGCCCCCTGTATCAATCCTACGGGCGCCTCCTGGATACACAGCCCAATAATGCCGTAGCGGTCGGGGACACTGCGTCCGAAATCATGATGGTTAAATGGAAGGGGGGCAGAACGGACAGGGAAATCAGTAACCAGCAAAAGGTCGCCTTCGATATATTGCAATCAACCTCCAATTCGTGCCGTGGCTTGGCGTTACAGCCCGCAGCCTGCAGAACACTATTGCAAACTTTTGTCTGCCCACAGGTCGTCTATTTGGCGTCACCAGTAATGCAAACAAGTGGGTACTGGGCGCGGCATTTGATAGACATAGAAACGATTCCCATCGCCGCGCGTAGGAAAACTTATTGCGATGAACCTGTTACGCAGGATAGCCAGAACGCTCGTTTACAATCGGAGGAAGTGGCGCCTCTTTCGCCGTCGCAACCGAAGCAGTCGCCAGCGCTTCCGGGAACTTCTCCATCACAATCGCTACCTCGCATGCCAGTTGCGGCGGTCAATACACATGCTCACGGTGCAGGTGACGATTCACCTTTATGTGCTGGCATTAACGTCTACATCCAAATCTACGGACCTGAAGGACGAGATGCTGCGCGTTCGTTGCGGCCGTCATGGCGTGCAGCAGGTGCGTCAGTGCCAACAATTGAAGATGTAAACGATGCGGCCCAGCGCCAGGGGCGAAGCCCACCCAAACCCTATGACCGGCCGACGGCTATCTATAACCAAGAGAGCTCGAAAAAATGTGCCGACAATTTAGCGAGGTTAGCAGGCTCAGTTCCTGAAAGCTGGGCAGTTGTCTCAATCAATCCGAAGTACAAGCCATCGCCAAATACAGTGGAAGTCTGGCTTCCGCCATGGAGCCTGGCGGCTGGTTTTGATCAATGGGCGCAAATCCGGGGATACTGCTACCAGGAGAAGTGGATTAAGGATCAAGAGGCTCCCTATGGCCTACACTGCCATCCGTCAATCGAGGCGTGCAACAGTGCGCGCGGACCGAACCCAGATCCTAAAGTGGTACAAAGCAACTGCCAACAGGTCGATCTACAAAACAATGCGGTCTCCTTGCCGTTTAGAGGATGGGCAGGCTCCCACTACAATAAGAGCTATCAACCATTTACGCAGCAGGGCCTTCCGCAGTTGCCCAAGTAGCACAAGTTATCTGTGGGAGCGCGAGCCTAGCAGGACGGCTATGCAGGCGGTCTACCAATCTATTTATCAAAGGTCTGGCGGCCGCCTCCTCAGTTAATCGCTACCATTATGACGAGGAGACCTGAAAGATCTGGGCTGCAAAGAGTCGTAAGGACGCGTTGTGACAATTGCCACGCGGCAGCTGGCAGAACAATCGACCGGGTCAATTTTGCGAGCAAAAGCACAGATTAGCGCCTGGGTGCGCTGTTAAAAATCTCAACGATAATAATTTCCGCATTATCAACGAGATCGAAAAATAAGATAGTTTAGCAATATTTCCGAAAAAAAAGCCCTGCTGATACAGGGCTTTAGAGAGAACATCTCAAAGGTTACGCAATATTTCCATCGAGAAACTCACTCCCACTCTATTATTTACGGCAGACAGAAGTCCTTGATTTGGTGCTGCTTTTTGGATTCCGCGACAATCAATACCAGCAGAAATACCCTCACCTATTGTTCGTTAAGAGCGCTCGATTAATCACGATTTACCGCAATTATATTCGGTCTTCAAGATAATGCAATCCATGTTATCAGGCACATTCGCCATACTATACCGGCATCGTCGCATCAGTACGGACCACAGAGCGGTACAGTAACAACCATCACTCAGGGTCTTGAAGCCACGCCTTCAATCTGATCTCAGCCGCCTCCTTACATGGACGCTTAGCCCCGGCACAAGCTGCGGCCGTCGCCTTCCGCCCCTTTGCAGACCTCGGCACGCATGTTCCCGTACGCTGCTGGATTAAATCAAAGTGTACGTACAATTGGACATGGAGAAGGTGGCACCTGGCACTTGATTAATCGCCAATTACAATAAGGACACCGGCATCACAAAATGAGGAGTTAGCTTTGCGGAATAGTGCAGCATATTCTGCGTTCGTAAAACGTAAGGTTAGTTTTGAATCTCACCTCGAAAAGCTTGTTTTAATTGTTGTAGATAGATTGGTTGATAGTTGCTTGTTCGCGGTTGAGCGGGTCTTCGGAGCGAGTAGTAACCCAACGTTGTTGATTTACTGAGATGGACCCGACACCACCGATCGGATCAAACTAACGTTTCGTCCAATCTACGTGTGGAGGTTTGCCATGGATATCGACATTCTCGGGATTGATTTGGCCAAACGAGTGTTCCAGCTACACGGTGCAGATCGTCGCGGTCATGCACTGCACAGCTCAAAGGTGATGCGCGCAGAACTGGTTGGCGCCGTGCGGAAACTGCAACCGCGCGTGGTTGCTATGGAAGCTTGCAGCTCGGCCCATCATTGGGGGCGGCAGTTCCAGGGAATGGGGATTGAGGTGCGGCTTATCAGTCCGCAGTATGTGGCGCCCTTC
>Ga0209564_1000616_pt1 | contig 54693 bp, 44 predicted proteins | sample AraplaCol_mMF_r2_FD_184272 | JGI IMG/M metagenome (GOLD analysis project Ga0209564, IMG submission 184272) | Arabidopsis root microbial communities from North Carolina, USA - plate scrape MF_Col_mMF_r2 (SPAdes) (version 3) | ecosystem: Host-associated > Plants > Roots > Endosphere | place: USA...
TGCGATTCGCCGTACCAGGCGTGCAGGTCCTTGATTTCGAGTGCGGGAATATTCGCGGTCATCAGTGCGCTCCCTGCAGTTCGGCGTCGGCGGTGCCCATGTAGGCTTCCATCACGCGTGGGTCCTTCGACACCTCGGCATACGGGCCTTCGGCCAGGATGGCGCCGCGCTGCAGCACCGTGATCTTGTCGGCAATCGACGACACCACGTTCATGTTGTGCTCGACCATCAGGATGGTGCGGCCGGCTGACACCTTCTTGATCAGCTGCGTCACGCGGTCCACGTCCTCGTGGCCCATGCCCTGCGTGGGTTCGTCCAGCAGCATCAGCTCGGGCTCCATCGCCAGCGTGGTGGCGATCTCCAGCGCGCGCTTGCGGCCATACGGCAGGTTGACGGTGGTGGTCTCGGCGAACTCGGTCAGGCCCACCTCGTCCAGCAGCTCCATGGCGCGTGCGTCGAGCACGTCGAGCGACCGCTCGCTGCGCCAGAACTGGAACGCTGTGCCCAGCTGGCGCTGCAGGCCGATGCGCACGTTCTCGCGCACGCTCAGGTGCGGGAACACGGCGGAAATCTGGAACGACCGGATCACGCCGCGCCGCGCAATCTGTGCGGGCTTCTCGCGCGTGATGTCGATGCCGTTGAAAAGGATGGTGCCCGTGGTGGGCTCCAGGAATTTGGTGAGCAGGTTGAAGCAGGTGGTCTTGCCCGCGCCGTTCGGGCCGATCAATGCATGGATCGAGCCGCGACGCACGCGCAGGTTGACGTCGCTCACCGCAGTGAACCCCTTGAATTCCTTCGTGAGGTTCTTCGTTTCCAGGATGATTTCCTGAGTCATAGTCTCCTGCCCGCCCTCTTGCTGCATGCCGGGTTGTGCCCGGCTACTGACAATGGTTCGAACTGCGGCGCTTTGTCGCCATGTTTGCCGCTTTAGATATAGGTGGGAACGGTGCGGCTACCGTGGATGACAGTGCGCGAAGTGAAGGCTGCGGCACCGTATACCGGCGACTATTGTGTGCGCCTGCTGCGTCGCAAAACATCGGGGTTTGCACTAGGCTTAATACATTAACGACGTGACGGCAATCCGATGTGCGAAGCCGTACCGACGTCTGCGGGCATCGGCTTCGCCAGGTATCGTGGAAGACCCTTACGCCGGAACTGACGTGACGATTTCCGGTGCATTTGCTGCACCGCTCGCACGCGCCTTGCGATCGGCACGGATCATGTCGCTGGCCCGCTCCGCGATCATGATCGTGGGCGAGTTGGTATTGCCCGATGTGATCAGCGGCATGACCGAAGCATCCACCACGCGCAGGCCGGCAATGCCGCGTACGCGCAGCCTGTTGTCGACCACCGCGTCGGCGTCGTCGCTGGTGCCCATGCGGCAGGTGCCCACCGGATGGAAGATCGTGGTGCCGATGGCGCCGGCCGCTTCCGCCAGCTGCTCGTCGGTCTGGAACGCCGGGCCCGGCAGCCATTCGCTGGGCTGGTATGGGGCCAGCGCCGGCGATGCCACGATGCGTCGCGTCAGGCGAATCGAATCGGCGGCCACCTTGCGGTCGGCTTCGGTCGACAGGTAGTTCGGTGCGATCAGCGGGGCGCGGCGGAAGTCCGGATTGTCGATATGCACGCTGCCGCGGGACGTGGGCCGCAGGTTGCACACGCTGGCAGTGAAGGCGTTGAAGTCGTGCAGCGGATCGCCGAACTTGTCCAGCGACAGCGGCTGCACGTGGTATTCGACGTTGGCGCGGGCGTGGCTGTCATCGCTACGCGCAAACGCGCCCAGCTGCGACGGCGCCATGCTCATCGGCCCACTCTGGTTGAACGCGTACTGCAGCCCGATGCCGAGCTTGCCCCACCACTTCGACGCACGCGTATTGAGCGTGCGCACGCCCTGCACCTTGATGACCGTGCGCAGTTGCAGGTGGTCCTGAAGGTTTTCGCCCACGCCTGGCAAGGCATGCCGCACGCGGATGCCCAGCGCCTGCAGCCGTTCCGGCTGGCCGATGCCCGACAGTTCGAGCAGTTGCGGCGAATTGATGGCGCCGGCGGCCAGGATCACTTCCTCCGTGGCGCGCGCTTCCAGCTGCTGGCCGCCGCCCAGGTATTGCACGCCGGTGCAGCGCCGGCCGTCCGGCGAATCGAAGACCAGGCCGCTGACCTGGGCCCCGGTGACGATGGTCAGGTTGGGCCGGTCCGACGCCTTGCGCAGGAATGCCTTGGCCGTGTTCCAGCGAATGCCGCGCCGCTGGTTCACCTCGAAATAGCCCACACCGAAGTTGTCGCCGCGGTTGAAGTCGTCGGTGCGCGGAATGCCGGCCTGCTCGGCCGCCTCGATAAACCGCTCCAGGATGTCCCAGTGCAGCCGCTGCCCTTCCACCCGCCATTCGCCGCCGGCGCCGTGGAATTCGTTGGCGCCGCGATGATGGTCCTCGCTATGCCTGAACAGCGGCAGCACGTTGTCCCAGCGCCAGCCGTCGTCACCGGCAATGCGCGCCCAGTCGTCGTAATCCTCGCGCTGGCCGCGCATGTAGATCATGCCGTTGATCGACGAGCAGCCCCCCAGCACGCGCCCGCGCGGATAGCCCAGCGAACGGCCGTTGAGGCCCGCCTCCGCCACGGTGCGGTACAGCCAGTCGGTGCGCGGATTGCCGATGCAGTACAGGTAGCCCACCGGAATATGGATCCAGTGATAGTCGTCCTTGCCACCGGCTTCGAGCAGCAGCACGTTGACGTCGGCGTCCTGCGTCAACCGGTTGGCCAGCACACAGCCGGCCGACCCGGCACCCACGATGATGTAGTCGTACGTCTCCATATCCCTTGCTTCCTTTGCCGACCCTGAGGGCCTTTTGTTTTTCTTGTGGAATGCCGGGCATCATCGCACGACTTGGCAGCCCCCGTCGTCAGGGCTTTGCCGGAGTCTCCAGGTGCCGGTCCAGCCAGTTGGCCAGTGCCGCGAAGACCTCGCCACGCAGCGGTTCGGCCTCGTTGAAGATCTCGTGGAAGCCGGAATCGAACCAGGCCATGTCGCGCAGCGCTTCCGGCGCGTTGTCGAAGAAGGTGCGGCTGCCCTGCGGATCGACGATGCTGTCGGCGCCGCCCACCAGCATCAGCATGGGCGCTTCCAGCCTCGGCGCGTCGGCCTGGGCCTGCGCCATGCCATGCAGGAAAGACTCCAGCACACTGGCGCTGATCGTCCCCTGCACCAGCGGATCGGTACGATAGGCCCGCGCCACTTCGGCATCGTGCGACAGCAGATGGGCGTCGATGGGATTCGGCACGCGCATACGTGGAACCAGCGCCAGCAGCACACGATGCAGCGTGAGCATACTGTTGGACAACCTCAACGCCAGCGCCGGCGACGACAGCACCAAGGCCCGGATCGGCCGCACGCGCGCCGTGGCAAAGCGCGCCGCCACCAGCCCGCCCATGCTGTGGCCCAGCACGATCGGCAATTCCCGCCATTGCCGCACTGCGGCATCGTGGATTTCGGCCAGGTCGTCGAGATAGCTGTCGGGATGCGGCACCACCATGCGGGGGCCACCGCTCGCGCCATGGCCCCGGTGGTCGTAGGCGCGCACGCGCAGCCCCAGCGCGCACAACGCGGCCGCCACATGCCCATAGCGGCCACTGTGCTCGGCCAGTCCGTGGACCAGCAGGACGGTACCAAGGGGGTCGGCAAAGCGCTGCGGGTCAGGCAGCCAGGTACGCAGCAGCAATTCGGTGCCATCGCGCATGCGCTGGCGCGATTCGGCCGGCACGATGGATGCCGCCGGCGCGGACGCCAGGGCAAAGGCCGTCACAGGTTCGTTCATCCCAATCTCTCCTTGTTGGGACCTGCTTGTCGTTATGCTGCTGCCTGCTTGTCTGCGCTCAGGAATGGCATGCCGGACAGTCCGATGCCATGTCCGACAGGATCGGGCAGTCTGGCCGGTCGTCGCCGCTGCAGGCCTCGGCCAGCGCCCGCAATGTGTCGCGCATGGCGGCCAGTTCGGCAATCTTGACCTCCAGTTCTGCCACATGCCGCAGCGTCAGCGCCTTGACGTCGGCGCTGGCCCGGCCGCGATCATGCCAGAGCGACAGCAGGTTGCGAATCTCGTCGAGCGAGAATCCGAGATTACGGGCGCGCCGCACGAAGCGCAAGGTATGCACCGCGCGGTCGTCGTAACGGCGGTAGCCGCCCTCGGTGCGCGGCGGCGCGTCGACCAGGCCGATCGATTCGTAGTGCCGGATCATCTTGGCGGATACGCCCGAGGCGTCCGCCGCTTCTCCGATATTCATCGTCACTCCTTTGCTTGCTTGCCGGCCAGCGGATGCCAGCGGCGCAGCAGCAGCGCGTTGCTGACCACGCTGACGCTGGAGAACGCCATCGCCGCGCCCGCCACCACCGGATTGAGCAGCCCCGCCACGGCCAGCGGAATGCCGATCACGTTATAGATGAAGGCCCAGAACAGGTTCTGGCGGATCTTGCGCACCGTGCGGTGCGACACCGCCAGCGCATCGGCCACCAGCGCCGGATCGCCCCGCATCAGCGTAATGCCGGCCGCGTGCATCGCCACGTCGGTGCCGGTGGACATGGCGATGCCGACATCGGCCGCCGCCAGAGCCGGCGCGTCGTTGATGCCATCGCCCACCATCGCCACCACGGCCTTGCCGTCCGCCCGCAGTGCCGTCACGCGAGCGGCCTTGTCTTCCGGCAATACCTCGGCCTGCACATCGTCCAGGCCCAGCACGCTGGCTACGCGGGCCGCCGCACCGGCATTGTCGCCAGTCAGCATCACGGTGCGGATGCCGGCCTCGCGCAGCCGTGCGATGGCGGCGGCGGCGCCCGGCTTGAGCGCGTCGCCGAATGCCACCAGCCCCAGCACGGTCTGCCGTCCGGCGTCGATCAGCCATGACACGGTACGCCCTTCGCCGCGCAGGCGTTCGGCATCGGCCTGCAGCGCGCCCGCATCGGCGTTCAGCGATGCGCGCAGCCCTTCACTGCCCAGTTGCAGCACCTGCCCCGCCACCACCCCGGCAATGCCGCGGCCCGGCAGCGCGCGCACGTCGACAGCCACGGGCGCCGCGATGCCGCGCTCCGCGGCCAGCGTCACCACGGCACGCGCCAGCGGGTGCTCGCTGCCAGCCTGCAGCGCGGCCAGCTTTTCCAGCAGCGCGTTGTCGTTGCCATCGACGGCGTGCAACGCCACCACTTCGGGCTTGCCCACGGTCAGCGTGCCGGTCTTGTCGAAGGCCACGATCGACACGCGATGCGCCACTTCCAGCGCCTCGGCGTCCTTGATCAGGATGCCGGCACGCGCGCCGGCGCCCGTACCCGCCATGATCGCGGTCGGCGTGGCCAGGCCCAGCGCGCAGGGGCACGCGATGACCAGCACCGCCACCGCGTTGAGCAGCGCCTGGCTCCAGTCGCCGGCGATCACGCCCCAGCCCAGCAACGTCGCCAGCGCAATGCCCAGCACCACGGGCACGAACACCGCGCTGACCTGGTCCACCATGCGCTGGATCGGCGCCTTGGCCGCCTGCGCATGCTCTACCATGCGGATGATCCTGGCGAGCACCGTCTCGGCACCCACGGCAACGGTACGCGCCACCAGCAGCCCTTCGAAATTGATCGCACCACCGGTCAGGCGGTCGCCCGGCTGCTTGGGCACCGGCAGCGATTCGCCGGTCAGCATCGATTCGTCGGCATGGCTGTTGCCGGTCACCACCTCGGCGTCGACGGGAATCCGCTCGCCGGGCCGCACGATGATCTCGTCGCCCACGCGCACCTCTGCCAGCGGCACGGTCTGCTCCGCGCCGTTACGGACCACGCGCGCCGTATCGGGGCGCAACGCGGCCAGCGCGCGGATGGCATCGGCGGTCTGGCGCTTGGCGCGCACTTCCAGCCATTTGCCGAGCCGCACCAGCGTGATCACCACCGCGGCGCTTTCAAAATAGAGATGGGGCATCGCACCGGGCTCGGCATCGAACATCTGCCAGATCGACAACGTGTAGGCCGCCGATGTACCCAGCGCCACCAGCAGGTCCATATTGCCGGCGCGGGCGCGCACGGCCTTGTAGCCAGCCTTGTAGAAGCGCCAGCCGAACACGAACTGCACCGGCGTGGCAAGCAGCCATTGGAGCCAGCCCGGCAGCATCGCGTGGATGCCGAACCATTCCAGCACCATCGGCGCCACCAGCGGCAGCGACAACGCGGCGGAGATCACCACGGGCCACGGGCCCGACCAGAAATCGGCGCGCGCGTCCGTACCCGATGCAGCGGCCACCGCATCGGCCACCGCCTTCGCGCCATACCCGGCGCGCGTCACGGCAGCGGCAAGCGCCGTGGCATCGGCGGTGCCGCGCAGCACCGTCACCGTGGCACGCTCGGTGGCAAGGTTCACCTGGGCGTCCTGCACGCCCGGCACGGCACGCAGCGCGCGCTCCACACGGCCCACGCACGACGCGCAGGTCATGTCGGCGATCTCCAGTTCGATCTCGTCGCGCGGCACCTCGTAGCCTGCGTCGGCCACCGCCTGCGCGGCGGCAGCCAGGGCAGCCCCGCCTTCGGCATGGAGCGTGGCCTGCTCGGTGGCAAGGTTGACGGCCACGTCATGCACGCCGGGCACCTTCGCCAGCGCACGTTCCACGCGGCCCACGCACGACGCGCAGGTCATGCCCTCGACGGGCAGGCGCCACTCGGCTGCCCCGGGCGCATTCCGGGCGGCATTCGATGTGGTGTTGGGGACGGGATTCAGGGAAGACGCAGGCGTGGACATGGGCGGAATCCGGCAAGGCGCACGTGGCGCGACAACGGTACTGTGGACCTTACCATCATTGGAAGGTCAAGGTCGCCCGCGTTATTTCCGCGTCACCAGCGCGGGCTTGCGCTTCCCATGGTGGGAAGGTTCATACTCCATCCGAAGTTGTTTCCGGTTCCAATCATTCAGAAGGAGTCACACCATGATCCAGTTCCAGGTCGAAGGCATGTCCTGCAACCATTGTGTCGGCGCGATCACCCGCGCGGTGCAGGCCGTCGATCCGGCCGCGCAGGTAGCCGCCGATGTGCCGGCCCAGTCCGTGAAGGTCGAATCGGGCGCGGATCGCCAGGCGCTGCAGCAGGCCATCGAGGAGGCCGGCTATCCGGTGAAGTCGGTAGCCTGAGATCCGGCGCCGGCCATGAAAAAGGGCACCCGAAAGTGCCCTTTTCGCCATCCAGCCTGGTCCGCGAAGAATCAGAACTTGTAGCCGACGTTCAGGTAGGTCACCACCGGATCGATCTTGATCTTGGTGTGCGACTCCACCTTGGCGCCATTGGCCAGCGTGGTCGTGAAGTGGGCCGTGGCCGAGATCGGCACGTACGACACGGAGAAGCCAACGAACCACTTCTCGGTGATGGCGTAGTTCGCACCGACGTTGAACACCGGGTTCCACGACGAGCTGGCGCTCGCGGTCATGGTAGAGCCCGGGCCGAATTCGCGCTGCACGAAGGTCTGGTTCGTGACGGTCTCGCCGGTGAACCAGGTGTAGTTCACACCAACGCCAACGTACGGGCGGAACTTGGTCTTGGCGTCGAAGAAGTGCCATTTCGCCACGATGGCCGGGCTCCACTGACGCACTTCGCCGAGCTTGCCGTACTGCGCATAGCCCCGGTCGCCGCTGACATCGTGCTGGGGCGGAATGCCCACGACGAATTCGGCCGAAATGTTATCGGTGAAGAAGTGCCCGAACGTGAGGCCGGCGGTGTCCGCGCCGTCGATCTTGGCACCGGTGTTCGGGCGCTGCACGCCGGCCGGACGGCCAGCGATCGAATCGATCGTCAGCAGCTGCGAGTCGCCCGTAGGCATCACGCGCATCCAGCCAAGGCTCACTACGTTACTGCCCGCGGACTGGGCCTGTGCGGCGCCAGCCATTGCCATGGCGGCACCCGCCATCAGCATGTTCTTATAGATCTTTTTCATTGTTCCTCTTACTCCATCCTCTTTCTTCTGAATACAGCCACTGCTGGCGGCAATTATCCTGCGCGGCTTGCACGGACTGTTTCAAACACGGGACGGGATGATAGAAGAAATGCCCTAAAGGCAGGGTTAACCCAAAAGACGGCGTGCGATTTCCGCGTTTTTGCATCCAAAACGACGCGTCAGCACAACGGTTCCGTTTCACAAATGAAAAACCACTCTTCCTGAGTGGTTTTATTGCTGCATAGCCGTTTTCTCAAACAAGCGTTCGGACTTTTCCCAGGGTCATGCCCGCGTCACTTCTGGCTGGCCAGGGTGCACGCAGCCAGGTCCCACAACGCGTAGCCCACGCTCTTGAACACCAGCGGGCTGCCGCTTCGGGCGCGCAGCATATCGGCTTCGAGAATGGCCGTCTCGAACGGTTGCACCGTGTTCCAGTCGATACCCGCCTGCAGCAGGTCGCCAGCCTCTTCCTCGATGCCGAAAAGCGTGTCCGCCAGCAGGCGGCCTTGCGCCGAAGCCGTCTGGCACAACTGGGGCGGCAGTTCGCACATGTCGGGCCGGAATGCGCCTACCGCCGCCACGAAATGGCGGTCGGTCCAGAGCCCGCTATCCAGATCGGGCAGCACGGGCGACCGGCTCGACGTCACGGTGACCACCATCGACACCCGGGGCAACACCGCCGCGACATCGTCGATCACCTCGGCCTCCAAGCCCAGGGCACGCGCCTGCGCGGCCAGCGCCTCGGCCTTGTCGCGCGTGCGGGACTGCAGCCAGACCTTGCGCAGCGGCAGACCGGCCACGAAGGCTTCCAGATGGGTTTGCGCCTGCACGCCTGCCCCGACGATCAGCAATTCGCCGTCAATCACCGGTGCGAACGATTGTGCTGCCAGCAACGATACCGCGGCGGTACGGCGCCCGGTGACGGTCGGGCCGTCGAGCATGGCGATCCGCTCGCCCGTATGCGCGTTGGCTACCACCACCTCGCCCAGGATATTGGGCAGGCCCCGCTGCGGATTGCCCGGATGCACGGTGATGTTCTTGGTCATCACGATGTCGCGGTTGCAGGCGGGCATCACCAGCAGCGTGCCCTGCCCGCGCGCGGCATCGCCCACGGGCAGCGCGATGCGCGGCGGCGCCATGGCGGTACCGTCGCGCAATTCGCCCAGCATCGACGCAATGGCCTGGGCGAGTTCGGGATACGGCAGGCGCGCCGCGGTGGCGGCGGCGTCCAGGGCGGTCAGGGGAACGGACGGCTTGGCAGTCATCGGTGTCGGCCATTACAGGCAATAACGAGCGAAGGCCGACATTGTCACCCAGCCGGGCCCCTCGCCCCCCTGTCGCCCCCTCCAATCAACGCGACAGCAGCGACATCACCTGCTCGGCGTAGCGCGTACCCGCCGCTGCGCCCAGCGGGAACACCGCGTCGATATCGGCCAGGTCCTGCGCTGACAGCGTCACTTCCAACGCACCCAGGTTGTCGTCGAGATTGCCGATGCGCCGCGTGCCCGGAATCGGCACCACCTGCTCGCCACGCGTCAGCACCCAGGCCAGCGCCAGTTGCGCCGCCGTACAGCCCTTGGCGGCTGCCAGCTCCCGCACCGCATCCACCAGCTTCAGGTTGCGCGCGAAGTTCTCGCCCATGAATCGCGGATTGGTGCGGCGATAGTCGTCCGGCGCGAAATCGTCGGGCGTGCGAATGGCGCCGGTCAGGAAACCGCGCCCAAGCGGGCTGTACGGCACAAAGCCGATGCCCAGCCGCTGGCAGGTGGCCAGGATGCCGTTCTCGTCCACATCGCGCGTCCACAGCGAATACTCGCTCTGCAGCGCCGTGACCGGATGCACGGCATGGGCGCGTTCGATGGTGGCGGGGCCAGCCTCCGACAGCCCGATCCAGCGCACCTTGCCGGCCTTGACCAGTTCGGCCATCGCACCCACGGTCTCCTCGATCGGCGTGTCCGGATCGACGCGGTGCTGGTAGTACAAGTCGATATGGTCCACGCCCAGCCGCTTCAGGCTTGCATCGCAGGACGCCCGGACATACTCGGGCCGCCCGTTGGCACCGCGCGCGCCGGGGTTGGCGGCGTCGCGCACGATGCCGAACTTGGTTGCCAGCACCACCTTGTCGCGGCGCCCGGCCAGCGCGCGGCCAACCAGCACCTCATTGGTATGCGGCCCGTAGATATCAGCCGTATCGATAAAGTTGATTCCTTTATCGATTGCATGATGAATAGTGCGAATGGATTCAGCGTCGTCGTGGGCGCCGTAGAACTCGCTCATACCCATGCAGCCGAGGCCCAGGGGGAAAACTTCGGGGCCAACCTGCCCCAGCTTGCGCATTGCCGTCATCGGAAGACTCCTTGTCGTTCACGTCATGGATTTCACATCGCGGCCGGTGCCCGAACATGCAGGGCAGCCCCAACCGGATGAGCGCCAGTATCGCGATCCCGCGCCCCGGGAAACAGCGTGCTACGCTGCACGCATCATGAAGCCAGACTTCACAATCGATCCCGATTCCCTGCCCGCCCTGGCGGCCTTTACGCGCGTTGCGCAACTCGGCGGCTTCACGGCTGCCGCCGCCGCGCTCGGCGTCAGCCCTTCGGCGATCTCGCAGACCGTGCGCCATCTGGAAGACCGGCTCGGCGTGCGCCTGCTGCAACGGACCACGCGCCGGGTGGGCCTGACCGAAGCCGGCGCGGCCCTGCTGGCGCGCGTGGCACCGGCGCTGGCCGAGATCCATGCCGCCACCGACGATGTGCGCCAGCAGCGCGACGTACCGGTGGGCACGCTACGGCTGACCAGTTCGCACTCGGCCGTGGTCATTGCGTTGCGTCCGATCCTGACCGAATTCATGCGCGAGTACCCGTCGATCTGCGTCGACCTGGTGACCGACGACCGTTTCATCGACCTGATTGCCGAAGGCTTCGATGCCGGCCTGCGTCTGGGCGAAGCGCTGCAACAGGATATGGTCGCGATTCCGGTCACCGGCCCGCTGCGCATGGTGGTGGCCGCCGCGCCCGGCTACCTGGCCGCGCACGGCACGCCCGAAACGCCCCACGACCTGCATCGCCATGCCTGCCTGCAATATCGCTTCGGACCGATGGGGTCGGTGTACCGCTGGGAGTTTTCACGTGCGGGCGGCCGGCCATTCACCGTGGATACGCACGCCGCGCTGATCGCCAACGACAAGACCATGCTCCATCAGGCCGCGCTGGCGGGATTGGGCCTGGTGTACGAGTTTCCGCACCACATCGCCCAGGCGCTGGCATCGGGGGCGCTGGTCACTGTGCTCGATGCCTGGACGCCCCCGTTCTCGGGCTTCTATCTCTACTATCCGAGCCGCGCGCTGATGCCACCCAAGCTGCGCGTGTTTGTCGATTTCCTCAAGGCGCGCGAGCTGCCGCAATCGCCGTTGTAGCGCCCGGCCGTGCGGGGCGGCTCAGCGCTGCAGCGACACTTTCTGCGCCTTCCCCTCGCGCACGCTGGCGCCGCGCACTTCGATGCCGATCTCGTGCACGACCTTGCCGCCGGCGTCCACCAGTTGCACGCGATGGCGTCCCGGCCATGGCAGCCAGCCCACTTGTCCGCCACGTCCCAGCGGCTTGCCGTCCATGCGCCATGTCACGGCATTGGCGGTCTGCCCGGTCAGGCCATCGGCATGAAACCATACGCGCTGCGCGGCCGGCGGGATATCGGGATCGAGCGCGAAGATCGTGCCGTCCGCCGGGCTGGCAATCGCCGGTGTGCCTTGTGTCTTGCCGGGTTTGCCGATGCGGATCTGCTGCACGGCAGTACCCGCCAGGAACACCTCGTCGCGCGCGGGCTCCAGTTCATCCTCGAACTGCAACGCCACGCGTTCCACGCCGGCCGGCATCGCCGGTGGCCGGCTGGGCATGCCGCGATGCAACGCCTCCATGACTTCATGCCACACGGGCGCCGCACCCGACACACCCGACACGTCATGCATGCTCGCCCCGCTGGCGTTGCCAACCCACACGCCTACGGTGTAGCGCTGCGACCAGCCTACGCACCAGTTGTCGCGCATGTCCTTGCTGGTGCCGGTCTTCACGGCCGTCCAGAAGCGCGTGGTCAGCGGGCTGTCGAGCCCGAACGTACGCGCGCGGGCATGGCGATCCGACAGCACGTCACCAATCACATAGGTGGCTTCGGGCATCATCACCGGGCGCTTTGCCGGCGTTGCCGCACCCATCGTCGTGCGCGGCGGCGCAAACGCGCCCGCATTGGCGAAACTACGATACGCATTGGTCAGCGACAGCAGCGACACGTCGGCACTGCCCAATGCGAGGCTGTACCCGTAGTAGTCGCCCGACTGCGTCAACGGCAAGCCCAGCGACACCAGCCGCCGATGAAAGCGGTGCGGTGTCACCATCACCAGCGTGCGCACGGCAGGTACGTTCAGCGACGAACCCAGCGCGGCGCGCAGGCTGACCCAGCCGGCATATCGATGATCGTAGTTCTGCGGAATATAGAGACCGCCGCCGGTCGGCAGGTTGACGGGCCGGTCATCGAGCAGCGATGCGGCGGTAAGCCTGCGCTCCTCGATGGCCTGCGCATAGAGGAACGGCTTCAGCGTCGAACCGGCCTGGCGCAGCGCGGCCGCATGATCGACCTGCGCCGCCGCCGACAGTACGCCTGACGACCCCACATAGGCCAGCACGTCGCCGCTGGCGTTGTCGATCACCACCACGGCGCCGTCCTCGGCATTGCGGCCCGCCAGTTCGCGCAGATGCCGGTCGAGACTGTCCGACGCCACGCGCTGCAGTTCGGCGTCGAGCGTCGACACGATGCGCGTGGGCAGCGGCTTGCCCGCGGGCGTGGCGGCCCGTACCTGCGCCACCAGTTGGCGTGCCAGATGCGGCGCAAGGTTGACGTCGCGGCGCGCGTTCATCGCATCGCCCGCCGCGCCGGACGCCTTTGCCAGCACCAGCGTGGCAAAGCCATCGAGCCCGTCGCACTCGCGTGGAACCTTCATGTCGCGCAGGATGCCGCACGCACGCTTCGACACCTGCAGCGCCGACGCATTCGGGCTGCGCACCAGTGCCACGGCCAGCGCCGACTCGCGCGCATCGAGCCCGCTCGGCACCTTGCCGAACAGCGTCTGCGACATCGCCGACAGTCCCACCAGTTCGCCGCGAAACGGCACCAGGTTCAGGTAGGCCTCAAGAATCTGGTCCTTGCTCCAGCCCCGCTCCAGCGATGACGCACTGACCACCTGCCCCATCTTCTGGCCGAAGCTGCGGCCACGGCCGGCACGCAGATCGGCATCGAGCAAGCCCGCGAGCTGCATCGTCAATGTCGATGCCCCGCGCGTGCGCGTGTTCCAGAGGTTGGCCCAGGCAGCCGCCGCCACGCCCTGCCAGTCCACCCCGCTATGCGCATAGAAGCGCTTGTCCTCGGACAGCACGATGGCCGTGCGCAAGGCTGGCGATGTGTCGGCCAGCGTCACCCAGTCGCCGCGCCGCGCCTGGAAGTCGTCACGCACGCGCGCCACGGTCTGCCCGTGCCGATCCGTGACCACGATGTCGGCACTGCGCCAGTTGTCGCGCACCTCGCGGAAACCCGGCACGGCATGGGCCACGCCTGCCGACCACAGCAGCAAACCTGTCACCACCCACGCACTTCGCTTCAATCGCATGCTTCGTCCTGCGTTGCCCGCACCCAACGCCCTAGTCGCGCGCTGCCACCACGCCGGCCACCAGCAGCAGCTGCGCGATGGCGTACGTCCACCAGATGCCCAGCTGGTACGTGTCGAACGGCGACAGGAATTTCGCCGTGCCGATCAACGCGTCGGACACCACAAAGCACAGCGCGCCCAGTGCCGCCAGCGGCGTCGGCAACCGCGCCAGCAGTGCCGCGCACGCCATGGCGGCCAGCACGCCGATATACACCGTCACGGGCCACATCAACGGCCCGAGATTGGGCCAGAAGCGTCCCAGCAACGCGCCTGCGGCACCAAGCACCAGGCCGCAGCCCACCAGCCGATGCGGGCGCATGTCGCGGCCCAGCGGCACGAACAGCCGCAGGTAGGCCAGGTGCGCCATCAGGAAGGCCCCCAGGCCACCGACGAACGAGACCCTGAGCCCGGGCAGCGCCAGCAGGAAATCGCCCAGCCCCGAGAAGACCAGCGCGATCACCAGCCAGCGCCGCTCGCCGGGCGGACGATGGAACCACGCCGCGCGCGCCAGCAGCAGCGCCATCGCCGTCTTCCAGACCGGCTGGTACGCGATCTGGCCGGCCAGCGGCGCATTGGGCGGCAGCTCCAGCGACGCCTGGAACAGCAGCACGCCGTAGGTGATGCCGGCCAGCGCGCCGGCCATCCACCATTCGCGCACGCGTGGGGGCATCCGCAGGGCAATCCAGCTCACTTGGCAGCTCCCACCGTCAGCTTCGCGTTGGGCGTTTCACCGAACACATCCGGCGCGTACATCGCCTCCACGCGCGTCGGCGGCAACGCGAACTCGCCGGCATTGTTGAGCCGCACCGTGTACTCCACCGACAGGCCACCCTTGGGCACATAGCTGAAGTACTCCCGGTAGGCCTCGGGGGTACGCTCGGTGTAATCGGACCATGCCGACTTCTGGTCACGCGTGGCGATCACCGAATCGCGGCCCAGGCCGCTGCCCAGGATCGTCGCGCCCGTAGGCACCGGGTCGCTGACCACCACCCACGTCATGTCGGCCTGCGCGTCGATATCGAGCTTGACGCGGTATGTGTCGCCACGCGACCACTTGCCCGCCACCGCCTGGTCCACCGGCGTGATGCTGCGGCGGATGCGATAGCCCGCCGCCACCGGTTCGCGCAGCGGCACGGCGGCCAGCGCACGCACCGTGGCCCACGGCCGGCCCGTGCCCTGCTGCTCCACCTGCAGCGCAAGCGGCGCGCTGGCGGAGGCGGCCGGCCACGGCAGGTCGACCATGCCGCTTGCCACGCCGTCCTGGTGCGTGGCCTTCGACCAGTCGAACGTGCGCGACACCTCGCCCAGCGTGGCACGTGCACTGCCCGCCACGGGCGTCTTCTCGTAGACCTGCGCATAGCGGCGAATCGCCATCACGCCCCAGGCATTGGAGGTGGTCGTCGACCACGCACCGCGCGTCTGCCGGCCCAGCAGGCCCGTCACGAGTTGCGGCACGTCTTCCTTCCAGGCCGGCAACTGCGACGCCAGCGCCAGCAGCCTGGCCGCGTTGACATCGCCACCCGACATCAGCCACCACCAGTTGTCGGTGCGTTCGGTGGAGAACACCAGGCGCGTACCCTGCACGGTCAGGCGGCTGCGCAGCAGTTGCGTGGCATCGGCAATGCGCTTGTCGCGCTCGGGGATGTCCTGCACGCGCGACAGGATGCCCAGCCAGTCGATCAGCGCCGAGGTGGGCCACTGGTCGGGCAGGATCTGGATCGATCCCAGCATGCGGCCCTGCGCCTTGCCGGTACGCGACAGCGCCTCGATGGCCGCCAGCTTGCGCACGTCGAGATCCATCGTCGCCGACGACGGTGCCCAGCGCGGCGGCGCGATGCGCCCTTCGACGAAGGCAATCAGGCCACGCTCCATCTGCTCGCGCTGCGCGTCGGGGATGCGCATCGGCAGCCCTGCACGCGACGCCTCGTCGGCAATCGCCAACAGGTAGGCCGTCAGCACTTCGCTGCCCGACTGGCTGTCGCTGCGCAGCGGGAAGTACGACGCCAGCCCGTTCGTGTCGAGGTACGCGGGCAGCTGCGCCATCAGCGCATCCCAGGCCGCGGCATCGCCCAGGCCGAGCGATTTCGACGAGCGCTGCTCCAGACAGCTGAACGGATAGTTGCGGAACCACTCCCGCACGCCGGGCATGCCGCCGGCCAGCGACGACTGCAACGACACCTGCATGCCACCGCGCAGCTTGCCGGCCGGATCGGCCAGCGCCCCGGCCGGCGCCTGCACCGGGACGGACATGTTCGGCGTCAGTTGCGCCAGCATCGCCTGCTGCACCGTCACCGGCACGGCCGGCACGATCTGCTGCGATACCTTGAGCTTGTCGCTGGCGCCGCCCGTACCCTTTTCGGCTGCAGCCACCTCCCACAGGATCGTGCCGCTGCGGCTGTATGCCAGCAGCGCGGGCGCGGTGATATCCCAGCCGATCTCGCGCGCCTCGCCGGCCGGAATCTGCACGGTCTGCGCCGGCAGCGTCTGTGCGTCGACCAGCGTGGCGCGTGCCGTGGCTTCCACGGTCATCGCGCGCTGCGTGGTGTTGCGCAGCGTGAACATCGCCCGGTACTTGTCGTCCTCGCGCACCAGCAGCGGCAGGCCCGAGATCATCTGCAGGTCCTGCGTGGCGGCGATGCTGGCGCTACCGCTGCCAAAGCGGTTCACGCCCAGGTCGGCCACGGCCACGATGCGGAAGCTGGTCAGCGAGTCGTTGAGCGGCACCTCCAGCGTGGCCTTGCCTTCGCCGTCGAGCTGTACGCGCGGATTCCACAGCAGCAACGTGTCGAACAGTTCGCGCGTGGGACTCTTGCCCCCGCCACCGCCCGCTGGCACCGCCTTGCGGCCATAGTGGCGGCGCCCGATGATTTCCATCTGGGCCGTCGATGTTTCCACGCCATAGCTGCGTGGCTGCACCATCGCGTCAAGCAGGTTCCAGCTCGTGTTCGGCATCAGTTCCAGCAGTGCCTGGTCCACGGCGGCCAGCGCCACCTCGCCATTGGCCGCGGGCTTGCCGTCGGGCAGCTTGACCTGCACCGTCACGCGCGCCTTGCCGCGCACCGGGTAGCTGGCCTTGTCGGGCGTCACGGCAACGTCGAGCCGGTACGCGTCATTGCCGACACGGATCTGCGCCAGTCCCAGCCGGAAGGCCGGCTTGGACAGGTCCACCAGCGGCGACGGCGCCACGTACTCGCGCCCTTCGCTGCGGAACGCGTGCCACCAGTCCAGCGGCTGGCGCCAGCCCCACTGGAAGAACGAATACCACGGCACCTCGCGCAGACGGCCGCGCAGGCTCAGCACCGACACGTAGACGTTGGGGCCCCACTCCGGCTTGACCTTGAGCTTGATCGTCGGATCGCTACCGTTCAGTTCCACCACCTGCGTATCGAGGATGCCCTCGCGTTCCACGGCCACCAGCGCCGTGGCGCGACGGAACGGCATGCGCACCTGGAACACGGCGGTATCGCCCGGCGCATACGCCTTCTTCTCGGGCAGCACGTCCATGCGGTCGTGGTTCTCGCCACCGAACCAGAGCTCGCCCTGGCGCGTGACCCACACCGTGGTGGCGGCTTGCGCGGTGCGGCCATCGGCATCGCGCGCACTGGCGATCAGCTCCACTTCACCGGCCTGCGACAGTTCCACCTCGCAGCGTGCGCGGCCCTGGGCATCGGTGCGCGCATCGCACACCACGCCAAGGTCCCTGGTCTCGCTGCGGTTGTCGTAACGGTAGAAGCCGCCCACCACGCGCTTGCGTGCCGACGTGGTGATGCGGGCGCGCGCCCTGATCTGCACCGGCGACTCGGCCACCGGTTTGCCCTGCGTGTCGAGCACCACGGTGTGTACGGCCAGCTTCTGGCTGACCGACACCCAGTTGGCCGCGCGAATGCCGACCACCACGGCGGACGGCCACAGCGGTACGGTCTGGCGCAGGGTCTGGATCTCGCCATTCGGGTCGGCAAAGCCGGCCTCCAGCACCAGGTCGCGCGGCGCGTCCACCTTCGGCACGTTCTTCACGGTCAGCTTGCCGTTGCCGTCCTTGTCCAGCGTCAGCGGCAACTTGTCGGCCACGAGCTTTTCGGATTCGTCGCGCGAGCCTTCGCTGCCCTGGTCGTCTTCCTCGTCGCCACTGCTGCTCTGCTGCTGCACGCGCGGCGGGTTGAAAGCGTAGTCGTCGTAGTCCGGGAAGTTCACCGCCTTGCTGCGCATCAGCGCGGACAGGCGCACCGGCAGGCCGGCGGCACCGCCACCATTCAGGTAGTGGATCTCCACGCCAACCGGCACCTCGGCGGGCGCCACCAGCGCATTGCCCTTGGCCTTGGGGTCCTTGGTCACCGACAACGTGCCGGACAGCACCGGCAGCCGGAAGGCCTCGACGCGGAAGCTGCCGCTGTCGAGCGTGCGATCGTTGTCGTAGACCAGCGCCACGTCGTAGACGCCAAGCTTGGCCGACGACGGTACCTGGAACGCGTTCTCGGCGCTGCGTCCGCCCGTGGCGGTGGTGCGCCATGCCAGCGGCATCTCGTACTTCTGGCCGCTGCCTTCGTGGGTGATCAGCAGCTTCGCCGGCATGGCCTGCGGCAGCGCAAAGCCCTGCGCGGTCTCGTTGCGGATCAGATGCTTCATCGACACCGTTTCGCCAGCGCGCAGCAGCGTGCGGTCGAACACGGTGTGGGCGCGTACGGTCTGCCTCGGGCTCAGATCGGTGGGCACGTTGAAGCGCCACGTCTCGATGCCGCGATTCCAGTCCGACATCACAAATGCCATGTCGGCCTTGCCGCGTGCCTGGGCATGGTCGGCGCCGATGCGGGCCGACACGAAATAGCCGTTCATGCCGTTGGCGCAGTCCTTGTAGCGACGGTCGGCCAGCTTGGCAAAGCGCACCACGCCGGTGGCGTCGGTGGTGCCCTGCCCCAGCAGTTCGCCCTCGCAACTGCGCACGGCCACTTTGGCATTGGGCACGGGCTTGCCGTCATCGAGCGTGGTGACCCATGCCAGGCCGCTCATGTCGCCGTCACCCTCGCCGCGCGCAAGCTTGAAATGCACGCCAAGGTTGGTGACCAGCGCCGCCGTGCGCACGTACATCGGCGCCTTCCTGCCAAGCAGTGCCTCGCCCAGCATCGGCGAGGCAATCTCCACCACGTGGAAACCGGGCTCGGGCAGCGGAATGCCGACCACCTCGAACGGGCGCGGCGTGTTGTCGGTGGACTTCGGAATCGCCAGCTTCTTCGCACCCGCCACGCCTTCGAGCAGCGACACCGAACGCGTCTCGATGGACAGTGCATTGCGCGGGCTCTGGACGGAATACGGTGCCTGACCGGCGCGGATGGCGGCGATCTGCTCCTTGGTCCAGCTGTTCTCGTGCATGCGCCTGACCATGCCGAACCAGCGCAGGATGGCACCGTCGTCATCGACCTTGAGCCGCGCCACGGTGCCGGCCTCGGCACGCACGGCCAGCGTCGGCAGGTCGGCTTCGACATTGCGCAGCGTGACCGGCAGCAGCGGCGGATAGTCGCTTGCCGATTTTCCGCGCGGCAGGTCGGCAAAGCGCTCGACCACGCCAAACGGCGCGGCGGCGAACTTGGCCAGCGGCGGCAGCGTGGCGGTGGTCAGCTTGATCGGGAACAGGTCGGCATTGCTGAGCGCACGGCCGCTTTCGTCCTTGAGATCCCTGGGGGCCTCGATCGTCAGGCTGGCCTTCTCCGGGAACGGGCCCTTGAACGTGACCGTGGACACCGGCGCATCGGGCGCGTCGTCCGGATCGAACGACGGGGTCTTCGGACCGGAAGGCGTCTTCATCACGATGCCTTCGGCCGCCTTGCGCGAAATCGGCGCGGTGAACGTGACGGTCATCGGGCGCAGCGGCGTACAGGGCGCCTCGGCGCGCTCGCGCTCGCAGGTGAAGCCCGCCGCAAAGGGGTCGCGCACCTGGAAGTCGAAGCGGCGCGCCGCCGTGGTAGCCAGGCCCGACGGCGTGGCAATGCCCGCATCGAGCACCAGCTGCATGCGGGCGCCGGCCGGCAGACGTTGCTGGCAGGCCAGCAGATGCACGGCTTCGCCTTCGCGCTTGACCACTTCCTTCCAGTTCAGCGCCTCGATCACGGTGTCGCGTTCCTTGCCCGCGAGCAGCCGCACCGGGATGCGCTCACCCAGGCCCTCGGCCTGGCACCACGCATGCGCGCGGATCGATCCGGCCGTGGCCGCGCCATTGAAGCGCAGCGCAAAGACCTGGTCTTCCTCGACCTGGCCGCCGGACGGGCGGGCGGAGATCACGATCGGGCCGCCCGTTTCAAACCGGTATTCGGATTTGCCGCTGAAGGCCTTGCCGGCCACGCTCTTGAGGGCAGGCGTGATCTGTACCGTGCAACGCACGCCGGGCGGCAGGTCGCGCTCGAAGTCGTAGACCCAGTTCGTGGCGTTGACCCAGCGTCCGCTGCCACCCACCCCACCCACGCACGACACCGATGCCGGCGCCGCGGCCTTGAGGTCGCCCATCGGCACCATCGGTTCGTCGAACCGGATGGCCACCTGGCGCACCTGCGGATTCACCCCTTCGGGTGAGAAACGCGTGATCTGCGCGGCCGATGCGGCCGGCGCCCATGTCAACGCACTGAATACAAGACCTGCTGCGGCGGCCGTGGCCGCCGTGGCGATCCTCCCGATCATGCTGCCTTCTCCCGAATTGGCTCCGCGCGAGCGTGACATGCGCAAGTGGCAAGCGCAAGCCTCTGCACATTTCAGGAGAACTGCCTTGCGGTTTAGCGTAAATGAGACAGCGGAAGCGGGCCCTCGCGCTTGAGTGCCGTCAGCACGATGTTCGACCGCACGCTCTCCACGCCGGGTACCCGCATCAGCCGCTTCATCGTGAAATCGGCCAGCATGGGCAGGTCGGCCACCACCACGCGGATCAGGTAATCGGCCTCGCCCGCCACCGAATAGCACTCCTGCACCTCTTCCAGCAGCAGGATCTCCTCGGCAAAGCGCTCGACCATGGTGTCGCCATGGTGCGCCAGCTTCACGCTGATAAAAACCATCACCCCGAGCCCCAGCGCCTGTGGCGACAGGTTCACGCGGTACCCGGTGATGACGCCATCGGCTTCCAGCCGGGCCAGGCGCCGGCCCACCTGGCTGGGCGACAGGTGCACGCGCTCGGCCAGTTGCTGATGGGTGGAGCGGCCGTCGGCCTGAAGGGCGGCCAGCAGGGCCAGGTCATAAGGGTCGAGACTGGCTTGGTTCATGGACGCAGATTTCCCGCATGGAGTGGAGAATGTATGCGGATTATATGTGCTGAACTGGCGGAATCTGCCGATTTTGCGGCCATATTGCGGCAACCGGTCGATAGACTATGCATAAATTCCGCATCCGATCGGAATCCAGACCACAAGTTGGAGACGTAACGCATGACGCCCTCGGCCGCCACCCCCGACACCGGCAACTTTGCCGGCACGATGACCGCCAAGCTCAAGGAACAGTTCGACGCCGGCCTGCTGTCCGGCCAGGAACTGCGCCCCGATTTCACCATCGCCCAGCCGGTACACCGCTATACCGATACCGACCACGCGATATGGCGCAAGCTGTACGACCGCCAGGCGTCGATGCTGCAGGGCCGTGTCTGCGACGAATTCCTGCAGGGCCTTGCCACGCTGGGCATGGAGCGCGACCGCGTGCCCGAGTTCGACCAGCTCAACGAAATGCTGATGCGCGCCACCGGCTGGCAGGTGGTGGCCGTGCCGGGCCTGGTGCCGGACGAAGTGTTCTTCGATCATCTGGCGAACCGGCGATTTCCTGCCAGCTGGTGGATGCGCAAGCCGGAGCAGCTCGACTACCTGCAGGAGCCCGACTGCTTCCACGACGTGTTCGGCCATGTGCCGCTGCTGATCAACCCGGTATTCGCCGACTACATGGAAGCGTACGGCAAGGGGGGGCTCAAGGCCGCCCGGCTGGGCGCGCTGGACATGCTGGCGCGCCTGTACTGGTACACGGTGGAATTCGGCCTGATCCGCACGCCGCAGGGCCTGCGCATCTTCGGCGCGGGCATCTTGTCCAGCCAGGGCGAGTCGGTCTACAGCCTCGATTCGGCCAGCCCGAACCGCATCGGCTTTGACCTGCACCGGATCATGCGCACCCGCTACCGCATCGACACGTTCCAGAAGACGTACTTCGTGATCGACAGCTTCGAGCAGCTGTTCGACGCCACGCGCCCGGATTTCACCGAAATGTACCCGGCGCTGCGCGCCCTGCCGACGCTGGGCGCCGGCGACATCGCCGAGGGCGACCAGGTCATCCACATCGGTACCCGCGAAGGCTGGGCCAGCAGCGACGATATCTGACGGCTTGCCGCCGTGAAGGCCGCTTTCAGGCGGCCCTGCCCGCGGCCCGTTGGCGCCCCGCCGCCTGTCCCGCTTTGTGAAACAATGCCGGAATGCCCCGGCCGCCGGTCATCCCGCGTGTGCCAGGGCGGGCCGGCTTTTGTCGTGTTCCCAGTGCTGCAACAGACAACCCTTCAGATCGAGCCCATCATGACGCCTCTTTCGCAAGACGCCCGCCAGCCGCTGCTGGCGGCGCTGCCCGGCTGGACCCCTGTCCAGGACCGTGACGCCATCCAGAAATCGTTCAAGTTCGCCGATTTCAACGCCGCCTTCGGCTTCATGACCCGCGTGGCGCTGCAGGCCGACAAGGTGGACCATCATCCCGAGTGGTTCAACGTGTACAACCGCGTGGACATCACACTGTCCACCCACGATGCCAACGGCCTGACCCAGCGCGATATCGACCTGGCCCGCTTCATCGAACAGGCCGCCGCCGGCCTGGCGCGCTGAAACCGGTTCTCGCACGGCTGTAGGCCAACTGAAAGGCAGGCCTTGGGCCTGCCCTGTACAATCGGTAACATTGTTTCCGAATCAATGTCACCTGTACCGCCATGCGTATCCTGCTGATCGAGGACGACCGTCAAATCGCCAGCGGCGTGGAAGCCGGGTTGTCCCGCGCCGGCCACCAGGTACGCGTGGTGCATGACGGCGTCTACGCCACCGACCATCTGCTGAAGGAACAGCACGACCTGGTCATCCTGGACCTGGGCCTGCCGGGCATCGACGGCATGACGCTGCTGGCGCGCTACCGCGCCCGCAATCGCACCACTCCCGTACTGATCCTGACCGCGCGCGACGAGCTTGAGGACAAGCTGTCGGGCCTGAACGCCGGTGCCGACGACTACCTGGTAAAGCCTTTCGCCCTGCCGGAACTGGAGGCGCGCGTCCGCGTGCTGCTGCGCCGCAGCCAGCACGGCGAGGCTGCCCCGGAACGCGACGTGCGGCTGGGCCGGCTGCGGCTGTCGGGCAACGACCGCCGCATGTTCGTCGACGGCCGTCCACTGGAACTGTCGCCGCGCGAGTTTGCCGTGCTGGAACTGCTGCTGCAGCGGCAGGGCCGCGTGGTCAGCAAGGCGCAGCTGCAGGACCACCTGGCCACCTTTGCGCATCCGGCCGGCGAAGGCGGCGATACGGTGGGCGACACCGCCATCGAGGTCTACGTGCATCGCGTGCGCAAGAAGCTCGAGGATGCCGACGTGGAAATCGTGACGGTGCGCGGCTTCGGTTATCTGCTACAAATCCGCGCCGGCCACTGAGCCTGACCGGCATGCGCCGCCCGGGTGGCGGCCGCCCTCAAGGGAAGTCCTGACCCGCCATGTGGCCGCGTTCGCAATCTTCTTCTGCCCCGCCTGGCGATGCGAGCGCCACGGGCAAGCGCACACGCGGCGGACGCAGCCGTAGCGGCGCGGCGGCGCGCGGCACATCGAACCTGAGCCTGCGCATCCATCTGCTGCGCGCACTGGCAACGCCGCTGTTCGCACTGGTGCTGACCAGCGGTTCGCTGTCGTACTGGCTTGCGGCGCACTACACCACGCAGGTCTTCGATCGGGCGCTCTATGGCGTCGCCAACAACATCGCCCAGCAGATCCGCATTGCCGGCCCGCGACTGGAGCAGGACATCCCGATCATCGCCCAGACGCTGGTCGAGGCCGAAGGCACGGATCGTATCTACTGGCGCATCCACGGCCCGGACGGGCTGATCGGCGGCATGGACACCTGGCTGGGCTACGGCACCGGCCAGACCTCGCTGCACGATGCGCGGCTGTTCTACGCGTGGTTCAGCGGCCGCCAGGTCCGGGCAGTGCGGCTGCCGGTGAACCTGCCCAGCCCGGCTGCGGACGAACTGGCGACCACGCCTGCCGAGGCGCAGATCCCGCGCGGGCCGATCGTGGTCGAGGTTGCCGAGTTGCTCGACCGCCGGGAAACGGCCGCCAACGAGATCCTGCTGTCGGTGTCGGTGCCGCTGATCCTGCTGCTGCTGGTCGGCAGCCTGATCCTGTCGCACGTGCTCAAGGAAGAGCTGGTGCCGCTGCAGATCCTGACCGACAAGCTGAACCGCCAGACCGCGCGGTCGCTGGCGGCGCTGGACGAGACCCAGGTGCCGGCCGAGGTCGAGCCGCTGATCCGCGCCCTGAATGCGCTGCTGTCACGGCTGCGCGACGCCCTGGATGCCCAGCGCAAGTTCATCGCCGATGCCGCACACCAGCTGCGCACGCCGCTGACCGCCGTGAAGCTTCATGCCGACCGCGCCGTGGAAGCCGATTCGCTGGACGTGGCGCGCCATGCGCTGCGCGAGGTGCAGACGGCCGCCGACCGCGCCGTACGGCTGTCGAACCAGCTGCTGTCGCTGGCACGGGCCGAGCCTGGCCTGTCGCTGGAGCGGCTGGGTCCGGTCGAACACTTCGACCTTGCGGAAATGGCTTTCGAGATTGGCGCCGAATGGGTGCCGCAGGCGCTGGCGCGCCGCGTGGACCTGGGTTTCGAGGTGCTGCCCGGTCCCACGTTCACCGGCGGTGCCCCGGCCGTGGTGCGCGGCAACCGGCTGCTGATGCGCGAAGCGCTGTCCAACCTGATCGATAACGCGGTGAAGTACGTGCCAGCCGGCGGACGCATTACGGTGCGCGCCGGCGGCGAGGCCATGGGCCATCGTGGCATGGCCGTGGTGATGGTGGAAGACAACGGGCCCGGCATCCCGCCTGCCCGCCGCGAGGAAGTCTTCAAGCGGTTCTTCCGTGGCGATCACACGCCTGGAACCCCTGCCCTGCAGGCGTCGCCTGGCGGGGCCGGCCTGGGCCTGGCCATCGTTCACGAGATCATCACCCTGCACCAGGGAACGATCCGGATCGAGGATGTGCCGGCTGCGGCGCCTGCATCGGTCTCGACGGCCCTGGCCGGGGGGCCCGACGATGGGGCCGGGCCGGATTCGGCAGCGCGCCGCGCGTCGATGCGGTTTGTGATCCGGATCCCGTGCGAGGCACCCGGGGCCGTCGCCGCCTGAAAAGCCTGACGGGTCCGAGCGTCCGAGAGGCCGGGAATCCGGCCGAGCCGGTTACTTGCCCGACTTTTCCTTGGGCGCCAGCATCGTGCCGCGGCACTTCGGGCTGCCGCAACGGCACTCGTATTCCTTCTTCAGCTTCTTCGTATAGCGCGCGTCAATGACCAGGCCGTAGTCATAGAACAGCTCTTCGCCCTCGGCGATATCGCGCAAGGCGTGGATAAAGACGCGGCCCTTCTTCTCGCGCGCCTCGCAGTTCGGCTCGCAGGCGTGGTTGATCCAGCGCGCACGGTTGCCGCCGAACTTGGCGTCGATGACGTTGCCGTCGTCCAGGCTGAAATAGAACGTGTGGTTCGGATCCGTCGGATCGTGCGGATGGCGCTTGAGCGCTTCCTTCCAGGAAATGTGCTCGCCCTTGTATTCGATCACGCGCTCGCCCTCGGCGATCGCCCCAATCGCATAGACACCCCTGCCATGCACGCCTGACTGGCGCACTTCGATGCGATCGCTGGCGGTCTTCTTCTTGCCCGGCTTCAGTTCGTTGGCGTCCTTGGCCTTGTCCGACATTCTGATGTTCCTGCGGTGGTGGGCCGGTCCAGTCCGGCGCGAACCGGATGATACCCGCGTGGCTGTGTCAGGTATACGCATCATCGCCCGTGCCGGCAGCGACAGGTTTACGGCGTTGCCCACGTATACCGGTGTGGATAACCCGGCCTGTTTTTGTGGATAAGCGCATGGGTTTGATGTGGGCTGCCTGGGGCTGGCATGGGGAACGTATACGAACAACTTGGCAGGTATACGTCCCTCATCCCATCCCGAAGGATGAGTCATCCACGCGGGCCAACATTTCATCCCTGTGCTTTCGGTATACGTAAACGCTTGATCTTATTGACGTATACGGGGTTATCCACAGAAACGGGGGTGGTTTACCTATCACTACTATCTGTATACATGAAAGAAAGATGTAAACCATACGCAGGAGGACTGCCCCGGGGGATGTATACGCCGCAGATCCGATCGCGGCATGGCAACTGCCGTCTCGATTGTTTTTGTGGTCCCGATGAAAAAAGAGGCAGGGCTGTCGCCCATGCATGCGCCGCGATCCATGGCGAAACAGCCAGGTGCGCGGTATACGTCGCCTGACCGCCACCTGACTGTCGTGCACAGCCCGTATACGCCCTGAGCGGGCTCCTGAGGGCGTATACGCCCGATCGCGCCCTCCGGGGTGCTCGCGGCCGTCAGAACGCGTCCTGAGGCGTATACGCGGCTCCAGGGACGTTTACGGCAGATTGCCGGCCCTTGGGGCCTCGGCGTATACGGGCGTTCCTGCCGCTCGCCTTTTCTGCAAAAAACCCGCCAACCTTGACCTGACGCGGCCTGGGAGCCAAGTGCCGGTAACAAACTGTTCCCGGTGCGGCGTGTCCGACACGGTATGATGTGGCCCGCGGCGTCTTTGCCGGGGCGGCTTCCAGCCAAGCCCTCCGGACAGGACGTCAGTGTTTTTTCAACTCGATACGGAGTGAAGCATGACGAAAACTGAACTGATCGACGCGATCGCAGCTGGCGTGGACGGTCTGACGAAGGCCAAGGCCGAGCAGGCCCTGAATGTGACCCTGAACGCCATCATGGATGCCGTGGCCAAGGGCGAGACCCTGAGCCTGATCGGCTTTGGCACCTTCAGCAAGGGCGAACGTGGCGAGCGCATGGCCCGCAACCCGCGCACCGGCGAAGAAATCAAGGTGGAAGCTGCGAAGACCGTGAAGTTCAAGGCAGGCCAGAAGTTCAAGGACGCCGTCAACCAGTAATGCCGACGGGCAAGCTGTTGCCCGGTTCGCATGACCCCGCCGTGCCGCCGCCAGAGCCCGAAAGCGGCGCAGGTGCGCAGCGCGCGGGGACGTTATCCACACCATTTTCCCCCCAGCTCCGCGTGGAGAATCGCACAGCCGGCACGGCCACTTCACAGGCCTGCGGCAACCACGCCAAAATGTCATCCACGCTTGGCTGATCAAGGCCTTGCGCGAGATCAGGAATCACGAGCCTGACATGTCGTTCCGCTTGCCGCAGCGCACATTTCCACAGCCTTATTCACAGCGCTTTCCACACAAACTTCCACAGCATTCTCCACAGGCGCGCACACGTACCTGGCAGGGGCTGATGGCAGTGGTGGCGCTGGCCGTCCTGTGCGGTTGCAGTACCGCGCCGCCGCGTCCGGCCCGGCCGCAGGCGGTGCCGTTGCCGGACTACGAGCGCGTGGTCACGCCGCCCGGCGCCACGGCGCGTGAACGGATCGTCGATATCGCCCGGCAGGAATGGCGCAAATGGGGCAGCCAGGTGGTGCACATTGCCCGTGACGATTCGGCCTGCGTGACGCAGAGCCCCCTGCCCGCCCCGGCGGCGGCGCTGCCGGCCAGTGGTGCCGGCGGCAATGGGGCGGCGCTACAGCCGTCGGCCGATACCGATATGGAAGAAGACGGCGACAGCCAGTGCCTGCGTTTTCCCGATGGCACGGGCATGGAAGCCACGCCGCAGGGGTGCCGGATGGCCCAGCGCTACTGGGGCATCGTCGGCGAGGCGCCCGATTGCCGCCAGGTCACGCAGGGTGCGTGGGCGTGGTCGGCGGTGTTCATTTCCTGGGTAATGCGCAAGGCGGGCCTCGACAACGATCAGTTCCTGACCGGCCAGTCGCATTCGATGTACGTGGTGGATGCGCGCGATGGCATCCTGCCGCGCCCCGCCTTCCACGTGGAGCCAGTGCCTGGCGTGCCACGTCCTGGCGACATGATCTGCGCAGGCCGGGGGCGCGACAAATACCTGTCGGATCCTTCCGAGATCGGCTTTGGCACTACGCCCATGCACTGCGACATCGTGGTCGAGGTGGACCGTGCCGCCAACGTGGTCAAGGCGATTGGCGGCAACGTCCAGCAATCCGTCTCGATGGATGTGATCGACCTGAACGACGCCGGACAGCTCGACGGCTTTACGAACTCGCACATGCCGTGGCTGCTGATCCTGCGCAACGACCTGCAGTAAATGCAGCAATAACTGCCGCTGACAGGACGATTCGGTACCGGCGGTAGCTTCTCAACATCGCCCCGCTGCATTGACGGGGATTCCCCTGCCGCGAAACACTGCGCGATCGTATTTCGACGATTTTTCGCATGTCTGCTGCTGCGCCCTCTTCCTCTCCGTCCGCCCCCTTTTCCACCCCCGACATCACGCGCCGCCTGGTGGCCGAAGCACTGGGTACGGCCCTGCTGGTGGCTATCGTCGTTGGTTCCGGCATCCGCGCGGAACGGCTGGCTGCCGGCGATACCGCCCTGGCCCTGCTTTGCAACGCCCTGGCTACCGGGGCCGGGCTGGTGGCGCTGCTGGTATCGCTGGGGCCGGTGTCGGGCGGGCACTTCAATCCGGTGGTCAGCCTGTCGAGCCTGATCCAGGGCCGGTTGTCGCCGCGCGACGCGGCTGGCTATGTGCTGGTGCAACTGACGGGTGCCGTGCTGGGCGTGATGGCCGCGCATGCGATGTTCGGCCTGCCCGCGCTGTCGATGTCGACGCAGGCGCGCACGGGGGCGCCGATGTGGTGGAGCGAATGCCTGGCGTCGTTCGGCCTGATCGGTCTTGCCATCGCCACCGGCCGCTCGCGGCCCGGGCTGGTGCCGTTTGTCGTGGCGGGCTACATCACGGCGGGCTACTGGTTCACGTCGTCGACATCCTTCGCAAACCCGGCCCTGACGTTGGCCTGCGCGCTCACCGATACGTTCACCGGTATTCGTATGATCGATATTCCAGCGTTTATTCTGGCTCAGATATTTGGTGCTATGAATGCGACGCTGCTATTCCACTGGCTTTGCCCGCCGTTGCCGACCGAGCTACGCGCGGTGTCCCGGGGCCGATGGAAAGGCCGTGCCAGGCTTACCAGCGCCGATTGAGCTGCACGCCGAAGATCGAGCCGCTGGTCTGCGTAGCCCAGGCGTCGGCCGGCGCCGCGAAGGTGATGCCATCCACGTCGTTGGCGCGGCTGTACGTATAGAACGCACGCAGGTTGGCGTTGCCGGTGGCCTTGCCCAGCGTCATCGTGGGCGCCACCGTGAATGCGGTGCGCTGGCCACCGACGCCAAACCCGGACGAAATCTGGTCGTGCGCCACTTCGAAGGTCAGCTTGAACTGGTCGTTGGCGACAAAGGCCGGCCGTACGCGCGTGGCGGCCCATTGCAGCGTACCGACGCCGGAGCGATCGAGCTGCAGGCTCGATTCCACCGATCCGGCCAGGCCAGAGCGGCCCTTCCATTCCATCGATTCCGAAACGCGTACCCGCGACAGTGCGTTGCCCATGCCCGAATAGCCGGTCATGGCCGTGCGCGAACCCTGTCCGTACTGGAAGCCGAGCCGGTTGGTACCGTACAGCACGCCCTTCTGCTCATGCATGGCCGAAGCCCACCACGCGCTGCCCGTGTCCTCGATTTGCGACAGCGGCTCTACCCGCGTGAAACCGACACGGACCGAACCCTTGTCATTGGTGTCGATCGGGGCCGACAGCACCGAGTGATAGCTGGGAAGCTTGGCGCCATTTAGGTCGTTACGCGCGGTGTATTGATAACTCACGCCGAATTCGCCCAGTTTGGCGTTGTCGATGCCGAAACGCATCGATGGCGAGTTCGGCGGCAGCAGTCCGGACGACATCAGGAACGGATTGCTGTCACGGCGCCCCGCCCAGACGCTGGCGCCGTCGAGCACGGTCAGCCCGGACAGGCCGCTGACAGACGTATAGAAGTTCGGCACCAGCGCGTATGGGTCCACCGCTGCGGCATTGCCATTGATCGATGTGGCATTGGTGCCCTTGGCCTGCGCAACCAGCTGGACCTGCGCGCCACCGCCGATATCCGCCACGGATTCGCGGATCTTGACCTCGCCCGAACTGGTGCACGCCAGACCCTGCCCGAACCCTGCCGAGGGCGTACCGCCGCCCGGACACGCGCGCTGCGTGCCGGAGCGGTCTTCCACGGCGGCGCGGCCGCTATAGCCGAGCCGCCAGACCGAATCGCCTGCGAGATCGTCAGCCGGAAGTTGCGAACGCAGCACTGGCGGGGCGTCGGACGGCGTTTCGGCCGCAATGTCGGCGTCTTCCGGATTGCGCGCCGCGGTCTGCGTGCCGTGCTGCGGCAGCGCCGGGAATTCGCCCAGCCGATGCGGAAACAGCACCACGGGTGGTGGCGGAGGGGGCGGCGGCGCCAATGAATCGGGCGGCCCGACAAAGTCGGGATTCTCGTTGGCCGGGGCCTGCGCTACCGTGGCGCCCGCCTCGGCGGGACTGGCCCCTTCGCTGTCGGCATCGGCCGACTGGATCAGGTCCGCCAGCGGGTCGGCAGATGCGGCGTTGGGTACGGCGGCGGGTACGGCGGCGGGTACGGCGGCGGGTACGGCGGCGGAGGTCGCGGATGCCGTGACAGGCACGGCACCTGCGGCGACGGCGGATGTCACCTGCTGGGTCGTACTCTCCGCAATCATAGGCGGAGGTGCCACCGAAGTGCCCGTTTGTGCGCATGCGCTCAGCCCCCACGCGGCCAGAACGGCAAAGACCAGGCGGCGACGGGCGAATGGACGGGAGGGAGGCAGTACGGATTGCAGCATGGACACAACAGGACCGGCGTGGACGAACTCCGGGTGGGAGGGCTCAGTTTTTAACAGGCGAACTTTTTGACAGCAAGCCGGGTTACAAAATCCCGCGATGCCGTCACAAAGCGTTGGAAATGCGTCGGAATTCCCACATTGCGGAAGATGCGATGCACCGCTTCGAAGCATGCCCCCGCGCCATGGCAAAACCGTTGCAGAAGTGCTGAATTCCTAGCGAAAACCCCCATCCGGCAGGGCGTCCGTGCTTAAAACGCCACCGCTATAATCGACCGACCTGTCTTCCGCGTAACACAATTATCGGGTGCAAGGCAGTCACGCATACATATTTATAAAAGAGGAGATGTCCATGGAACGTCGTTCCTTCCTGTTGAAGGCTTCGGCTGTAGCAGCCACGGGTGCGCTTGCCGCCTGCGGCAAGGAAGACAAGCCGGCAGCCCCCGCCGCATCGGCCAGCGCACCGGGTGCGCCCGCCGTCATCGGCAGCAATCCGGCGGTGGAATGGCGCCTGGCGTCGAGCTTCCCGAAGTCGCTGGACACCATCTACGGTGCGGCCGAACTGCTGAGCCAGCGCGTGAAGGAACTGACCGACGGCAAGTTCAACATCAAGGTGTTCGCCGCCGGTGAAATCGTGCCGGGCCTGCAGGTGCTGGACGCCGTGCAGAACCAGACCGTGCAGATCGGTCACACGGCCGGTTACTACTACTTCGGCAAGAACCCGACGCTGTGCTTCGATACGACGATTCCGTTTGGCCTGACCGCACGCCAGCAGAATGCCTGGATGATGCAGGGCAACGGCATGAAGCTGATGCGCGAGTTCTTCAAGGAATACAACGTCGTCAACTTCATGGGCGGCAACACCAATGCCCAGATGGGCGGCTGGTTCCGCAAGGAAATCAAGACCGTGGCCGACCTGCAGGGCCTGAAGTACCGCGTGGCCGGCTTTGCCGGCGTGGTGCTGTCGCGCCTGGGCGTGGTGCCGCAGCAGATTGCCGGTGGCGACATCTACCCGGCGCTGGAAAAGGGCACGATCGACGCCGCCGAATGGGTGGGCCCGTACGACGACGAAAAGCTCGGCTTCTACAAGGTGGCGCCGTACTACTACTACCCGGGCTGGTGGGAAGGCAGCGCGCAGCTGTCGTTCTACGCATCGCAACCCGAGTACGACAAGCTGCCGGCGCTCTACAAGCGTGCGCTGGAGACGGCCACCATCGAGGCGCATACCAACATGATGGCCAAGTACGACACCGTGAACCCGCAGGCGCTGGCCCGTCTGCTCGAAAACGGCGTGAAGCTGCGCCCGTTCTCGAAGGAGATCATGGAGGCCTGCTTCAAGGCCACGCAGGAAGCGTATGCCGACGAAAGCGCCAAGAATCCGTCGTTCAAGAAGATCTTCGACGACTGGCGCGTCTTCCGCAACAACGAGGCGGCCTGGTTCAACGTGGCCGAGCAGGCATTCGCGCAGTTCAGCTACGCGCGCAAGCTGTAAGCGGCGCCGTTCTGGCCTTTCGGCTATTCCGGTTACGCGAAAAGCCCGGCTTCGGCCGGGTTTTTTCATGGCGCCACGCGTTGGTCCACACCCCGGTAGAATCCGCCCCACAACCGGACTTCTACCCGGGACATTCCCATGCAACTCGGCATTTTCTACGCCCTGCTGGCGTACATCGTCTGGGGCCTGCTGCCCCTCTACATCAAGTCCCTGCACGGCGTGGCGCCGCTGGAAATCCTGCTGCACCGCATGGTGTGGTCGCTGGTATTCCTGGGCGCAATATTGCTGTGGCGCCGGCACTTCGGCTGGCTGCGCGAAGTGGCGGCAAATCCGCGCCTGATCCTGAACTTCGCGGCCAGTGCCGGGCTGCTGTGCTGCAACTGGTTCCTCTATATCTGGGCGGTGTCGGCCGACCGCGTGGTGGATGCCAGCCTTGGGTACTTCATCAACCCGCTGTTCAGCGTGCTGCTGGGCGTACTGCTGCTGCACGAGCGGCTGCGTCCGGTGCAGTGGCTGTCGATCGCCATTGCGGCCGCTGGCGTGCTCTGGCTGACATGGTCGGCGGGACAACTGCCGTGGATCGCGCTGGGGCTGGCGGCATCGTTTGGTGGCTATGGCCTGCTGCGCAAGACCGGTGCGCTAGGCGCGCTGGAAGGCCTGTCGCTGGAGACGTTGATCCTGTTTCCGCTGGCAGCGGCGGCCCTGGGTTTCCTGGTGCTGACCGGGCACGACACCACACGCAGCGCAGCGACGGGTACGCAGATCCTGCTGCTGCTGGCCGGTCCTGTCACGGCGGTGCCGCTGCTGTTCTTTGCCGCCGGCGCCCGCCGCATTCCACTGTCGCTGCTTGGCCTGCTGCAGTATGCGGGGCCGACGATCCAGCTGGGGCTGGGCATCTGGCTCTACCACGAACCGTTTCCGGCGCAGAAGCAGATTGGCTATGCGCTGATCTGGATCTCGCTGGCGATCTACGCGACCGAGGGTCTGCTGGTCAGCCGGTTCACCAGCAAGAGATCCATCGATACGAAAAATGAGCCTGCATAAAAATATGCAGCAATCATCTGTCATATGAATAACTGTGGTGGCCGACCCCTATTCCGGAAACAAGGTCGCCACACTATACTGTACGTTTATACAGTATCGATTCCCTTTCCTCAGCCATGCCCCCGAACGCCTCCCGGCGCATTGCCCATCTCGATATGGACGCGTTCTACGCTTCGGTGGAACTGCTGCGCTATCCGGACCTGCGCGGGCAGGCAGTGGTGATCGGCGGCGGCCGCAATGCGGTGCCGGAGGTGCTGCCAGACGGATCGCGCCGCTATGCGCGCCTGCGCGACTATGTGGGCCGGGGCGTGGTCACCACATCCACCTACGAGGCCCGTGCCCTGGGCGTTTTTTCGGCCATGGGCATGATGAAGGCCGCGAAGCTGGCACCCGACGCGATTCTGTTGCCCACAGACTTCGACGCCTACCGTCGCTACTCCGGACTGTTCAAGGCGGCAGTCAGAGCATTCACCGGACAAATAGAAGATCGCGGAATCGATGAGATATATATCGATCTGACTGATATAGAAGGCGCGCCGCACGACGTGGCCGGCCGTATCAAGGCCGCCGTTCACGACGCCACGGGTTTGACCTGCTCGATCTGCGTGGCACCGAACAAGCTGCTGGCCAAGATCGGCTCCGAACTCGACAAGCCCGACGGGCTGACCATCCTGACGCCTGCCGATATCCCCACGCGCATCTGGCCGCTGGCCGCGCGCAAGGTCAACGGCATCGGGCCCAAGGCGGCCGAGAAGCTGCAGGGCATCGGCATCGACACGGTGGGAGACCTGGCCGAAGCCGATCTCGCGCTGCTGCAGGCCCATTTCGGCCGCAACTACGCAGGCTGGCTGGTGGAAGTGGCCCAGGGCCGCGACGATCGCCAGGTGGTGGTCAGTTCCGAGCCCAAGTCGATGAGCCGCGAAACCACGTTCGAACGTGACCTGCATCCCCGTACCGACCGTCCTGTGCTGTCGGAACAGTTCACCAGGCTGTGCATGCGGGTGGCCGACGACCTGCGGCGCAAGGGATATGTGGGGCGCACGGTGGGCATCAAGCTGCGCTTTGACGATTTCCACACCGTCACGCGCGACCTGACGATGACAGCCCACACTGCCGATGGCGCGATGATCCGGCGCGGTGCCACCGAGTGCCTGAAGCGCATTCCGCTGGAGCGACGCATCCGGCTGCTGGGCGTGCGCGTCAGCGCCCTGCTGCCGGCCGCCGAGCAGGGCGACGATCCGGCTCCGGTGCAGGAAGAATTCCGCTTCGACGACGAGGCGGAGGGCTGAGCGGCACGCTGCCGCCCAAAGCCCCCACGTCATACGGCCCTATCTATCTCCCGGTAGAATCGGCGGCTTCGACGGGCGCAGGGAGAGTGCCCCCCAGCTCTTCGCCCTGCCTCCGCCCCAGATTTGCCACACGCGCGCCCCATGAGCACATCCGCCGCCACCGCCCAACGTACCGCCGCCCCTGCCGCCTGGATCACGCCCTTGCTGGCCGTGGCCTGCGGCATGATCGTCGCCAACCTGTACTACGCGCAGCCGCTGGTCGGGCCGATTGCACGCGCGCTGCAGCTGTCGCCGGAAATCGCCGGCCTGATCGTGACGCTGATCCAGATCGGCTACTGCGTCGGCCTGCTGCTGCTGGTGCCGCTGGGCGATATCGTCGAGAACCGCAAGCTTGTGCTGACGCTGGTGGGCGGCTGCGCGGTGGCCCTGCTGGCGGCTGCGCTGGCCACGCATGCTGGCGTGTTCCTGGTGGCGGGCTGCGCGATCGGGCTGTGCTCGGTGGCGGTGCAGGTGCTGGTGCCGTTTGCGGCGCACCTGGCGCCCGAGCATGCGCGCGGCCGGGCGGTCGGCAATGTCACCAGCGGACTGCTGATGGGCATCATGCTGGCGCGTCCGGTATCGAGCCTGGTGTCGGACCTGTTCGGCTGGCACACGATCTTCGCGGCGTCGGCCGTGGCGATGGTGCTGCTTGGCATCGTGCTGGCGCGCAAGCTGCCGCAGCGCCAGCCTGCGCCGGGCGTCAACTACATCCAGATGCTTGGCTCGATGCGCCATCTGCTGCGTACCCAGCCGGTGCTGCGCCGCCGCGCCGCCTACCAGGCCGCCATGTTCGGCGTGTTCAGCCTGTTCTGGACCACCACGCCGCTGTACCTGGCCGGGCCAGCCTTCCACATGTCGCAAACCGGCATCGCCATCTTTGCGCTGGTGGGCGTGGCCGGGGCGATTGCCGCGCCCATGGCGGGCCGCTACGCCGACCGTGGCCACAGCCGGCAGATGACCGCGCTGGCGCTTGCGCTGGGTGCGGGATCGTTCCTGCTGAGCCGGGTCGGTGCGGAAGGCTCGCTACTGTCGTTGCTGTCGCTGACGGTGGCCGCCGTGCTGCTCGACTTCGCGGTGTCGACCAACCTGGTGATCGGCCAGCGCGCAATTTTTTCGCTGTCCGACGAACATCGCAGCCGCCTGAATGGCCTCTACATGGCCATCTTCTTCGTGGGCGGTGCCATCGGCTCGTCGGTGGGCGCCTGGGCCTATGCGCGCGCGGGCTGGCCGCTGGCAAGCTGGATTGGCTTTGCCCTGCCCGCTGCCGCGCTGCTGTACTTCCGTACGGAACGTCGTTGATCGGCCAATTCCTACGGCCTGGCCTGGCCTGGCCTGCCTGTCGCGGCCGCAAAGATTGAAGTTTCGGCTATGACGCTACCGCGCGGCGCAATGCCGCGCGCGCCAGCAGGCGCGTGGAGTCGAGCGTCGGCAATGACGAATTGCCATCGTCTATGATCAGTGGAATCTCGGTGCAGCCCAGCACCACTGCGTCGCAACCGCTGTCGCGCAGGCCGTCGATCACGCGCTGGAACGTGGCTACCCCTTCCGGCGTGGCGATACCAGGCACCAGCTGGTTCATGATCACGTGGTCGATCACCGCGCGGTCTTCCACCGGGGGCCGCACCGCTGCAAGCCCGCGTTCGGCCAGCGCCGCCGGATAGACCTCGCTGTCCACCAGCCATCGCGTGCCGGTGATGCCCAGCCGATGGAAGCCGCGTTCCAGGGCGGCGTCGGCCACTACGTCGGCGATGGAAAGCCATGGCAGCGGCGACGTCGGCAGCACCAGGCCCATCGCCGCATGGATCGTGTTGTCGGGGCAGATCACGAAATCGGCGCCGGCTGCCGCCAGCTTGTACGCCGAGCGCAGCATCAGGTTCGCCACGCCCTGGAGGTCGCCACGATCGAGGCATGCCACATAGGCGGAAAGCGACGGCGTATGCATCGTAATTTCCGGATGTCCGTGCGCGCCGAGGTGGCCGGCGCCTTCCATGCAGATCGTGCGATAGCACAGTGCCGCCCCTTCGGCGGAACAGGCCGCGATGCCGATGTGCTGTGGCATGAGAACGCTCCTTGATGATTGGCAGGCTTTCATGATGGCACGCGCCACGCGGCTGCACTACACTGAGCCGGCGCGCCACACCGTGGCGTGTCCCGCCGTCGATATTGCAGGCGAAAGTCGCCGTTTCACTACCCGCCTCTGGGCGGGCCTTGCCGGGGAGACGTTCGATGTCATGGCGCAAACTGCTGCCGCGGCCGCGCTGGCTGCCGCGCGCGGCGCTGATGCACCCGCAGCGCGTGGTGATCGTCGGCTTCGGCCTGGCGATGCTGCTGATGCTGATCGTCGGCGCGCGCGACCTGTACCTGTTGCGCGACCGTGTCCTGTCATCGCGCCAGCACGACCTGACATTGCGCGCACTGGGGGGCGAAGCGGTATTTGCCGCCGAACGCTCCAAGCTGGTCTTTGTGCGCGACTACGCGCAGCAATTGATCACCCTCTACGACAGTGGCGTGGCACCGACCGATCCGGCCGTGGAGCGCGCCTTTGCCCAGCGCAATGACCCCGTCTGGCAAATGGAGGTGCCGCTCGGCGATGCACCGGTGGTCGGTGCGGCGCCAGCGCTGCTCGACGAACTTGAAGGTTTCGATCGCCGCGATGCCGATCTGCGCGCCGACCTCTACGCCGCGCGGCAACTGAGCCATGTGCTCGGCCTGAGCCTGCGCCTGCGCGATGGCAAGGATGCCGACGGCACGGTGAGCTATATCTCCAGCAACGGGCTTTACGTCACCTATCCCCCGCTCCCGCCGGACAAGGCGCCGGCACTCTTCAGGCGGTTCAGCGATATCTCGTATTACCGCGACGTGCTGCCCGAGCGCGACAGCTCCCGCGAGATTCGCTGGACGCGTGTGTACACGCAGTTCGAAAGCACGCAACTGCGCACCACGCTGAGCATTCCGGTCTACGTGGCCGACCGCTTTCGCGGCGTGGTAGCCGTCGACGTGGAACTTTGGCGCCTGCGCGATCTGATCGGCGTGCCGGACGACGCCGGCACCACGCGGTATCTGATGGACTATCGCGGCGGCATCATCGCGTCGAGCCAGCACACCGTCCGCATCGATATGCGCTGGCCCGATGATGTGGACCCCGCCTGGCGCAGCCTTCCAGTGCAGGAACTGTTTGGCACAGGGGCCGGTATCCGGCACGTGGATGGACAATATCTGATCTATCAGCCGGTGGGGCAGCGCGGTACGTGGCTGCTGGTGGAGTCTTTCAGCGATGGCGATGTGTGGCGCGCGGTCCTGCAACGTACCAGCGCGCCGCTGTTGTCTATCTGGCTGGCCCTGCCGCTTCTGATGTTTGTGACGCTGCGGGTGGTGACGCTGCTTTTCCGGCATTACGTGGAGGCCGGCGAGATGCTGCAGCGGCTGGCCGAGACCGACCCGCTCACCGGGCTGGCGAATCGCCGGCACTTCGGCGAGGCGTTCGGCAGGGAATCGGCACGGCGACGGCGCGAGTCGGGGTCAGGCGGGGGAAACGGCGACGGAGCCATTGGCGACCCCAATGCCGCCCCGCCGGATGCCTCTTCAGGCGCGCCGTTTTCGATGCTGATGCTCGACATCGATTACTTCAAGCGCGTCAACGACCGATGGGGCCATGCCAGCGGCGACAACGTGCTGGTGGCGGTGGCCGGCGTGCTGCGCCGGAACCTGCGCGAGGCAGACCTGCCCGCCCGCCTTGGCGGCGAGGAATTCGCGGTGCTGATGCCGCAGACCACGCTGGCCGATGCCGTGGCAACGGCCGAACGGCTGCGTGCCGCCGTGCAGGACACGCCGGTGGCACCGGCACCCGATGCGCCGCCGTCTGGCGAGGGCGACGGACGCATTCACTTCACTGTATCGATTGGCGTCGCAGAAGCCGTGAGCGACGATTGCCAGACACTCGATGCCATGTTGGCGATGGCCGACCGCCGTCTATATGCCGCCAAGCAGGCGGGCCGTAACCAGGTATGCGCGGCTGATGCGCCGGCCGGCAATACTGTGGCGCAAACTGTCCAGGGATAAGGCAGTTCATGGACGTCTCCTCCGATGACGCGGTCAGCGCAACAGGAAAGCGATGTCGTCGGCCGTGATGACCGACACTGGAATGCCTTTGCGGCGCTGAAACAGGATGTGCTGCTGCACACGGCTGCGCTGCTCGGCGAATGTGGCGGGGTCGATCGGCGTGCCGGCACGCGCGTAGTGTTGCACCAGCAGTTTGTAGGCGCGATGCCGGATCTGCAGCGTCTCGTTGTCGGCGCGCAGGCGCTGCCATTCGGCAGGGCTCAGGTCCAGTGTGTGATTGAGTTCGTCGACAGTACGCGCATGCAGGTCGCGATACATGTCGCGCTCGGCCTCGGCGCGATGCAGTTCGTCGCGCAGCGCCATGATCTTGTGTTGCAGCTTGAGCGTCTGCCCTACGGCCGCCTGCATCCCCTTGGCGGCTTCCAGCGCCTGGTTGGCGGCGGCAACCGTGCTTTTCCACAGGCCGCGGTCGGCGCCCGCGTCGAGTTCCGGCGGCCAGGCGTCGGCCGCCTTGATCGTTGTATCCATGATTGACCCCTGAGACTTCTTTTTTGTCACTTCACCCGAAAACCGAAAAAAAACCGGATATCCCGAATCGGCCAGCGCCTCGTTGTGCGCGGGTCCATGTCATCTGTTCTTCATTGTTTCTGGCTGCCGTGCCGCGGCTGCTGCGCGAAGCTGTCAGTGCGGCAGGCAACTGAATCAAATCGTAGTGAGATGTCCGATCTGAGCCAAGTCAAAGATGTGCAGATCTGATCTGGCAGATGCAACGATGCCAAAAAACGACAGGCGAGGCGCTCGGGCGGGCCATAAGACAACGCAGACAAAGCAGACAACACCACGTAAACCCCGAGCTTCAGGCAGACGTTTTGACAGGGTTTTGACAGTTTCCCGCTTCTAGAATTCGGGCCATGGCTACTGCTCTGTCTTCAAGGGACTGCAGTCAATGGCCAGACACTTAAAAGCACAACCAACATTCCAATAAGACAGGAGACACGCGATGCCTCGCACGCTTGCCCGCTTTACCCATGTCTTCGCCGCATCGGCCGCGCTGGCTGCTGCCGTGGTGGCCGCTCCGGCCTATGCCGTCGACAACCTCAAGGTGATGATCGGCGCCAACCCCGGCGGCGGCTACGACCAGACCGGCCGCTCGATCGGCGCGGCCATGGTGGCAGCTGGTACGGCCAAGTCGGCTTCGTATGACAACAAGGGCGGCGCGGGCGGCACCATCGGCCTGACGCAGTTTGTGAACAGCGACAAGGGCAACCCGAACGCGCTGGTCGTGACGGGCGCCGTGATGGTTGGTGCCATCGAGACCAATCACCCGCCGGTAACGCTCAAGAACGCCACGCCGATCGCGCGCCTGTTCGCCGATACCATGGTGATCACGGTGCCGGCCAGCTCGCCGATCAAGTCCATGAAGGACCTGACCACGCAGCTCAAGGCCAATCCGGGCAGCGTCAGCTGGGGCGGCGGCTCGAAAGGTTCGATCGACCACATCCTGGCCGGCCTGATCGCCAAGGATATCGGCGTCGATCCGAAGAAGATCAACTACGTGCCGTTCCAGGGCGGTGGCGAGGCCTCGGCGTCGATCCTGGGTGGTCACGTGACCGTGGGCATTGCCGGCGTGTCGGAATTCCTGCCGTTCATCAAGACGGGCAAGATGCGCGCGCTGGCCGTGACGTCGAAGGACCGCACCGCCGATATCCCGACCCTGAAGGAACAGGGCGTGAACGTCGAGATCTACAACTGGCGCGGTGTGTACGGCGCGCCCGGCATCAGTGCCGACCAGCGCAAGGCCCTGATCGACGCCGTGGTGAAGGGCACCGAGAACCAGGTCTGGAAGGACGCGCTGCAGAAGAACGACTGGACGCCGTTCCTGCTGACCGGCGACGAGTTCGGCAAGTTCGTGGAAGCCGAATCCACGCGCCTGGGCGCCACGCTGCGTGAACTGGGCGTAGCCAAGTAAGACGCCGCCAGGGACCGGGCGCAGGCCACGCCGTATATCGGCCATGCAGCGCCGGTCCCGCCTTTCGGCAGCCGGTGGTAGTCGCCGCCGATGCAGTGGAAGAATTAGTAGAAGTACGAGAGCGTAGTACGAGACAGCAGTACGGAAAGTCGTAACCCGAGTCGCGGAAGTTTGCTTCACCCTGTCGTTCCCGCCCGGTTGCCGATCCATGATCGGCGCGCACGGAGGACGGCGCGGGGCCCCGGTGCCGCCATCACCTGCGCAACACCGAAAACGAGACCAATAACGTCACCGGGCCCCGTGACCGCGCGGGTGGCAGGACCATCCGAGAGCCCCACCATGAAACCATCCCACGTATCGATCGGCGTCGCCATCCTGGCGTTGTCCGTGTTCTTCTTCGCCGGCATACCGGGCATTTCCGGCGACGAGGGCTATGCCGGCCTGTCGCCGCGCTTCGTGCCCACGCTGGTGGCCATCGGCCTGGCTGTCTGCGGCGTGCTGCTGCTGTGGCAGGGCGTGCGCGGCGGCTTCAGGAACATGCCCGAGGAGGATGCCGAGCTGCCGTCGGCACCGCACAACTTCAAGGGCTTCCTGTGGGTGGCCGCCGGCCTGGTTGCCAATATGGCGCTGATCGGCACGCTGGGCTTCGTGTTCTCGTCCACGCTGATGATGGTGTGCGTGGCGCGCGGCTACGGCAGCCGCCGCATCGTGCGCGATGCGCTGATCGGCCTGGCGCTGACGCTGCCGATGTGGGCGCTGTTCGATTTCCTGCTCGGCATCAACCTGCCGCTGCTGCCCGTCGCGGGCTTCTGATCCACGCCGTACGGGAGAGACACTGACATGGATACCCTGAACCAGCTGATGCACGGCTTTGCCGTTGCCATCACGCCGCTGAACCTGATGTGGGCCCTCGTGGGCTGCTTCCTGGGCACCGCCATCGGCGTGCTGCCCGGTATCGGCCCGGCCCTGACCGTGGCGATGCTGCTGCCGCTGACGGCCAAGGTGGAACCCACCGCCGCGCTGATCATGTTCGCCGGCATCTACTATGGCGCCATGTACGGCGGGTCGACCACGTCGATCCTGATGAATACGCCTGGCGAATCGTCGACGATGGTTACCGCGATGGAAGGCAACCTGATGGCCAAGAATGGCCGTGCGGGCCCCGCGCTGGCAACCGCCGCGATCGGCTCGTTCGTGGCTGGCACGATCGCCACGGTGCTGCTGTCGATGTTCGCCCCGGTGGCGGCCGACGTCGCGCTGCAGTTCGGGCCGGGCGAGTACTTCATGATCATGCTGCTGGCCTTCACCACGGTGTCGGCCGTGTTGGGTTCGTCGCTGCTGCGCGGCATGACCAGCCTGTTCCTGGGCCTGGGCATCGGCCTGATCGGCATGGACTCGCTGTCGGGCCAGACGCGCTATTCGATGAACATCCAGGAGCTGTACGACGGCGTGGATATCGTCGTGGTGGCCGTGGGCCTGTTCGCGGTGGGCGAGGCGCTGTTCAACGCGTTCTTCCCCCAGCCGGAGGGCTCGTTCAACAAGCTCAGCTCGGTGCACATGAACAAGTCGGACTGGAAGCGGTCGGTGCCGGCGTGGATTCGCGGCACGGTCATCGGCTTTCCGTTCGGGCTGATCCCGGCCGGCGGCGCCGAGATCCCGACGTTCCTGTCATATGCCACCGAGAAGAAGTTCTCGAACCACAAGGAAGAATTCGGCAAGGTGGGTGCCATCGAAGGCGTAGCCGGCCCCGAAGCCGCCAACAACGCGGCCGTGACCGCCACGCTGGCCCCGCTGCTGACGCTGGGCATCCCCACGTCGAACACCACGGCCATCCTGCTGGCGGCGTTCCAGAACTACAACCTGCAGCCGGGCCCGATGCTGTTCCAGACCTCGGGCGACCTGGTGTGGGGCCTGCTCGCGTCGCTGTACATCGGCAACGTGATGCTGCTGGTGCTGAACCTGCCGGCCATCGGCCTGTGGGTGCGCATGCTGCGCGTGCCCACCCCGCTGCTGTACGGCGGCATCCTGATCTTCGCGGGCCTGGGTGCGTACGGCATCCGCCAGTCGTGGTTCGACCTGCTCCTGCTGTTCGTGATCGGCTTGCTGGGCATGGCGATGCGCCGTTTTGACTTCCCGACCGCGCCGGTGATCGTTGGCCTGATCCTGGGGCCGATGGCCGAGAAGCAGCTGCGCAACGCGCTGTCGATTGGACAGGGCGACTGGAGCCTGTTCATCAAGCAACCGATCTCGGCCACGATCCTGGCCATGACGGTGGCCGTGGTGGTGGTGCCGCGCGTGCTGCGCTGGCACGCCAACCGATCGACGGCACGCGCCGAGGCGGACAACGCGGCATAAGGCCATGGCTGGCTTCTCCCCTCGCCCACTTCCTGGGAGAGGGGAGCCACATCTCCCGGCCCCCTGTATCATTGGCGCAAACAACATGCCGCGCGCCGAGGAGACCGGGACGTGCCTGCCACTTTCACCATCGCGGATATCGATGCCACGCTCGAACGCGTGCTGGCGCCCTGGGTGCGCCAGCTTGGCCTGCGGGCCGAGGCCGTGGATGCCTCGGGCGTGACGCTGCGCCTGCCCTTCCAGCCAGCGTTTCGCCATGCAGGCGGTGTGGTCTGCGGACAGGTGCTGATGTCCGCTGCCGATACCGCGATGATCGTCGCCATCTCCGCCGCCCTGGGCGAATTCCGCCCGATGACCACAGTCACACTGACCACCAACTTCATGCGCCCCGTGATCGACGGCGATGTGCTGGTGCGCGCCAATGTGCTGCGCCTGGGAAAGACCGTGGTCTTCGGCGAGATCGAACTGACCGGCCAGGACGGCAGGCTCGCGGTGCAGGCCACCACTACCTACGCACTGCTTTGAAATCCGCGACCACGATGCCGGCGTCCCATCCCCAACCGTTCGACCAGATCGTCTTTGCCGGCGGCGGCAACCGCTGCTGGTGGCAGGCCGGATGGTGGGACACCGTGGCGCCAGAACTGCACCTGCGCCCGCGCATCATTGCCGGCATCTCGGCAGGCGCCGCCACGGCGTGCATGGTCTACGCGCACGATTCGCACCAGACCATGGCCTACTACCGCGACGTGCTGGCGAACAATTCACGCAACGCGTACTGGGGCAACCTGCTGCGGCGTGAACGCGTGTTTCCCCACTACGGCATCTATCGCAACGCCCTGCTCTCGCTGTTTGGCGATAACCGCCTGCACCGGCTGCAGCAGGCGCCCGAGATCCGTATCGGCGTGGCCCATATCCCGCGCTGGACCGGCCCGCGCCTGGCCGTGGCGGCGGGCTTGCTGGCGTACAACATCGACAAGCACCTGCTGAAGACGCTGCATCCGCAGTTGGGCCGCAAGCTGGGCTTCCATCCCGAATTCGTGCTGGCGCAGGACTGCGGATCGCCCGAGGATCTGGCCGATCTGCTATTGCAATCGGCGTCGACGCCGCCCTTTACGCCGGTGTTGCGCCGCAATGGTCACGCGGTGCTCGACGGCGGCCTGGTCGACAACGTGCCGGTCGACGCGCTCGATACCACGCCGGGCAATGTCCTGGTGCTGGTGACGCGGCTATATCCGCGGCCGCGCCGCTTCATCATTGATACGGGCGGCCAGCGCCGCCTGTATCTGCAACCGTCACAACGCGTGCCGATTTCGAGCTGGGACTACACCAAGCCCGAGGCCATGACGCATGCGTACGACCTGGGCCGGCGCGACGCGGAGCAATTCCTGCGCGACTGGCCCGCGATCCAGCAGGACCTGTTGCCGGCGTCATAGCAAAAGCGCCACGCGGCGCCGGTCGATTGTTTGGCATGCGGCGATATTGCCGCGCAGGCAAGGAGGATTGAATGACAAAGCGTCAGGCATCAACCGAAACCGCAACCCAGGCAAGGACCGTGAAGACACGGCGGCGCGCCAGCGAGGCCAGCGCCGAACCCGTTGTCGAGCGCGTGCCGCGCAAGCGTGATGTGCGGCCCAAGGCGCGCGAAGCCGACTTCGTAGTGATTGGCGCGGGCTCGGGTGGCGTGGCTGCCGCGCGCCGTGCCGCGTCACACGGCGCCCGCGTGATCCTGGTGGAGCGCGATGCCATTGGCGGCACCTGTGTCAATCGCGGTTGCGTGCCCAAGAAAATGCTGTCGTATGGCGCAGGATGGGCGTCGATCCTTTCCACGTGCCTGTCGCACACGGGCGGCAAGGAAGACTGGCGCGATGCCATCGTGCGCGTGAATGCCGAGGTGGCGCGGCTCAATGCGTCGTACAAGCAGCGGCTCAACGAGGCCGGCGTGGAAATCTGGCACGGCGAGGCGCAATTCAACGAGCGCGGCGATGTCGTCGTGGGCAATGAAGTCATTCGCGCCGGCAAGACGCTGATCGCCACGGGCGCCAGCCCCATCGACCTGCCGGTACCGGGCGGCGAACTGGTCAGTTCTTCGGACGACGTGTTCACGTGGCAGACCTTGCCCGCTTCGATTGTGGTGATCGGCGGCGGCTATATCGCCGTGGAGATGGCGTCGATCCTGTCACGTTATGGCGTAAAGGTGGATCTGCTGGTGCGCGAAGACCGGCTGCTGCCGAAATTCGACCACGATATCGCCGGCGCGCTTGCTCAAGCGCTGATTGCCAAGGGCATACGCATACATTTCCGCACAGAGGTCACAATGGTGTCGCAGTCGAATGGAGCGTTCGACGTTTGCTACACGCAGGAAGACAATCGTGGCCGTACGCAGACCGTGCGCACGCAGGCGGTGCTGGCGGCAATCGGCCGCAAGCCGAATGTCGATGGACTGGGTCTTGATGAACTTGGCGTAAAGCGCGACGACAAGGGCGGCATCAAGGTGGACAGGCAGTTCCGCAGCAATGTGCGATCGATTCACGCCATCGGCGATTGCATGGCCGACAACGTACACCTGACGCCGGTAGCCATTGCACAAGGCCGCTGGCTGGCCGATCGGCTATTCGGCAGGCGCGGGGACATGGCGGACTTCGATTTCCTGCCCACGGCGGTGTTCTGCGAGCCCGCAATTGGCGCGGTGGGACTGACCGAGGCCCAGGCCGTCGAGGAAGCCGGCGGCAAGGCCGACCGCATCCGCACCGAGATCAAACGCTTTGTCTCGCTGGAAAGCCGCTTCGGCGGCGTGCCGCAGCAGTCGGTGTTCAAACTCGTGTTCAATGCACGCAGTGGCCGCGTGCTTGGCGTGCATCTGATGGATGGGGCGGCACCGGAAATCGTCCAGACGATGGCTCTGGCGCTGCGCCTCGGTGCGAAGGCATCGCATCTGAAGACGACCATGCCGTTGCATCCGACGGTAGCCGAGGAGTTGTTCGGCTGACTAGAGGACGCAGGTGGGTGGTCACCTTCTCGCGTGACGCCTTGCGCAGCGTCGCGCGGCCCTCCTGTTGCGCATACGCGGGTTGCGAAATGCCCAGCCGTTCCGCCATGGCGGCCTGCGTCAGACCAAGATGCTCGCGCCAGGCGCGTACCGGCGGATGCGGGATGCCTGGAAGGCAGTGGTCGCTGGCAGCATGATTGCGTGCTGCAGTTTTGGGGGGCTGACGGCGGAAGGCGCGCCCGTCGAGAACCGGCGCCAGAAAGCAAAAACGGACGCAGAAGCGTCCGTTTTCTTGAATCTGGTGGCCTGGGACGGAATCGAACCGCCGACACAAGGATTTTCAATCCTCTGCTCTACCGACTGAGCTACCGGGCCAAAGAAGCGAAACTATAACTGGGGGATTGGCCCTCGTCAAGCGTTTTCTGTGCCACTGCTTACTGTTCGGTCGGTTCCGGCTTGTTGCGGCCCAGTTCCACGCCCAGCTGCTTGAGCTTGCGATACAGGTGGGTACGCTCCAGGCCGGTCTTTTCCGCCACGCGGGTCATGCTGCCGTGCTCGCGCACCAGGTGGTACTCGAAATACGCGCGTTCGAACAGGTCGCGCGCCTCGCGCAGCGGCATGTCGAACGAGAACTGCATTTCGCCCTCGGGTACGCCGCGCGACGGATTGCCATTGGTGGCAGCCTCGGCCGGTGCCTCGGCCGGAGCAACAGTCGCGGTGGCTGCTTCGGGTGTGCCTGCGGCGGTCAGCGGCGCGGCCGTGGCGGGCGCGGAGCGTGGGCGCTCGATGCCGCGGGCCAGGCCGGCTTCCACGGCAGACAGCAGCTTCTGCAGCGCGATAGGCTTTTCAAGGAAATTCAGCGCGCCGATCTTCGTGGCTTCCACGGCGGTATCGATCGTGGCGTGCCCCGACATCATGATGACCGGCATCGTCAGATAGCCCTGCGCGGACCATTCCTTGAGCAGCGTTACGCCATCGGTATCCGGCATCCAGATATCGAGCAGCACCAGGTCAGGCGTGGCGTTCGCACGGAAATCACGCGCCTTCTGGGCGTTTTCCGCAAGTTCGACCACATGTCCTTCGTCACTGAGAATTTCCGAGAGCAGTTCCCGGATTCCCATTTCGTCATCGACTACGAGGATGGTTGCCATACTTCCCCTCTTAACCCCACCGCAGCGCTAACCGGAGGCGCCGGCGCGCAAGATTTAAGCCAGTTTAACGAACAGGATCGAGATCTGTGCTCCCGTGATCTCGGTACCGTTCATGCGATTGCGCAATTCAATGCGCGCGCCATGTTCGTCAATGATCTTCTTCACCATCGCAAGCCCGAGACCCGTACCCTTGGCTTTCGTGGTCACATACGGTTCGAACGCACGACTCAGGATGCGTGGCGCGAATCCAGGACCATTGTCCGTAATGGACAACTTGACGGCTTGCCGGTCTTCGCCGGCGGAATCTTTGTATTCTACAGTCTCGGTGTGCAGAGTGATATGGGGCGCCGCCCTACCGGCCGCCACGTTGTCTGCCGCCGCATCCTGCGCATTCTGCAGGAGGTTGTGGATCACCTGACGCAACTGTGTCGGATCGCCCTTTATTTCAGGCAGATCCGCGCCCAGCGCCGCATGAATCACCGGGTGTTCATGCACGGCCGGATCGTCGATGCCGTACAGATGCAGGACTTCGGCCGCCAGGGCGTTCAGCGCCAGTGACTGCATCACCGCCGGCGGCGTACGCGCATAGTCGCGGAAGTCGTCCACCATGCGTTTCATTGCCGCTACCTGGTTAACGATCGTAGTGGCCCCGCGCTTTAGCACTTCGGCGTCGGCATGTTCCAGCTTGGGCGACAACTTCATCTGCAGGCGCTCGGCCGAAAGCTGGATCGGCGTCAGCGGATTCTTGATTTCATGCGCCAGCCGGCGCGCGACCTCGCCCCACGCCACCGAGCGCTGGGCCGAGATCACGTCGGAAATATCGTCGAATACCACCACGTAGCCGGGCTCGTCACGGCTGCCGCCCGGCAGGTGCGCGCCACGCACCAGCAAGGTGAGCGGCTGTTCTTCGTCGCCCTGGGGCAGCTCGATCTGCTTCTGCCAGTGCTGCGAGCCGCCCAGCACCTCGCGCGTGGTCTGCTCGGAGAATGCCTGGCGCACGATGTCGGCAAAGTCGCCCATGCCCGGAATCTGCTCCACGGGCTGGCCCAGCACCCCCGCGAAGGGCTGACGGAAGATCCGTTCGGCGCCGGGATTGGCCGTGATCAGCGTGAAGCGGCGGTCGAACACCAGTACGCCGGCGGTCAGATTCTGCAGCACGCTTTCCAGATAGGCCTTCGATTGCTCCAGCGCCACGCGGTTGTCTTCCACCGCGATGCGCGCTTCGGACAGCTGGCGCGTCATCTGGTTGAACTGCTGCGTCAGCTGGCCCAGTTCGTCGCGGCTCTTCAGTTCGCGCTTGGGCGAGAGGTCGCCTTCGGCCACTTCCTTCGTGCCCTGCAGCAGCATCAGCAGCGGCCTGGCAAGCTGGCCGCCCAGCAACAGCGCGAGCATCACGGCGATGAACACGGCCAGGAACAGCGTCAGCGTCAGCGTGCCGATGTACATCTTGCGCAGGCCCGTGCGTCCGAGCGCCTTTTCCTGGTACTCCTGGTAGGCACGCTGCACTTCGTCGGCATTGCGGGCCAGCACTGCCGGCACGGGGTGCAGCACCTGCAGGTAGCGTTCCTCGCGCACGGTGTCGCCGACCAGCCCGAAACCGGTGGCCGGGGCATCCTCGGGGCGACGCTCGATGGATAGCCCGGAACCGGCCCACCGGCTGCCCGGCGGCGCCAGCCGCGTGCGGGCCCGTGCTGCGGCGGCGGCGGCCGCCGCGCTGGCGCTGACGGGTGCCTGTGCCGTTTCGTCGGCCGTGGTCTGGGTGGGCGCAGGGCCCAGCGGAATGATGACGCGGATCCGGTACAGATGGCTGCTGTCGAGGTTGACTGGCGCCTTGTCGCTGCCGCTGGGATCGGAGCCGCCTTCCACGGCCGCATATCCACCCGCCATGCGGGCCTGCTCGGCGAGCACGCCCGAAGGAATATCGGGTACCAGCGTGGCGTAGCTGCTCGACGCCGTGGCCAGCACGCGCCCGCTGCCGGTGAAGATCGCCGCTTCCTGAATGCCGTACTGCTCGCGCAGCCGGTTCAGCTGCAGCGACGTAGCCATGCTCGACGCGCCCGTGAGCTGGTCGGCCATGAGCCGCGCCTTGCCCTGCAGATCGGCCAGCTGGCTGTCGATGGTGGAGCGGCCCAGGTTCAGCCCCGCCTCCAGCGCATTTTCCACGCGCACGTCGAACCACGATTCGATGCTGCGGGAGACGAACTGCAGCGACACCAGGTAGATCAGCACCCCCGGCAGCACACCCACCACACCGAAGAACACGGCCAGCTTGCTCATCAGCCGCGTACCGAACTTGCCCCGCCGGTATCGCACCCACAGCGTGAACGCGAGCGCGCCGACGGTCAAAACCAGCAACACCCCGACTACGAGGTTGATCTTGAACAGCAGCGTGAAATAGCGATCGAAGAATTCGGTATTGGCCGATGCCCCGGCCAGCAGGCCCACCAGCACCAGCGCCAGGAAGACGATGATGCCAACCACCACGCGGTAGAGCACGCGGCGGAAACGGCTATCCCACGGATTGCCGTTCATGGCTGGCTGGCCGGCTGGACCAGTTGGTTGGGCGACAGCACGTTCGACACGGTTTGCGCGAACGGCGCGCGCAACTCTGCGGAGGGTGCCGATGCGGGTGGCGCGGACCCCGGCATGGCCGGCGGCGCGGGCGGTGCCACCGGTGGTGGCGGGGGCGGAGGCGGCGGCGGTGCGTCAAGGTTGGTCGGCACCGTGTAGTTGAACCGCTTCCACTCCGAAGACAGGTTCCATTCGCGCGTGTTCACCGCGTTGATCTGGAACGGCTTGGGCAATTGCGACAGATCCAGCCGCATGCGCGTCTCGGCGTGATACGTCTCGCCGGCCTTCACATCCCGGCGTTCGAACACGCGCCAGCCCCGCACCTGCTGGATGAACTGCAGCGCGCTCTTCAGGCGATTGAACGGCAGCTGCAGGCCGCCGGTCGACACGCGATATTGGCGCGTCAGCGGCTGGTACGACAGGCGCACCGATCGCATGGCGTTGACGGGCTTCTCGTCGAACCAGTACCAGCGCGAGCGCGACAGCTGGAAGTCGACAACGAAATAGAGCGAGATGCCCTTGTGCAGGGCGTCTTCGAGCGCGGGCGGCAGATCGAAGTCGAACGATGCGCCCAGCTCGAAGCCGCCGTCCTGGAAGTCGATGCGCGCTTCGGTGGTTTCAATCAGCTGTGCGCCAGCATGGGGCACGTACACCAGCAGCGCCAGCAGCAGCAACGCGGTTGCGTACCACGTGCGCAGGATGCCGGCCAGCGGTGCTGCCGGCCATTCGCGCACCGCGCGGCCGGGGGCACGTAGGACAAGCAGGCGCTGCAGGTTCGGCATTGGTGGAAATATCAGGCGCGTTTCTGGAAGCGGGCGTAGTAGAAGCCATCGTGATCCGATGGCAGGCTTGCCTTGCCGGCGGTCCCGCTGCCGGTTGTCTCAGGCGCCTTGATGCCGGGCAGCAGTTGCCCCGGCGCCTGCAATCGTATCGCATCTGGAAGCTGCGCACCAAACCAGAGCGCCTGCTCCTCGCCTTCCGTTGGGAAAATAGAACAGGTCACATAGACCAGGATGCCGCCAGGTTTCAGCAGCGGCCACAGCTGCGAAACGATGCGGCGCTGCTCGGTCATCAGCCTGGCCACGTCGGACTCTCGACGCAGCCAGCGGATATCGGGATGGCGCCGCACGATGCCCGACGCGGAACATGGCACATCGGCCAGGATGCGGTCGAACTGCTGGCCGTCCCACCAGTCCTTGGGGCGGCTTGCGTCGCCCACGATCACTTCTGCGCGTTGTCCCAGGCGGGCCAGGTTGTCATGGATGCGCGCGGCGCGCTGCGCGTCGCTTTCCACGGCTGTCACGTGGATGTCGGCAAGCTCCAGCAGGTGGCCGGTCTTGCCGCCGGGAGCCGCACAGGCGTCCAGCACGCGCATGCCGTCGGAAACTTCGCACAGCGGCGCGGCCAGTTGCGCGCCGGCGTCCTGCACCGAAACGTCGCCTTCGGCAAAACCGGGAATCTGCGATACCGGAAAGGCCCGAGCCAGGCGCACGGCCTGGTCGCCCACCGCCGTACCGGCCAGCCCGGCGTTGGCCAGATCCCGAAGATACTCCTGCACCGAAATGCGCTTCGGATTGACGCGCAATGTCATTGGCGGCCGTTCGTTGACACTCTCGGCCAGCGCCATCCACTGGTCCGGGTAGGCCAGGCGCAGTTGCGCGAGCCACCACGACGGCAGGTTCCAGCGCGCCTCCTCGTCCTGCATGATCTTCGGCATCAGCGCCTTGTGCTCGCGCAGGAACCGGCGCAGGACGGCATTCACCAGGCCGCGCGCGTGCGCGGTCTTGGGCTCGGAGGCCGCCGCGCTGACGGCCTGGTCCACCACGGTGAATGCGGAATAGCCGCCGCGCCCCACCTTGCTGCCATCGCCTTCCTCGCCCTCGATCAGCAGGGCCAGCGCCACGGCCAGCAGGGAATCGACCAGCGCGCCAGGCGGCCGCGTCACCAGTTGCGTGACCAGGGCGCGCGTGGTGCCGAACAGGCGGACCGAGCGATAGGCCAGGTCCTGGATGGCGCCGCGCGTGGCGGCGTCGCGCACGCGGTCCAGCCGCAGGTGGGTGGCAACGTCTTCGATGGCCTGCGGCAGGGCCGTGCCTTCATGCACGCCGCGAACAGCCGCGGCGGCACCGAGCATCTGGAAGGCAAGGGATTCGTGAGGCAGGCGCATACGGAAAAATCAGACAGACAACGTGGAAAAGAGTGACGCAATGGGCGTCGGGACATGGCGGATACAAGAATGCCCGCCGGTCCCATGGGGACACAGCGGGCAGTTTACCTGTTGTCGCGGGCTGGCCGGTCAAACTGGCCAAATCGCGTGGCGGGCGCCGGCATCAGGCCGGATAGCTGCCCGTCTGCGCCATGTGCATCAGCCGCGAGATGCGCTCCTCGGTGGCCGGGTGCGTCGAGAACAGGTTGGCGATGCCGCCACCCGACAGCGGGTTCATGATCATCATCTGCGCGGTGGCCGGATGTTCCTCGGCCGCCTGGAACGGAATGCCCTGCGCAAAGCGATGGATCTTGTCCAGCGCGCTGGCCAGTGCCTGCGGGTCGCCGCTGATCTCGGCGCCGCCCCGGTCCGCTTCGAATTCGCGTGCACGCGAGATCGCCATCTGGATCAGCGATGCCGCCAGCGGGGCCAGGATGGCCACGGCAATCGCGGCGATCGGGTTGGTACGGTTGCCGTTCTCGTCGCGGCCGCCAAAGAACATCGCCATGTTGGCCAGGGCCGAAATCGCACCGGCCATGGTGGCGGCGATGGTCGACGTCAGGATGTCGCGGTGCTTCACGTGCGCCAGTTCGTGCGCCATCACGCCGCGCAACTCGCGGTCTGACAGCACACGCAGGATGCCGGTGGTGGCGGCCACGGCCGCGTGCTCGGGATTGCGGCCCGTGGCAAAGGCGTTCGGGGCGTCCTCGTTGATCAGGTACACGCGCGGCATCGGCAGGCCGGCACGCTGGGACAGCTCCTGCACCATGTTGTAGAACTGCGGCGCGGTGCTGGCATCCACTTCCTGCGCGTTGTACATGCGCAGGACCATCTTGTCCGAGAACCAGTAGGAGAAGAAGTTCATGCCCAGCGCGATCAGCAGCGCGAACATCATGCCGCTTCGGCCACCGATCATGCCGCCGATGACGATGAACAGCGCCGTGATGGCGGCCATCAGCATGAAGGTCTTGACCCAGTTGAACATGGTTTGGTCTCCAAAGAGATCGATCAGGGCGCGTACCCGCCCTTGCGGGACGCGATGTTCGTTAGATAGGGCCAGGACCGCAGGAATTCAATGCGGTTAACGGGGTTTTACGATGTCGAATGACGCAAACGCCACTCTCGGCGCTCCCCCACCACTTACGCTGCCGTATCGCCGACCACGCACCGCGTGCCGGGCGGCAGCGGCATGCCCTGCAGGAACTGCTGCGCCGGCTGGCGGCGGCCGCCAGGCTTCTGCAGTTCGGTCACCTGCAGCGCGCTGCCGTTGCCACAGGCGATGATCACGCCGGCGGCGTCCGATGCCAGCACGGTGCCCGGCGGATGGGGAAGGCTCGTGGCGGCCGCCAGCGGCAGGGCCTGCCAGCACTTGATGACGGTGTCGCCCACCTGGATCGTGGCCCCCGGGAACGGGTTGAAGGCACGCACCTGGCTTGCCAGCGCGGCGGCCGGACGGGTCAGGTCGAGCGGCGCTTCGTCCTTGGCGATCTTCTCGGCATAGGTGATGCCGGCTTCGGGCTGGGGCGTGGCCGGTAGCGGCTTGCCGGCGGCCAGCTGGCGCAGGGCATCGACGATCATGCGGCCGCCCAGTGCGGCCAGCGTGTCGTGCAGGCTGCCGGTGCTGTCCAGCGGCCCGATCGCCACCGATTCGCGCGACAGCATCGCGCCCGTATCGAGCCCTTCGTCCATCTGCATCAGCGTGATGCCCGTTTCGGCGTCGCCGGCCTCGATGGCGCGATGGATCGGCGCCGCGCCGCGCCAGCGCGGCAGCAGCGAGGCGTGGATGTTCAGGCACCCATGGCGCGGCAGATCGAGAACCTCGGCCGGCAGGATCAGGCCGTAGGCGGCCACCACCATGACATCGGGGGCGATTTGCGCCAGTGTGTCCACGGCGGCGCCGGCTTCCTCGGGATACTTGCCATGGCGGCGCAACGAGCGCGGCTGCAGCACGGGGCCCAGCCCGGCTTCCAGGGCGAACTGCTTGACCGGGCTGGCCTGCAGCTGCATGCCGCGGCCCGCGGGCCGGTCAGGCTGGGTCAGGACGGCCACCACCGGAAAACCGGCGGCGTGGATGGCCTCAAGGGCAACGCGCGCGAATTCGGGAGTGCCGGCAAACGCGACGCGCAGTGGCTGGGCTTGAGTCATGACAGAAATCCGCGGGTAGAAACGACACCGGCCGCATAGCGGCCGGTACGTGATGTGTCTTGGAAGTTGTAACGATAGCAGACGCCACCCGCGTGGCACGCCACTGTTACATCCTCACATGCGCGAGCGGACGCGCTTCTGGAGCTTGCTCTTGATGCGGTTGAGCTTGAGCGGGGACAGGTATTCGACGAATACCTTGCCGTTCAGATGGTCGATCTCGTGCTGTATACATACGGCCAGCAGGTCGTCGGCATCGAGTTCGAACGTCTCGCCCTTTTCGTTGAGGGCGCGCACCTTGACGCGGTCGGGGCGCTCCACGCGGTCGTAGACTTCCGGCACCGACAGGCAGCCCTCTTCCCAGACCTTGCGGTTGTCGCTGGACCAGACGATTTCCGGGTTGATGAACACCATCAGTTCGTCGCGCGTTTCCGAAATGTCGATCGTGATCACGCGCTCGTGCACGTCCACCTGCGTGGCGGCCAGGCCGATGCCGGGCGCGTCGTACATGGTTTCGGCCATGTCGACGACGAGCTGGCGGATGCGGTCGTCCACCACCGCCACGGGCTTGGCCACGGTATGCAGGCGAGGATCGGGGTAGGTGAGGATGTCGAGTTTGGCCATGATGCTCGGGCGCAACGCCGTGTGCTGTCCACTGCCCGACCGCCGTTGCGGCGTGCGGGGTTTCCATGCAGAATCGGGGCGCTAGTACAAAAATTCAAGGCGCGCCGCAGCAGGCACGCTCTACCTAGGGTCAATCCGGTCGTTCTCC
>Ga0209564_1000619_pt1 | contig 54397 bp, 58 predicted proteins | sample AraplaCol_mMF_r2_FD_184272 | JGI IMG/M metagenome (GOLD analysis project Ga0209564, IMG submission 184272) | Arabidopsis root microbial communities from North Carolina, USA - plate scrape MF_Col_mMF_r2 (SPAdes) (version 3) | ecosystem: Host-associated > Plants > Roots > Endosphere | place: USA...
GCCCGGTTCGATCCTCTAGCACGAGGGGCATATTCCTTCGCATTGGGAGCGGCACGTGAAGCTTGTTCGGGGCGCCTGGAAGATCCTGGTGGGGATCAAGGACTTTCTGGTCCTGGTCTTCATGCTGCTGTTCTTCACGATGTTGTTCGTGGTGCTTTCGGCAAAGCCCAACCCGGGGTCGGTCCGCGACGGCGCACTACTGGTCTCGCTCGACGGTGCGCTGGTCGAGCAGCCCGAGGAAGCCGATCCCTTCGCCAAGCTCACCGGCGGCGACGTCGCCAAGCAGCAGCGGCTGCGCGACGTGCTGCGCGCGCTCGATGCGGCGAAGACCGACGATCACGTCAAGGCGGTGGTGCTCGACCTCGACCGCTTCATGGGCGGCTATCCGGCGGCGATCAGCCAGGTCGCCGAGGCAGTGGGCAAGGTGCGCGCCAGCGGCAAGCCGGTGCTCGCCTATGCCACCGCCTATACCGATGACAGCTATGCGCTGGCCGCCAATGCCAGCGAGGTCTGGGTGAACCCGCTGGGCGGCACGATGTTCGCCGGCCCGGGCGGCACCCGCCTGTTCTACAAGGGCCTGCTCGACAAGCTGGGGGTCAATGCGCACATCTACCGCGTCGGCAAGTTCAAGTCGGCGGTCGAGCCGTACATGCGCAGCGACATGTCGCCCGAGGCCAAGGAAGCCGAGCTGGCGATCTACCAGCCGATCTTCCAGCAATGGCAGCAGGAGATCGCCAAGGCGCGGCCGAAGGCGCGCATTGCCGATTATCTCGCCAAGCCCGCCGAAGTGATCACCGCCGCCAAGGGCGACATCGCCAAGACCAATCTGGCGCTGGGCATCGTCGACAAGCTGGGCGACCGCATGGCGTTCGGCAAGCGCGTGGCGGAGATCGCCGGCGTGGCGAGCGGCAAGCCGGTGGGCAATTTCAACCGGATCAAGCTGGCCGACTTCGTCGCCGCGCATCCGATGGCGACCGGCGGCGACGCGATCGGCGTGATCACCGTCGCCGGCGAGATCGTCGACGGCAAGGCCGGCCCGGGCCATGCCGGCGGCGACACGATCAGCGCGCAGCTGCTCAAGGGGCTGGCGACCAAGAACCTCAAGGCGCTGGTGGTGCGCGTCGATTCGCCGGGCGGCTCGGCGCTCGCCTCCGAGCAGATCCGCCAGGCGGTGCTCCAGGCTAAGGCCAAGGGGCTGCCGGTGGTGGTCTCGATGGGCAGCCTGGCGGCCAGCGGCGGCTATTGGGTGTCGACCGCGGGCGACACGATCTTCGCCGAGCCCAACACGATCACCGGCTCGATCGGCATCTTCGGCGTGATCCCCACCTTCGAGAAGACGCTCGCCAAGATCGGCGTGGGCGCGGACGGGGTGAAGACCACGCCGCTCAGCGGCCAGCCGGACGTGTTTGGGGGCACCAATGCCGAGACCGACGCGCTGCTCCAGTCGGCGATCGAGGCGGGCTATGCGCGCTTCATCGGGCTGGTTGCGGGCGCCCGCAAGATGACGCCGGAGAAGGTCAACGAGATCGCCCAGGGCCGCGTCTGGATCGGCGGCACCGCGCACCAGATCGGGCTGGTCGACCGGTTCGGCGGGATCGACGATGCGATCGCCGAGGCGGCGCGGCGCGCCAAGCTCGATCCGGCCAAGGTCCATGCCGTCTATCTCGAGAAGGAGCCGTCGGGCTGGGCCAAGCTGGTCGAGAGCTTCGCCGATGATTCGAACGAGGATGGCGACTGGGCCGACGAGCCGGCGGGGGCGGACATGTTCGCCCGCGTCGCGATCGAGCAGCGCGCGCTGTTCGCCCAGGCGCTGGGCGATGCGACGCGGCTGGCGCGCGGCGGATCGGTGCAGGCACGCTGCCTCGAATGCGGCGCGCTCGGCCCGGCGACCGGCAGCATCGAGGACCGTACCCTGTTCGACGCGATCGCGGCGCGGCTCGGCCTGTGATCGCGATTAGAGGGGCCACGCCCGAGGATGCGGGCGCGATCGCGGCAATCTATGCGCCGCACGTCCTGACCGGCACCGCGAGCTTCGAGATCGAGCCGCCGGAAAAGGCGGAGATGCGCAAGCGGATGGCGGCAAGCGACGGGCTCTATCCCTGGCTGGTCGCCACCACCGGCGATTCGGAGGATGCCGGGGTGATCGGCTATGCCTATGCCAGCAGGTTCCGCGACCGGCCGGCCTATCGCTATGTCTGCGAGACCTCGATCTACCTGACCGACGCGTCGAGCGGCTCGGGCGTCGGGCGACTGCTCTACAGCGCGCTGATCGACACGCTGCGGGCGCAGGGCTTCGTCCATGCGATCGGCACGATCACGCTGCCCAACGATCGATCGATCCGGCTGCACGAGGCCGTCGGCTTCCGCCGCCAGGGCGTCTATCGCGAGGTCGGCTACAAGCATGGCCAGTGGATCGATGTCGGCTTCTGGCAGGTCGAGCTGAACGAGCCGCGGGTGCCGCCGGTCGAGCCGCGCCGCTTCGTCGATATGGGGTTAGTGCGGGATTGAGCCCGGCGGGGGGCTGCGGCTATCGCTGGGGCCTGTCAGTAACGCGTGGTCCGGTGTCGCATGCCCCACAAGGTTTCCCACAGCATCGAAGTCGATCTGGAGCGCAAGCTGGTCGACCTGCGCATCGGCGGGCTGATCTCGCCCGAGGACGCGGCCTGGATCGGCGAGGAGCTGCGCGCGGCGATCCGCGCGCTCGGCTCCGATGTCGGCCGGCATGTGACGCTCTATGACGCCAGCGGCGTGCAGGTGGTGCCGCAGGACACGGTCGAGCTGATCAAGAACACGCTCGACAATGCCGCGGTGCGCGCGCTCTGGGCCCGCAAGATCGCCTTCGTGGTCAGCACCGCGCTTGCCCGGATGCAGGTCCAGCGGCTGCGCGAGGTGCGCGCCGATATCGGCGTGTTCGACGATCGCGACAGCGCGATCGCCTGGCTGATGGAGCCCTGATCGGGCCCATCTATCCGAAGGCCGCGAGGCGCTGTTCTGCTTCGCGGACGCCGGCATTGCCGTCCGGGAAATGCGCGTCGAGCGCGGAATAACGCCGGAGCGCATCGCTCCAATATCCCCGCGCCGCTTCGCGCTCGCCCAGGGCGGTTGCCAGCAGCGCGACGCTGCGCACCATATTGGCCATGGCCAGCGGCGGCGTGTCGATATCGGCGCGGTAGATGTCCAGCGCCTCGTGGAGATAGGCGACGGCATGGGGCAGGCGTTCCTGCTCCAGGAACATGTCGCCGGCATGGCGCAGCGCCTCGGCGAGGCCGAGCCCGTCCCCGGTGCGGCGATACAGCGCCACGGCTTCGGTCTGGTCGCGCAATGCCCAGTCGAGATCGCCGGCATCGCGGGCGATCTGCGACTGGCGGGTCAGCGCCATTGCCTCGCCGGACAAGTCGCCGGCCCTGCGGAACGCTAGCAGCGCCTCCGAAAAGGCGGCGCGTGCCGTTTCGGTGTCTCCGTCCCGCCGGGCGGTCTCGCCCGTGGACAGCAATTGCTGGCCGCGACTCGACTCTTCCATGGCGCGAGTATGTGGAGTGCGGTTTGGCGGTGCAATTGCACGGATGCTAACGGACCCGAACGAATTCCCGTCGCTGGTCGCCGGCGATCGTCGCATAGCCGCCCGGCGTCCGCACCCAGCGGCTCTCGCCGAAATCGAGACCCTCTGCGATCGGCTTCACCACGCCTTCGGACACCGGCCCCTTGTCGTTGCGATAGGCGAAGCGGATGTGCGCGCCGTCGGCGCGATAGTCGGTGTCGCCCTGATAGACTTTCGCGCCCTTCACGCTGACTTCGTGATGGTCGCGCACGCCCGTGCCGGTCCGCGTGAAGCAATGCGTGTCGACGGTATCGGGTGCCAGCGTCGTCCGCCAGCAATGCCCCACCCAATAGTCGAGCGGCGCCAGCATGTCCTGGGCGGCGAGCAGCAGGGCGAGCGCGATCATCGTCGGCCCCGATAGGCCGGCAGACCGAGCTTCCACACGATCGCCGCGCCCCGCAGCCCGAAGCCGGCGCAGGCGGCGAGCATGCCGGCGGCGAACACCGGCAGCCCGGCGAGCGTCAGCACCACCTGCAGCGAGGCGGTGAGCGCCGCGGCGGTGACGTAGAGCTCGGGCCGCATCAGGATCGAGGGTTCGCCGGCCAGCACGTCGCGGATGATGCCGCCCACGCAGGCCGTGACCACGCCCATCACCGCGGCGGGCACCGGCGGGATGCCGTAGCTCAGTGCCTTGGCCGCGCCGAACGCAGCATAGGCGGCGAGCCCGAAAGCATCGAGCCAGGCCAGCGTGGTGTCGCTCCACCAGCGCTGCGGGGTGATCCAGACGAGCAGCGCGACGCTCAGCACCAGCGCGGCGACGGTCGCGTCATGCACCCAGAAGACCGGCGCGCCGATCAGCAGGTCGCGGATCGTGCCGCCGCCGACGCCGGTGACCAGCGCGAAGAAGGCGGCGGTGACGAAGGTCTGGGCCCGGTGCGCGGCGGCGAGCGCGCCGGTCGCGGCGAACACGGCGATGCCGAACAGGTCCAGCCAGGGCAGGATCGGCCCGATGCGGGCGGCGGCGTCTACGGCTTCCATGACCAATGTTTCATGGCGTGACGGCTTGCTGTCAAATGCGCGGCTGGGGCATGAGTGCGGCCATGCAGCGTACCGAGTCTCCGCTAATCGTCATCGCCATCTGCCTCGCCGCGCTTGCCGGCTTCGTCGATGCGCTGGCCTTCACCAGCCTGGGCGGCTTCTTCGCCTCGTTCATGAGCGGCAACACCACCCGGCTGGGCGTGGGGCTGGGCGCCGACCTGCCCGGCGACGCGGCGGTGGCCGGCGGCCTGGTGATGAGCTTCGTCAGCGGCGTGATCCTGGCCAGCGTGGTGACGCGCTGGCGCCAGGCGCGGTTCCGCGAGAGCCTGATGCTGGTGGTGACGGCGCTGCTCGTCGCCGCCGCGACGCTCGCCAGCCTGATGCCCGGACCGATCGTGCTGATCTTCCTCGCTATGGCGATGGGCTGCGAGAACGGCATCCTCCACCGCGAGGGCGAAGTGACGGTGGGCGTGACCTACATGACCGGATCGCTGGTCAAGATGGGCCAGAAGCTCGCCGGCGCGCTGATGGGCGATCCCGATCGCTGGGCCTGGACCGCCTATCTGTTCCTGTGGCTGGGCTTCATCGCCGGCGCGGTGATGGGCGCGGCCAGCCATGCCCGCTGGGGCTGGCAGGCGCTGTGGCTGGCGCCGATCGCCAGCGCGGTGCTCGCTCTCGCGCTGCTGCGGATGCGGCCGCGGCTGAGCGGGCCGGTGGTGGTGCACTGACCAAGGGCGCGGCAGCCCATGCCGCATTCTGCAATCCGGGCGAAGTCTGGTCGTTCGAGATGCGCATCCTCCGGCGCACGATGATGGCGGGATAGATCAGGCCGTCATCGCCTTGAGCAATGCGTCGATATCGGCGATGACCATGTTGGCCTCGCCGAGCGCATCCAGCCAGTCGTTCCTGCTCCGCACAATCGCGAGCCAGTTGGTCGCCTGCACGAGCCGGTTGAACAGATCGGTATAGTTGGGACTTTCCACCGACAGGTTTTCCCAGTCTCCCGCCCGGCGCGCCACGGCATTGCAGGCGTTGAGCGTGCCGAACCAGCGGGGAAATACCGCATCGTCGTGCGAGGCATCATCGGTGCGTGCCGCGAGCGTCTGCGCCAGACTGGCCAGCGCGCCCAGCAATTGGGTCTTGCTCGTCATGGTCATCCTTTCGCAAAGGCGATCAGTACCCCGGCCAGTGCATCGAAGGCCGCGGCAACGCGCTTGCGCGTCAATTGGGCCAAGCGAGTGCGTTGTCGCGCATCGAGGTTCGGGTTTTCTTGGAGGACGTTCCGCATCGCGGTGTCGGCATCGATCAGCGCTTCAAGCGTGCCGTCGAGCGCAGGGAAGAGCTTTGCATCGTCGATCTGGGCGGCTGCACGGGCATAATAGTTGCGCACCAACTGCTGGCGTACCTCCGCAGCAGCCGGTGGGCCGGCTTTCCAGGCTGTTTCGATCATTGCCCGGCTATTGGCGGTGCGGATGATTGCATCCACCTTGCGCGCGAGTTCCCAAATCGAGAGCCGATTGCGCATGTCGGACATCAGCGTGCCGGCCTCGTCATTGTCTGCGACGAGCTTGCGAAGATTCTTGACCTTCTCCGCTTCGGTTCTGAGCATCTCAAGGAAGGTGATCAGCGAAAGCACCGACTTCACCCTGCCATCGTCGTCCTTTGGAACGTCGAGCACGCTGTCGGTTCCGCTCACTGCACCGGCCAGCGTGGCTGCGGAGCGAAAGACGGCGAGGGTCTCCAATATATCGGCGGAAGTGGTGGGGCCGGGCTCCTCGACGATCTGGGTGATTGCGGCAAAATAGGTACTCAGGCCCTCAAGCATCCTGAGCGTGGGCTGCAGTTCGCGCGCGGGCGGTCCAAGGGGCAGTTCCACCGTCTCGCCCGGGATCGGGACGGGGGTGCAGAGCCATCCCGGTGGAAGTGCCTTGATCTCAACGCCCGTTTTGAGCTCCGGCTCGAACCTCAAATGGGCCATGTCGGGCTTGCACACTGGATCAAGGCCGACATATTCGAGGTTCATCGCCTCGCGCGCGGTGGCGACCTTGCCAAGGTAATCGCGTGCGGCGGCAACCGCTATCTTGCCCTTGGCCGCGACATCCGTCGCTTCCTCGATGCGCAGTTGGTTGAGCGCGCAACCCGCCAGCGTGAGCGGCAAGAACCAGAGCGACGCCGTTCGCAGAGCATGCTTCATATCCGAGCCCCCCATTGAAAAGGGTGCACAATTGTGAAGGTTGGTCAATGAGAAGCCGCGCCGATCCGGGCGGATCGACGCGGCTCTCAACTGCACAGCGGCACAAGCCACCCAAAGGATCGGGGGGCCGCCCTTAGATGTGAATCGGCTTGCCCTGCACGGCCATCGCCGCTTCCTTGAACGCTTCCGAATGGGTCGGGTGGGCGTGGCAGGTATAGGCGATGTCTTCCGAGGTTGCGCCGAATTCCATCGCCTGGGCCGCCTGGGCGATCATCGTGCCGGCGACCGAGGCGATCATCCACACGCCGAGCACGCGGTCCGACTTGGCGTCGGCGATCACCTTCACCCAGCCGTCCGGCTCGTGGTTGGTCTTGGCGCGGCTGTTGCCGACCATCGGGAACTTGCCGATCTTGACCTCGCCGCGCTCGCGGGCCTGCTCTTCGGTCAGGCCGACGCCCGAAATCTCGGGCCAGGTGTAGACGACCGACGGGATCACGTCGTGGTTCACGATGCCGGTGAGGCCGGCGATGTTCTCGGCAACTGCGATGCCTTCATCCTCAGCCTTGTGCGCGAGCATCGGGCCGGGGACGACGTCGCCGATCGCCCAGATGCCGGGGACCGAAGTGCGGAAGTCGTGGTCGATCTCGATCTGGCCGCGCTGGTTGGTCGAGAGGCCGGCGGCCTCGAGACCCAGGCCCGAGGTGTTCGGGCGACGGCCGATCGAGACCAGCACCGCGTCTGCTTCAAGGGTCTCGGCGGCGCCGCCGGCCGACGGCTCGAGCGTCAGCGTGGCCTTGTCGCCATTGACCTGCACGCCGGTCACCTTGGTGCTCAGCTTGAGGGTCATGCCCTGCTTCTTGAACAGCCTGCCCGCTTCCTTGCGGACTTCGCCGTCCATGCCCGGGAGCAGCTGATCGAGGAACTCGACCACGGTGACCTTGGCGCCGACGCGGCGCCACACCGAGCCGAGCTCGAGGCCGATCACGCCGCCGCCGATGACGACGAGATGCTCGGGAACCTTGGGCAGCTCGAGCGCGCCGGTGCTGTCGACCACGACCTTCTGGTCGATCTCGACGCCGGGCAGCGGGGTGACCGAGGAGCCGGTGGCGATGACGATGTTCTTGGCGCGGACCTCACGGTCGCCGACCTTGACGCTGTCCTTGCCGGTGAAGGTGGCGTGGCCCTTGAGCCATTCGACCTTGTTCTTCTTGAACAGGAACTCGATGCCGCCGGTCAGGCCCTTGACCGCGTCGATGCGCTGGGCGTGCATCGCTTCCAGGTCGAGCTCGACCGTCGGGGTCTTGATGCCGAGCTTGGCGAGCTTGCCGCTGGCGGCTTCCTCGAACAGCTCGGAGGCGTGCAGCAGCGCCTTGGAAGGGATGCAGCCGACGTTGAGGCAAGTGCCGCCCAGCGTCTCGCGGCTCTCGGCGCACGCCGTCTTGAGGCCCAGCTGCGCCGCGCGGATCGCCGCAACATAGCCGCCGGGGCCCGAACCGATCACCAGGACGTCGAAATCATAGTCGGCCATTCTAGTCGCTCCAATTGTGCTCCTGCGGAAGCAGGAGCCCAGGGTTGGAGAGCGCGGCGCCTGTGACTCTGGGCTCCTGCGTGCGCAGGAGCACTAGAGGGGGCGGGCGATCTCTTCCCACAAATCCTTCCACTGCGGGTTAGATCGTTCGATCAGCTCGATCTTCCAAGCCCGCTTCCACTTTTTCATCTGCAGCTCGCGAAGGCGGGCTGCATCCAGATCCTCATATGCCTCGTACCAGACGAGGTGCTTGCAGCCGTGCTGTTTGGTGAAGCCTTCGACGAGTCCGTTTCGATGCAGATACACCCGGCCGGGCAAATCGCTGGTCACACCGGTATAGGTCGTGCCGTTGCGCCCGCTCGCCATGATGTAGACACAGCCGGATTTCGTCGCGCTTCTCCAATTCTGCGCTCCTGCGAAAGCAGGAGCCTAGGGCTGCAAGCGATGTCCTTCGTTACCCTGGGCTCCTGCTTTCGCAGGAGCACAAGGTTGTCATGATCAGAGGTCGATCAGCAGACGGGTCGGATCCTCGATCGCGTTCTTGAGCGCGACGAGGAAGGTCACCGCCTCGCGGCCGTCGACCAGGCGGTGGTCGTAGCTGAGCGCGAGGTACATCATCGGGCGGATGACGATCTGGCCGTCGCGGACCACCGGGCGGTCCTCGATGCGGTGCAGGCCGAGCACGGCCGACTGCGGCGGGTTGATGATCGGAGTCGACATCAACGAGCCGAACACGCCGCCGTTCGAGATGGTGAAGGTACCGCCCTTCATTTCTTCCATCTTGAGCGTGCCGTCCTTGGCGCGCTTGCCGAAGTCGCCGATGGTCCGCTCGATGCCGGCGACCGACAGGGTCTCGGCGTCGCGGATCACGGGGACGACCAGGCCGTTCGGGGCCGAGACGGCGACCGAGATGTCGCAATAGTCGTGATAGACGATCTCATCGCCTTCGATCGAGCCGTTGACGCCCGGGATGTCCTTGAGCGCCATGCAGGCGGCCTTCACGAAGAAGCCCATGAAGCCCAGGCGAACGCCGTGCTTCTTCTCGAACAGGTCCTTGTACTTGGCGCGCGCCTCGATCACCGCGGTCATGTCCACGTCGTTGAACGTGGTGAGCATCGCGGCGGTGTTCTGCGCTTCCTTGAGGCGCTTTGCGACGGTCTGGCGCAGGCGCGTCATCTTGACGCGCTCTTCCTTGCGACCGCCGGCCGACGAGGCGGCGGGGGCAGCAGCAGGCGCCGCGGCGGGGGCCGGAGCCGGCTTGTTCTGCGCGGCGGTCAGCACGTCGTCCTTGGTCAGGCGGCCGTCCTTGCCGGTGCCCTGCACGGTCGACGGGTCGACGCCAGTCTCGAGCACCGCACGGCGGACCGACGGCGAGAGCGCGGCGGCTTCATCCGAAGGTGCCGCAGCCGGCGCCGGAGCGGGAGTGGGAGCCGGTGCAGCGGCGGCGGCCGGCGCGGGGGCTGCGGCGGCAGCACCACCCTCGGTCACCACGGCGATCACCGCGCCGACCTCGACCGTGTCGCCGACCTTGACGAGCTGATCGCCCATCACGCCCGCGACCGGGCTGCCGACCTCGACCGAGACCTTGTCGGTCTCGAGGCTGGCGATCGGCTCGTCGAGCTGCACGGGATCACCCGGGTTCTTCAGCCATTCACCAAGCGTGGCTTCGGTGATCGATTCACCCAGCACCGGGACTTTAACGTCTGCCATTGTCTTTCCTCGTTCCCTGGGGATCTCAGTTGTTGCGGGTCCGGCGAATTTCTTCGCGGACATTGTGGCCGAGCGCATCGGCGATCAGCGCGCCCTGCTCGGCCTGGTGGCGCTTCATCAGGCCGGTGGCGACCGCGGCGGCCGGCGCGCGGCCGGCATAGCGCGGACGCTCGACCTTCGAGCCGGCTTCCTTCAGGCTCGCCTCGATGAACGGCTCGACGAAGGTCCAGTAGCCGTTGTTCTTCGGCTCTTCCTGCGCCCAGATCACTTCCTCGAGGTTGCTCATGCGCGCGATGCGTGCGGCCAGTGCCTCGCCCGGGAAGGGATAGAGCTGCTCGATGCGGACGATCGCGGTGTTCTTGTCACCGGCGGCATCGCGGGCCTCGATCAGGTCATAGGCGACCTTGCCGGTGCACAGCACCAGGCGCTTGACGTCCTGGTCCGCCGGCGCCGACGGATCGCTGAGGATGCGGCGGAAGTGGCTGTCGCCCAGGAAGTCCTCGGCCTTCGACACCGCCATCTTGTGGCGGAGCAGCGACTTCGGCGTCATCTGCACCAGCGGCTTGCGGAAGGTGCGGTGCATCTGGCGGCGCAGCAGGTGGAAGTAGTTCGCCGGCGTCGTGATGTTGACGACCTGCATATTGTCTTCCGCGCAGAGCTGCAGATAGCGCTCCGGACGCGCCGAGCTGTGCTCGGGGCCCTGGCCCTCGTACCCGTGCGGCAGCAGCATCACCAGGCCGTTGGCGCGTAGCCACTTGGCCTCGCCCGCGGCGATGAACTGGTCGATCATGATCTGCGCGCCATTGGCGAAGTCGCCGAACTGCGCTTCCCACAGCACCAGCGTCTTCGGATCGGCGAGCGCATAGCCGTACTCGAAGCCGAGCACGCCATATTCGGAGAGCGGCGAATCCAGCACTTCGAACGATCCGTGCGGGATCGTCTGGAGCGGGATGTAGCGATGCTCGTCCTTCTGATCGACCCAGACGGCGTGGCGCTGCGAGAAGGTGCCGCGGCCGACGTCCTGGCCCGACAGGCGGACGCCATAGCCTTCCGACAGCAGCGCGCCAAAGGCCAGCGCCTCGCCGGTCGCCCAGTCGAAATTCTCGCCGCTGGTGAACATCGCGCGCTTGGCATCGAGTACGCGGCCCAGCGTCTTGTGGATCTCCAGCCCTTCCGGAACCTCGGTCAGCGTGCGGCCGAGGCTGTCGAACAGCTTCTTCTCGATGCCGGTATCGACGCTGCGGCGGGCATTCTCGGCATCGGCCGGGGCCGACAGGCCCGACCAGCGGCCGCCGAACCAGTCCGCCTTGTTGGGCAGGTACGACTTGCCGGCCTCGAACTCGCCTTCGAGCAGCAGGTTGAACTGCTTGGTCTTCTCGTCGACGAAGCCCTGGTCGATCGTGCCCTCGGCGATCAGCTTGCGCGAATAGACGACGCTGACCGACGGATGCTGGCGGATCGCCTTGTACATCAGCGGCTGGGTGAACGAGGGCTCGTCGCCTTCGTTATGGCCGAAGCGGCGATAGCACCACATGTCGATCACGACGTCGCGCTTGAAGGTCTGGCGGAACTCGACCGCCATCTTGCAGGCGAAGGTAACCGCTTCGGGATCGTCGCCATTGACGTGGAAGATCGGCGCCTGGACGCCCTTGGCGACGTCCGACGGATAGGGCGAGGAGCGCGCGAATTGCGGGCTCGTCGTGAAGCCGATCTGGTTGTTGATGATGAAGTGCAGGCAGCCACCGGTGTTGTAGCCGCGGATGCCCGAGAAGCCGAGGCACTCCCACACGATGCCCTGGCCGGCGAACGCGGCGTCGCCGTGCAGCAGCACGGGCAGCGAGCCGGTGTGCTGCTCCAGGTCGTTGGCGATCGTCTGGATCGCGCGGGTCTTGCCGAGCACGACCGGATCGGCCGCCTCGAGGTGCGAGGGGTTGGCGACCAGCGACATGTGGACGCTGATCCCGTCGAACTCGCGGTCGGTGCTGGTGCCGAGGTGGTACTTCACGTCGCCCGAGCCGCCGACGTCGTCGGGGTTGGACGAGCCGCCCGAGAATTCGTGGAAGATCGCGCGATACGGCTTCGACATCACGTTGGTCAGCATGTTCAGCCGGCCGCGGTGCGCCATGCCGTAGACGATCTCGCGCACGCCGAGCTGGCCGCCATATTTGATGATGGCTTCCATCGCCGGGATCATCGCTTCGCCGCCGTCGAGGCCGAAGCGCTTGGTGCCGACGTACTTCTTGCCGCAGAACTTCTCCCACTCCTCGGCCTCGATGACCTTGGAGAGGATCGCCTTCTTGCCATCGGCGGTGAACTGGATGGCCTTGTCCTTGCCCTCCATGCGCTCCTGGAGGAAGCGGCGCTCCTCGACGTCGGAGATGTGCATGTACTCGAGGCCGACATTGCCACAGTAATTGGCCTGCAGGATCGCGACGAGCTCACGCACCGTGGCCTTTTCCAGGCCCAGCGTGCCGCCCAGATAGATCGGACGGTCGAGGTCGGCAGCGGTGAAGCCGTGATATTCCGGCGTCATGTCCGCCGGCAGGTCCTGGCGGGCGAGGCCCAGCGGATCGAGCGTGGCGGCAAGGTGGCCGCGGACCCGGTAGGTGCGGATCAGCAGCATCGCGCGGATCGAATCGCCGGCAGCGCGGGCGATGTCGGCTTCCGACGCGGCCGGGCCGGCAGGCTTGGCGGCAGGCGCGGCGCCGCCCTTGGCCGGCTTGGGCGCCGGCTCCATCTGGGTCGGGTCGAGCCCGGCGGTGAGGGCATCCGTATCGGCGAGCGGCCAGCGCGGGTTCGCCCAGCTGGGGCCGGAGGCGGTGGTTTCGAGGCCTTCGAAGAACTGCTGCCACTGCGGCTCGATGCCGGTGGGATCCGCCTTGTAGCGGCGGTACAGCGTTTCAACGAAGGCGGGGCTCACCCCACCGGCAACTTGCTCGAAATCCAGGCCCTCATAGCCCATCGTCAATTCCAGTCCGTGTTAGCGCTCCCATTTCCCGAAGGAGATAGGAGCGCGCACCTTGAGTTTCAGCCCTTGAGCACTTCGACCAGCGTGGAGCCGAGCTCCGACGGGCTGGCGGCGACGCGGATGCCCGCCTCTTCCATCTTGGCGATCTTCTCTTCGGCGCCGCCCTGGCCGCCCGAGACGATCGCGCCGGCATGGCCCATGCGGCGGCCCGGAGGCGCCGTGCGGCCCGCGATGAAGCCGGCCATCGGCTTCTTGCGGCCACGCTTGGCCTCGTCGATCAGGAACTGCGCGGCTTCCTCTTCGGCCGAGCCGCCGATTTCGCCGATCATGATCATCGACTGGGTCGCGTCGTCGGCGAGGAACAGCTCGAGCACGTCGATGAAGTTGGTGCCGTTGACGGGGTCGCCGCCGATGCCCACCGCGGTGGTCTGGCCGAGGCCGGCATTGGTGGTCTGGAACACCGCCTCATAGGTGAGGGTGCCCGAGCGCGAGACGACGCCCACCGAGCCCTTCGAGAAGATCGAACCCGGCATGATGCCGATCTTGCACTCGCCCGGGGTCAGCAGGCCGGGGCAGTTCGGGCCGATCAGGCGCGACTTCGAACCCGAAAGGGCGCGCTTCACCTTGACCATGTCGAGCACCGGAATGCCCTCGGTGATGCAGACGATCAGCGGCACTTCGGCGTCGATCGCCTCGAGGATCGAGTCGGCGGCGAAGGGCGGCGGGACGTAGATGACCGAGGCATCGGCGCCGGTCTTGGTGACGGCTTCGGCCACCGTGTCGAACACGGGCAGGCCGATATGCTCGGTGCCGCCCTTGCCGGGGGTCACGCCGCCGACCATCTGCGTCCCATAGGCGAGCGCCTGCTGGGTGTGGAAGGTGCCGGTCTCACCGGTCATCCCCTGGGTGATGACCTTGGTGTTCTTGTTGATCAGGATGCTCATGCGTTCACTGGGCTCCAGGCGCTTTGGATTCGGTTAGGGAGGAGGAGCGCAGCACGACCCAGCCGCCATAGGCGGCGGCGGTCATGCGGACACTGTCTCCAGCGGAAGTGGCGACCGACGCGCCGACCGCGCTGGCGGTCGGGCGGGCGGTGAGCGGCACGGTCTCCTCGTTCGGAAGAACGAGCTTGCGTGCGGCGAAATAATCTTCGTCGGACAACGCGTGCCACAGCACGATGCAGCTGTCGCCGATCGGGTTGTGGCTCGGCTGCGCGGTAGGCGCCACAAGATAGAGCTGCCCGCCGGCGATCCGGTAGATGGTGTTGGGCACCTGCGCGGCGGTCGGCACGGGAAGCTTCTCGGCCTCGCCGCGCGTCGCCACGGTGCTGGCGCCGAGCGCACGTTGGGCGCCGGCGGGCAGCGCGGCGAAGGGCGTCGCCTCGGCGATGCTCTTGTTGAGCCGCACCGCGCCGTTGATGCAGGCAGCCTGGAACAGCGGCACCGGCTCGGCCGGGGCGGTCGGGGTGGCTTCCTGGGCCAGGGCCGGGGTGGCGGCAACCATCAGGGCCAGCGCCGCACTGAAACCGAAGCGGATGCACATGTCGCCCGTTCCTTCGCTTATTGCACCGTGAACGCGTGGATCATCTTCGATCCCGCATCGCTGGCGACATAATGAAGGGCCAGGGCCGTGTTGGCGACCCGATAGTCCTTGAGCGGCAGGCCGGGGATCGACGACTCTTCGCGCAGGCGGCCATTTGCGGCCAGCGCGGCGGAGACGGCAGCAGTATCGAGATCCCAGGCCATCAGCTCGCAGCTCTGGCCCAACATGCCCGGAAGCTCGGGGTGATCATACAGCCCGATGGTGAGCGCTACGCCGTCCCTGGTGACGGTCCAGGCGGCGCTGCGCGTATATTCGCGCTTCTCGCCCTTCTTCTGCCCCTGGATGACGATGCGATTCTTGACCGGCAGGGCGATGGGATCGGTCGGCTGCCAGCCCTCGGCCGCAGCGAGCGCGCGTATCGCGTCGGGGGCCGCGGCCGTGTCGATGCAGATGCGGCTCAGCTCGCGGACTGCAACGACCGATGCCGAGTCCTGCGCATGCGCAGCGGGCGCGCCAAGCGCGCACGCTGCGAGAGCGACCAGACCCGGCTTCAGGCGCATCAGGCGAGCGAGCCGTCGATCGCCTTGCAGGCGACCAGCAGTTCCTTCACCGCATCGACCGAGACCGTCAGATTGGCCTTGGCTTCGTCGGTCAGGCTGATCTCGATGATCTTCTCGACGCCGTCCTTGCCGATGATGATCGGCACGCCGACGTACAGGTCGTCGACGCCATACTGGCCGGTCAGGTGGGCAGCGGCCGGGAGGACGCGCTTCTTGTCGTAGAGATAGCTCTCGGCCATCGCGATCGCCGAGGTGGCGGGCGCGTAGAAGGCCGAACCGGTCTTGAGCAGGCCGACGATCTCGCCGCCGCCCGAACGGGTACGCGCCACGATCGCGTCGATGCGTTCCTTGGTCGAGAAGCCCATCGCGATCAGGTCGGTGACGGGGATGCCCGAGACGGTCGAATATTCGAGGACCGGGACCATGGTGTCGCCGTGGCCGCCCAGCACGAAGCTGTTCACGTCCTTGACCGAGACCGCGAACTCCTCGGCGAGGAAGTGGCTGAAGCGGGCCGAGTCGAGCACGCCGGCCATGCCCACCACCTTGGTGTGCGGCAGACCCGAGAATTCGCGCAGCGCCCAGACCATCGCATCGAGCGGGTTGGTGATGCAGATCACGAACGCGTCGGGTGCATGGGCGGCGATGCCCTCACCCACGGCCTTCATGACCTTGAGGTTGATGCCGAGCAGGTCGTCGCGGCTCATGCCCGGCTTGCGGGCGACGCCGGCGGTCACGATGATGACATCCGCGCCCGCAATGTCCGCATAGTCGTTCGAGCCGGTGATCTTGGCGTCGAAGCCTTCGACCGGGCCGCACTGGCTCAGGTCGAGCGCCTTGCCCTGGGGCACGCCTTCGACCACGTCGAACAGGACGATGTCGCCCAGGCCCTTGAGTGCGGCGAGGTGCGCGAGCGTACCGCCGATGTTGCCGGCGCCGATCAGCGCGATCTTCTTGCGGGCCATGGAAACTCCCTATGGGTCTGGTTCAACCGGACACCAGCACGCACGTACCGGCGCGCCGGTGAAAGCGGTGGCGGCTTAGGCCCATAATAGGAGAGTCGCAACCCATGAAAAAGCAGGGGTCGCGATTATCTTTGCAACTAATTCGCAACTGCATTAAGGCATTGCGCCACGCTCCGCAAGGGAGGCGCGGCGCCGTTTGCTATCCCGTTGCGCCTGCCCGGTTCAACCTGCCTGCATCAGATCCTGATAGAGCATCAGCGCATTGCCGTCCGGATCGTAGAAGGTGAGCAGCCGGACCATGCCCGGGATGTCCTGGATCGGCCCGTCCTGCCGCACGCCGGCGGTATCGAGCGCCTTCTGTGCTGCTTCGATGTCCGTCACCCCGAAGGTCAGAGTCGCGCCGCCGCCCTGGGCGACGCTCTCGCGCTGGGCGAGGCCGACATTCACCCGCGCCACCGGGCTCTCGAACTCGCACCAGGCGATCTCGTCGACGCGGTAGAGCAGGTTCATGCCCAGCACGTCGCGATACCAGGCGATGCCGGCATCGAGATCGGTGACGTTGATCGCGCAGGTCAGCCCGCCATCATAGCCGAGCGCGGCGCGGGCGGGAGCTTCGAGGGTAGTTGCCATCCGGGTTCTCCGACTCTATGGTTCCGTTTGTATAGTCGATATGAATTTGATGATCGAGTCAATGCCTCCGGCCGCGCAACTTTTGCGCACATTGGAGTCCAGTCGCTGGGCAATCCCGGTGCTGGCGCTGCTCCACCGCGAGCAGGGCTCGCGCTTCGCCGTGATGGCCCGCGCCTTCGACCTGTCGCACAACAGCCTGGCGCGCTGCCTGGCCTGGCTGAAGGAATGCGGCTGGGTGCTGCCCAATCCCGGCCATGGCCACCCGCTGCGCCCCGAATATGTGCTGAGCGAAGCCGGGCGCCCGGTTGCGGCGCTCTGCGCGCGGATCGAGGAGGTGCGCACACGGCTGAAGCTGGGCGCGGGCGAGCTGCCGCGCTGGTCGCTGCCGCTGGTCGCCGGGCTCGGGCCGGACTGGACCCGCTTCGGCGAGCTGCAGGCGCGGCTGGCTCCGGTGACGCCGCGCGCGCTGTCGACCACGCTCAAGGCGGTGATCGACGAGGAACTGGTCCGCCGCCGCCTCGAGGACCGCTACCCGCCGCTGCCGCTCTACGCGCTGACGGGGAAGGGGCAGGAACTGGCCGCGGCGCTGACCGCCTAGCGCTCCGCCTTCTCCCGCGCGGCATAGTCCTCGGCCAGCACGCCGAACGCCTGTTTCCGCTGGCCGGTCTCGGAGATCAGCCCCTTGCGATTCCAGCCCTGCTGGTAGACCGGATGCTGGCGCCGCGGCGAGCGGAAGTCCTTGAGGATCCAGGGGCTCAGCCCGCGCAGATACGGCACCTTGGCCGCCATCTCGAGCGTGCGGCGGTAATATTCGGCCTGATATTCCTCGCTGAACTTGTGCGGGGCGGCGGCATTGTCGTGATAGCCATAGAGCGCATCGGCGCCGAATTCGGAGAAGATCAGCGGCTTGGTGACCGGGCTGTTCCAGCGGATCGAGGGCAGGTCGGCGAGCGGATCGTCCGAATACCAGCCATTATACGTGTTGATCGCCATTACATCGAGATCGTTCACCAGCGGATCGTCGATCCTCATCTCCTTGCCCTTGCGCGCGCTGAGCAGCGCGGCGGTGACCAGTCGGCTGTCGTCGAGCGCGCGGACATCGCCGATCAGCGTGCGCAGAAAGGCGTTGCGGGCATCGGAGACGGGGGTCTCGTTGGCGACGCTCCACAGCACGATCGCGGCACGGTTGCGGTCGCGGCGGATATTCTCGGCGATCATCCGGCGGGCGGTGGCGAGGGTTTCGGCATTGTCCCAGGCGACGCGCCAATAGACCGGCACTTCGCTCCACACGAGCAGCCCCATCTCATCGGCAAGCCGCGTGGTGCTCTCGTCATGCGGATAATGGGCGAGGCGGACGAAATTGCCGTGCAGTCCCTGCTTGATCTCGTCGAACAGCGCGCGGGCGGCGGCGGGGCTCATCGCGCGGACCGGGTCCTTGCCCAATTCCTCCTCATGCATCGAGATGCCGCGCAGGAAGATCGGCTTGCCGTTGAGCAGGATCTTGTCGCCCTGCACTTCGATCGTGCGGAAGCCGATGCGATCCGCGAAGCGGTCATCGCCCGCGCTGATCCGGACGTCGTAGAGCACCGGGCTCTCGGGCGACCAGCGCTTGAGACCCCGCGGCGCGGCCAGGCTGGCGGACCAGTTCCCTTCGCCATCGGTGCGCCCCTCGAGCGTGGCGGCGAGCGCGGGGATGGTGAGGCGGATCGGCGCATTGGCCGATTGCTGGCCGAGCAGATGCGCGGAGACAAGGATGCGCCCGTCCTTGCCCAGTCGCACGAACGCGTCGTCGACAAAGGTCTCCGGCACGGTGACTAGGCGGACCGATCGGGTGATGCCGCCATAGGTCTCCCAGTCGGTCACCGGCGGCGGCACATCGCTGTCGGTACGGGCGGAATCGACGCCCACGGTGATCTGGTTGCTGCCCGGGCGCAGCCGGTCGGTCACGTCGAAGGCGAAGGGGGTGAAGGCGCCGACATGCTTGCCGACCGGCTTGCCGTTCAGGAACACGCTGGCGGCATAGTCGGCGCTGCCGAAGCGCAGATAGACGCGCTTGCCGGGGCCGGCCGGCTTGTAGTCGAAGGTCCGCTGGTACCAGACGAGGCCCTGATAATAGCGCATCTCGGGGGCGTGGCCGATCCAGCTGCCGGGGAGGTGGGTGATCGCCGAGCGCTGCATGTCGAACTCGAACAAGGCGGTCGGGCGCTTCTCGGCCTCATCAGCCTGGATCTTGTCCTGATAGCGCGCGGTGCTCTCGCTCGGCGGCCCGCCATGGAAGCCGGCGACGCCGTCGCGATAGGGGTCGACCGACCAATGCCAGGCGCCGTCCAGGCTCTGGTTCTCGCGCAGATCGGCGGCGACCAGCGTCTGCGCCGATGCAGCAATGGGTGTCAGCAACGCCGCAAGCGCGAGCCCGATCCAACGCATATACTCTCCCCGTCTTTTGCTTTTGCGGGGAGCCTATCGCTTGTCAGGCCATTCGGCCAGACCAATAAGCCCGGTAAATCGGGATCGGTTGCTTATTGCTCGCCATGCCCTTCGGCGAGGTAGGTATCCGAGCGCATTTCCATCAACCGGCTGACGGTGCGGTCGAACTCGAAGCGGCCATCGCCCTTCTCGTACAGGTCCTGCGGCTCGGCATCGGCGGCGGCGAGCAGCTTGACCTTGTGCTCGTAGAGCGCGTCGATCAGCGTGACGAAGCGTGCCGCCTCGTTGCGGTTCTCCGGCCCCAGCCTGGGGATGCCGACCAGGATGATGGTGTGGAAGCGCCGTGCGATGGCGAGATAGTCGGCGGCACCGCGCGCCTCACCGCACAGCCGCTTGAACGAGAAGACCGCGACGCCCTTCAGGCATTTGGGCACATGCAGCTCGCGCCCGCCCTGCACCGGCAGCTCGCAGGTCGGCACATGCGCGGCATCCTCCACCGGATAGTCAGTCAGGCGGAAGAAGGCGGCGGAGAGCTGCTTCGTTGCCTCCGGGCCGTTGGGCACCAGCCAGGTGTCCATCCGGCCCAGGCGATCGAGGCGATAGTCGGTCGGGCCGTTCAGCGTCAGCACGTCCATCTTCGCCTCGATCAGCTCGATGAAGGGGATGAACAGCTCGCGGTTGAGCCCGTCCTTGTAGAGATCGCGCGGCGGCCGGTTCGAAGTCGCGACCATGGTGAGGCCGTGGCCCATCATCTCGGTGAACAGGCGCGAGAGGATCATCGCGTCGGCGGGGTTGTTGACCACCATCTCGTCGAAGGCGAGCAGGCGGACATCCTCGGCCATCGCATCGGCGACCGCGACGACGGGATCGCGCGTGTCCTTCTTGCGCTCCTCGTTCAGGCGCTCGTGCACCTCGAGCATGAACTCATGGAAATGGACGCGGCGCTTCCGGCGGATGTTCACCGTCTCGTAGAACAGGTCCATCAGCATCGACTTGCCGCGGCCGACGCTGCCCCAGATGTAGAGCCCGCGCGGCGGCTCGGGCAGGCGGCCGAGGGCGCGCCACAGGATGCTGCCCTTCTTCGGCACCGCTTCCAGCTCGCCGGCAAGCTGGTGAAGCCGCTGTGCGGCGGCGGCCTGCTCCGGATCGGGGCGCAGCTCGCCCGCGGCGACCAGCGCGTTGTAACGATCGAGGACGGAGGTCATGCCGGCGGAGAACTCTTGCGGATGGTGCCGAGGAAGCTTGCGACGGTCACGTCGCCCTGGCGGACGACGCCGCGCAGGAACAGCATGCGGCCGGTCTCGCGGAGCAGGTCGACCTCGGCCTCGGTATCGGTGCCGATCGCGCCGCCGGCGATGAACTGGATCGACATGTCGACGGTCGACGCCGGGCCGGCCAGCACCCCCAGCCCGCGCGCGGCGGCGAACAGCGCCATGTCGATGAATCCGGCCAGCGCGCCGCCATGGATATGGTCGCGCAGGTTCGAATGCTGGCGCTCAAAGCGGTGGCGGACCAGTGCGGTCCGCGCATCCACCGCCTTCACCGAAAGCGAGCCGATGAAGCTGTTGAACCGCCCCTGGTCCAGGATCTGCCAGCGCTTCCAGCCTGGCAGGTCCGGGTCATCCTCGTAGAAGAAATGCTCGGGAGCGGGCGCGCTCAAATCGTGCGCTCGGCTTCCATCTTCTTGATCTCGGCGATCGCCTTGCCCGGGCTCAGGCCCTTGGGGCACACGTTCGAGCAGTTCATGATCGTGTGGCAGCGATAGAGGCGGAACGGATCCTCGAGATTGTCGAGGCGCTCGCCGGTCATCTCGTCGCGCGAGTCGGCCAGCCAGCGATAGGCCTGGAGCAGGATCGCCGGGCCGAGGAACTTGTCGCTGTTCCACCAGTAGCTCGGGCACGAGGTCGAGCAGCAGGCGCACAGGATGCACTCGTACAGGCCGTCGAGCTTTTCGCGCTGCTCAGGCGACTGGAGGCGCTCCTTGCCCGAAGGCGTGGTCGACACGGTCTGCAGCCACGGCTTGATCGAGGCGTATTGCGCATAGAAGTGCGTGAAGTCGGGAACGAGGTCCTTGATCACGTCCATGTGCGGCAGCGGCGTGATGCGGATGTCGCCCTTGATGTCCTCGATCGCGGTGGTGCAGGCGAGGCCGTTGCGGCCGTCCATGTTCATCGAGCACGAGCCGCAAATGCCCTCGCGGCACGAGCGGCGGAAGGTCAGCGAGCTGTCCTGCTCCGACTTGATCTTGATCAGCGCGTCGAGGACCATCGGGCCGCATTCGTCGAGGTCGATCTCGAAAGTGTCGTAGCGCGGATTCTCGCCCGAATCCGGATCGTAGCGATAGATCTTGAACTTCTTGACGTTCTTCGCGCCCGGGTCCGCCTTGTGCTCCTTGCCCTTGGAGGAGATGCGGCTGTTCTTGGGAAGGCGGAATTCGGCCATCGAGGGGTTCCTTATGCTTGGCCGCGCGATAGCCAATCGCACCGCCCGGCTCAACCTCTCAGATGATGTCGAGCACCAGCCCCAGCGAACGGGCCTCTTCCGCTTCGATATACCAGTTGGCCGGCGCGCGTTCGCTGACCTGCTCGAAGCTTACGGTCGAGCCTGCGACGATGTCGCGAAACCCCTCTTCCTCGATCCGCACCGATACCTCGATCTCGTGCAGCTTGGCCTTGAGGCTGGCCACCTGCATGCGGAGCGGGCCCGACAGCGCCAGCGTTGACTGGATCTGGCGCTCATGGATCATCAGCCTTGTGCCGCGGGTGAGGAAGCGCTTGTCGGCGGGGAAGGCGGCCATGAAGGTCGCGCCGGCCGAATAGACCGCGACCTTGCCGAGGAACAGGATCTCGCGCGCCGAATAGTCGCGCAGCAGGCGGATCTCGTCACCCATCAGGCGCGCAACCTCGGGGTCGCCGCCGAGCGTCGACAGCGAGACGACCAGCGTGCCGTCCCTCGGCGCGGCGCCGAGCTGCTCACGGAAGCTGGCGTACATCGCCTGGTCGACCGGACCGGACAGCGCGACATGCGGCCGGGCGAGCAGCGGATAGCGAGTCGCCTGGCTGCCATCGTCCGGCAGTGGCTCGGGGGCGGAGTCGTGGGTCACAGGCGCGGTAACCGCCACGGGCGCGTCGGGTTCCGGCGCAGCGGGAAGGGCGGGCGCGGCGGGCCGCGGCGCCAGCGCCCGGCGCTGCGCCTCGCGCTGCTCGATCCAGCGGCGGACCAGGAATGCGAAGCCGAGAGTGATGAGCAGGCCGAGCCCGACCTGGAGCAGCCGGTTGCGGAAGCCGCCGGGAAGCGCCCTCTGGATCGCCGCGGGGATCTGGTGCTCCAGATCGCCGGGGATCAGCCGCTCCAGCAGGGTTTCCTGCTCGGCCATCTATCCCCCGCGCTTCAGCGCATCGGTCGCCGGGCGGCCGACCGGCGGGGTGTCGGTCTTCGGCATCCGTGCCTCGAGCTGGGTCAGCCAGGTCGCGACATGGTCGCCGATGCTCACCTGCGGGTTGGACGGCGGCACGCGCGCGGCGCTTTCCCAGTCGCCGATCATCATCCGCGCCTCATCCGACGCCTTTTCGAGCGGCTGGTTCTTGCGCAGCGCATGGTTGATCATCGCGTCGCCGAAGAAGGTCCAGTCATTGTCCGCCTGGCATCCGAACGAGGTGCGATCGGAGGAGGCGGCGGTGAACAGCGCGGTGTCGGGGCTGGAGAGCGGGCTGACGAAGATGCCGGAATAGCAGGCCGACAGGATCAGCACGCGGTTCTTGATGCCCAGCTCGTCGAGCAGCGTCTCGAGCCGCTTCGGGCTCAATATGCCAAAACCCTCGTCGCCGTCATGATAGGCGATGCCCACCTGGGCGCCATGGCTGGTGGTGTAGAGGACGAGGACGTCCTGCTCCTTGTCCATCACCTCGGCGATGCGCGCGAGCGCGAGGGTCAGGCTGGTCAGAGATCCGTTCGGCAGCTCGCTTGGCAGGGTGCCGGCGCTGCCGGCTAGGACGACGGTGCGGCCGGCAGCATCGAAGCGGCGGGCCAGCACCTTGCCGGCCTCGCGCGCCTCGCGTCCGAACACCGGATCGCTGTCGAGCGCGACCGAGATCACATAGGCATCGACCAGCGTCTTGCGCTGCGGCTGGAGCGCGTTGAGCGCGACGTTGAGCTTGCGGCTGTCGGCCAGCATTGCCCTGGCGGAGCGTCCGCGCTGCAGCTCGGGGCCCGGATCGAGCCCCTCGATGCCATCGGTTCCCGAGACCATCCCCGGCCAGCCCGCCTTGTGCTCCGGCGCCTTGTACTGGGCGGCGGCCGGTGTGATGGCGAGCGCGGCAACCGCCGCAAGCATGGCGAACGCGATACGCATGGGCAGGCCAGAACCCCCGGAATTAGTTAACGCCTCACTCTCGCGGGTGCGGGAGCGGTGTCAAGCCATCTGGGGAGCGCCGGGCCTCAATGCCAGATGGCGGTGAGCGGATAGAGCAGGATCAGCCAGACCAGGCAGCCGATCACCACGGTCCGATTGCGCACCGCGATGGCGAGCAGCGAGACCGGGAAGAACGACCAGGTCAGCACCAGTACCCGGAAGGTGAACATGCCTTTGGTCCCAGCCAGCGCGATGGTCGTGGCCATCAGCGCGACATTGCAGAGCAGCACTGCGGCCAGCACCTTGCGCCGGTGCCGGTCGAAATAGAGGTCGAGATCGCCCCATTCCCCGGGATCGTCGGGGAAGATCAGCGAGGCGGCGACATAATAGACGGCGGTCACCAGGAAGCCGCCGAACATCACCGCCCAGTTGAGCGGCAGCAGCTCGCGCAGCGCCCAGCCATACATCCAGAAGGACACGACGTCGCACGAGACGAAGACGCCGAGCGCGATGGTTGCCCAGCCGATCCGCACCTTGTGGCTGGCCTTGAGCGCACGGGAGAGCCCGCTCAGCCCCTCGGCAAGGGCGAGGCCGAGCAACAGGCCGAAAAAGCTGAAGATGAATTCGAACGCGCTCATGCGGTGCCCCCTGACCCCAGCACTCGCGTGGTTGGAGCGAGGGTGTCAAGCACGTCTGCATGTAAAGCGACACTTGACGCTTTACCTTGCGTGCCATATTTTCGATGCGTGCAGATCGAGTCCATTCGGCACAAGGCGCTCCGCGGCTTCGTCGAGACGGGCAAGCCAAAGGGGCTGAACGCGAATGTCGCCGAGCGGCTTTTGCGGATGATCGCCTATCTGGTCGCGATCGGAAGTGCCGAGGAGCTCTACATCCCGCCGAACTGGGGTGCGCATCTGCTCACCGGCGACCGCGCAGGCACCTGGTCGCTGACCGTGACGAAGAACTGGCGAATGACCTTCCGGATCACGGAAGAAGGCATGATCGCCGACATGGACCTGGAGGATTATCACTGATGGCCATCACCGTTGCACCCGTCTTCGCTGTCCATCCCGGCGAATGGCTGCGCCACGAGATCGTCGACGCCAACGGGCTCGGGGTAACCGAGGTCGCGGCGCATCTGGGTGTCACGCGTCAGGCGATGAGCGCGCTGCTCAATGGCCGCGCGGGTCTATCCGCCGAAATGGCGATCCGTTTCGAGAAGGCCTTCGGGGTGAAGGCCGATACGCTGCTCCGTATGCAGGGCGCGCACGAGCTGGCGAATGCGCGCGCGGGTGCCGACGCGATCAAGGTGGAGCGGTACGGGAAGGCGGCTTAGCTTCTGGGCGCGAGGAGCGCGGCCCGGGTGGAGGCAAGCAGATAGAGGACGAGCATGCTCGATGGGGCCACCTGATCGGAAGAGAAGATGCCCGCCAGCCAGACAGCGGTGCCACCCAGCATTGCGGCGGCGAATATCAGCGTGACCGCCCAGGACCGTCGCGGCCTGGCGGCGTCCCATTGGGTGAGCGGGACAGGCAACTGACCGAAGAACCGGGTGATGCCGAACCCGGCGAGCAGCAGGATCGGCGTGAGCAGTATGAGCGAGACGTAGAGCCCGAAGATCGGAATCGCGATCGAGTCCGCGCAGGCGGGGAAATACAAGCGCTGCTGGTCGGCGGTGAGACCGCTGACCATACCGGCAGTCATCAATGCGAGCGCGATCAGCCCCATTCCCAGGAACATCCAACGCCGCGAGGGCGTGCGCAGCCAGGGCTTGCCGGCCGGCACCGTAGCACGGAGCGCGGCAGCGATGGCCAGGCCGGTCGCTCCGGCAAATGCCAGTGTCGTGCCGGCATTCATCAGCGCATAGTGCCAGCCGAACAATGCGGCGTAGCGATCCATTCCCGCCGGATGGAGCTCGCCCGCCCCGCACAACTGGCCCCAGATCGCCTCCGCGCGCGCATAGGCTATGGTGTAGACGGGCAGCGTCCGACCGGTTGCGATGAGCGCGATGCCAGCTGCGATGAGCGTCGCGCAGCCGGCGGCGGTCAGGACAAATCCGGTCGTCTTCTGCGATATCGAACGAGAAGGCTGCACCCGCGCACTCCATCTGGGCGCGGACAATCTGCCGCAGCGGCGTCCCTGGTCAAATGGAATTGATGTGCAGCCGATATGCAACGGCCGCGCCGGGAAGCCCGTGCGCGGCCGCTGAAAGCTGGATCAATACACCCGCTTCTTCGGCTTGATGTACTCGATCTCGTCGGTGAGCGTGTAGTCGTGGACCGGGCGGTAATCGATCTCGGTCTTGCCGCCCTTGCCGCCCCAGCCTTCGAAGGTGGCGACGGTGTGCTTCATCCAGTTCTTGTCGTCGCGCTCGGGGAAGTCCTCGTGCATGTGCGCGCCGCGGCTTTCCTTGCGGTTGGCGGCGCACTCGATGGTGACGACGGCCTGGCCGATCAGGTTGTCGAGCTCGAGCGTCTCGACCAGATCGGTGTTCCAGATCAGCGAGCGGTCCTGGATGCCGACATCCTGGAAGCCCTTATAGACTTCGCCCATGTGCTTCACGCCCTCGGCGAGCAGCGCGCTGTCGCGGAACACGGCGCAGTGGCGCTGCATCGTCTTCTGCATGTCGGCACGGATCTGCGCGGTGGGCTTCTCGCCCTTGGCGTTACGGAAATGGTCGAGGCGGCTCAGCGCGAACTCTTCCGAGCCCTTGGGCAGCTCGTTGTGCTTCATGCCGGGCTTGAGCAGCTCCTTGAGGCGGAGGCCGGTCGCGCGGCCGAACACCACGAGGTCGATCAGCGAGTTGGAGCCGAGGCGGTTGGCGCCGTGGACCGACACGCAGGCCGCTTCGCCGACCGCGAACAGGCCGGGGACGACCGAGTCCGGATCGCCGTCCTTATTGCGGACGACTTCGCCGTGATAATTGGTCGGGATGCCGCCCATATTATAGTGGACGGTCGGGACCACCGGCAGCGGCTGGCGGGTCAGGTCGACATTGGCGAAGATCTTGCCGGTCTCGGTGATGCCCGGCAGGCGCTCGTGCAGCACCTTGGGATCGATGTGGTTGAGGTGAAGGAAGATATGGTCCTTCTCCTTGCCGACGCCGCGGCCCTCGCGGATCTCCATCGCCATCGAGCGCGCGACGACGTCACGGCTGGCGAGGTCCTTGGCCGAAGGCGCGTAGCGCTCCATGAAGCGCTCGCCCTCGGAGTTGGTCAGATAGCCGCCCTCGCCGCGCGCGCCCTCGGTGATGAGGACGCCGGCGCCGTAGATGCCGGTCGGGTGGAACTGGACGAACTCCATGTCCTGCAGCGCGATGCCCGCGCGCAGCGCCATGCCGTTGCCGTCGCCGGTGCAGGTGTGCGCCGAGGTCGCCGACTGGTAGACGCGGCCGCCGCCGCCGGTTGCCAGCACGACTGCGTGGCTGCGGAAGCGGTGGATCGAGCCGTCTTCCATGCACAGCGCGATCACGCCGCGGCAGGCGCCGTCTTCCATGATCAGGTCGAGCGCGAAATATTCGACGTAGAAGTCGGCGTCATACTTCAGGCTCTGCTGGTAGAGCGCATGGAGCATGGCGTGGCCGGTACGGTCCGCCGCGGCGCAGGTGCGCTGCACGGGCGGGCCTTCGCCCATGTTCTGCATGTGGCCGCCGAACGGACGCTGGTAGATCGTGCCATTGTCGTTGCGGCTGAACGGCACGCCGGCATGCTCGAGCTCATAGACCGCGGCTGGAGCCTCGCGGACCATATACTCGATCGCGTCCTGGTCGCCGAGCCAGTCCGAGCCCTTGACGGTGTCGAACATGTGCCACTGCCAGTGATCGGGCGTGTTGTTGCCGAGGCTCGCCGCGATGCCGCCCTGGGCGGCGACGGTGTGCGAGCGGGTGGGGAACACCTTGGTGATGCAGGCGGTCTTCAGCCCGGCCTCGGCGCAGCCCATGGTGGCGCGCAGGCCCGAACCGCCGGCACCGACGACGACGGCGTCATAGGTGTGGTCGATGATCTTGTACGCGGACATCAGAGCGCGGCTCCCGCCGTGAAGGCGATCTTGAGGATCGAGAAGATGGCGGTCGTGCCGGCCGCCAGCGTGAAGAAGTTGAGCAGGATCATCAGCACGATGTGCGTCTCGTCATGCTGATAGTCCTCGATCACCACCTGCAGGCCGAGGCGGAAGTGATAGAAGGTGCTGAGGACGAGCAGGAGCAGCGGCACCGCGACCTGGGTCTGGCCGATCCAGTGGCGGGCGGTCTCGAAGTCATAGGCCGGCAGCAGCGCGACGCTGACGACGAACCAGACCATCAGGACCAGGTTGGCGCCGGCGGTGAGGCGCTGGTGCCACCAGTGATGCGTGCCTTCCTTGGCGGGGCCGAGGCCGCGGACGCGGCCGATGCTGGTGCCGTTACCCATTGCTCTTCCCCCAGATGATGAAGGCCCAGAAGGCCGCGGTGAGGATCACGGCGGCGACATAGGTCAGCGTCGCCGTGGTCTTGTTGGCCTTGAGCTCGAAATTGGCGCCCTGGTCGAGGAACAGGTGGCGGATGCCCGAGCTCATGTGCTGGAAGAAGGACAGGGTCAGGCCGATGCCGAAGACGTAGCCGACCACGTTCAGCGCGCCGGACTGCACCGTGAAGACGTCGAGGAACAGCGCGTACGCCGCCGGGCCCGATGCCAGCGCGACCAGCCACCAGACGAACAGGATCGTCCCCACGGTCGCCATGCCGCTGCCGGTGACGCGATGGGTGATGGAGGCGGCCATCGAGGGCCCCCACTTCCAGATCGATAGATGCGGCGACGTGGGTCGCGCCGTGTTGCGCACATTGGCCAAGATGATGTCCTTCCTCGGTCGGTGCCCGTCTCCTTAGTCCGCGCGCGGCGGGATGCAAGCTGGCACGCGCAACCAGTGCATGCCGGGCGCCGTTGACTAACTCGGCCTTAACCAGTTCGCCCGCATAGGCAGGGCAAGTGGCCATTCGTCCGATGGCCGCACAGGGGACTTTGTCGTGACCAACGCCGTTTCGCCTCAGGATCTGCCGGAGCCCGGCACCGTGGCCGCCCGCATCGATGTGCGTGCGCGCCTGCGCATCTTCGATTTCGAGGGCTCGCTGGCCGCATCGGGCCGCGCCGCCTGGGAAGCGCTGGAGCCGGAAATCCGTGCGGTCTCCGAGGCCTATTGGCAGCAATGGCTGCGCTGCTTCGCCGACGAGCGCAACTGGGCGCCCGACGACACGCAGAAGATGATCGATGTCGGCGTGGTCTTCCTCAAGAATCGCTTCCTCGAGACCGAGGGCCGCGCCTGGATCGAATCGATCGAGCGCTCGGTCGCCGCCGCCTATGCCTCGGACGTGCCGCCGATGGCGCTGCTGTCGATGATCAGCGCGAGCGACCGGGCGGCGCTCGAGATCCTGATCCGCCGCATGGGCACCGAGGATGCGCGACTCGCCGGGCTGATCGACACGCTGATGCGCCTCTCGGCGCTCGAGGGCGACATCACCGTCGAGATCTACAACATGTACCGCGAGCACAGCGCCCAGGCGGCGCGCGACCGGCTCGCCGAGGATTTCCGCGACTCGATCGGCGGCACCGTCCAGCGCGCCTCGCGCGAAGGCGAGCAGCTCCGCGTCCAGGCCAGCCACACCTCCGCTTCGGCGCGGGGCATGCTCGGCAAGGCGTCGGAAGTGGCCGCGGCGGCCGAGCAGTCGGCGGTTGCGATGCGCGAGGCGGCGCAGACCGCCGCCGGCCTGATCCGCGCGATCGAGGACGCCCGCATGGAAGTGGAAGCGGCGGCCGGCATCGCCACCCGCGCTTCGTCGCAGGCGACCGACGCGGTGGGCATGAGCGAGGCGCTCTCCGACCACGCCAAGTCGATCGAATCGATCCTCGGCCTGATCCGCGACATTGCCGGCCAGACCAACCTGCTCGCGCTCAATGCGACGATCGAAGCCGCTCGTGCGGGTGACGCCGGCCGCGGCTTCGCGGTGGTCGCGCAGGAAGTGAAGAGCCTCGCCAACCAGACCGCCCGCGCCACCGACGACATCGCCGCCAAGATCGCCGCGATCCAGTCTGCGACCAAGAGCACGGTCGAGACCAATGCCTCGATCCGCTCGACGGTGACCGAGGTGCAGGAAAGCGCCAACCGCATCCGCGTCGCGATGGAAGTCCAGGCGCAGACGGTGACGGCGATCACCGCGGCAGTCGACGAGACGGCGCTCGCCGCCGACTCGATGTCCGCCACGATCGGCGCGATCCGCGAGGATACCGAGGCGGTGGCGAGCGAGATCGACCGGGTCGGCCAGGGCTTTGCCGCGCTTGAAGGACAGCTGGGAAGCTTGAAGGGCAGCGCCAGCGATTTCATCGCCAAGGTCGCGGCCTGAGGGGGAGAGGCAGGATGGTTGCAACGCGTGAGCCCGGCCGCTGGAGCGGCGGCACGCGGACGGTGGAAGATCACCGCCGCGAATATGACTGGGACGGCGCGGTCGAACCCGCCTGCCGCGAGATCGTCGCGCTGATCGGCCACCGCCAGCGCGCGATCGCCGAGGGGTTCTGGAACCACTTCAAGGCGATGCCGGCCAGCCAGGCGATGCGCAAGACCTTCGACGATCCCGCGCTCTATGAAGCGCAGGTCGCGCATGGCGCGCGCTATGGCACGGTCAAGTTCGAGAAGCCGTTCAGCGAGGAATGGGTCGAGATGGTGTGCAGCTATGCCGCCCAGACCTATGCCGCGGGCATCCCGCTGCCGGCGGTGATCGCCGCCTTCTCCTTCGCGCATAGCGAGACGATGCGCGCGCTGCGCGAGGCGCTGCCGGGCGATGCCGAGAAGCTCGGCCGGCTCTGCGACGTCGTCCAGCGCATGGCGATGGCCGAGGCCGATCTGATGGCCGGCCATCTCGGCGCCCGCGACGCGGCCTATGCCGATCAGGCGCGCCGCGACCGGTCGCTGCAGTTCAAGGCGAGCATCGCCGAATCGATCGAGGGGGCCACCGGCCTCGCCAACCGCATCCGGGTGCAGGCGCAGGGCGCCTCGGGCTCGGCGCGGGGCATGCTGGGCAAGGCATCGGAAGTCGCCGCGGCGGCCGAGCAGTCGGCGGTGGCGATGCGCGAGGCGGCGCAGACCGCCGCCGGCCTGATCCGCGCGATCGAGGACGCCCGCATGGAAGTGGAAGCGGCGGCCGGCATCGCCACCCGCGCCTCCAGCCAGGCGACTGACGCCGTCGGCATGAGCGAGGCGCTCAGCGATCACGCCAAGTCGATCGAATCGATCCTTGGCCTGATCCGCGACATTGCCGGCCAGACCAACCTGCTCGCGCTCAATGCGACGATCGAAGCCGCTCGTGCCGGTGACGCCGGCCGCGGCTTCGCGGTGGTCGCGCAGGAAGTGAAGAGCCTGGCCAACCAGACCGCCCGCGCCACCGACGACATCGCCGCCAAGATCGCCGCGATCCAGTCGGCGACGAAGAGCACGGTCGAGACCAATGCGTCGATCCGCTCGACGGTGACCGAGGTGCAGGAAAGCGCCAACCGCATCCGCGTCGCGATGGAAGTCCAGGCGCAGACGGTGACGGCGATCACCGCGGCAGTCGACGAGACGGCGCTCGCCGCCGACTCGATGTCCGCCACGATCGGCGCGATCCGCGAGGATACCAAGTCGGTCACCCACGAGATCGACACGCTCCAGAAGGACGTGGCCGAAGTCGACGACCGCCTCCACAAGCTGCGCACCGCGGCGGACAGCTTCTCGAGTAGCGTCGCGGCCTGACCCCAACGCCTCTTCCCTCGATCATCCTGAGTAGGGCTGAGCTTGTCGAAGCCCGTATCGAAGGATCCCATCCCTAGGGTCCTTCGATACGCCATTTCGACAAGCTCAATGGCTACTCAGGATAGCCGGACAATAGGGTGTCGGGGATGGATGACGTAGCGCAACGAAGGCGCTACGCAGGCGCATGGCCACCCATATCCTCCTCACCGGCGCAAGCCGCGGCATCGGTGCCGCGATCGCCGAGAGCTTCAAGCACGACAAGGTCCGCCTGATCGGCCAGGGCACCCGCAGCGGCATCCCCGCCGACTTCGCCGATCCCAAGGCGCCCGTCGCCCTGTGGAACAAGGCGCTCGACGCGCTCGATGGCCGGATCGACGTGCTGATTAACAATGCCGGCGTGTTCGAGACCAACCCGCTAGACATCGATCATGCGGACTGGGTGGCGAACTGGGAGCGGACGATGCGGGTGAACCTCACCGCTTCGGCCGAGCTCTGCCGCCTCGCCATCTGCCACTGGCAGGCCGAGGGCCGTCCGGGCCGCATCGTCAACATGGCCAGCCGCGCCGCCTATCGCGGCGACAGCCCGGCGCACTGGCATTATGCCGCGTCCAAGGCGGGCATGGTCGGCATGACCAAGAGCATCGCTCGCGGCTATGCCCGCCAGGGCATCCTCGCCTTCGCGATCTGCCCTGGCTTCACCATGACCGGCATGGCCGACGACTATCTCGCCAGCCGCGGCGGCGAGAAGCTGCTCGCCGATATCCCGCTCGGCCGGGTGGCCGATACCGATGAAGTGGCGGTCCTCGCCCGCTTCTGCGCGCTATCCGCGCCGCCCTCGATGACCGGGGCGGTGCTCGACATCAACGGAGCCAGCTATGTCCGATAGTCCGCCGCCCTATCAGCCGCCGCTCCGCGGCCGGTTGTCGGAGGTGATCCTGCGCGTGCTGGCGGCGATCGGCCTGCTCGCGGTGCTCGGCTTCGGGGCCTATCTGCTCGCGCTGACGACGGGCGAGCGCCGCGCGCCGGCGAAGGTGGAGGCGAAGGGCGCCAGGCAGGTCTTCGCTGTCGCCGCGGTCAATCCGCTCCACGGCACGAATCTCACCGAGATACTGATCGCCACCGACGGCTCGATCGCGCGCGGCGACGGGTCCTACAGCCGCGCCAGCGCCGACGAGCGCAACGTGATCCTGCTCGACAAGGCGAGCGGCGCGAACCGAAAGCTGCTGCCCGACAACATGCGCCAGATCATCGAGCGCATCTACCTGCCCGCGGCGGCGGGCGCGAGTTCGGATGAGAATGTCCAGCTGGTGGATGCCGCGGGCAACAAGGTCGATCCGCCGCTCGCTTATTATCTGCTGCGGGTCAGCGCCGCCGGCGGCAATGCCGAGGACGTGCTGGTCGGCGACCTCGCCAGCGGGCGCCAGGCCTTTGTCCTCACCGGTATCGACGGCGTCGACAAGGTCTGGATGCAGAGCTCGACGCGCGTCGCGTTGCTGCTGCGCCAGAACCGCAAGCTGGTCTATCGCGCGATCGACATTCCCACGCTCAAGGTCGTGGTCGCGCATCCCGTGGAGATTGATTGATGTCGAGCTGGAAGCTCATCCTGCCCTGTACCCGTGCCGAGGCCGAGGCGATCGACGCCAATGACGAAGCGGTGTTCGAGATCGTGCCGAGCCCGGTGCTGCTCACCAGCGAGGTGATCGCCGACGATCCGCTCGCCTGGCAGCTGGAAGCCTATTTCGAGAGCAAGCCCAACAGCGCCGCACTGTCCGCGGTGCAGGGGCTGGTGCCGAGCTCGAAGGGCGTGAAGGCGGTCGCCGAGAAGATCCGCGATGCCGATTGGGTGACGCTCAGCCAGGCCGGGATCGAGCCGGTCCATGCCGGGCGCTTCTATGTTCATACCGACACCAACAAGGGCAGGGTGCCGGTGGGCGCCAAGGCGTTCCGCATCGATGCCGGCCTCGCCTTCGGCACCGGCACGCACGAGACGACCTCGGGCTGCCTGCTCGCGCTCGACCGGCTCAAGGCCGAGGGCAAGCGCTTCGAGAATGTCGTCGACATCGGCACCGGCACCGGGCTGCTCGCCTTCGCCGCGCTCCATCTCTGGCCGCGCGCCTATGCCACCGCGTCGGACATCGATGCGCGCGCAGTCGACGTGACCGGCGACAATGCCGAGATCAACGGCATCCGGCTGGGCGGGCAGCAGGGCGAGCTGACGCTGGCCGCGGCGGCGGGCGTCGAGCATCCGCTGCTGATCGGCCGCGCGCCTTATGACCTGGTCATCGCCAATATCCTCGCCGGCCCGTTGGTCGAACTGGCCCCGAGCCTCGGCGCGGTGCTTGCCGAGGGTGGCACGCTGATCCTCGCCGGACTGCTCAAGAACCAGGTCGCGACGGTCGCTCAGGCCTATCGCCGACAGGGCCTCCGCCTCGTCCACCGCGCCGACCGCGGCGACTGGCCGACGCTGACGCTGGCCAAGCGCGTGCGCTACGGCACCGAGCGAGTGACCCGCCTCAGCCGCGGCAAGGGCGAGGCGCCCGGGTTCGGGAGCTGGTAGAAGGCGCTTCTTCCCCGATCCTTCGCTGCGCGTCGATTATCTCAAGAGTCAGGAGCTATGAGGTTCTGGCCGGAAGGCTCATCTAAATGTGGCGCCCTGCCTTTTTGCCCAGGCGATCGCATCGCGAAGATCGGAGTAGCGCCCTGCGACCTGATGTCCGTTCCTCAGGACATAGAAATCCGTAGTGCCCAAGAACGAAGTGTCGGTGACCCGAACGACTTCGTATTTATCCCTGCCACTATATAGCACTTCTACGATCGTTCTTTTCAGAGACATGCCGTATCTCCGTTGCCGCGTCTGATCACCTTTTTCCGTGATAATATATGCGATCCTCGCGAGATGCACGATACTTCGCGACATGCCAGTGTAGAGCGTCCCGCGAAGGGTTCGCGAGAATCTGGACGTAACCGCCCCGGCTCAGGGCAGCCGGGTCCCCGCTTTCGCGGGGACGACGGTGTTATTGTTTGGAAAGGGCATAGTCCTGGGTGCCGCGCGTGATCACGTCATCGCCGGGCAGGATCTCGGCGATGGGGATGTCCGGCTGGCCGAGGATCTCGCCATAGAGCGGCGCGAAGTCGGTCTCCACCGTGGCGCGCAGCAGCGCGTCATAGCTCGGGATGACGAAGTAATTCTGCTGAAAGTCGTCGATCCGATAGTCGGTGCGCATCACCCGCTTCAGGTCGAAGCCGATCCGGTTGGGGCTGTCGCTCTCCAGCGCGAAATGGCTCTCGGCGGACGAGGAGACGATCCCCGCGCCATAGATGCGCAGCCCGTCATCCTCGCGGATGAGCCCGAACTCCACCGTATACCAGTAGAGCCGGCCGAGCTGCTTGAGCGCGCCCAGCTCGAGCGCGCGGTTGCCGCCGCGGCCATAGGCCTCGAGATAGTCGGCGAACACCGGGTCGGTGAGCATCGGCACATGGCCGAACACGTCGTGGAAGACGTCCGGCTCCTGGATATAGTCGAGCTGGTCGGGCCGGCGGATGAAGTTGCCCGCCACGAAGCGGCGATTGGCCATATGGTCGAAGAACACGTCGTCGGGCACGAGGCCCGGCACCGCGACCACCTGCCAGCCGGTCAGCTTCATCAGCCGCTCGCTGAGCTCCTCGAAGTTCGGAATGCCCGAGTCGGACAGGCGCAGCGCGTCCAGGCCCTTGAGATAGGCCTTGCTCGCGCGGCCGGGCAGCAGCTTCGCCTGGCGGGCGTAGAGCCTGTCCCAGGTTGCGTGTTCCTCTGCCGTATAGGCCTGCCAGTTCTGCGGTATCGTCCAGTCGGCCGATGCGCCCTCGGGCGGGCGATCGAGCACATGCGTGTCTTGAGCCATGGATATGGCATAGCATGCCATGGTGCGGGTGCGAAATGGGGGTGGCATGCGGATAGTGGGACGGCTGGTTGGGGCGTTGGTGCTGTTGGTGGTCGCCTATCTCGCCGCGGCGGCGCTGGGGGCGGGGCTCGCGGTCAATGGCGGGCGCGAGCCGCCGGCTGAGGGCGTGCGCATCTATGTCGCCGACAATGGCGTGCACACCGACCTGATCCTGCCCGCCGCGGCCTTTCGCGACATCGCCCGGCCCGAGCATCTGCGCGATCCGCGCTACGGCGCCGAACCATACCTCGCATTCGGCTGGGGCGACCGCGACTTCTACCTGCACACCGCCACCTGGGGCGACGTCAACGCCTGGCGCGTAGCCAAGGCGATGGTCGGTGCCGGCTCGACCGTGCTGCACGTCGCGCACGTCCCCGAGCCGCGCGCCGGCGGGCCGGTCCGCACGCTGCTGCTCCGGCCCGAGGAATATCGCCGGCTGGTCGAGCATGTCCGCGCCAGCTTCGCCGCCGGCCCGGTGGTCCGCGGCTATGGCGCGCGCGATGCCTTCTACACCGCCAGGGGCGGCTACAGCGCGATCCGCACTTGCAACGAATGGACCGGCCGGGGCCTGCGCAAGGCGGGCGTGCCGATGGGCATCTGGACGCCGCTGCCCTGGGGGGTGATGCTGTGGCTATGATCCCGCGCACCGCCGCCGATCCGCCGCCCGGCCTTGCCTTCGCGCTCGAGCCGGCTCGCGCCGCGCTCACCCTTGCCGAGCTGACCCGCTTCCGCATCGGCGGCCTGCCCCGGGGAGATGGGCGCCCGGTGCTGGTCTCGCCGGGCCTGTGCAACACCGATCGCTCGAACTTCGTGCTGCGCACCATGCTGCGCCGGCTGGGCTATCGCCCCTATCCCTGGACGCTCGGCCGCAATTTCGGCGTGCGCACCGTCGGCCCCGAATGCGAGAAGCTGATCGCCCGGGTCGAGGCGATCCATGCCGAGACCGGCGAGAAGGTCACGCTGGTCGGCATCTCGCTCGGCGGGGTGATGAGCCGCATCGTCGCGCATCGCCGGCCCGACCTCGTCCGCGCGGTGCTGACGATCAGCTCGCCCTTTGCCGGGCCGCCCAGCGCCACCAATGTCTGGCGCCCGTTCCAGCTGCTCACCGGCGAGAAGATCACCGATCCCGTCGTCGCCCGGCGGCTGGAGGAGGCGGTGCGTCCGCTGCCGATGCCGTCGGCGGCGATCTGGAGCCGCAGCGACGGCTTCGTCAACGGCCTGATCTGCCGCGAAGGCGAGGGGGCGGAATGCCGCGCGGTCGAGGTGCGCAGCAGCCATCTCTTCGTCCAGATGAAGCCCCAGGTGCTTCGCGCCGTGGCGGAGATACTGGGCGGCTGGGTCTAGGCCGGGACGATTCGCCGTCCCGTCGGCCGCACGGTGGCGCAGGCGGGCGTGCCGTCCTTGCCGGTGCCGTCGACCGTGATCTCCAGCACGCCGCCCTCCGCCGCGCGTGCCAGCAACGCGGGCTCGATGTCATGGATGTCGATCTTCATCCGCCGCGACCAAGGCGAGCCGGGATCGCCCGCCGCTTGGCCGATCCGGATATAGACGAAGCGCCGCTCCGGCCCTTCGCGCCGCACCTGGTCGCCGAAGAATTTCGGGCCCGGCGCCACGCGCACAGGAAAGTCGAAGCACAAAGGCTCGCCCGCCTGCGATGCCTTGGGGTCGAGCGGCAGGTCGTCCTTCGCCTGCAGGCTGTGCAGCACCCCGGTCACCGGCTGCGTGATGACGATCCGGAAGGGAATGGGGATCTGCTCTGCCTTCGCCATGGCGGCGATCCTAACAGGCGTGGCCGGCGTCCGTCTCGAACAGTGTGAGGGCGCGCTCGCCGATGCCGAGCCCAGGCCAAGCCGCGCGCCAGTCCTGGATGTGCGGGCTCGCCCAATGCGCCTCCAGCATCGTGCGGTCCGCCCAATGCTCGGTCACGTGGATCAGCCCGGGATCGAGCACGTCCTCGCCATAGCTGTAGTGCAGGCACCCCAGCTCCGCCCGGCTCCCCGCGACCATCGCCGCCATCACGCCCCGCGCGGCGTCCATGCTGGAAGGCGGCACACGAAAGGTGCCGGTGATGATCAGCATCAGCGGTGTTCGGGGCGCAGCGAAGTGCCGGCGCGGCTTCCGCGCAGCGCGGTGAGGTAGGCGAGCGGGTTCAGCCAGCTGCCTTCGCCCGAATAGCTGTGGGTGATGATCTCGGCGCGCCCGCCCAGGCTCTCGACCGGCACCGGCCCGCCCAGGCCCTTCTCCGCGAGCGAGAAGCGGCTGTCGGCGGACTGGTCGCGATTGTCGCCCATCAGGAAGACATGGCCGGCCGGCACCTTGACCGGGCCATAGGTGTCGCGCGGGCTGAGATACCCGCCCGGCAGATAGGTGTCGCCCAGGTCGATCACGTCATAGCTCGCGCCGTTCGGCAGCGTCTCGCGGAACAGCGGCAGCGCGCAGACCAGGGTTCCGTCCGCCTTCACCTTGCGGAACGGCTGGAGCACCGCCTCGTCGCAGGGCACGTTCGCATCGACGGGAATGTCCGCCGTGCCGTCCGCCACGCGCGGCACCGGCTTGCCGTTGAGGATCACCACACCGTGGCTGACCGCAACCGTGTCGCCGGGCAGGCCGATCACTCGCTTGATCAGGTCCGATCCGTCCTCGCGCCGCGCCACCGTGACGATGTCGCCGCGCTCGGGCAGGCGGCCGAGCAGGCGGCCGGGCACCACGTCGCTCCCGTGAATCGAGAGCGAGGCATAGGACCAGCCATAGGGATATTTGGAGACGACCAGCCGGTCGCCCTTGAGCAGCGCCGGCATCATCGAGCTGGACGGGATGTAGAAGGGCTTGGCCGCCACGCTCTGAAAGGCGAACACGCCGCCGAACAACAGGCCCCAGGCCAGCATTGTCCGCGCCCAGCCCTGTTTCTGCGGCATCGCGGCCGCATCCTCGACCGCCGCCATCGCTCAGGCCGTCTCGCGGTCGAGCAGCTCGTGCACGTCGAGCCCGAGCAGGGCGATATGCTCCTTCACGCGCGGCCAATAGCCGGTGAGGAAGCGCTCGCGTTCGGCGATGCGCAGCTTCTCCACCGCGCCCGGCAGCACGAACATGCCGACGCCGCGACGGACCTCGACATAGCCATCGTCCTGGAAGCTCTGATAGGCCTTGGCCACCGTCAGCGGGTTGGCGCCATGCTCGGCGGCAAGCGCACGCACCGACGGAAGCTGATCCCCTGCCCGGTATTGCCCACGCAGGATCGCCGCAGCGATGCTGGCGCGCAGCTTGAGGTAGACCGGGCTGTCCTCGTGCTCTAGCGCTGTCATGCTGCTATAATACACCAATTAGGCTTGGGGTCCATACCCCGGATTCCACCTATGTGCGATTTCGGACAGGTCCGGCCGCGGACGCTCTTCCAGCGGACGCTCGGGCGTGCCGATGAAGACGAACCCGGCGATCTTCTGCCCCTCGGTGCCGAACAGGTCGCGCACCCCGTCCGAATAGGCGGCCCAGCCGGTCAGCCAGCCCCCGGCAAAGCCCATCGCATGCGCGGCATGGAGCAGGTTCATGCACACGGCACCGGCGGAGAGCTCCTGCTCCCAGACCGGGATCTTGTGCGGCACCACCGGCGCGGAGAGCACCACCACCAGCGCTGGCGCCTGGGTGGCGAACTGGATCGCCGCCTCCTCGTCGCGCGCGGTGCAGTCCGCCTTCTCGCTGCGCAATATCGCGGCGAGCTTCTCGCCCAGCGCCTGGCGCGCCTCGTCGGGCACCACCACGAAGCGCCACGGGAAGAGCTTGCCGTGATCGGGGGTGCGCGCGGCGATCGCGATCATCGCGTCGAGCTGCTCGGGGCTGGGCCCGGGGGCGACCAGGTCGCGCGGCTTGCCGGATCGGCGGGTGGTGAGGAGCGAGAGCGGGGAGCTGGTGTCGTTGAAAGCCATGCCGCGCATCTAGGGAGCCGGAGCCCGTGCGCCAACGCGCTTTCGTGCAGAGGGTGATCGAAGCCGCCAAATCAACAACCGTCACCCCGGCCTTGTGCCGGGGTCCACCGGGAGGCGAGCGAAGGGCAGGAGGTCGAAGGCCCATGCTGGGGGCATGGTGGACCCCGGCACAAGGCCGGGGTGACGAACGAGGAGGGTCGGGTGGTGGCGGTTCTCCAAATCGCGCATGCTTTACAGCCGCTTCATTCCCTCTAGTCTGGTTTTCCATGCGCCGAACGTCTGTTCGGATACCGATATCAAAGGGCAATATACCGCATGGTCGACACTCCAACCGCCGATAGTCCGGCAGAGCCGGACATCACCCACGTCAATCCTGCAAAGGAAGCGACGTGGTTCGGGCACCCCCGCCAGCTGGCGCGCATGTTCACCACCGAGATGTGGGAGCGCTTCGGCTATTACGGCATGCGGGCGCTGCTGACGCTCTACCTGACGCAGCATTTCATGTTCGGCGACCGCGAGGCGACCGGCATCTATGGCGGGTTCACCGCCCTGGTCTATCTCACCCCGCTGGTCGGCGGCTATCTGGCCGATCAGTATCTCGGCTCGAAGCGCGCGGTGAAGTTCGGCGCGATCATCATGTCGCTCGGCTATGCGATCCTCTGCTTCGGCGGCCCGACCGCGACGCCGCACGCGACGATCGACGGCCAGCGCTACGAAGTCTCGATCGGGAAGTCGGCAGAGGGCAAGGAAGTCCGCTACGTCGTCGACGGGGCGAAGAAGCTCGAGATCAAGGGCAATGACGACGGCAGCGTCGACCTGCTCGATGCCGGCACGCCCGAGCGCAAGATCGCCAAGGGCAGCTTCGAATCGGGCGCCGACCGCAGCCCCTTCTACGTGATGGTGATGCTGATCGCCCTGTCGATGGTCTCGGTGGGCAACGGCTTCTTCAAGCCCAATATCTCCACCATGGTCGGCGAGCTCTACGAGCAGGGCGACCGACGACGCGACAGCGGTTTCACCATCTTCTACATGGGCATCAATCTCGGCTCGCTCTTCTCCCAGATTCTCTGCCCCTGGCTCGCCGTGGCCTATGGTTGGAGCTGGGGCTTCGCGCTCGCCGCGATCGGCATGATGATCTCCTGGGCGCTGATCCAGTTCAACGGCGGCAAGCTCGACGGCTATGGCGAGCCGCCGGCCAAGCCGGGCGTCCATGCCCAGCAATGGATCATCTACGCGGTCGCGCTCTGCGTCGTGCCGCTCTTCTACCTGCTCTATGTCAACCTGATGCACTCGGCCGCACCGGCCGAGGGTTCGGGCTTCCTCGGCTATGTCGCTTCGCTGCCGCTGATGGGCAAGCTGCTGTTCGGCTCGTTCCTGATCGGCGTGCCGGCGATCCTGGTCTGGTCGTTCCTCGCGGGCAGCAAGACCGAGTTCCAGATGATGCTCGCGGCGATGGTGCTCATCGTCTTCAACGTGGTGTTCTGGACGCTGTTCGAGCAGGCCGGCTCGTCGCTCACCCTGTTCGCCGACCGCAACACCAACCTCTCGGTCTTCGGCCTGTTCAGCATCACTGCCGGCCAGACCCAGTTCTTCAACGCCGCCTTCATCGTGCTGCTTGCGCCGTTCATGTCGATCATGTGGGGGGCGCTGGCCAAGCGCGGGCTCGAGCCGTCGATCCCGGTCAAGTTCGGCATCGCGCTGATCGGCGTGGCGGCGGGCTTCCTGCTGCTCGTCTGGGGCGCGCGCTATGCCGATTCCAACTTCCAGGTGGGCATCTGGTGGCTGGCTGGCCTCTACTTCATCCACTCCTTCGCCGAGCTGTGCATCTCGCCGGTCGGCCTGTCGATGATCACCAAGCTCTCGATCGCGCGCGTGGTCGGGCTGATGATGGGCGTGTGGTTCCTGTCGATCTCGGTGGCGCAGTATTTCGCTGGCGTGATCGCGCAGTTCGCCAGCGTCGACACGGTCGGCGGCCAGGTGACCAACTATGCGGTGAGCCTGAAGGCCTATGTCGATGTGTTCACGACGATCTCGGTCGCCGCGATCATTCTCGGCGCGCTCCTGCTCCTGCTGAGCTGGCCGCTGAAATACTGGATGCACGGCGTGAAGTAAGCGCCGTCTCCCGCGCATAAACGAAAAGGGGGAGCCGCGAGGCTCCCCCTTTTTGCGTCTGCTGGTGTCGCCGGATCAGGCGGCGCGGCGCAGCTCGACCTGCTCGTTGGTGGCGGTGCGCGGTGCCTGCACGGCAACCGGCATCGTGATTTCGCGACGCGCGGCGAGGATGAGCGAGATAAGCGAGAACATCGGAAAACCCTTCTGCATGCATTTGCTTGCTGCAATGCAACATAGAGCGAAATGGTTGGGGCGTGCGCTTTCTGCAACTGCAATGAATCGGGGGATGGATTGCAGTTTGTGCAACTTTAACTCCCTCTCCCCTCCGGGGAGAGGGTCGGGGAGAGGGGAAGCGTGTCTGGAATCGAGAGCGACGCCGAGCGGCCAAGTCATGCCCCTCTCCCCACCCTCTCCCCTAGAGGGGAGAGGGAGTGCGCGCCCCTACCGCTTCCGCCCGAACCAGATCACGTGCCGCGGCCCTTTGCCGTTGCTGCGCGCGCGCACCGCGACTTCCTCCACCTGGAAGCCGGTGTCCTTCAGCCGCCGGGTGAAGGCGTTGTCGGGCGCCGCCGACCATACCGCCAGCACGCCGCCCGGCTTGAGCGCCTCCCATTGCTTCTGCAGCCCGCGCGGCGAATAGAGCCGGTCGTTGGCATCGCGGGTCAACCCGTCCGGGCCATTGTCGACGTCGAGCAGGATCGCGTCATAGCTCGCCCGTGCCCGGCCGATCACCGCCGCGACATCGTCGATCACCACCTCCACCCGCGGGTCTTCCAGGCACCCTGCGGCCAGCTCGGCCATCGGCCCCTTCGCCCATTGGATGATCTCGGGCACAAGCTCGGCGACGGTCAGCCTGGCGTCCGGCCCCAGCACCGCCTGTGCCGCGCGCAGGGTGAAGCCCATGCCATATCCGCCGATCAGCAGATGCGGCGCCTTCGTGTCCAGCCGCTCGCAGGTCATCGTGGCGAGCGCTTCCTCCGAACCGCTCATCCGGCTCGACATCAGTTCGTTGCGGTCGAGCACGATCATGAAGTCGCGCCCACGGCGGAACAGGCGCAGCGCCTCGCCCCCGCCGGGGACGATCGCAGTGTCGAGGAGTTCGCGGGGAGTCATGCGCCCCTTTGCCGCCTGTTGGCCGCTGCTTGCAATGTAGGATTTCGTCTGGTTGCCTTGGCGGGCCGGCCGATCACCCGGCCGCTCTTTCAAATGGTTGGAAGAATAGGATCACGCGTGCGCAATCTTGTTGCGCGATGCGGCGCGTTTTCGAGAAACTAGGGAAAATACGCCCGGCAGAGACCCGCTCCAGGGTGCGAACTTTGTGAACTTTGGCGAGTCGCTGCCCACCGCCATGTTGGAAACGAAAACGGCCCGGCATCGCTGCCGGGCCGCTTCGTGTCGGCAAGCCTGGAAGGCTTACCAGATATGCACGCGCTGCTCGGGCGCGAGGTAGAGCGCGTCGCCCGGCTGGATGTTGAACGCCTTGTACCAGGCGTCGACATTGCGGACGATGCCGTTGACGCGGAACTTGGCCGGCGAGTGCGGATCGATCAGCGCGTACTGGCGGGCGGTGTCCTCGCGCAGCTTGGTCTGCCAGGCCTGGGCATAGGACAGGAAGAAGCGCTGGTCGCCGGTCAGGCCGCCGATCACCGGGGCCTTGCCATGCTCGGCCTGGTACTTCTGGAACGCGCCGTATGCGGCCTCGACGCCGCCCAGATCGCCAATATTCTCGCCGAGCGTCAGCTTGCCCTGGATCTTGGTGCCGGGGACGGCCTCATAGCCGTCATACTGGGCGACCAGCGCGGCGGTGCGTTCGCCGAACGCCTTCTTGGCGCTGTCGGTCCACCAGTTCTCGAACTTGCCGGTCGGGCCGAACTGGCTGCCCTGGTCGTCGAAGCCGTGGCCCATCTCATGGCCGATGATCGCGCCGATCGCGCCATAGTTCACCGCCGGATCGGCATTGGGATCGAAGAAGGGCGGCTGCAGGATCGCGGCCGGGAAGGTGATCTGGTTGGACAGCGGATTGTAGTATGCGTTCACCGTCTGGGGGGTCATGTCCCACAGGGTGCGGTCCACCGGCTTGCCGAAGCGCGACAGCTGGAGCTGGTGCTCGAACTCGCCCGAGCGCATCGCATTGCCGAGCAGGTCGCCGCGGACGACCTTGAACGACGAATAGTCGACATATTTGTCCGGGTGGCCGATGCGCGGCTCGAAGGCGGCGAGCTTGGCCAGCGCCTTCTGCTTGGTGGCGTCGTCCATCCAGCTCGAGGCGGTGATGCGGTCCTTGTACGCGCCGCGCAGGTTCTCGATCAGCTCGGCCATCTGCTTCTCGGCTGCCGGCGGGAAATACTTGGCGACATAGATCGCGCCGACCGCTTCGCCGAGCGCACCGTTGACCAGCTGGATGCCGCGCTTCCAGCGCTCGCGCTGCACCTTCACGCCCGACAGGGTCTGCGAATAGAAGCCGAAGCGGGTGTCGTCGAAGGCCTTGGGCAGGAACTGCGCGTGATCGCTGACGAAGCGATAGGCGAGATAGTCCTTCCAGGTGGCGAGCGGCGTCGCGGTCATCACCTTGCCGAGCGCGGTGACGGCGGTGTTCTGCGTCATCAGCACTGTCGGCGAGCTCTCCAGGCCGGCGGTCTTGAGCATCAGCGCCCAGTTGAAGTCCGGCGCCTTGGCCTTGAGCCCGGCGAGCGTCTGCGGATCGTTGAGCTTGGCGATGTCGCGGCTCTCGGCCGGCGACCACTGGACCTTGGCCATCGCGGTTTCGAGCGCGACGATCGCATCGGCCTTGGCGGCGGCGTTCGGGATGCCGGCCAGTTCCTGGATCTTCTGGACATAGGCGCGATAGGCGGTGCGGAACGCGTCATACTTGGCGCCTTCCAGCAGGTAATAGTCGCGCGGCATGCCCAGGCCGCCCTGGCCGGTGACGGCGGTGTAATGGGTCGGGTCGGCAAGGTCGGGGATGATGCCCAGCTCGACCGGCGAGGCATAACCGGTGGTGGCGAACAGCACCTGCAGCGCGTTCAGGTCCTTCACGCCGTCGATCGTGGCGAGATAGGGCTTGAGCGGCGCGGTGCCGGCCTTCTCGATCGCGGCCTCGTCCATCCAGCTGGCATAGAAGTCGCCGACCTGCTTGCCGCCGGCGCCATAGGCGGCGGGGTTCTTCGCCATGTCATCGAGGATCGCGCGGACATTCGCCTCGGCCTCGATCGAGAGCTGGGTGCCGAAGCCGGCCGAGGAGCGGTCGGCGGCGATCTCGGTGCGGTCGTTCCAGCCGCCGTTCGCAAACGACCAGAAGTCGTCGCCCGGCTTCACGCTGGGCTTCTGTGCGTTCAGGTCGACGCCGAAGCTGCCATAGCGCGGCGCGGGCTTGGCGGTCTGTGCGATTGCCGGCGAAACGGCGACCAGCGCCACGCCCGCGGCGAGACGCACCATGTTGCGAATGTTCATCTGTGTACCCCCGAAACAACTGTATTAGCCGAGTGTATCGCCGGGTAGTAACGCCCGCAACGGGATTCGCGTTACAGTTCGTGTCTGTAGGCGGCGGTTATCTCGGCGCCGAAGGTCGCGAAGATGATCTCGAGATCGGGGTCTGCGGCCAGCGCCTTGTGTGCCTCGGTCACGGCGATCCGGGTCGCTGCCTCGACCGGATAGCCATAGACGCCGCAGCTGATTGCCGGGAAGGCGAGGGTGCGGAAGCCCTGGTCCCGGGCGATCTCGAAGCAGCGGCGATAGCAGCTGGCGAGCAGTTCGGGCTCGCCCTTGCCGCCGCCCTGCCATACCGGGCCGACAGTGTGGATGATGTGCCCGGCGGGCAGGCGATAGCCTTTGGTCAGCTTCGCATCGCCGGTCTTGCACCCACCGAGCGAGCGCAGCTTGCGGCATTCGTCGAGCAATTCCGGCCCGGCGGCACGGTGGATCGCACCGTCCACCCCGCCGCCGCCGAGCAGCGACGAGTTCGCGGCGTTGACGATCGCATCCACTTCGAGCCGGGTGATGTCCCCCTCGACGATGCGGATGCGATCCCCGCTCATCCCACGCGGTTCTTCACCAGATCGTCCACCACGCTCGGATCGGCGAGCGTCGAGGTGTCGCCCAGCGACGAGACGTCGCCCTCGGCGATCTTGCGCAGGATGCGGCGCATGATCTTGCCCGAGCGGGTCTTGGGCAGGCCCGGCGCGAACTGGAGCGCGTCGGGCGTGGCGATCGGGCCGATCTCGGTGCGCACCCATTTGATCAGCTCGGCGCGCAGTGCGTCGTCGGCCTGGCAGTTGGCGTTGAGGGTGACATAGGCATAGATGCCCTGGCCCTTGATGTCGTGCGGCATGCCGACCACTGCGGCCTCGGCCACCTTGGGATGGAGCACCAGCGCGCTCTCCACCTCGGCGGTGCCCATGCGGTGGCCCGAGACGTTGATCACGTCGTCGACCCGGCCGGTGATCCAGTAATAGCCGTCCTCGTCGCGCCGGCAGCCGTCGCCGGTGAAATACTTGCCGCGATAGGTGGTGAAATAGGTCTGGAAGAAGCGCCCGTGATCGCCCCAGACGGTGCGCATCTGGCCGGGCCAGCTGCGGGCGATGACCAGATTGCCCTCGGTCGCGCCGTGCAGGACGTTGCCGTCGGCATCCACCACCTGCGGGTCGACACCCGGGAAGGGCTTGGTCGCAGAGCCCGGCTTGAGCGCGGTGGCGCCGGGCAGCGGCGTGATCATCTGCCCGCCGGTCTCGGTCTGCCACCAGGTATCGACGATCGGGCAGCGCCCCTCGCCGACCACGTCATAATACCAGCGCCACGCCTCGGGGTTGATCGGCTCGCCGACCGATCCGAGCAGCCGCAGCGACTGGCGCGAGGTGCGGGTGACATAGTCGTCGCCCTCCTTCATCAGCGCACGCAGCGCGGTCGGGGCGGTGTAGAGGATCTCGACCTTGTGGCGGTCGACCACCTGCCAGATGCGGCTGGCGTCGGGCCAGTTGGGCACACCCTCGTACATCAGGGTGGTGCCGCCATTCGCGAGCGGACCGTACACGATATAGCTGTGCCCGGTGACCCAGCCGATGTCCGCCGCACACCAGTAGATCTGGCCGGGGCGATAGTCGAACACCAGCTCGTGCGTCAGGCTCGCCCAGAGCAGATAGCCGCCGGAGCTGTGGAGCACGCCCTTGGGCTGGCCGGTCGATCCCGAGGTGTAGAGGATGAACAGCGGGTCCTCGGCGCCCATCGGCTCGGCCGGGCATTCGGCGGACACCTCCGCGGCGGCCTCGTGATACCAGAGGTCGCGGCCTTCCTGCATCGGGATATCGCCGCCGGTGGCCTTCACCACGATGACCTTTTGCAGGCAGCGGACATGCGCCGCGGCCGCATCGACATTGGTCTTGAGCGGCACCTTCTTGCCGCCGCGCCGGCCTTCGTCGGCGGTGATCACCACGGTGGAATCGCAATCGGTGATCCGGCCGGCCAGCGCCTCGGGCGAGAAGCCGCCGAACACCACCGAATGGATCGCGCCGATCCGGGCGCAGGCGAGCAATGCGAACGCCGCCTCGGGGATCATCGGCATGTAGATGGTGACGCGGTCGCCCTTCTTGACGCCCTGCGCCTTCAGCACATTGGCGAAGCGGCAGACCTCGGCGTGGAGCTGGCGATAGGTGATGCGCCTCGGCTCTTCCTCCGGCGCATCGGGCTCCCAGATGATCGCGACGCTGTCGCCGCGCCTGGCCAGATGCCGGTCGATGCAATTGGCGGCGACGTTGAGCTTGCCGTCGGCGAACCAGTTGATCCGGAAGTCGCTCTCGTCGAACGACCAGTCGCCGGCGATCTCGGGGCGCTTGATCCAGTCGAGCCGGCGTGCCTGCTCCAGCCAGAAGCTGCCCGGATCGGCGAGGCTCATGCCATAGAGCTTCTCATAGCCCGCAGCATCCACCCGAGCGGTGCGCGCCCAGTTCTCGGGCACGGGGTGTACGCTGACGGTATCGCTCATCGCTGCGGTTCCTCGCTCTGATTTGGCGCCTCTCTGCCCAAGCGAAGCCGTCACGCCAAGCGCAGAATGGCTTTCGGCGCACGATCCGGCATGGACCGCGACATATTGCGACAATATTCTTCTGGAACCGAAACGGCTTCGGAAACATCTAGGATCCCATGGCCAACCGTCCATTGACCCTGAGCCTGATGCTCGCCCTGTCGCTCTCCGCCTGCGCGGTGGGCCCGGACTATCATCCGCGTCCCGCTTCCGAGCTGGGCGTGCCCGATGCCTGGTCGGTCTCCGCCGGGCAAAAGGCGCAGGAGGATCTTGGCCAGTGGTGGACCCGCTTCGACGATCCGATGCTCGGCAGCCTGGTGCAGCGCGCCCAGGCCGCGAACCTCGATGTCGCCCAGGCCGTGGTGCGGCTGCGCCAGGCGCGCGAGGCGCTGGTCCAGCAGCGCGCCGACCTGTTCCCAAGCCTCAGCGCCTCGGGCGGCGTCTCGCACAGCGAGCCGCTGCGCGGCGGCACCAGCACCACGACCCTGCCCGACGGCACGGTGACCAGCTTCTCGCGGGGCGGCAGCACCAGCTACTCGCTCGGCCTCGACGCCAGCTACCAGGTCGATCTGTTCGGTGGCGTGCGCCGCGGCGTGGAGGGCGCGCGCGCCTCCTATGAAGCGAGCGGGTTCGATTATGCGACCGTGCTGATCTCGGTCGAGGCCGAGACGGCGCGCAACTATGTGCTCGCCCGGGTGGCGCAGGCCCAGATCGCCAATGCGCGCGGCAATCTCGCCATCTCCGACGACAATCTCCAGATCGCCGGCTGGCGGGTGCAGGCCGGGCTCGTCTCGGCGGTCGACCAGGAACAGGCGCGTGCCAGCCGGGCCCAGATCGCCGCCTCGATCCCGACGCTGGAGGCCAGCTACAACAGCGCGGTGTCGCGTCTCGGCGTCCTCACCGGCCAGGCGCCGGGCGCGCTCAAGGCCGAGATGGAAGCGGTCAAGCCGATCCCCAGGGGGCCGGCGGACGTCGCGGCGGGCATCCCCGCCGACGCGCTGCGCCAGCGGCCCGACGTGCGCGCCGCGGAACGCAACCTCGCCGCCGCCAGCGCCAATATCGGCGTCGCCACCGCCCAGCTCTATCCGTCGCTGTCGATCGGCGGCAGCATCGATTCGGGCAGCAGCGCGCTCACCTCGATCCTCGACGCGATCACCGGGCGGCTATTCGCCAACATCACCCAGACGCTCTTCGACGGGGGCCGCCGCGCGAGCCAGGTCCGCTCGGCCGAAGCGGCGGCGGACGGTGCCTTCCTCGCCTACAAGTCGACGGTGCTGACCAGCCTCGAGGATATCGAGAACGCGATCGTCGCGCTGCAGACCGCGCAGCGGCGGCAGCAGGAATTCGGCGTGGCGCTCGATGCGTCGAACAACCAGGCAATCCTGGCGCGCATGCAATATCGCACCGGCCTCACCGATTTCACCACGCTCAACACGGCCGAGGCCTCGCTCATCTCCGCGCGCAACGGGCTCCTCTCCGCCCGCTCGGACGAAGCGACCGCGCTGATCCAGCTCTACCAGGCGCTGGGCGGCGGCTGGGACGCGAGCAAGACCCCCACCGCACCCACGACAGGCAGCACCGCCAATGGCAACTGATCCCAACCAGAATCTCGACGCCTTTCTCGGCACGCCGCCGCGTCCGTGGTGGCGCCGCTGGCTCAAATGGGGCCTGATCGCGATCGGCGCGCTGCTCGTGGTGTTGCTGCTCTGGCACTTCCTGGGCGGCAAGGAAGAAGTGAAATACGCGACGGACGATGTCGCGCGCGGCAATCTGACCGTAACGGTGTCGGCCACCGGCAAGCTGGCGCCGACCAACCAGGTCACCGTCGGATCGCAGCTCTCGGGCCAGGTCATCAAGGTGCTGGCGGACGTGAACGATCGCGTCACCGCCGGCCAGCCGCTGGCGCTGATCGATCCGTCGCAGTTCGACGACCAGGTCAAGCAGGCCGAGGCGACGCTGGCGGCGAACATCGCCGCGGTCGGCCAGGCGCAGGCGACGGTGCAGCAGAGCAACGCCACGCTGGCCCGCTATCAGGAAGTCAGCCGGCTGTCGGGCGGCAAGGTGCCGGCCAAGACCGAGATGGACAGCGCGATCGGCGACCGCAATCGCGCGCTCGCCAATCTCAATGCGGCGAAGGCGAATGTCACCTCGGCGCGCGCCCAGCTTTCCTCGGCGCAGACCCAGCGGACGCGCGCGATCATCCGCTCGCCCGTCACCGGCGTGATCCTCGCCCGCCAGGTCGATCCGGGCCAGACGGTCGCCGCCTCGTTCAACACGCCGACCCTGTTCGTGATCGCGCAGGACCTGTCGCAGATGAAGCTGGAAGTCGCGATCGACGAAGCCGATGTCGGCCAGGTGCGCCAGGGCCAGGACGCGAGCTTCACCGTCGACGCCTTCCCGGGCAAGACCTTCCCGGCGAAGATCACGCGGGTGGAAGTCGGCTCCAACCTGTCGGTGCAGGACGCAAGCTCCTCCTCGTCCACCAGCACCAGCACGACAGCAAACCAGGTGGTGTCCTATGCCGCCGATCTCTCGGTCTCCAATGCGGACGAGCAGCTGCGTCCGGGCATGACCGCGACGGCCGACATCGTGACCATGGCGCGCCAGAATGTGCTGCTGGTGCCCAATGCGGCGCTGCGCTTCACGCCGGCCGCGCCCGGCCAGGGCGCCAGCGGCGGCGGCTCGGGCGGCGGCATCGCCGGTGCGCTGGTCCCCAGCCGACCGCGGCGCGGCGGCAATAGCGGCCAGCAGAAGACCGCGACCGGCGGCGAGCAGGGCGGGCAGCGGACCGTCTATATCCTCGGCGCGGACGGCCAGCCCAAGGCGGTGGACGTGACTACCGGCAGCACCGACGGCACCGTCACCGAGATCACCGGCGGTAACCTGAAGGCCGGCGACAAGGTGATCACCGGCCAGCTCGCCAATGGCGCTTCGGCTACGCGGCGCTCGGGCGGACAGCGCCGTCAGGGCGGCGGCCAGGGCGGATCGGGCGCCGGAGGCCAGCGTGGCGGACAGTGATGTGCCGCTGATCCAGCTCCGGCGGATCATCAAGACCTTCGGCGAAGGCCCCACCGCGTTCCAGGCGCTGAAGGGCGTCGATCTGGAGATCGCGGCGGGCGACTTCATCGCGGTGATGGGGCCGTCGGGCTCGGGCAAGTCGACGACGATGAACATCCTCGGCTGTCTCGACGTGCCGACCTCGGGCGAGTTCCTGTTCAAGGGCGTGCATGTCGAGAAGCTCGAGCGCGACCAGCGCGCGCTGCTCCGGCGCAAGTATCTCGGCTTCGTCTTCCAGGGCTTCAACCTGCTGGCGCGCACCTCGGCGCTGGAGAATGTCGAGCTGCCCCTGCTCTATCGCGGTGATCCCAAGGCGCAGCGGCGCGAGGCGGCGATGGCCGCGCTCGACAAGGTCGGGCTGAAGGATTGGTGGGACCATACCCCTGCCGAGCTTTCCGGCGGCCAGCAGCAGCGCGTCGCGATCGCCCGGGCGATCGTCACCAATCCCGACGTGCTGCTCGCCGACGAGCCGACCGGCAATCTCGATTCGGAGCGCTCGGTGGAGATCATGGAGCTGCTCACCGATCTCAACAAGAACAGCGGCATCACCGTGCTGATGGTCACCCACGAGCCCGACATGGCCGCCTTCGCGCGCACCATCATCCACTTCAAGGACGGGCTGGTCGAGCGGATCGAGACCGGGCACCATCAGGGGGAGAAGGTGGAATGAGCGTTTCGCGCATCCATGAGCCCCTCCCCTTCAGGGGAGGGGTTGGGGTGGGGCATGTGTCTCACCGAGACCGTGGCCCGTGGACAGCCCCCACCCCAAACCCCTCCCCTGAAGGGGAGGGGCTTTAAGCTATGTTCGGCACCACCTTCATCCTCGCGATCCGCTCGATCCTGCGCCACAAGCTGCGCTCGATCCTCACCGCGCTCGGCATCATCATCGGCGTCGCCGCAGTGGTCACCATGGTGACGCTGGGCAAGGCGACCACGGCGGCGGTGCAGCAGCAGATCTCGGCGCTCGGCACCAACATCCTCCAGATCCGTCCGGGGCAGGGCTTCGGCCGCGGCGGCGGCGGTCCGCGTCCGCCCGATTTCAAGCCGGCGGACGTCACGGCGATCCGCGACCAGGTCGCCGGCGTCACGGCGGTCGCGCCCCAGGCGCAGACCACTGCGACGGTGATCTACAACGGCGCCAACTGGTCGACGACGGTCAACGGCACCACCAACGGCTATTTCGAAGTCTCGCCCTGGCCGCTGATCGAAGGGCGATACTGGACGCGGGCGGAGGAGCAGGCGGGCAAGGCCGTGTGCATCATCGGCACCACGATCCAGACCAACCTGTTCCGCGGCGGCAGCGCGGCGGGCTCGCGCATCCGCGTGAACGGTATTTCCTGCGACGTGATCGGCGTGCTCAAGACCAAGGGCCAGGCCGGATTCGGCGGCGACCAGGACGATGTCGTGATCATGCCGATCAAGCAGGTCCAGCGCCGCTTCACCGGCAGCACCGATATCCGGCTGATGCTGGTCGGCACCGATCCTGCCTATAACAGTGCCCAGATCCAGTCCTCGATCACCGATCTGCTGCGCGAGCGGCGCAACATCAGCGGCGGCAAGCAGGATGACTTCAACATCTTCGACACCGCCCAGATCAGCCAGACGCTGACCGGCACCACGACCCTGCTCACCCAGATCGTCGCAGCGGTGGCGGGGATCAGCCTGGTCGTCGGCGGCATCGGGATCATGAACATCATGCTGGTGTCGGTGACCGAGCGGACGCGCGAGATCGGCATCCGCCTGGCGATCGGCGCGGTGGCCAGCGAAGTGCTCATGCAGTTCCTGGTAGAGGCGGTGGTGCTGTCGATGCTCGGCGGGCTGATCGGGCTGCTGCTGGCGCAGATGGCGGTCGCGCTGATGTCGTGGCTGGGCTCCTTGCCCTTTCTGTTCGACGTGCAGATCAACGTCATCGCCTTCGCGATCTCGGCGATCATCGGCGTGGTGTTCGGCTATTTCCCGGCGCGGCGCGCGGCGAGCCTCAATCCGATCGACGCGCTTCGTCACGAATGAGCGCCGGCGGGCGCTCGGGCAGCCCGTCGGTGCGCAGGCCGTAGAGCTCGCGCAGCGCATGCAGGTCGTCCTGCGTGTCGACATCGACCAGCTCGGCGGGCGGCGCGATCACGTGATGCCCCCGCCGGATCAGGTCGCGGGCGCCCTGGTCGCCTTCGAGCCTGAGCAGCTCGTCGAACACGTCGCTGCCGAACAGCGCTGGTGGCATCGGGCTTACCCCATCCGACGAGGCGACGATCGTCGCCGGCCCGTCGGCGGCGTCGAACATGCGGTGGATATGCGCGGCGGTGACGCGCGGCATGTCGGCCAGCGCAACCAGCACCGCCTCCACGCCCAGCCGCCTTGCCCGTTCCACGCCGAAGCAGAGCGAGCGGGCCTGGCCGAGCGAGGGATCGGGATTCTCGACCACGTCATAGCCGAGCGCGGCGAAGTCGAGCTCGGTCCCCGAGACCACGGCGATCCGCGCGGCGAAGGGGATGCGCTCGAGCGCGGTGACGACATGATAGGCGAGCGGCTTGTCGAGGAACGGCTCGGCGAGCTTGTCGCCGTCGTTGAAGCGGCGCGAGCGGCCGGCGGCGAGCAGGATCAGGGCGGTCTGGTCAGGCTTGAGCATGGAATTTCTTCACCATGGCTGCGGCGATGGAAAGGGCGATCTCGGCGGGGCCGATCGCCCCGATGGCGAGCCCGGCGGGCCCCTCGATGCGGGGCAGGTGGGCGGGCGCGACACCGGCGGCGGCCAGGCGTTCGAGCCGCGCGACATGGCTCCGGCGCGATCCCAGCGCGGCGACATAGCCGGTCGGGAAGCGCAGCGCGGCAAGCAGTGCGGCATCGTCGATCTTGGGATCATGGCTCAGCGTCACCACGGCGGTGGCGGGATCTGGCTGCAGGGCGGTCACGGCCTCGTCGGGCCATCGGTCGTCTAGCGTCACCCCGGGGAAACGCTCGGCGGTCAAAAATCTCCCGCGGGGATCTATAACATAGGTTAGGATGCCCAGCTCGCGCGCCAAGCCGGCAAGCGTCTGGGCGATCTGCACCGCGCCGATGATCAGCAGCCGGCGCGGCGGGTCATAGCGGTTGAGGAACTCCCCGGAACCTTGCGCGGACACACCGGTGGCGAGGTCGGTCCCGACATCGAAGGGCTCGCCCCGCGCCCGCGCCGCATCGATCGCTTCGAACAGCGCGGGCGGGAAACCCCGTTCGGAGACGGGCTGGACCAGCACCGCAATTTCCCCGCCGCAGGGCAGCCCGACTTTCCAGGCCGCTGGGTCCGCGACACCATAGTGCTTCACCACCGCCGGCGCCCCGGCGATTACTTCGGCTGCGGCCTGCAGGATGTCGGTCTCGACGCAGCCGCCGGAGACCGATCCCTCGAACCGCCCGTCTTCGTGCACCAGCATGTGGCTGCCGCGCGGCCGCGGGGCCGATCCCCAGGTCGAGACGACGGTGGCCAGCGCCAGCCTTTCGCCCTTCCAGGCGTGCGCCGCCGCGAGCACGCTGTCATTATCCGCCATATCGCCTCGCAACCGTCATATCCGCAGCCTAGGCCCAACCCCGTAACGAGTGGAGAGTTTCGTGACGAGATCGCTGATTGCCGCGTTGATGCTGATGGCGCCGGGCGTCGCTCTGGGGCAAGGTCATGCCATGCATGGGAACACCGAAGCCATGAAGAACCGGGTCATCGTGATCGCGCACCGCGGTGCTTCGGGCGAACGCCCCGAGCATACGCTGCTCTCCTACCAGCGCGCGATCGATCAGGGCGCCGACTTCATCGAGCCCGATCTGGTGCCGACCAAGGACGGCGTCCTCGTCGCCCGGCATGAGAACAACATCACCGAGACGACCAACGTCGCCGATCATCCCGAATTCGCCGACCGCAAGGCGACCAAGACGATCGACGGCGAGACGATGACCGGCTGGTTCACCGAGGACTTCACCCTCGCCGAGCTGAGGACTCTGCGCGCCAAGGAGCGGCTGCCCAAGCTCCGCCCGGACAACACCAAGTATGACGGCCAGGCCGAGGTCCCGACGCTCGACGAGATCATCGCGCTGGCCAAGCAGGCGTCGAAGCAGACCGGCCGCACGATCGGCATCTATCCCGAGACCAAGCACCCCAGCTATTTCGCCTCGATCGGGCTGCCGGTGGAGCAGCGGCTGGTCGACAAGCT